>Ga0068855_100010563_pt1 | contig 11132 bp, 12 predicted proteins | sample KBSCornC52_FD_66592 | JGI IMG/M metagenome (GOLD analysis project Ga0068855, IMG submission 66592) | Corn rhizosphere microbial communities from Kellogg Biological Station, Michigan, USA - KBS Corn C5-2 | ecosystem: Host-associated > Plants > Roots > Rhizosphere > Soil ... | reverse complement strand
GATCATGTTCGGCGACGAGATCATGCAGGCGTTCAGGGAATTCAAGTCCGTCTGGGATCCAGAGGGCCGCATGAATCCCGGCAAGGTCGTGGACGCGTACGCGGTCGACGAGAACCTGCGGTGGGGGACGCACTACCATCCGTGGGAGCCGGAGACTCACTTCGCGTTCCCCGAAGATCGCGGCCGTTTCTCGTACGCGGTGAATCGCTGCGTGGGTACCGGCGTGTGCCGGCGGCACGACTCGGGCGTGATGTGCCCCAGCTACATGGCGACGCGCGAAGAAAAGCATTCGACGCGCGGCCGTTCACGCCTGCTCTTCGAGATGCTCGAGGGCAACCCGCTCACCAAGGGCTGGAAGGACGAAGCGGTCAAGGACGCGCTCGACCTCTGTCTGTCGTGCAAGGGCTGCCGCGGTGAATGCCCGGTGAACGTGGACATGGCCACGTACAAGTCGGAGTTCCTCGCGCACTACTACAAGGGACGGCTGCGTCCGATCGCCGCGTACGCGTTCGGAATGATGTACTGGTGGGCGCGAATCGCGGCGCACATGCCGCGCGTGGCGAATTTCTTCACGCAGACGCCGGGCCTCCGCGCGATCGCCAAGCGTGTCGTCACCATGGCGCCTGAACGGCGCATTCCGCGATTCGCCAACCGGACCTTCCGCGACTGGTTCGCCAAGCGCGAGGTGCGCAACGCGGGCAAGCCGCAGGTGATGCTCTGGCCGGATACATGGAACAACCATTTCCATCCGGACACGGCCAAAGCGGCCGTGCGCGTGCTGGAAGCGGCTGGCTTTCAGGTGATCATCCCGACGATGTCGCTCTGCTGCGGCCGGCCGCTGTACGACTATGGAATGCTGCCCACGGCGCGGAAGCTCCTGCTGCAAATCGTGAAAGCGCTCGAACCGCAGATCCGCGGCGGCGTACCGCTTGTGGGTCTCGAGCCGAGTTGCGTGTCAGTGTTCCGCGTCGAGATGCTCAACATGCTGCACGGCAATCCGGCGGCCGAGACGCTCGCCAGGCAGACGTATCTGCTGACCGAGTTCCTCGCGAAGCAGGTGCCGGACTTCAAGGTGCCGAAGCTCCAGCGCAAGGCGATCGTGCACGGGCACTGCCACCAGAAGTCGGTCCTCGACTTCGATGACGAGAAAACAGTCCTGAAAAAACTCGGCCTCGACTTCGAGGTGCTCGATTCAGGCTGCTGCGGCATGGCGGGGGCGTTCGGATTCGAGAAGGGCGAACACTACGACGTGTCCATCAAGTGCGGCGAGCGGGTGCTGCTGCCGAAAGTGCGGTCCGCTGATGCCGACACGCTGCTCGTGAGCAACGGCTTCAGTTGCCGCGAGCAGATCTCGCAGACGACGGACCGCGAGGCGCTGCACATAGCGCAGGTGCTCGCGATGGCGATCGAGCAGAACGGTTCCGAGGCCGGACACTGACGCGGCTGACGCTCGTCGGAATGGCCGTCGCCTGTTGCGCGATCGCGGGCTGCGGGCGCTCTCCGTCGAGCGACCGCAGCCGTTCCGATTCGGCAGCCCTGCCTGTGAGGTCGGCTGACTCGAGCGATTCGGCCGGCCCGACCGATTCGGCCGGCACGGCGAATCTCCAGAGCGCTGTCTCGATCCTGCAAGGCTATTACGACGCGATCGACCACAAGAACTACTCTGCCGCATTCGCGGCCTGGGGCGACAGTGGGCCGCCCGGACGTCCGACAGAATCACAGTTTGCACATGGATACGCCCGCACCGACTCCGTGCGGTTGAGCGTCGGGACTCCAGGTCGCATCGAAGGCGCCGCTGGCTCACGCTACGTCGACATCCCGGTGACGGTGCGCGCCTTCGGCAGCGACGGCGAGACGGTCTACACGGGCAGCTACACGCTCCGGCGCGTCGTCGTGTCCGGAGCCTCCACGGCAGAGCGACGCTGGCACCTGTATCGCGCGACGCTCGTCCCCCATGGGCTCCGCGCGCGATAGCCGCCTCGATCTGCCGACGTCAGCGGCCGCCGGGCGTCCACGCCGGAGGGTCGCTCGCGGGGAAGCTTTCGGCCAACATCTCGTCGATCGCGCGCTCGTCCCGCTCCGGATCGCGCGCAGGCTGAACCGTAGCCGGCGGAGCCGATCCCGCCGCAGCCTTCTCGCTGTTCCGCCGTGGAACCGGCGAGTCGCGACCCCGTCCGCGCGTGTCGGTCACGCGAACGCTCCCGGCGCGATCATTCCGGGGTGCCATGCAGGATCCCAGACGACTCGGGTGGTGACCTTCGCGACGCCGGCCACCTGACTCACAGCCGCGATGATGCCGTCCGTGATGATCCGCTCCATTGGGCACCCCGGCGTCGTGAGTGTATGCGTGATCAATGCGGCGTCGGCCACGCACGCGACGTCGTACACGAGGCCGAGCGTCACTATATCGAGTCCGAGCTCCGGATCGATGACTGTGCCGAGCGCGGCCCAGATGGCGTCGCTGCTGTTTTCTGTTGGCGGCATGAATGTCTGTCTCCGCGCCTCGAGACGCGCGGCGCTCTGAAAATATCGCGTCCGCGAACTGCGTCGTGCGTGACCGATGTCACACGCCGATCCAAGTCTCGCCTCCGCACCATGGGGCCGCCGCGATTATCTCTTCCATATGATGATACACCAGGCCGGGGAGTTGCCGCTGATCGGCCTGCTGAGGCAGGTGCCCATGTTCGCGGAGCTCGGAGACGATGCGCTCCTGCAGCTTGCCAGGCGGTGCGTGCCGCGCGACGCCCCATCAGGGACAGTTCTGTTCACGACGGGTGAAGAGTGCCGCGGGCTGTACATGATCGAGACGGGGCGCGTGCGGATCTATCGCACAGATCCCGAAGGACGCGAGCAGGTGCTGCACACGGAACACGCCGGGCGTACAGTCGCGGAGCTGCCCATCTTCGACGGCGGGCCGTACCCAGCGTCGGCTGTCACGATCGAAGACTCCCGCCTCCTATTCCTGCCGCGGCCTGCCTTCGAGCATCTGTATCGCACGCATCCGGACATCGCGCAGGCGGTGATCCGCGCGCTGGGCCGCCGACTGCGCCACCTGGTGCATCTCACGCAGACGCTTGCCTTCCGCGACGTGGCGGCCCGGTTGGCCATGCTGCTCGTGGAGTACGCCGAAAACGGCGGCACGGTAACCGACGCCGGGACGCAGATAGTGCTCGACAGAACCCAGGAAGAGCTCGCGCACGAGATCGGCACGGCGCGCGAATCGGTGTCGCGCGCCATGAAGCAGCTCCGGCGCAAGGGCCTCGTCCAGCCGCTCGATCACAACCGGCTGCTCATTCCCGATCTCCGCCGGCTCGCGGCATTGCTGCCCGGAGCCTGAGACATCCGTCACACCACCGGGCGTTCGCGTCGGCGAGCGTTCGGAATGCAAGAAGTCAAAGTCCCGCGCGGGCGCGCGGCTGAGGAAGCGCCGCAGCTCACCGTCGCCTCGATCACCGACGCGCTCCGCCGCGTGAACTACCCAGGCCTGAACCGCGACGTCGTCTCGTTCGGCATGGTGAAGCACGTAACTGTGTGCGACAACCGCGTGAAGGTGCAACTGGCGGCGCAGGTGCGCGATCCCATGGTTCCCGCGCGGCTCGAGTCAGCGATCGTCGAAGCCCTGGCGCCGCTCGGCGCAGCCAGCGTGGCGCTCGAGATAGTGCAACCCGCGCCTGCTTCGCTGCCGGGCAGGCGCGGCACGCCAGACCCATGGTCCAATCAGGTGCGCCTTGCCAGCGTCAAGCATGTGATAGCCGTCGGCGCGGGCAAGGGCGGGGTAGGCAAGAGCACCGTGGCCGTGAACCTGGCGCTGGCGCTCGCGCGCGAGGGACTGCGAAGCGGCATTCTCGACGCCGATATATATGGCCCGAGCCTGCCGATCCTGCTCGGCATCGAGGACGGCGCACAGCGCGTCCGGATGTCGGAGGGGAAAGCGATTCTTCCGCTCGAAGCCCACGGGCTGCCGATGATCAGCTTCGGTTTTTTCCTCGGCGAGGGCTCACCCGCCATCTGGCGCGGGCCCATGGTGTCCAAGGCCGTGAAGCAGTTCGCACGCGGGGTGGCGTGGCCCGATCTCGACGTGCTCGTGGTGGACCTGCCGCCTGGCACCGGCGACATCCCGCTGAGCCTCGCGCAGTCGGTGCAGCTCTCCGGGGCTGTGATAGTGACGCAGCCGGCGCGCGTCGCCGCCGCGGAAGCGCGGAAGGCGGCGCAGATGTTTCGCACGCTCGAGGTGCCGGTGCTTGGCATCGTGGAGAACATGACTGGCGCTTTCGGCCACGGGGCCGGACCGCTCGTGGCGCAGGAGCTCGGCGTTGCCTTCCTCGGTGAGATCCCGTTCGACCGTCTCGTCGTGGACGAAGGCGACGCCGGCGTGCCGACGATGATCGCGCGCCCGCGGGGCGCGACAGCGAAGGCGTTCGACTCCATCGCGCAGCGCGTCGCCGAGTCATTGGGTTGGCGTCGGACAAGGGCCGCGTCCGCGTGAGCGACGCGACACCTGCGGCGGGAGCCATTGGCCTTGCCGCTGAACATTTCGCCGCCGCGACACTGTATCTGATCGCGGGGGCCATTGGCCTCGTGTGGATCGCGCCCGAGCTTGCCGCCGGCACATTCCTGTCGCCGCACGTCGCTGGCGTGACGCATCTGTTCACGTTGGGTTGGCTCACGACGACCATTTTCGGCGCCCTGTACCAACTGCTGCCGGTCGCGCTCGGCGCGCCGGTGCGCTGGCCGCGCATCGGTCACCTCAGTTTCTGGACGTTTGCGCCCGGCGCCGGTGTGTTTGCCTGCGGCGTCGCTGAGGGCTCGACGCTGTTGCACGACACAGGCATTGCTCTCGTGGCGCTCGGGCTCACGCTGGCTGTCGCGAACATCGGCGCCACGTTGCCGCGCGCGCGCGCGCGAGACGTGACGTGGGCGGCCATCGTCCTTGCGCTCGCGTTTCTGTCTTCCACGCTCGGCCTTGGGCTCCTGCTGCTCCACAACCTGCACACAGGAGTCCTGGGCGCGGCGCGCGTCAGGGTGCTCGCCACTCATCTGCACGTGGCGCTCGTGGGCTGGGCCTTGATGATGATGGCCGGCGTGTCGCACAGACTGCTCCCCATGTTCATGCTGGCCCATGGCGCGGATACACGCTGGACACGCCGCGCGATCGCCCCGCTGGCTTGTGGCCTCCCCGTGCTCGCGTTGGGACTCGACGGCGGTTTTCCAGCGGCGTCGTGGACCGGACTCATTCTGCTCGAGGCCGGCCTCGCGGCGTTCGTGCGGCAGGCGTACGCGTTCTACAGCACGCGCGTCCGCAAGCGGCTCGACGTGGGGATGCACTTTGCCGCCGCGGCGCTCGCGTTCCTGACCCTGTCGGGCGTGCTCGCGCCGATCGTGCTCGCGCTCGGATTGCGCGCGCCGCGAGTGGGCACGGCGTACGTGATCGCGCTGCTGCTCGGCGGGATCGTGCTGTTCATCACGGGCTTCTTCTACAAGATCGTTCCGCTGCTCGCCTGGACGATTCGCTACCGCGGGCGCATGGGCGCGGCCGGGGCGCCGACAGTCGCCGACATGTATTCGGCGCGAGTGGCGCGGCTTCAACTCGCCTGCATGGCCGGCGGTGTGCTCACGACAGTTGCCGCGGTCCTGGTGGGCGTCCCCGCGGCCGCCTATGCCGGGACGGCGCTCTTCGCCCTGGGCGTCCTTCTATTCGCGAGCCAACTCACCCGCGTGGTCTTTGGCCGCGCAACAATCAAACTCTCATGAATATCGCGCGCATGATCGCCAGGGCCACTCGTCGGCTCAGGGACAGCCGCGGCAGCCAGCACCCAGCGGGAGCGCCGGAAGTCGAGGTGGACGTGCGTGAGGATCTGCGCATGGGCCGGGAGCCATTTTCGAGGATCATGGCGGCGGTGGCTGATCTTCGGCCCGATCAGGTGCTGCGCGTGCGCGCCATCTTCGAGCCGGTGCCGCTCTTTCACGCGCTCCGCAAACGCGGGTTCGAGTACGAATCGGAGTCGCACGGTCCGGACGACTGGTCCGTGTGGTTCTGGCGTCCCCAAACGGCCGTCCCACCGTCGATCGAGGCCGCGACGTCCGTTGCGGGCGAAAGCGCCTGCGTGACGGCCACCGACGAGACGCTGTGGCTCGACGTGCGGGGCCTGCAGCCGCCAGAGCCTCTCATGAAGACGCTCGCGGCGCTCGACACGCTGCCCGCCGGCCAGACGCTCGTGCAGATCCACAATCGCGTTCCCCAACTGCTCTTTCCGCTCCTCGTGGAACGCGGCTTCGCGTGCGATGTGGACGAGCGCGACCCGGAGCGGATCCTCGTGCGCATCTGGCGCGCATCCGGCGGCACCACCTCACCCTGACCCAGGACATCCACAATGGCAAGCACGATCGAAGTCGACGTCCGCGCGATTCCGCCGCGCGACAAGCATCCCACCATTTTTCGCACGTTCGAGAGCCTTTCGGCCGGCGATACGATGGTGATCGTGAACGATCACGATCCCAAGCCGCTGCGATACCAGCTCGCCGCCGAGCACGCGGATCAGTTCGAGTGGACCTACGAGGCTCAGGGCCCCGAAGTCTGGCGCGTGAAGATCGCCCGCCGCTAATCGCCTGTCGCATGCTCGCGCACGTGGAAGCCCTGGTCCTCCAGGGCTTTCACGATCGCGGCGACATGCTCGCGGCCGCGGGTCTCGAGCTGGAGCGTGATCTCCACGTCGCGCACGGAGATGTCCGCGAACGCGCGCCTGTGCGCGACTTCCAGCACGTTGGCGCCTGCATCAGCGACGAGGTTCGTGAGTCGCGCAAGGTTCCCCGGGCGGTCCGGCACCGTGACCGTGAGCCGCGCCATGCGGCCGTCCGTCACAAGTCCACGGTCGACGATACGCTCCAGCAGATTGACGTCGATGTTGCCGCCGCTGAGGATCATGGCGGTGACGTCGCGTCCATCCAGCGGCAGCAGGCCGTGGAGCAGCGCCGCGAGCGGCACCGCCCCCGCGCCCTCCGCAAGCACCTTCTCGTGCTCCAGCAGCATGTGCACAGCCTGCGCGATCTGCTCCTCGCTCACGGCGACTATGTCATCCACGTAGCGCTCGATCACCGGGAAGGTGCGATCTCCGACGCGCTTGACGGCGATTCCGTCGGCGATGGTTTCCGAGCTCTCGATGTGGACGACGCGCCCCGCCGCGCGCGAAGCCATGGCTGACGGCGCGGCTTTGGCCTCGACGCCAAAGATGCGTATGCCCGGCCGCTGCTCCTTGAGCGCTATCGCGATGCCGGAGATCAATCCGCCGCCGCCGATGGGCACCACCACGGCACTGAGCTCCGGCAGTTGCTCGAGGAGCTCCAGGCCGACAGTCCCCTGACCGGCGATGACGCGATCGTCATCGAAGGCGTGGACGAACGTGTAGCCGTTCTCCGATTCGAGCCGGCGCGCTTCGACCATCGCATCCGACAGCGTCGCGCCGCAAAAAAGCACCTCGCCGCCATAGCGGCGGGTGTTCATGACCTTGATGAGCGGGGTGTGTTCCGGCATGACGACGTGCACCGGCACACCGAGCCGCCGGCCGTGATACGCCACGGCCTGCGCGTGGTTGCCGGCGCTCGCCGTCACCACGCCGCGCGTGCGCTCCTGCGGCGTGAGCGCCAGCATGCGATTGAGCGCGCCGCGGTCCTTGAACGATCCGGTTCGCTGCGCGCTCTCCAGCTTGATGTGCAGCGGCAGTCCGAGCCGCTCCGTCATGGCGAGCGCGGGGATGACGGGCGTGCGCACGACGACGTCGGCGATGCGCTCGCGCGCGGCCCGCACGCTTGCCACATCGGGCGCGTGCGAGTCGCGCGTCATGGTTGCCGCGGCGCCGATGGCGGAATGGCGTGACTGGTGCCAGCCGACCCGTGCATCACGGTCAGCAGGAACATCGCCCCCTTCTCGGAATGCACTGCATGCGGAACGCCGCCGTCGAGCGCGATCAGCCCGTGCTGCGCCAGCGGGCATGGTTTTCCAGCCACGGTCACCACGATCGAGCCCTCGAGCACCTGAATCGTGATCGGGCCTGCCGACGTGTGTTCCCGTAACTCGTGGCCCGCGTGCAGCCCGACGATGGTCACACGCAGTGGCCCGTCCTTGACGATCGTCCTTCCGATGCGGGCTGGGGCGTTGGTCAGCTCGTCCCGCACTATCTGCATTTCACGATCGAGCTGAAACGCGAGCTCCTCTCCGCTGATGCGGTGCTGCACTGGTGTCATGTGGAATCTCCTGGCGATGCGGATGTCAGCAAGTCGATGGCATTTCGCAAGCTAGCGGTACTTCACGTCGGGGAATCCAGCAGCCGGTGTAGTGATACCCCCGACACAGCCGTTGACCGCCGCTGGGTACACTGCACGCTGATGATTCGGAGGTTTCAATGCAGAGGTGTGTGCTGCTCGCCACCCACGGCGGCGACAGCGCGAATGGTGCCGCACGGGTGGCGCCGCTCGTCGCGGAACGGCTTGGGGTCCACCTCGCGGTAGCCGCGGCGATCGCGCCGGTTCCAGCGATCGATTACGGCTACGGCATAGCGTTCTCCGCGGGTAACGGAGTCGACGCTGAGCTCGAGCAACGCCTGCGCGACGACGTCGACCAACAGCTCCGGCGCAGCGCAGCGGCGGCGCGTGGCGTGGGCATCCTGCACGGGACGCCGTCGATCGAGCTCGCGGCGGCCGCTCGGGCGTCGCGCGCGAGCATGCTGGTCGTGGGGCTCGGGCCACACCAGGCGATCGACCGGGCGCTCGGCGGAGAGACAGCACTGCAGCTCGTGCAGGTGGCGAGCACGCCCGTGCTGGCGGTTCCAGCGGGGGCTGTATCGCTGCCACGGCTTGTGGTCGCCGCCATTGACTTCACGCCCAGCAGTGTATGGGCGGCGCGCACGGCAGCCACCCTCCTGAGTCGTGGCGACTGCCTGCAGCTGGTCCACGTTCGTGCGCACGGCAACCGCGGCCACACGGATACAGTGCACGCCCGTCCGCCGGGACCGGGCGTTTCGCCGGAAGAGGCTCTGTCGCGGGTCGCCGCGCGGCTCGAGCGCCCGGATCTCGAGATCGAATGCGTCTTCCTGGAAGGATCGGCAGCGCGAACGCTGCTGGCTCACGCAAGCGCAGTGCACGCCGACATGATCGCGTTGGGCAGCCATGGTTACGGCCAGTGGAAGCGCCTCACGATCGGGAGCGTCGCGTCCAAGGTGCTGCGCCTCGCTTCCACGTTCGTGCTCGTCCAGCCGATCGGGTCCGTGCCGACGCCTGGCGCCGACAAACCATAGACCGATGCTCGTTCCGAAACTCTTCACGACCCTTCGCAGCTACGACAGACAGCAGCTCACGCGCGACCTCACCGCGGGCGTCATCGTCGGCATCGTCGCGATTCCACTCGCCATCGCGTTCGCGATCGGGAGCGGAGTCACGCCCGACCGCGGCCTCTGGACCGCCATCGTCGCGGGTTTCCTGATCTCCGCGCTGGGCGGATCGCGCGTGCAGATTGGCGGTCCCACGGGCGCGTTCGTGGTGATCGTCTACGGGATCGTGCAGAAATACGGCGTCGACGGTCTCACGGTCGCCACGCTCATGGCTGGCGTGCTGCTCGTGATCATGGGCGTCGCGAAGCTGGGGAGCGTGATCAAGTTCATTCCGCATCCGGTGATCACGGGATTCACGAGCGGGATCGCGGTGATCATCCTCTCAGGAGAGGTCAAGGATTTCTTCGGTCTGCGCATGGGCGCGGTGCCCGCGGCCTTCATCCCCAGGTGGCAGGCGTTCATCCAGAGCGCTGGGAGCTTCACCCCGGAGACCGTCGGCGTCGCCGCGCTCACGATGGCGATCATCGTGTTGTGGCCGCGGCTCAACCGGAGAATTCCGGGACCGTTCGTCGCGCTCATCGCCGCCACGGCCGTGGTGACCGTGTTCCATTTGCCCGTGGAGACCATTGGCAGCCGATTCGGCCATCTGAATGCGTCGTTTCCGCATCCGCAGGTGCCGCACCTGAGCCTCGCCCAGGTGCAGGGTCTCGTCGCGCCGGCGTTCACCATCGCGATGCTCGCGGCAATCGAGTCACTGCTCTCGGCGGTCGTCTCGGACGGGATGATTGGCGGCCGCCACCGGTCGAACATGGAGCTTGTCGCGCAGGGAATAGCCAACATCGCGTCGCCGCTCTTTGGCGGCATCCCGGCGACCGGAGCGATCGCGCGAACGGCAACGAACGTCAAGAACGGGGGCCGAACTCCTGTCGCGGGGATGACGCACGCGCTCACGCTGCTGGTCATCACGCTCTTCGTTGGCAGATGGGCCGCGCTGATCCCGCTTGCCTCGCTGGCGGCGATTCTCGTGATCGTGGCGTATCATATGAGCGAATGGCGCACCTTTCTCGCCGAGCTGCGGTCGCCTCGGAGCGACGTCGCCGTGCTGCTCACCACGTTCGGGCTCACGGTGCTCGTGGACCTCACCGTCGCCATCGCGGTCGGGATGGTCCTCGCATCATTCCTGTTCATCCACCGCATGGCATCGGTGACGACCATCCGCGCGGTCCACGACGAGCTGGAGGCGGAGGAAGGGGACGACACGCTGGCCATCGCCGCGCGCGCGGCGCGGCGCATCCCGGAGTCCGTGGAAGTGTTCGAGATCAACGGGCCGTTCTTCTTTGGCGCAGCGGAAACGTTCAAGAACACCATCGGCGTCGTGGCGGCCAGGCCGCGCGTGCTCATCATCCGCATGCGCGCCGTGCCCGCGCTCGACTCCACGGCGCTCCACGCGCTGGCCGACGTGGTGCATCGGAGCCGGCACGAAGGCACGGAGGTCGTGCTGTCGGAGCTTCGCGAGCAGCCGCTCGCCGCGATCCTGGCGGCGCCGCTGATGGACGAGCTCGGCGCCGACTGCGTCGTGCCGACGCTCGACGCCGCGCTGTCGCACGCGCGAACGCTGCTCGGCAGCGTCAGGGTCGCTTGAAATCCGCGGCAGCCGGGCGATTATCCACGGTCGACACACGGGCGGGTACGCATGAGCACAGCCAAGAGAGACAGTGTCAGATTCCACGCGCTCGATGACGCGGAGAGCCGTGCGCTCCTGGCGAGCCAGCACGTTGGGCGGCTCGCATTCACGCTGCACGATCGCGTGGA
>Ga0068855_100010562_pt1 | contig 11133 bp, 16 predicted proteins | sample KBSCornC52_FD_66592 | JGI IMG/M metagenome (GOLD analysis project Ga0068855, IMG submission 66592) | Corn rhizosphere microbial communities from Kellogg Biological Station, Michigan, USA - KBS Corn C5-2 | ecosystem: Host-associated > Plants > Roots > Rhizosphere > Soil ... | reverse complement strand
GGGTAGGTGAGCGCGTACGAGATCGGCACGCGCATGTCGGGGTAGCCGAGGTGCGCGAGCGCGGCGCCGTCGCGGAAGCGGACGAGCGAGTGCACGATCGACGTCGGCTGGATCACGACCTCGATGCGGTCGTACTGCACGTCGAAGAGAAAGTGCGCCTCGATCAGCTCGAGCCCCTTGTTCGCGAGCGTCGCGGAGTCGACGGTGATCTTCGGCCCCATGCGCCACGTCGGGTGCGCGAGGGCCTGCTCCGCCGTCACGTCCTGTAGCTCGTCGCGCGTGCGACCGCGGAACGGTCCGCCGGACCCGGTGAGCACGAGCGTGTCGACGCCGCGTTGGCCCTCCAGACACTGGAACAGCGCGGAGTGCTCGGAGTCGACCGGGATGATCCGTCCACCGAGTCGCGTTGCGAGCTCGCCGCCGGCGACGAGCGATTCCTTGTTGGCGAGCGCGAGGTCGATCCCGTGTTCGAGCGTCCACAGCGTTGCATGGATGCCTGCGAAGCCCACGACGGCGTTCAACACGACGTCGGGCTCGGCGCGCTCGAGCAGCTCGGTCAGGTCGCCGCCGACCTGCTTCAGCGGGCTGTCGACGTCGTCGAGCGGCGTCGTCGCGGACGCGGCTGCTGCCAGCTCGAGCTCCGGATGCGCCGCGATGATCTCGATCGCTTGGCGCCCGATCGACCCTGTCGCGCCCAGCAGGGCGACTCGCTTCATGGCCTCACTGTAGGCCGCGCTGCTCGGCGATGACGGCCTCGATCTCCAGCGGCAATTCGAGCCGTGGACGGGCTAGTGTCCGAGGCGTGGAGCGGCCCGTCGTCGAGAAGCCCGAGGGGGACATTCCCTTCGACCTCGGCATCGACGACATCGTCGTCGGCGAGGGTGCGGAGGCGGCCGCGGGCGCGACGGTGACGGTGCACTACGTGGGTGTCGCGTTCCGCTCGGGTGAGGAGTTCGACGCGTCGTGGAATCGCGGCGAGCCGTTCCGGTTCAAGCTCGGCAAGGGCCAGGTCATCCCCGGCTGGGATCAGGGCGTCGCGGGAATGCGGGTCGGCGGCCGCAGGCAGCTGACGATCCCGAGCGCGCTCGCCTACGGCGCACGCGGCGCGGGCGGCGTGATCGCGCCGCACGAGCCGCTCGTGTTCGTGGTCGACCTGATTGCTGTCGACTAGCGCAATCCTCCTCGCCGCACTCGTCGTTGCCGCGGGCGACGGCGGCAGCGGCGCCTACGTCGCCGTCGGCCACGACTACGACGTCGCCTTCTACAACTCCGGCGCGACGGCGTGGCGCGCGTTCTCGCTCACGGCGCCTCCCGGCCTGACCTTCATCGGCGGCACGACCGGGAACGAGGGGTCGGTCACGTGCGCGGCGAGCGGCAACGAGATCCGCTGCGGGCCGATCGGCGTCAACGTGATGCCGCCGCAGGCGCATCTGACGTTCGTCGCGACGGTGCAGGGCACTGCCACCTGCGGGCCGACCTTCGCACTCTCGGTCTCGGGCGACGGATCGACGTACACGCCCGCCGGCGACGTCGGTCCCGCTGCCGGCTGCGCGCCACACGCACTGACCCGACCGGTCTTGCATCGCACCGGCACGCACATCCACGCCGTACCGCCCGTGTGGAGCTCACCGCCGACGCGCGTCGTCTATCGCTGGCAGCGTTGCACCGGATCGCGGTGTGTCGCGATCGCGCACGGGCTCGTGCTCGCAGTGAAACGCAGCGGCACGTACCGGCTCGTCGCGACTGCGACGATCGCCGGACAGACCGTCGCGACGACCTCGCGTGCGCTCCGCTACAGGTAGCCGAACGCGCGCACGAGGTAGTACGCGGCGGGCGCTGCGAAGAGGAGCGCATCCACGCGGTCGAGCACGCCGCCGTGGCCGCCGAGCAGATGGCCCGTGTCCTTCACCTGCAGATCGCGCTTCAACATCGACTCGAACAGGTCGCCGGCCACGGCGACGAGCACGACCGCGACCCCGAGGACGACGGCCTCCCAGATCAGGAGGTAGTGATTGCGATCCTGGTAGAGCGCGACGAACGCGACGAAGATCCCGACCAGCGAGCCGACGACGAACCCCTCCCACGTCTTCCCCGGGGAGAGCGTCGGCGCCAGCTTGTGCCGGCCGAGGACGCGTCCGCCGAAGTACGCGAACGTGTCGGCGGCGAAGACGACGAGCAGGACGGTGAAGGCGATCAGCCGCGGCTCGTCGTGCATGCGACGCAACAGGATGAGATGGCCGAGTCCGAAACCGATCCACGCCGCAGCCAGAACCGTGGCGCCGATCGCAGCGGTCGCGGGCGGGCGGGTCTTCGCGAGCGTGTTCAGCACGAACGAGAGGACGAAGCACGTCAGGAAGCCGCCGAGCATCCAGACGACGCGGCCACGCTCCGCGCCGAGCAGCGCCAGCAGCACGCCGACGTAGGCGGCCGGCGCGAGCGGCGCCAGCGGGCGCGCCATCAAGACGAACTCGTGCACGGCAACCGCGCCCGCGATCGCGACGAGGGCGAAGAGCCACCACCCGCCCGCCCAGACGGCGCCGAGCACGACCGGCAGGCCGACGATCGCGACCAGGACGCGGTTGAGCAGATTCGTCATCTGCCGCCGAATCTACGGCGGCGACCTGCGTAGTCCTCGATTGCGGCACGGAACTCGTCGGGGCCGAAGTCCGGCCACAACGTCTCGGTGAACACGAACTCCGAGTACGCGCTCTGCCAGAGCAGGAAGTTCGAGACGCGCAACTCTCCGGACGTCCGGATGACGAGATCGGGATCCGGCATCTCCGGCGCGTAGAAGAACTGCGCGAACGTCTCCTCGTCGAGCTCCTCGCCGCTCGCCGCGGCACGCCGCGCCGCCTCGACGATCTCCGCGCGCCCCCCGTAGTCGAACGCGATCCACAGGTGCAGCCGCCGTTCGTTCTCGGTCGCCTGCTCGAGCTCGGCCATCTTGTCGCGGAGCCAATCCGGTGCGCGGTCGCGGCGGCCCACGAACTTCGTGTGCACGCCCTCCTTGGCGAGGTCGTGCAGCTCGCGGTCGATCGTCTCGCCGAAGATCTCCATCAAGGCCGTCACCTCGTCGGGCGAGCGCGTCCAGTTCTCCGTCGAGAATGCGTACACCGCGAGCGAGCCGACGCCGACGTCGATGGCCGTCTCGACGATCGGGCGCAACGCGCGCGATCCTGCGCGATGCCCCTCGGCGACGTCGAGACCGCGGGACTCGGCCCAGCGGCCGTTGCCGTCCATGACGATCGCGACGGCGCGCGGGATCTCAACCGATAGCGCGGAGGTGCTCAGACCTCCATGACCTCCGCTTCCTTGTGCTTCAGCAGGTCGTCGATCTGCTTCGTGTGCTCGTCCGTCAGCTTTTGCACGCGCTCCTCGGCGCGATGCTCCTCGTCGGCTCCGACGTCGCCCTTGTCGACGAGGTCTTTCAGGTGCTTCATCGCGTCGCGCCGGATCTCGCGCACCGCAACGCGCCCCTCCTCGGCGAGGTTGCGCACGACCTTGACGAGCTCCTTGCGGCGCTCCTCGGTCAGCTGCGGGATCGGGAGGCGGATCATCTTGCCGTCGTTGGACGGCGTCAGGCCGAGATCCGACTCCTGGATCGCCTTCTCGATGTTGCGGATGGAGCTCGGATCGAATGGTTGGATCGTCAGCATCCGCGCCTCCGGAACACTGATCGTCGCCAGCTGCTTGAGCGGCGTCGCGGTCCCGTAGTAGTCGACGTCGATGCGGTCGAGCAGCGACGCCGACGCGCGGCCGGTCCGCACGGTGTTGAACTCCGTCCGCGCATGGTCGACCGACTTGCCCATGCGCGTCTGCGCGTCGTTGATCAGCTCGTCGACGGTTGCCATGTTGCCCTCCTACGGTGTCTCGATGACCGTGCCGACGCGCTCGCCTGCGAGCACCTTGGCGATGTTGCCCTCGGCGAGCTCGAACACGTGAATGGTCAGCTTGTTGTCCATGCAGAGCGAGAGCGCTGTCGTGTCCATCACCTTCAAGCCGCGCTCGATCGCCTCGAGGTGCGTGAGCCGCGGCAGGAACTTCGCGTCGGGGTCTGTTCTGGGATCGCCGTCGTAGACACCCTCCACGCCGTTCTTGGCCATAAGGATCGCATCCGCGCCGATCTCGAGCGCGCGAAGCGACGCCGCCGTATCGGTCGTGAAGTACGGATTGCCCGTTCCGGCCGCGAAGATGACGATCCGCCCCTTCTCGAGGTGGTCGATCGCCTTGCGGCGGATGTACGGCTCCGCCACCTCCTCCGCCGCGAGCGCCGACTGGACGCGGGCGGCAACGCCCTCGTGCTCCAGGATGTCCTGCAGCGCGAGCGCGTTCAGGACGGTCGCGAGCATGCCCGCGTAGTCCGCGGTGGCGCGGTCCATCCCCTCGGCCGCGCCCTCGAGGCCACGGAAGAAATTGCCGCCCCCGACGACGATGGCGATCTCGGGGCAGTGCGCGCGGACTCCCGCAAGCTCGTGCGCGATGGCGCGCGCGACGGGGACGTCGATCCCGAAGTCGCGCGACCCCATGAGCGCTTCGCCGGAGAGCTTCAGCAGCACCCGGCGAAAGGCGGCTTCCATCAGCTGACGCTGAGCCGCGCGAAGTCGACGACTTCGGCGCCGGCTTCCTTCAGTGCCTGGCCGACCGTCTTCGACGAATCGTGCACCCACTCCTGATCGACGAGGACGTTGGCCTGGAAGAACCGCTTGTTCAGCATTCCTTCGACGATCTTTTCGCGCGCCTGCTCCGGCTTCGAGAGCACCTCGTCGGAGTTCGCGAAGATGTCGCGCTCCTCGTCCACCGACTCTGCGGGGACGACGTCCCGGGTCACCCATCTCGGGTTGAGCGCGGCAATGTGCATCGCGACTTTGCGTCCGAGGTCCTCGTCGCCGCCGCGCATGAGCACGAGCACGCCGAGCTTGTTCGCCGGCGGATGCGCGTAGCCGGTGACGAGCTCGTCGGCACCCGCCGTGAACTGCGCCGAACCGACGATCACGATGTTCTCACCGAGCTTCGCGGTCAGCGCCGTGCGCGCCTCGTCGAGCTGCGACTCGGCGCCGACCCCATCGTCGTCGACCGTGTCGAGCACCTTCTTCGCGAACGACTGGAACTCGTCGTTCTTCGAGACGGGCTCCGTCTCGCAGCCGACGGCGACGATCGTGCCCTTCGTGCCCGCGATGCGGTAGCCGACGAGACCTTCCTTCGTCTCGCGGTCCGCGCGCTTGGCGGCCTGCGCCATGCCGCGCTCGCGCAGCCAGCGCTTCGCTTCCTCGATGTCGCCGTTCGACTCCTGGAGCGCGCGCTTCGCATCCATCATCGGTGCGCCGGTCTCGCCGCGGAGCTCCATGACGAGCTTGGCCGGGATGTCGACCGCCATTACTGCGGCACCTCCTCGGTCGGCGCGTTCGACGCCTTCGTCTTCGCGGCGCCTTCGTTCTGCGGATCCTGGCCTGTGGGCACCGGGACGGCTTCCGCCTCCGGCTCCTCGGCGACCGCGACTTCGACCTCCGGCCCGGGCTCGGGCTCGGGCTCCGGCTGGCGCGCCAGCTCCTGCGCCGTCACCTTCTGCTTGCCGGCCTCGATCGCATCGGCGATCACGCGCGTCACGAGCGAGCACGAGCGAATCGCGTCGTCGTTGCCCGGGATCACGTACTCGGCCTCGTCCGGATCGGCATTCGTGTCGACGAGCGCGATCACCGGCATGTTCAGACGGCGCGCTTCGCGCACGGCGAGCGCTTCCTTCTTCAGGTCGACGATGAAGACCGCGTCCGGCTGGCGGCGCATGTCGGCGACGCCGCCGAGGTTCGCCTCGAGCTTCTCGAGCTCGGCCGCCATCGCGATGCGCTCCTTCGCGGGCAGCAGCTCCATCTGTCCCTCGTCGCGCAGCCGGCGCATCTCGTGCAGCCGCTCGATGCGCGACGACATCGTGCGCCAGTTCGTGAGCAGGCCACCGAGCCAGCGGTGATTGACGTACGGCATGCCGACGCGCTTTGCCTCGTTCTCGATGGCGTCCTGCGCCTGCTTCTTCGTGCCGACGAACAGCACCGTGCCGTTGCGCTCGGCGAGATTGCGGACGAACTGCGCGGCCTCGTCGAGGCGCTCGCTCGTCTGCGTCAAGTCGATGATGTAGATGCCGGAGCGCTCCGTGAAGATGAAGCGGCGCATCTTGGGGTTCCAGCGGCGTGTCTGGTGGCCGAAATGCACCCCGGCCTCCAGCAGCGCGCGCATCGAGGCGACTGGCATGTGTGACTCCTTGGTTGATTGGTGGTGCACCGGTCGGGGCTCGGAGCGCACCGATCGCAGAGATCGGCACCCGCGCCTCGGCTGATCCGCCGGGTCGATGGCTTTCTAGGACGCGCGCAGTGTAGCGAGCGACTCCTCGAGGTCGGGCGGCAGCGGGGAGCTCACGTCGACCGCCTCGCCGGTGAACGGATGCTCGAACGCGAGCCGCGCTGCGTGCAGGAACTGCCGCTCGAGCCCGAGAGCGCCGGCGCGTCCGTAGGTGGGATCGCCGGCGACCGGCAGGTCGATCGCGGCCAGATGGACGCGGATCTGATGCGTACGTCCGGTCTCGAGCGTGACGCGCAGCAGGGCATGGTCGCCAAGCAGCTCGGCGACCTCGAAATGCGTGACGGCGGCGCGCGGCGAGTCGGTGTCGAGCGAGTGGCGAAGCGGGTCGTGACGGTCGCGGCCGATCGGCGCGTCGATCGTGCCGCGCCAGGAACGCGGCCGGCCGACGACGAGCGCGACGTACTCCCGCGTCAGCTCGCGCCTGCGCACCATCTCCTCGAGTCTGCGATGTGCTTCGGGCGAGCGAGCGACGACGAGCAGCCCGGACGTGTCGCGGTCGAGGCGATGCACGATGCCCGGCCGCTCCGCTTCGTCGCCGCCCTCGACGTCATAGGCGAGCAAGCCGTGCACGAGCGTGCCGGTGTGATGTCCGGCAGCTGGATGGACGACGAGCCCCGCCGGCTTGTCGACGACGAGGAGGTGCTCGTCCTCGTACGGCACGACGAGATCCATCTCCTCCGGCTCCAGCTCGCTCGGCCGCGCAGCCGGAGGCTCGAACTCGAGCTCCTCCCCACCCTCGAGCCGATGGCTCTTCGCGCGCGCTCGTCCGTCGACGAGCACGGCGCCGTCGCGCACGAGCCGTTCGGCGACCGCTCGCGAGCCGATCTCGGGCAGCTCCGCCAGGAAGCGGTCGAGCCGCGTGCCGCTCGACTCAGGAGGGACGCGGAGGCGCATCACGACGCAATCGCTGCGGACCGCGCGGCTCGCGCTCCGCGAGCATGAGCGCGCCGAGCAGGACGAGCACGCCGATGACGATGAAGCTGTCTGCGAGGTTGAACGCGGGCCACCAGCGGAGGTCGATGAAGTCGGTCACGTAGCCGAGGCGCACCCGGTCGACGAGGTTCGACATGCTGCCCCCGATGACGAGCCCGAGCGCGACGGGCAGCACCGGATGGCGTGCGCCGCTGCGCCCGAAGTAGAAGAGCATCCACGCAATCGCGATCCCGGTCAGCACGATCACGACGGCGGTCGCTTGCGAGAACAGTCCGAAGGCGATGCCCGAGTTCTGCACGTGTCGGATCCACACCGGGCCGACGACGTGAACGCCGTCGTCGAGCCGCAGCTGGCTCGCAACGAGATGCTTCGTCAACTGATCCGCGGCAACAGCCGCGAGCGCGATCGCGAGGAGCGCGAGCCAGTGCGAGGGTCCCGCTCCGAGCTTCCGCTCGCCCACGAGCTCCGGCGAGACGGCTGCCGGCGACGAGCCGACCCTGACCTCTCGGTCGGTCATTCCCGCCTCCGCTCTTCGACGAGCTCTGTCGAGCCGACGCTCATCGGCGCTGCTCTCGTTCGCGGGCGTGCACGATGCAGAGCGACGCCCACGGCATCGCCTCGAGCCGCTCCGCGCCGATGTCTTCGCCGCCGACCACGCATTTGCCGTACGTGCCGTCGTCGAGGCGCTTCAGGGCAGCATCGATCTCCGCGAGGTGCTGCTCCGAGTTCGCCTCGAGCGAGTAGTCGATCTCCCGGTCGAGCGTCGTGCTCGCCATGTCGCTCATGTGGTTGTCGGCCGCAGTCGCGAGCTCGTCCGTCTCGTCCTCGATCGAGCCCGAATGGTCGTCCTCGAGATGCGTGAGCGCACGGTGGACGCGCTCGCGCTCCTCGGTCAGCAACGTGCGGAAACGATCGGTGTCGATGCTCATCAGCGTCTGTCCTTTCTCGTGCGTGCGGGCGCCGACGCGGAAGAGAGGCGGCGCTCGATCAGCGCGGGACCAACCCCGGTCAGCTCCACGATCTTGTCCCGGCCGCTGTGGCCCGAAACGATCGCGACCGCGTCGCGCGGCAGCGCGAGCGCGTTTGCCAGCAAGCGCACGACCGCATCGTTTGCGCGTCCGTGTTCAGGCGCTTCGGTGACGCGGACCTTCCATCCGTCGCCGTGCCGTCCGACGATCGCGGCGCGCCCGGATCCCGGGCTCACGCGGAGCCGCAGCCGCGTCGTCGCAACGCTCATGCGTAAAAGTCTAGGCGGCTTCGGCGTCTTTCACATCGAGCTTGACGCCGTGCAGCGTGTCTTCCGCCTGCTCGACGACCGTCAATACCGCGCGCAGCCGCTCCTTCAAGAGGCTCGTCTCGAGCATGAGCCGCTCGTTCTCCGCCAGCGCGCGCCGCTTCACGGCACGCGCTTCGCCGTGCGCCTCGGCGAGGATGATGTCCGCCTCGCGTCGCGCCTGTTCCTTCAGATCCGATGCCGCGCGCTCGGCGGAGACGAGCGTCGTGCGCAACAGCGCCTCGATCTCCTTGTACCGGACGAGGTCCGCCTCGACCGCCTCGACCTTGTCCGCGAGGTCGGCGCGCTCACGCCAGACGTCCTCGAAGCTCGCGGCGATCTCCGCGAGCAAACGGTCGGTGTGATCCTTCTGGTAGCCGCGAAACGCAGTGGGCGGCGATAAGTGCCTGATCTCGACTGGGGTGAGTGACATGTCCTCTCCTCTTAATGGAATTGATCGAGGATCCTGATCAGCGCCTCCGCGAGCACCCAGAGCACGATCGTCGCGACCCACGGCGACAGATCGATCGCACCCATCGACGGCAGCAGCCGCCGGAAGAGCCGCAGGTAGGGCTCCGAGACGTCGTAGAGGAACCGCTGGATACGGCTCAGCCAGGGTGAATACGGCAGGCGAAGCCAGCTCGTGATGATGTAGGCGAAGATCACGAGCGTGTAGACGGTCGCAAAGACCCACACGAATCTCTGCGCCGAGGTAACGGCGTCCGCAAGCAGGCCCATCAAAGGGCCGTTCGTCGCGTCCGAGGCTTCTCCTACGCCTGGTTGAAGAAGCCGCCGCGCTCGATCATCCGCGCGCGCTCCTCGGCGGAGACCTCGACGTTGCGCGGCGTCAGCAGGAACACCTTGTCGGCGATCCGCTGCATGCCGCCGTCGAGCGCGTACGTGAGGCCGCTCGCAAAATCGATCAGACGCTTCGAGAGCTCCTGATCGCTCTGCTGGAGATTGAGGATCACCGGGACCGCGTCCTTGAACCGATCGGCGATCTGCTGCGCGTCGTTGAAGCTCCGTGGGAGGACGAGGTGCACCTTGACGTTCGGCGAGGCGAGGCCCTCGACGCCGCGCAGCCGGCGGGGCGCCTCCCGCTGCTGGACGGCGGGGCGCAGGACGCTCGTGCGGGCGCTTGCGGGCTCCGGATCGGTCCAGTCGTCCGAGTACTCGTCGCGGCCGCGGCGCCGAGGGGCGAGGCGGCGGACGTTCGGCCGCTCGGCGTACGCACGCTGAAGCTCCTCGTCGGTGAGGTAGCCGTCCTCGTCCCAGTCCTCTTCCTCGGCGATGCCGAAGTAGACGAGAGTCTTGTTCCAGACGTCCGCGAAGCCCATCTCGCCTCAGATGTTACTCAGCCGGTCGGAAAATCCCTGCTCGGAATGGTGCATAGTCGGCAGCGTGACGGGTCGCTGGGTCGTCTCCGTTGTCGTCGTCGCAGCGGTGCTGCCGACGGCGCCCGCGGCTGCACGCTGGCATCTCACCGACCTGGGGACGCTGGGCGGCGCGTTCAGCCGCGCCACGGCGATCAACGACCAGGGCCAGGTCGCCGGCTTCAGCACTCCGGCGGGCGGCACGACCGCCGACCCGCACTGCTTCCTGTGGGAGCGCGGCACGATGCGCGACCTGGGCACGCTCCCGGGAACGGCCGATTGCGAGCCCTCCCTCGTCGACGACGCCGGTGAGGTTCTCGGCGCGAGCGGCTCCGAGGCATTCCTCTGGCGGGACGGCCGCTTCACGGACCTCGGCCCCGGCGAAGCCGACGACATCAACTCCCACGGCGTCGTCGTCGGAATGACCGGGCAGCACGCGTTCCTCTGGCGCGGCGGCACTCGGACGCTGCTCCCGGAGCCCGCGCCCGTGAACGGCTGGGTGGATGCGTGGGCGATCCTGGACGACGGCACCGTCATCGGCGACGTCTTCGTCAGGGGCGGCCTCGGCGGCACGCGCGCCGTCGAGTGGCGCAACGGCCGTTTGCGGTTTCTGCCGCTGCCGCCGCACGCGACCGAGTCAACCTCGAACGCCATCGATGGGCACGGCGCCACCGTCGGCACGGTCATCTACTCGACCGGCTACCACACGCACGCGGCGATCTGGAAAGCGGGGAGCGTCGCCGTCATTCCGGCGCCGAACCGCGGCGACGGCCAGGTGATCGACGGGCAGGGCGATGTCGGCGTGCTGAGCACGACCGGCACGGGGCTGAACCTCTCTGCGACGTCGTTCGTGTGGTCGAACGGGAAGCTGCTGCCGCTCAACCGTCGGGTCGACTTCACGTGCGCGAATCGCCACCTTCTCGCCGGTGCGCGCAACCGCGCGTTCGTCTGGATGAACGGCAAGCTCACGTGGCTGCCTGCGCGAAAAAGTGCTGTGAACGACTGCAACGACCACGACCAGATCGTCGGCTGGACGGTCGTCAAGGGGACGAGGGTGAACCGCACGCAGCCCGTCCACGCTGCGCTGTGGTCGCACTAACCGAAGAGCGTCGAGCCGACTCGAATGTAGGTCGCACCCTCCTCGACCGCGACGCGCCAGTCCTGGCTCGTCCCCATCGAGAGCTCGCGCAGCCCATGCTGCTCGGC
>Ga0068855_100010560_pt1 | contig 11134 bp, 9 predicted proteins | sample KBSCornC52_FD_66592 | JGI IMG/M metagenome (GOLD analysis project Ga0068855, IMG submission 66592) | Corn rhizosphere microbial communities from Kellogg Biological Station, Michigan, USA - KBS Corn C5-2 | ecosystem: Host-associated > Plants > Roots > Rhizosphere > Soil ... | reverse complement strand
GCCACCACCGGCGGCTCGACCTTCACTTCCGGCTTCGCTTCGTGGCACCGGTTCTTGCGCCAGGCTTCCTCGGCCAGCTTCGACTGGCCGCGCACCGCGATGTATTCATTGCGATAGGCGAGCTCGGCCACCACCGGCCCGGCGACGCCGGTCTCGGCCTTCGCCATCAGGCCCTGCAATTCAGCGGACCGGTTCGCCAACGACTTGCGTTCCGGCTCGAGCTGCTTGCAATCGTAGAGATCGTATTTGGCGGGATCGGCGAACGCCGAAGTCATGCTGTCGCTCATCTCGGCGCAGCCGGACAGCCCTGCCCCGAGCACAAGCAGCGCCAGTGCTAAGGCGGTGGGCGAAATCGGGTGGCGATTGGACAGGTGTGCGGGCATCGGACCTTCGTTAAGTGGATAATGTTGAGATTGCCTAAAGCAGCCCCGGATGTCGGCATTGAGGCTTTGCTTTGCCAGCCGCCCTCGCCTAGAACTTCAGGGCGTGTTTGGGGCAGATTATCCTCATTCCACTTCGCCGGTAAACGCGCTAAGTACCTGATCTCCTGAGTAAAGCGGACGTGGCGGAACTGGTAGACGCAAGGGACTTAAAATCCCTCGATGGCAACGTCGTGTGGGTTCGACTCCCACCGCCCGCACCACGCTTCGCCCAAACGGGCTACGCGTGGCGCAGCCACGCTGGAGACCGTTCGGGCGAAGCGTGTCCGGCATAGCTTGAGCGCAGCGAAAGCGACGACGGACGACGCGAGGGGACCATTTTGCCGCAACCTCATCTCTTCGAAATGCGCCGGCTGGAAATGCTGAGCAACACCATCTTCGGCGTTGCCATGACGCTGCTGGCCTACGACCTGCCGAAAGCCTCGAGCTTCAAGGACGCACCCGGCTGGATCGACCTCGTCCGCGTCTATGCCCAGCCGGTGATCGCGCTGGCGATCTCCTTCGTCGTCGCCGGGATGTTCTGGTTCAGCCATCACCGCCGGCTGATGGTAGCGCCTGAGGCCGGCCGCAGCGTGGTGTTTCTCAATCTGCTTTTTCTACTCTCGATCATCATCCTGCCGGTGACCAACGGACTTTACGGCGGCTACCGGCTCGATAGCGTGGTCGCGATCGTCTACGGAATCCATCTGACGTTCATCGCCGTGCTGAACGCCTTGCTGTGGATTATCGCGCTCAGGGACCGCCCGGATTCGCAATTGCTGGTGACGGCCCTGTTCCCTGTCGCCGTACTCCTGTGCGCAACGGCGATGGCTTTCGTCGATCCGTTCGTTGCACAGTTCGCCTGGTGCCTTGCCTTTATCGCGCCGATCGCAGGCTGGCTTGCGGGGCGCCGCGCGGGCCAAATCCGATAAACGTGCGGCACTTGAAGCGCATGGAAACTCCAGGCCGCATTGCCCAGACAGCTACAGTTAAATCGATTCTGCCGCCGTTCGAATTCCCGTCGCTGAATCGATCACAGTCTTCGCCGCCGCCCCCATTTTGTTGACGGAATCCAACACGTCCTGTTTGTCCTCAATGATATCGTTGTTGGCATCAACGATTGCTTTCAAAAGACCGCCGAAGTCGGGCTTTCGACCAATGAACGCTTCACGCTCAAGGATGTATTCCTTGTAGGCGTTCATGAAATCCCAAACCGGCGACGGCGCAACAGCGGGGTACGGCGTGCTGACTTGAGAGCCAATCACAGGCGGGTAGAATTTCTGAACAAAGCGTAGCCGCTCTTCAGCGCACGCTTTCCAGAGCTGGAAGGCGCGTTCTTCCTGTGCTGTGAGATCCCGCAGGTTACGTGTCTTGACGAGATAGTCCACGTTCGCAGTCAAATGCGGACCGATCTTGATCGCATACCGTTTGATAATCTCGTGGTAGTAATAACCGTTAGCAGCCTTGATATCGCCTATGAGACTCGTAGCTATCGTGGCGAAGGCTTTTGCTTCAGGCAGGCTTACCAAACCGCTGAATGTACCGATCGCCGCACTCCACTTGTCGAGCTTTTCGGCCAAGTCAGCCTGTTGCTTGACGTACGCCTCGATCGTCTCGCCATATCCCAGGATCGCATTGATATAAGCATTCTTGGTTCTTAGTGATTTTATTGCGTCCTTTTGAACTTTATTGAGACGACCCGTTTGGTAACCCACCTCAATTTGACGGACCTCGGGATCACGAGGATTCAAGCAAGAATAACTTCCTCGAGATACGTATTCGAGTTGCTCGGACTTGCGCGCGAAATCCTTCTGAAGATCGAGCGCCAGTTGATTGGACGCGGTAATTCCGCCACTGAACGCCGTCACAGTTACTGAAAACGAATTGCCCAAATCAGTAGTGTTCGCGCAGCCACCCAATGTGGCTGCGACAACAAATATGCTCCAGCGCATTTCCCCGCCCCCGAGTTAATGCTGGCATCGTCTAGTTTTAGTTGAGCACGTTCAAGGACGGCACTTTCGACAATCATCGTTATCCACAGGGGCGCGGCAACCACGACGTGTGGCAAATCAACGCGCAGAAACCTTCGCCTCCCCCTCGGCAACCAGCCTCTCGCTCTCCTCCGAAATCATCTTCTCCAGCATCGGCTGAAACTCCTTGCGGTTCATTCCCGGCGAGATCGGCGGGAGATAGGAGAGCATGACGGTGCCGTTGTGGATCATCAGCGTCTTCTTGCCCCAGAACAAACCGGAGTTGCACGCCGCCGGCACCACCGGCACATCGAGCGTGGTGTAGAGGGCGGAGATGCCGGCGGCCTGGAACACCATCGGCTCGCCGACCGCCTGCCGCGTGCCCTGCGGAAACAGCAGCACCTTGCGCCCTTCGGCGACCGCGCGCTTGGCCTCCTCGACCATCTGCTTGAGCGCGTGCCGGCCGGCCGCGCGGTCGACCAGGATCATCGGGTAGCGCTGCAGAAACCAGCCGACGATCGGAAGCCGGCTCAGTTCCTTCTTGGCGACGATGCTGGCGTCCGGAAAAATCATGCTCAGGGCTGCGGTTTCCCACAGCGACTGATGATTGCAGGCGATGATGCAGGGACCGTCGGGAACGCGCTCGCGCCCGTATTCTCTATAATCGAGCCCGAGCACGACCTTGAAGAGCAACATGATCCCCCTGACCCAGACCTGCGATACCGCGCGCACGGTCGGGCTGCCGGCGTTGAACAACCACATGAACGGCACCGACAGCGACACCACAATTGTCAGGATCACGACCGCCGCGATGAACAGGACCGATCTCAGATAGTGCAACGATGGTTTCCTTCCCAAGCGTTCGACGGTTTGCGGCTTCCCAATACCGCACTTTGCGGGCGTTGCACAATTCCGCATCGGCCTTGTGAAATCCAATGCGCCATTGGCCGGCCGGGATTGCCATCCAGGATTGGCCAGCCCAGGATGGCCGTATGCCGGTCCTCGAGCAGATCACGATTGCGCCGCACCTCACCTTCGACGCGCTGACATCAGGCGCATCAGGTGCGCCGCTGGTGCTGCTATTGCACGGTTTTGCGGAATCGATGAACTGCTGGCGCGCCCAAGTGACGGCGCTCGGCGACATGGGCTATCGCGCCATCGCACCCAGTCAGCGCGGCTATTCGCCCGGCGCCCGGCCCGATACCCGCGAATTCTCGCATTACCAGATCGACCGCCTGATGGACGACGCGATGGCGATCGCAGCTGCGAGCGGGTATGGCGACGCACGGTTTCATCTCGCCGGTCACGACTGGGGCGGCAGCATCGCCTGGGGCCTTGCCGACCGCCATCATGCGCGGCTGGCTTCGCTCACCATTCTGTCGCGGCCGCATCCGAACGCCTTCAACCGCGCGCTGCAAATGGTCGACGGCGACCAGGCGCAACGCTCAAAGCACCACAAGGCATTCCTCGAACCTGATGCTGCCGATGTCGTGCTCGCCGAAGATTGCAAATGGCTGCGCGATCGGCTGGCCGCCAATGGCGTTCCGTCGCCCGCGATCGAAGAGCACCTTTCCGTGCTCGGCAACAAGGACGCGATGGAGGCGGCACTGGCCTGGTACCGCGCGCGCGGTGCGATCCGCGGCCCACTCGGTCCGATCCGCGTTCCGACGCTCTACATCTGGGGCGACGCCGACGACACCGTCGGCCGCGTCGCCGCCGAAGGCACGGTGGATTTCATCGCTGCCCCCTATCGCTTCGTGGTGCTACCCGACGTCGGACATTTTGCAGCCGATCAGGCGCCGGCACAGGTGAGCGAACTGATGCTGGAACACCTGGCCGCGCATCCGGTGTGAGGGGAACCGTCGCCATCGCAAAATGTTGTCATGCAGCAATCGGAGCATGACGATATGGCCAGCGACAGCAATTCGAGCAAAACCGCCGCACCCCCACGCAAGCCGGGCCCGCGCATCCCCTCGCCGCAACTGCCGCAGATCAACCCGCCGCTTTTGAACGAGGGTCAGGAGCAGGTGCGCGACAGTCACTGCTGACGACCACCCTCATTGCCTCCACGTCGTTGCCTGCAACAAACGCGAAGCGTTTGTGCAAGGGAGCGTAAGCGACGAAGCAATCCATTCTTTACTTTGCGCGGCAAGATGGATTGCTTCGCGGAGCCCGTCATCGGGCGCGCATTCGCGCGACCCGTTGGCACAGCAATGACGAATTAGGCAGGTCTGCCCTACTCGCTCTTGTCGATATTCCAGAAAATCGGAGTCGCCGGGCCGTCGAGCACACCGGTCAGCGACTTCCGCCACGCGCTCGGCTGGGTGTACTGGCCGAGCGGAATGTAAATCACCTGATCCCAGGCTTCCTTCTGGATCTCGGTCGCGATCTTCTTCTGGTCCGCAAGCGTGGTCGCGCGCGCGAAATCATTCTTGAGCGACTCGATCTTCGGATCGTCGGCCCAGCCGAACCAGCCGCCGTTCTTGCCCTTGCCGCCGATCGCGAAGTTGACGATCGGGTTCGACAGGTCGGCGCCGTTCCAGTTGGTGAAGAACATGTTCCAGCCGCCTTCCTTGATCGGCTTCTGGCTGGTGCGGCGGGAGACGACGGTGCCCCAGTCGGTGGCCTGCAGGTCGATCTTGAAGCCGGCTTCCTTCAACAATTGGGCTGCCACGATCGGTTGCGCCTTCAGCGTGACGACGTCGCCCGGCGCCATGATGACGATGGGCGTGCCGTCGTAACCGGATTCGGCGAGCAGCTTCCTGGCTTCGGCCATGCCGTTGCCCTTGACGACGGCTTCCGAACCGACGTCGGTTTCGAGCGGCGTGCCGCAAACGAAAGCCGCGCCGCACAGCTTGTAATATTGCGGGTTGCCGATCAGCGCATCCAGCACGTCCTTCTGGTTCATCGCCATGAAGGCGGCGCGGCGGACCTTGACGTTGTCGAACGGCGGCAGCAGGAAATTCATCCGGCCGACGGTCTGGAAACCGACCTTGTCGAGCGTGTCGACCTTGATGTCCTTGTTGGCCTCCAGGATGGGAAGAATATCGAACGACGGGATTTCCATGAAATCGATGTCGCCCGATTGCAGCGCGTTCACCGCGGTCTGCGCGTCCGCCATCGTGATCCATTCGACGCGATCGACCTTCACGACCTTGCCGCCGGAAGTCCAGCTCGGCGGCTCCTTGCGCGGCACGTAGTCTGTGTTCTTCACAAACACCGCTTTGACGCCGGGCTGGAATTCAGCCTGCACGAACTTGAAGGGGCCGGAACCTATCAATTCCGGGATCGGCGTGCCCGGCGGGGTTTCCGCCAGACGCTTCGGCATCATGAACGGCACCAGCGACGACGGCTTGCCGATCGATTCCAGCACCAGGCTGTAGGGCTCCTTCAGCTTCAGCGTGATGGTCTTGGCGTCGGTGGCCTCAAGGCTCGCGGTGAAGTCCATCAGCTTCTGGCCCATGCCGTCGGCCTTGCCCCAGCGCTTCAGCGACGCCACGCAGTCCTCCGCCGTAACCGGCGTGCCGTCATGCCACTTCAAGCCGTCGCGCAGGGTGAAGGTGTAGGTCAATTTGTCGTCGGAGATCTTGTACTCCGCCATCTGCGGCTGGATCTTGAAGCTGGAGTCCTGCGCCAGCAGCGTGTCGTAGATCATGTAGCCGAAGTCGCGCACGATATAGGCGGTGGTCTGCATGCCCGGCGTGCGCAAGTCCGCGTGCATCACCGCGGTGATGGTCTTGCCGGCGGCCATCGCCTGCGACGTCATGAGCTGTGACGTCAGCGCCACCGAAAGCGCGAGAGCCGACAATGCAGACGCTACCGTTGGACGCTTCCAACGCGTGATGTGGAACATTCGATCTCTCCTGACGTGAAACTGGTCAAAGCCCGCCGATTCATTATGCATGTCGTTCGTTATTTGGGCGAACCAAGGTGCGTTATTTGAGCGAACCAAGGTTCGCCATTTCGGCGAACTAACACGCTGTAAATCCAGACGATTTGAAGACTTGCACCAAGCGCGTGGCGCGTCAATCCGGTTTTGGCGAAATCGAACGTATACAAATGAATGGGCCGGCCGCACCTATTTGGCTTTACAAATCCGTCGCAGGCGATTTTCGTAAGGCTTCCGCGAAGCTGATCAAGCAAAGAGAAAATTTCATGAACCCGGCCAATCTTCCCTTTGATTCCGAGACCATGCTGCAGGGGCTGCGAGGCTGGGTGGAATGCGAAAGCCCGACCTGGGACGCGTCCGCCGTCGAACGCATGCTCGACCTCGCCGCGCGCGACATGGCGATCATGGGTGCGACCATCGAGCGCATCGCCGGCCGCCAGGGATTTGCCGGCTGCGTCCGCGCCCGCTTTCCGCATCCGAAACAAGGCCAGCCCGGCATCCTGATCGCCGGCCATCTCGACACCGTCCACCCGGTCGGCACCATCGAAAAGCTGAAATTCCGCCGCGAGGGCAACAAGTGCTTCGGTCCCGGGATCTTCGACATGAAGGGCGGCAATTATCTATCGCTGGAAGCAATAAGACAGCTCGTCCGCGCATCGTTCACGACGCCGCTGCCGATCACGGTGCTGTTCACCCCGGACGAGGAAGTCGGCACGCCCTCGACCCGCGACATCATCGAAGCGGAGGCCGCGCGCAACAAATACGTGCTGGTGCCGGAGCCAGGACGGCTCAACAACGGTGTCGTTACCGGGCGTTACGCGATCGCGCGCTTCAACCTCGAAGCGGTCGGCAAGCCGAGCCATGCCGGCGCCACGCTGTCCTCGGGACGTTCCGCGATCAGGGAGATGGCGCGGCAAATTCTCGCCATCGACGGCATGACGACGGACGATTGCACCTTCTCGGTCGGAATCGTGCACGGCGGCCAATGGGTCAACTGCGTCGCCACCACCTGCTCCGGCGAAGCGCTGAGCATGGCCAAGCGCCAGGCCGATCTCGACCGCGGCGTCGAGCGCATGCTGGCGTTGTCCGGCAGCGCCAACGACGTCTCGTTCACGGTGACCCGCGGCGTCACCCGCCCGGTCTGGGAGGCGGATGCCGGCACCCTGGCGCTGTACGAGAAGGCGCGCGGGCTCGCCAAGGCGATGGGCCACGAACTCCCGCATGCCAGCGCCGGCGGCGGCTCCGACGGCAACTTTACGGGCGCGATGGGGATCCCGACGCTCGACGGCCTCGGCGTCCGCGGCGCTGACGCCCATACGCTCAACGAACATATCGAGGTGGACAGTCTGGCCGAACGCGGCCGGTTGATGGCAGGGCTATTGGCGACGCTGGAGTGAGATGACTGCCGTCATTTCTGGGGCGATGCGATAGCATCGAACCTCAGGGGTGCAATTGCACCCCGGGGAATCTCGAACTTCCGGGTCTGGTCCTTCGGACCATCCCGGAATGACGTAGCCGTCCGATGGCACAGGATTTGCTGAACTGATACGCTATCCGCGACGAGCCAAAAGTGAGCCGCGTCGGTGCCGGCCGAATGACCGGTCGCCACATTTGTAACGGAACAAAATGCTCGGATATCTGCTTCGCCGCATCCTCGCCACCATCCCCGTGATGGGCGTGGTTGCGCTGTTCGTGTTCCTGCTATTGCGGCTGACGCCGGGCGATCCCGCCGCGATCCTGGCCGGCGACACTGCCACGCCGGAAAAGCTTGAACAGATCCGCACCGCGCTCGGCCTCAACGAGCCACTCTACACCCAGTTCTTCACCTGGGTCGGCCGGCTGCTGCACGGCGATCTCGGCGTCTCCCTGATCTCGAACGTGCCGGTGCTGAAGATGATCGGCCAGCGCGCCGAGCCGTCGATCTCGGTGGCGCTGTGCACCATCATTCTCACCATCCTGGTCGCGGTCCCGCTCGGCGTGATCGCGGCCTGGAAGCACGGCACCTGGATCGACCGTTTCGTGATGGGCCTGTCGGTGGTCGGCTTCTCGGTGCCGGTGTTCGTGATCGGCTATGTCCTGATCCAGATCTTTGCGATCGACCTGAGCTGGGTGCCGGTGCAGGGTTTCAAAAGCATCACGGCGGGCTTCGGTCCGTTCTTCGAGCGCATCATCCTGCCGACCTGCTCGCTGTCCTTTATCTATGTCGCGCTGATCGCGCGTATGACGCGGGCGGCGATGCTCGACGTGCTCGGCGAGGATTACGTCCGCACCGCACGCGCCAAGGGCATCTCCGAAACCGGCGTGCTGCTGCATCATGCGCTGCGCAACGCCGCGGTACCCGTGATCACCGTGATCGGCACGGGTTTCGCGCTGCTGATTTCCGGTGTCGTCGTCACCGAGAGCGTGTTCAACCTGCCGGGCATCGGCCGCCTCACCGTCGATGCGGTGCTGGCGCGCGATTATCCTGTCATCCAGGCGATGATCCTTCTGACGTCGGGCATCTATGTCGCCGTCAATCTCCTGATCGACGTCGCCTACACCCTGCTTGATCCGAGGATCCGGTACTGATGGCCCTCGAAACCCTCCCCGAACCCTCGATCCCGGTCACCACGCCGTTCCGGCCAAAGCTCGGCTTTCTCACCTCGACGCCGATCATCGCGGTCGCAACTGCGCTGCTGAGCTTGATCGTGCTGACGGCGATTTTCGCACCGCTGCTGGCGCCGCACGATCCGCTGTTGCTGGCGCCGGCGCAGCGGTTGAAGCCGAACACCGCTTTGCACTGGCTCGGCACCGACGGCTACGGCCGCGACGTGCTGTCGCGCATCATCTATGGCGGACGAATCTCACTTGTGATCGGCGTTGGCGCCGCGATCTTCTCGGTCGTCATCGGCCTCCTGATCGGCCTCGTCTCCGGCTTCTTCAAATGGGTCGACGCCGTGATGATGCGGGTGATGGACGGGTTGATGGCGATCCCGAGCATCCTGCTCGCGATTGCCGTGGTGTCGCTGTCCGGCGCCAGCGTGATGACGGTACTGATTGCGATCACGATTCCGGAAATTCCGCGGGTGGCGCGGCTGGTACGCTCGGTGGTGCTGTCGGCGCGCGAGGAGCCCTACGTCGAAGCCGCGATCTCGGTCGGCTCCAGCCTGCCCAAGATCATGTGGCGGCATCTGATGCCGAACACCATTGCTCCCTTAATCGTGCAAGGCACTTACGTCTGCGCGTCGGCCATTCTCACCGAGGCGATCCTGTCGTTCCTCGGCGCCGGCATCAATCCGGAGACCCCGACCTGGGGCAACATCATGGCCGAGGGCCGCGCCTACTTCCAGATCAAGCCGTCGCTGATCTTCTGGCCGGGTCTCCTGCTCTCGATCGCGATCCTGAGCATCAACCTGATCGGCGATGCCGCCCGCGACGCGCTCGATCCGAAGATGAAGCAACGGGAGGGCGCGAAGTGACGAGGATGCAGTCATTCCGGGGCGCACGAAGTGCGAACCCGGAATCTCGAGATTCCGGGTTCGCGTCTTCGACGCGCCCCGGAATGACGATGGAGAAGGTGTCAGCATGAACCCCGTCCTCGACATCCAGAACCTCGTCGTCGGCCTCGGCAAGGATCCGGCCGGCAAACGCATCATCGACGGCATCTCGCTACGAGTTCACGAAGGCGAGACGCTGTGCGTGGTCGGCGAAAGCGGATCGGGCAAGTCGGTAACGTCGCTGACGGTGATGGGGCTATTGCAAAAGGGCGCGCTGGTGCCATCCGCCGGCAGCGTCAGACTGGTCGGCGAGGAACTGCTCGCCGCCAGCGACCGCCGCCTGCGCCAGTTGCGCGCCACCACCATGGCGATGATCTTTCAGGAACCGATGACGGCGCTCAACCCGGTGGTGCCGGTCGGCCGCCAGATCGACGAAGTCTTGCGCGTCCACACCGATCTCGACGCCCGCGCCCGGCGTCAGAAGATTCTCGCCATGATGGAACAGGTGCGGCTGCCCGAGGTCGAGCGCATCTTCTCGTCCTATCCGCACCGTCTCTCCGGCGGACAGCGCCAGCGCATCATGATCGCGATGGCGCTGGTGCTGGAGCCGAAACTCCTGATCGCGGATGAGCCGACCACCGCGCTCGACGTCACGACGCAAAAGCAGATCCTGACCCTGATCCGCGACCTGCAGCGGGATCATGGCACCGCCGTGCTGTTCATCACCCACGATATGGGCGTGGTCGCCGAAATCGCCGACCGCGTCGCCGTGATGCGCAACGGCCGGTTGGTCGAAACCGGCGCGCTCGATGCCATCCTGCGAACGCCGACGATGGAATACACCCGCAACCTGTTGTCGGCGGTGCCAAGCCTGGTGCCGCGGGCGCCTCGCGACGAAAGCACCGAGCCGGTCGTGCTGGAGGCCAACGATCTCTGTAAGGTCTATCGCGAACGTTCCTTCTTCGGCAAAGTCCGCGAGGTCGCCGCCGCCAAGGACGTGACGCTGACGCTGCGCAAGGGCCGCACGCTCGGCATCGTCGGCGAAAGCGGCTCCGGCAAGTCGACGGTGGCGCGCTGCATCGTCCGCCTGATCGATCCGACCTCCGGCGGCGTCCGCCTCGCGGGCCGCGAAATTTCCGACCTGTCGCGCCGGCTGCTGCAGCCGCACCGCCAGCGCATCCAGATCATCTTCCAGGACCCGTATCGTTCGCTCAACCCGCGCGTCACCGTCGGCGAGAGCATCGCGGAAGGCCCGATCAATTACGGCATGTCGCGGATCGACGCGCTGGCGAAAGCGCGCGAACTGCTCGAGCTGGTCGACCTGCCGGCGGACGCGATCTCGCGCTACCCGCATCAATTCTCCGGCGGCCAGCGCCAGCG
>Ga0068855_100010557_pt1 | contig 11137 bp, 8 predicted proteins | sample KBSCornC52_FD_66592 | JGI IMG/M metagenome (GOLD analysis project Ga0068855, IMG submission 66592) | Corn rhizosphere microbial communities from Kellogg Biological Station, Michigan, USA - KBS Corn C5-2 | ecosystem: Host-associated > Plants > Roots > Rhizosphere > Soil ... | reverse complement strand
TGAATCCATTGGAATCGGCATAGCCCGCCACATCGAGCCAATGCCGTCCCCAGCGTTCCCCGTACGCTTGAGACGCCAGCAGGCGATCCACCACCTTCTCATAGGCGTTGGGGGCGGTGTCCTGCACAAACGCCTCGACCTCCGCAGGCGTGGGCGGAATCCCCGTCAGATCCAGCGAGACCCGCCGCAGCAGCGTCACGCGATCCGCATAGGGCGAGGGGCGTAAATTGTCCTGTTCCAGCCGCGCCAGCACAAACGCGTCGATCGGATTCCGCGGCCAGGTTTTCGCCTTCACAACAGGCAGCACGGGCCTCACCGGCGGCACAAACGCCCAATGCTGCTTGTACTCCGCGCCTTGCGCGATCCAACGCTGCAACAGCTGCCGCTCCTCGTCGCTCAGCACCTTATGCGAACCGACAGGAGGCATCTGAAGGGGACCGCTCTTGCGCATGACGCGGTCGATCAGTTCGCTGGCTCCCGGCTTACCGGGAATAATCGCGAACTTTCCGCTCGCGAGTTTCCCTATCGCCCCCTCACGCAGATCCAGCCGCAGTCCCGCCTGCACCTGCTTCGGGTCCTGCCCATGACAGGCGAAGCATTTCCCCGAAAGTATCGGCCGAATATCCCGGTTATACTCCACCTTCGCCACGGTCGGCTTCGCCACCGGCGCGCGTTTCTGCTGCGCTCCGACAAACCCTGCCACGCCCAGTAATGCCGTGCTTCCGACTATTATCATGCCACGTTGCATGGTTTGTGATCTTAGAAAGCGAACTTTCATAACGCTGACGACCTCCCGCCCATCCCGATCCTGGCTCTTCCTCTATTATGTCGCTAAAATGACCGAATTGAGGCACAAGCTTATGTTCGCATAGCCGAACTAGCAGAGGGTGGCGCTCACGGAAGTGGGATCCAGGTTCCTTATCGCTTCTGCGGTCCTGTTGCCACACGCACCATCTCTTCGGGGGGAGTGGATTGTGGAGGTTGAGCTGTCCGGAGGAGATTGGCCGCATGTTCCGGATCCGGCTCCAGAGAGGCACGAACCAGGCTCTCTTCCGCAGGCAAGGCGATGATATTGGCGCGGGTGACCAGAATGCCGGCATCCATCTCTTTGCCCGACTTTAGGGCCTCAATCCCCCACAAGAGCAGTGTTGATGAGCCAATGCCCAGTATTACGGTTGCGAAAAGGAGCCCGACCATCATCGTCCATTCCCCACTAAAGCACATGCCAATCATAAGGACGCCTGACATTGCCGTGGCAATAGCGCCTAGAGTACCCAGGCTGACCATGGCCGCTCCCATGGAGGACATGGCCACCTTTTGGCCCCTTCTGGCGATATATTGGCCCTTGCTCACGAAGCGCCTGCGCCTTTTGGCTTGTCGGTTTATGGAGGCGATCGACGAAAGCGCCGCGCTGCGCCATGTTCCAGCAACAGATCGGCTTATGCTGAGTTCTCCTGATTTAGATGGCTCCTTCATAGCGCCTCCGTGATCTAGCTTTTCTCGTCGAGAGCAGCCTCTCCCATTGTCTGCAGCTTAATCGGTGGGTCGTCCTGTCGTTTCTGGTATAATTTACGCACGTCGAAACTCACGGCTACGTCAGGAGAGGTTTTGTCATGCCTTTGTCGCTCTATAACACGCTGTCCCGTCGCAAAGAAGAGTTTGTGCCGCTCGATCCCTCGAAAGTGCGGCTCTACTGCTGCGGCCCGACGGTCTACAACTACGCGCACATCGGCAACCTGCGCACCTATATCTTTGAAGACGTGCTGCGCCGCACGCTGAAGTTCAACGGCTACAACGTCGAGCATGTCATGAATATCACGGATGTCGGCCACATGACCTCCGACGCCGACTCCGGCGACGACAAGATGGAGACGGCGGCGCGCCGAGAGCAGAAATCGCCCTGGGAGATCGCCCGATTCTACGAAGAGGCGTTCTTCACCGACACCGATCGCCTGAATATCGAGCGACCGGAGGTGACGCCACGCGCCACCGAGCATGTCGTCGAGATGATCGAACTGATCCAGCGACTCGAAGCGAACGGCTATGTCTATGTTACCACCGAAGGCGTCTACTTCGATACGGCGAAGTTCCCCGACTACGGCAAGATGGCCGGCCTGAACCTGGCCGCCCAGCAGACCACTCGCGATGAGGTGGTGACGGACGAGACCAAGCGCAATGCTTCCGACTTTATGCTCTGGTTCCTCAACAAACCCACGCACCTCATGCAGTGGGAGAGTCCGTGGGGGCCAGGCTATCCCGGCTGGCATATCGAGTGCTCCGCCATGTCGATGAAATATCTCGGCGAAACCTTCGACATCCACTGCGGCGGCGTCGATCATATCACGGTGCACCACACCAACGAGATCGCGCAGTCGGAGTGCGCCACACATCATCCGTTCGTCCAATACTGGATGCATGGCGAGTTCCTGCTGATGAATAAGGAAAAGCTCTCCAAATCCAAGGGCGGCTCCATCAATACCGTGCAGTCCCTTATCGATGCAGGTTACGATCCGCTGGCCTATCGCTACTTCTGCCTTCAGGCGCACTACCGCTCAGAACTGAACTTCTCCACGGATGCGCTGGACGCGGCGACTTCGGGCCTGCGCAAAGTCTATGCGCTCTGCCCGGACAACGATCCTCTGCGTGACGACGAGGCCGCCTACCAGTCCGCCCGCACACGGGTGCTGGATGCGCTGAACGACGATCTGGGGATGCCGCAGGCCGTCGGCCTCCTGAACTCCTATGGCAGCTATCGCCTCTGGGTCGAGTTCGATGCTGTGCTTGGCCTGGACATCGCCAAACGCTCCTGCCGCCCGGAAGAGGCGCTGCCTGCGGAGGTTTTGCAATTGATCGAAGACCGCAACGCCGCCCGCAAATCCAAAAACTGGGCCGCCTCCGACAGCCTCCGGAACGATCTGATCGCTCTCGGTTATGAAGTCGGTGACGGCCCGCAGGGCACCACTGTCAAAAAGCGGGCGCTATAAGCCATAGATGGAGAGATACGCATGAGTGACTATTCGGGGCGGATCGCCCGTTTGCAGGCGGCGATGCGGGCGGACGGCGCGAGCCTGACGCTGCTGGCGGGTACGGATCAGATGCGCTATCTGACCGGCTGGCGTGAGGGCGGACATGAGCGCTTTGTGGGACTGTTTGTGCCGGCGGAGGGCGAGCCTGTCTTCGTGGTGCCGAAGATGAACGCGCCGCAGGCCCGCGAAACCCCGGCAGGTATCGCGCAGGTGTTCGGATGGGAAGATCACACCGGCTGGCAGGGCGATGTGCAGCCCCTGCTGGCAGGCTGGGGCATCGGCAAAGACAGGACGATCCTGGTCGATGACGAACTGCTCAGCATCCATCTGCTCAACCTGCAAGCGCTCTGCCCCGGCACGACCTTCAAGCCCGCGGGCGACATCATGGCCTCGCTGCGACAGATCAAGACCGAGGCGGAACTCGCCGCGATGCAGCGCGCCGCCGATATGATCGACGCGATCTACGAGGAGTCGCTCGGCTGGCTGCGGGAGGGCATCACCGAGCTGGAGTTTCACGAGTTGATCCTCGCTGCCATCAAGCGGGATGGCTCGCGTCCGTCGTTTCCTCCGCTCATCTGCTTCGGCGCGAACGCCGCCCTGCCGCATCATCACACCGGCGCGGCGACGCTCAAAAAGGGCGATGTGGTCATTATCGACATCGGATGTATCTGGGAGAACTACGCCTCCGACATCACCCGCACCGTCGCGTTCGGCGAACCGACCGATCCGGATGCAAAGCATGTCTATCGCGTCGTCTCGGCGGCACATCTCGCCGCGCGCGGTTTCGGCCGCCCCGGCGTCAGCGGCGAAGCGACCGATGCTGCCGCCCGCAAAGTCATCACCGATGCGGGCTACGGCGACTACTTCGTCCACCGCACCGGCCACGGCATCGGCCTCTCCACCCACGAGCCGCCCTATATCGTGCAGGGCAACACCGAACCGCTCCAGGCAGGAATGTGTTTCTCCGTCGAACCCGGCATCTACTTACCCGGCCGATTCGGCGTGCGCATCGAGAACATCGTCACCGTCACCTCCGACGGCATCCGCTCCCTCGACGCCGACGCTCCGACAGAACTCAGAATCGTTCCGGTCGCATAGGGCGTCGCTGCCAAAGACCTCTCCGCGCAACCTAACTCCACAAGGAGATCCGGGAGGCTGCGTCGAAATAAGGTCCGGTTCGCCGTGCGCGTGCGAACGCTCTACTTCCCTACTGCGAGGAGAAACTATCCCATGGCGGATGTCACTATCAGTCTTATCGGCAACGGCCCAATCATGGTGGAAGGTCCTGTAACCCTTCTGGATGCAGACGATAATCCCATCGAACTGGAGGAGGGCAAAGCGTTCTTCCTCTGTCGCTGCGGCCAGTCGTCGGAGAAACCCTTCTGCGACGGCACCCACAAGGCATGCGGCTACATCAGCACCAGCATCCCCACCACTCCCTGACCCGCTCTCCTATTCGCTCGATAGACCGGCGAAGCCCAGGGTGGCCAGCACGGTGAGCGCCATGACATGATTGCCGACGGCGTTCATATGAACGCCGTCGGTCGTCAGTTGGAAGGCAGGATTGGCGGAGCGTCCGGCTCGGATCGCCTGCACGAAATCGTTGTGGGCGGGAGCGAGATGGGTGTGCCGTGAGGCGGCGATACGCTGCATCGCGGCGACATACTGCGCCAGAAGGGCGTTGGCCCGATTGTCGGGATTGTCCACATCTTCCCCGATCACCGTGGGCGTCACCAGTATGATCTCGGCATCGGTGTTTTCTCGGAGCGTGTCCACGATGAGGCCAACCGTCGCCTCGTACACGTCGAGGGCGACGCCGTTGGGGCCATCGCCTGCCGGAAATTCCTGCGGGGGGTCCCAACCGCGGAATCCGTGCCAGACATCGTTGATCCCCACATTGATCGTGACCACATTCGGTTTGTGGTCGATCACATCCCGCTGCAGACGCGCCAGCATGTCGGGCGCCTTGTGCCCCCCGATCCCGGAGTTGACGACCCTGACATTGCGCTCCGGATAGCCCGCGTGAATCATGTTCTCCACAATCTTCACATACCCGTCTCGCGCTTCCGTGATGCTGTCGCCCAGACAGACCAGCGTGGAGTTCTTCCCCAGCAAAAACCCGAATTCAGATGCCATTCTCGTCTTCCTTCCTCGCAAATACGATAGGGCAACATTGTAGCGCAAAAGCCGGCGAGACGGCTATACAGTCTGCTGCGCATGTCAAAGCCCCTCTTCCTGCAATGCGGAAGAGGGGCCGATAGCCGAAGGAAATTGCCAAGAGAGCGCTATTTTCCGGCTAACGTCTTGAGTTCGGTGTCTGTCAGCTTCTCTTTGCCTTCCTTGCCGATCTGAACGGCGTTGCTGCCGATCCGAACGATGACCTCTTCGCCGACCGAGGAGTAGGCGGCGAGCGCGGGCACCGCTTTCAGCAGAGCGAAGTGAGCCTCGCTGAACGCCTGGATCTTCGTCACGTTCTGCTTCTTGGGATCGAAGCTATGATCCTGCCAGACATTGTTCGGCTGGAGGTAGAACGTCCGATCGTTGACCGCCTGCACGGTGATAACATTGCCGGAGTCGGAGAGCTGGTCCTTGAGCGTGACCGCGTTGTTAGTTCCAAATGCACGCGTGGTGGACGTCCTTCCGCCGCCTGCTCCGAATCCGCCGCCGAAGCCGGGAGTAGCCACCTTCGGGGCGGCGTCATAGCGATGGTTGCCGCGCGCCGCCAGTCCGCTCGCGCGCCCCAGAGAATCGCCGTGGGACTCCATTCCGTCCTGGGCGTAGTAGTTGAGGCTGCCGTTTGCTCCCTGGTAACGGGAGAAAGACTGATCCGCCTTCTTGAAGGCGCCGGCGCGGCTGCTCTGGTCGGTGACACCCTGTCCGTTGATCCCGAACTGTGTCGCGCGTCGGGCCACTTCCTGACGTACTTTATCCTCGCTATCGACGGAGAGTTTGCGGTCGCGCAGATCGCTTGAATTCAGCACACGGCCGCCGGTATCGCGCAGGCCGAGGCGCTGGACCTCCTGCTCATCTACCAGGAACGAGGTGTACTCGGTGATGATCCCGTACTCCCGCGAGAGGCGCACGATCTCGTCGATGATCTCCTTCTTCCCGCCTGGGTTGTCCGAGAGGCGCACCTGGTCTACCAGATAGCCCAGCTTGCGCGCCGCCCAGATGCGCGGCAGGAAGTTGTTGCTGCCGTCCGCTTCCCCGGACTTCGCGCCGAGCGCAAAGTTGGCTTCGGAGCCGCTGGTGAGACCGCTCAGATGCACGGAGCCTGCGCCGTTGCCCCGGAACCGTCCGGTGATGACGAGTTGCGAGCCCTGGAACAGGTCCGGAAGCGTTTTCGGGTAGACGTCGTAGACGTCCATGCCGTCGAACGCGAGTTTGACATTGGAGAGGATCGGAGAGGCGACTTTGGCGAAGAAACTGGAGACCGTCGCTTCGACATCCTCCTCGGGCTTCACATAGTCGGAGTCGCCGTTACCAAGGGCCGCGAGGCGATCGAGAAACGGCACGTTGACATCGTAGCCGAGCCCGAAGCAGAAGATACGCGCGGGGGCGATCGCCTCCGCTTTGCCCTTCAGCCCGGTCGTTTTCAGGACCGGGGAGGTGCTGTTCTGCGTGACCTGGCCGTTCTTCTGCTTGAAGTGGAGGAGAATGGTGTTGATGTCGGTCTCACCGACCGTAGGCAAGCCATCGGTCAGGAAGACGATCATTCGGGTCTTGCCGGGTTCGTCTTTGATCAGATCGACCGCGGCGCGCAGGGCCTCGTCGATATTCGTGCCGCCGCTGGCCTCGGTGTTCTCCACGAAGCGCCGCGCCTTGGTCAGGTTCTCGGCATTGGCGGGCATCAGGGTGCGCGTGAGGACATCCGGCGACTCGTTGAAGGTGATGACATCGAACCTGTCTTCGGGGCGCAGTTTGGTCAGGCAGAAGAGCAGCGATTTACGCGCCTGCTCGATCTTCTTGCCACTCATCGAGCCGGTGCGATCCAGCACGAACACGACCTGCTTGGGCAGAATATGCTCCTTCGGAATGCTGACGCGCGGGCTGGCGAGCAGCATGAAGTAGCCGTCACGGTCGCCGCTGCGATAGGTGAGCAGCGAGAGGCCGATGTCGTCCGCGCTGGTGCTGTAGAAGAGGGTCAGGTCGCGGTCGGAGGTGTCGTTGACCCCTTCCCAGGAGGCGGTCGCGCTCTTATCGTCCGGGCGGCGCACCGACAGGTCGTGCGTGGGAGAAAAGACGTTTTTCAACGGCGAGCTGGTATTGAGCTTGATCGAGACCGTCGTGACGCCGACGGGCCGGGAGCCGAAGCGCGAGGTGGAGAGCGAGTAGGCGTACTTGCGCATCCCGCCCTGCGGCTTGAGGATCTCGGTATAGCGCATTTTGATGACGCGCTCACTCTGCGGCGGAATCGGATAGACCGACATCTTGACGAGGTTGCGGCCCACATACTCCAACAGCGCGGGATCGCGATAGCGACGCACATAGCCTTCGTAGATCGTGCGCGCTTCGGCCGAGGGCAGCACGCGCGGCTCCATCGTCTTCTCGCCGATCGTCATGGTGAAGGTGGTCGGCATCGCGCCTTCCGGCAGCGGATAGAGGTAGGTTCCCTCCTGCGCCACACTGCTGCTGTTCACGAAGGTCTGCGAGACGGTCGTCTCGGCGACCGCGTCGTTGATCACCGTGGTGACGCGCAGATCTTTGACATAGAACGGCTGCACAAAGATGGGACGGGGCGGTAACGGACCAGGCCGAATCGGCATCGGCGGCGGAATATGGGCCGGATTCTCCGGATAGAGGATGCCCTGGGCCGACGCCGCGCCCCATACCGTCATCAGCATCGCCAGCGCCAGCGCCGGCATTCGAATCAGTTTGCGAAGGTCTTGCATCTCTCTTCACTCCTTTGCAGCCGGCAAAACGCTCGATCGTCTGCCCGGCCTCTGCTTCCTGTCGGAAGCGCGTGAACACGCTATAAAAAGGTCAATGTTGCCTGTATTCAGAAAAGCGGCTGGCTCCGGAGCGTGCGTCCACGCACCGGGGCTGACCGCTTGAACGGGGGAGACTGTTCGGACATTAGACGGCATGCGGTGCAAGAACGTTACATGAGCTTTCGCCTCCTGTCCACAGAGAAATGCGTTTTAGACAGGATTAACAAGATTTACAGGATTTACAGATGAAAGCCAGAGCATAAGCATCAGGTATCCTGCTCAGTTTGTGAGGGGCGGAGGAGTTGGTGGGAGTCGGTGACGGGCGCGGCGGTGGCGGGGCGCAGGAGCAGATTGGGAGAGACGGCTTCGGAAGCGGCGCGCAGGAGGTTGCCGGGAGTGTGGTCCAGGCGTTGGCGCAGTTGGCTCAGCGTCTCCTGGGCGGTGAGGCGCACGCGCTGCCGGGGCAGAGGGCCGCCGTTGTCGCGCGTCATGCGTTCGAGTTGGGCGAGCGCCCGGGCATCGCCGACCTGAGCCACGGCTCCAAGCAGTGCGACGACCAGTTCCGTCTGGTCGTCTGAAGGATGGTGCCGCAGCAGGCGATAGAGGCAGGCGAGTTGGCGATCACTGAGGAGGTCTGCGTGTTCCGGTCGGAGGCGCGGCAGCAGGCGATAGAGCGCGCGGGCAGCCGTCGTGCGAACACCGGTAAAGGTCGCCAGATCCCGCCACTCCAGCGCTTCCAGGAGGGGACCGACGGTACGCACATCGTCGAGCGCCGCCAGCACACGGATCGCTTCGACCTGCGCCGGCGTCACGGCGCACATTCGCGCCAACCCTACCGCCCATATGCCTACGATAGGAATCAGTCCCCAGGCGATCGGAGTAGTAAGGTAATACTGAAAGAGGACGAAGAGGCTGAAGATCGCCGTGCCACAAGCGGCGCGCAAAGGCCGTGCCTTCCTCTTTTTCAGGCTCTCGGCCCGGAGCAGATCCTCCATCGCCGGCAGCGCCTCCGTGCCACGCCGTTGAAGCGTCCGGCGTGCCCGCACACGCTCTCGTACGTTGCGGCTACGCAGTTGCGCCGCCAATACTGCGATCTCTTCCGTATGTTCTAAACCAACGTCGTCAGCCTCGCGCATCTGCTGTGCCCTTCTCTCTGCACGTTCGCCCGCAAACCGAAGCATAGCCTATATTCTATTACGCAGGTTTGTCGCCCGTTGGTTCTCTTGCGGATCCCTCGACCGTGAAGGATCACGAGGTATCTGTGGAACGTAGTAACTGTTCAGGCGGGTCGGTAGAAACATGCGTTGTAGAAGGCCGTAGGAGGACGTCGGAAGAGATCCGATGGCTATCGGCGGGACGCAGCAGTTGCGCGCCGATCTGCCGGTTCTCCACGCTTTGCCGCAGGACAGGAAGGCATTCCTGGGCGGCCGCGATTAATCGCGGCCTGTCCGCATTGGCTATTCCGGGACGTCGTTCGCCAATCAGAATAGTCGTCAGGCGTTTTGCCGTCTTTGCCCACAGTTTTCGCTTGACCTGTCTCTGCGTCTCCGCCCTATCTGTCTCGGCGAGAGATGCGTTCAGATCCCGACCTTCCGCCAAGCGCTGTACTTCCGGAATCGCATCCGCATCTCCGATCTGTTCCCAGGCTTTCAAGATCGCCAGAGTCAATTCGGTGTTTCCGCCCTGTATTGCCCGATTTAGACAGGCGCGTTGCGCAGGCTTGAGGAGGGAGGCATCACTCGCCTTGAGACGAGACAGCAGACGAATCAAGGTCTTTTGCACAATAGGCGCGATGTGTTCCCCCGGAAACTCCAATGCCTCCGCCAGCGGTCCCACTGCTCGTACATCGTCGAACTGCGTAATTGCCGCGACCACCGCCTGCTGTTTCTGAGACGCCGCCGTGGCCGCAAACAGCAGGCTGAGAGGCGCCAACAGGGCAAAAAGCGACTGGACCGAGATGCTCCGCCCATAGATGCTAACGGAGAGAACCAGAACGATGAGGCTCACCCCTATTCCAATGCTGACTTTCTTCCATCGGGCGCGTTTCCGGCTCTCTTGCCGCAGGACCGCAAGCATCTCATCGATCGTCATGTGTAGCGCAAAGGTCGGGTCTACAGGCTTTCTCTCCTCGTACCTCAGGAGGTAGCGCAGATAGTCCGCGAAATGTCCCCGCGAACGTTCTGATGCGATCTGATGAAAGACCTCTTGTATCTCCGGCTCTGTCGTCGGCAGCGAAGCGGAAAGTTCCGTCGTCTCCTCTGAACCGAGAACCGGCTTCTCTCTGGATATTTGCGGTTCGTTCTGCATATTCTGCTGTGATGTATTCACGGTGCAAATCCTGATCTTTTCAAAATATAAGAGGGCTTTCTATCTGCTACCGAATACGGGACGTATCGGCGCCTCAGATCCACCGGCATCCCTACAGGTTGTCGTCGGTCGGGCGAAGAAGTTGTTCTACCGGTTCGGAGGAGGAGTGCGGTTGGACAGGCCGAAGGAGATCGCCTATGACGGGCATATGGCCGTCTGAAGCACGCAGAAGCTCGGAACTACCCTGCCGACGCTCCGTGTTCGGGCGCAGGGCCGGCAGACACTCCTGTGCTGCCTTCACGATGCTCGGGATCTGCCCGGCTCTACCCCGCCCCTCCGCTAAATTTTGTACGTCGGGGATCGCTCCTGCGTCTCCTACCTGTTCCCAGGCTTTTAAGATCGCCAGAATCAGTTCGGTATTGTCCCCGCGGAGAGCCCGGTTGAGACAGGCGCGTTGCCTCATATTGAGGAGAGGGGCGTCGCTCGCTTTCAGGCGCGGCAACAGGTGGATCAATGCCTTCCTCACGATAGGCCGAATGTCCCGATCGGGAAACTCCAGCGCTTCCGCCAGCGGGCCAATCGCCCGAATATCGTCGCAGCGTGAGATCGCCAGCGTAGCTGTCTGCGCTTTCTGGGATGCCACCTCACTCATAAAGAGGAGGTTGATCGGAATGTATAGGAAGAAGAGAATCCGTAGGGAGAGATCGTGCATGGCAATCGCACCGCAGATCACCCCGATGGTGACGATGAGTCCTACCCAGCGCGCAATACGTCTCTGCATGGCGCGTTTGCGACTCTCCTGACGCAAAATGACAATGAGATCGTTTACCTCGATCTGCAGGAGCCGTGTGAGATCCTGGGTGAGATCGGGAT
>Ga0068855_100010556_pt1 | contig 11138 bp, 14 predicted proteins | sample KBSCornC52_FD_66592 | JGI IMG/M metagenome (GOLD analysis project Ga0068855, IMG submission 66592) | Corn rhizosphere microbial communities from Kellogg Biological Station, Michigan, USA - KBS Corn C5-2 | ecosystem: Host-associated > Plants > Roots > Rhizosphere > Soil ... | reverse complement strand
CGTCCCCGTCTAGCCCAAGCATTGAGGGCCCGGGAAACGCTTGTGAGTAAAACGAACATACCGAGGCGAACCGTAGCGCCCGCTCGCACGGTCCGGCGTCGCCGTCATACGCGACCGTAACGATAAGGTCAACGCCTTCTGTTCGGATTGTTACTGCATTCTCGCCCTGCCCCGGAAGCCATGTGTACAGATCCAGAGCTTCGATTCCACGCCCTATCTTCATCATCTTGGTCCCCGGCAAAGTCGAGGTTCCTGTCGCCGCGAACTCATTTCGCGCCAGCAAATGGTAGTCGTTGCAGATTCGGCGTTACCACTCACCGCGATCTCGACGACATTTCGTCATAGTGTTGCTTTTGCCGCATCGCCCAGTTCTTGTTCAGTGCGCCCAAGATCGAAAGCGCCTTATCAAACGCCACGCGTCGCGGATCAACGTCACGGCGCGCCTGTTGCCTATCAAATTCAAAAGCCATGGAGGGCACCATTACCCCCCATCTCGCGGCGAGCCGCCGGCCTAACTTCAAAACGCACCTCTTCACATACGACGCGCCTCACTTGCTAGCTCATAGAGAAGTTCAGCCACTTCTTCGTCCAACGGCTCGACTTCCCGAGCGGTCAATACGCCGATCGTAATCTCTTGAAGCCTGTTCACCTCGCTCGTGCGACCCATTTCTAGATCAATAAAAAACTCAATCTGCTTTTCAATGGAGCGAAGAGCTCGGCTGTTGGGGTGCTGTAGCAGCAGCGCCCGACATCTCTCTAACCCTCGTTCAAAGAGAGCAATGCGATCTTGTTTCATTTTCCAGGTACCGGAGTCATCGTCGATTTGTTGGGGACAAACAGCTGCGCGCGACCGCCCTCGGCAAAGAATGGCTCACCCGGGCGGGACGGTCCACGTATCGGTCACCCTGGCCGCAGTACTTTGCAAGGCGGAGGTGAAGGCCGAAGGTGTGAACAGCCCCGGAATACGGTTTGCTGGGTTGATCCCGAGACTAGCCGCTGGTTCCCCGATTCGGGAAGCGCCACCTACAGCAGTTCAAAGACGCTGAACTGCGCTGCGTTTTTCACCGACACGCGCCCCGCATCACTATCCACGATCACATTCCGGCACTTACACGCAACAGCGTGTTCGGGAAGCGACTCCAATACATCTCCGCAAGCCGCGCATTCATATCGGATTCGTGGTCCAGCGGGGTACCCGCGCGCCGCGTCGAATTCCATACCACCTCATCCCGGCCGCTAACTAGCAGGGCCCACTTCGACCACGAACACGCCTTCATCCGTATCAAGCTGGCAACCGTCGATCAAGATAACCGCTGAGTCCTCTAACCTCAGCTTGAGGTTACCGTTAAACCTGTATGGAAACTCGTTTTTGCACCGCTGGCATTTGACGTTGTTCCATACAGCGTACTTTGATGCGGCGTCGGGAAGCCCTTTGAGCAATGAATCGATGGCGGCAAGCACAGAAGATTCGGGGGCGCCTTGCTGAAGCAAAGCATCAACACCTGCAAACCAAGTCGCTCGAACCAGGACATCGTTGTTGTCGCTGACATAAAAATGCAGATGTGGCCCCGCCATACCTGACAGCCATGAATACGCCACTTCGTGATTGCAGCTTGGGCACAGCGTAGTGCGCCCGGGGAAACGTCGCTTCTGGGCCATGTCCTTACTTCACCTTCACAGTGATCTGTCGAATACCTTGTCCACCAGCGCTGGGGATGCTCCCGCTAACGCAGCTACCTGTCCGGGCGACAGGGTACGCGATTGCCGTTGCTGTCAGTCGGATCTGGATCAGCGACGTGAACGCTGCACTCGTCGCCCCACCAATGGCGCCGCCCGCGGAGTGCCGCCATCTATGCCGGCTCAACCGCGGCACTAATGGCTGACCATCTTTCTATATAAATTCGGCCGGAATATTTTTTTGTTGGTTGTCGAAGCTCCAGTCCATTGGCTTCTTGCTCTCGTCGAACCAATTTTTGCCATTTGAAATCCACTTGGCTCGCATCGTTCGTGCGCTCGCTGGCGTGCAATCCTCGTAACCAAACTCGGTACCACAGCACGGACAAATCTCCCAAGTGGGCGAGCGACCATCATCGCCCCACGGTGGAACGAGTAGTTCATAGCCGCAAACGCGGCAATAATTATCTCTTTTGCGCATTGAAATAGTCCATGTTCGTAGGATAACCGTGCTGTGCCGGATCGGGCTTAAACATCGTCTTCGGCACACCGTTCGCTCCTTTCACTGCAAGAGTGTTGGTTGCAGGGTCATACAGCACCGTATCACCGTTAGATCTCGCTATGCTGAGCGTCCCAGACGGTGGGTCTGAAACAAAGCTCTGCGCTCCTTGTACATACTGAAGCGCGTTCTGATACTGCGGGAACTCCGCCATATGCTTGTCCCAGGCGCCCGAAGCACAGCCCACCATCGAAGAATAACTCTGCTGTCCCTTGTCCCGTGCCCATAAGCGTTCTAAAGCATGGATTACTGCAGCAGGCGTGACGCAACGATCTCAACCCACGACAAATTCCCGCTTTTCGGCATGAAGCATATCGTCATAGGCCTTCAAAACGGCCTGCAGCGGAGAAAGAGACTGATTTTGAATCCCATAGACAATCTCCAACCACATCACCCCACGAATGTACTGCCCGCGCCCAACCATTAGGATTCGAGGTTCGTCCCGAGCATTCGTCGGCCCGCTCGAAACAACTCGTCTTCGTCGTACCTGCGTGTAACCTTGTGCAGGCATAGCGAGTAAGCGCCTTGAGTTCGCTGCGCGCGACGTTCCCCATTCGACGCGGCATCGTATTGCGTGCTCAATAGGAGGTTCAACATGCCTTCACTGAACCCGTCTTTTTTTGCAAGAATCGCTGAGTGGAAGATCATAAGCGTCCTAGAAGCATCGTTTTACCGCTGCAGAAACGAGCCTCAAAGACCCCACACCAGTTGTCGACAGGCCGCATGACATTCGACGCCGTCGGGGGCTGGGCTCCTGACAGCGCCATCAACGGGGGCGCATGGATTCAGACCAATGCTGACCGGCGCGTACGCGTTGGGCCCCGCGATATGAAGATTATTAATGTAGGTCGCCTCCGACACGGGCCGTTTGCAACTCAATCCCAGCACCTCGGAGTACCTCTCGCGCCCTGTTCAAGAACTGGTGCCCCATGTCATCCGGTTCCTCTTTGAAATACACCCGAACAGCGATCGGTTTTCCCTTCGAAGTAGGAAAAGTCACGTAGATTTCGCCACTTTCAATGAATCTAAGATACGTGTTGATCTTACTTTGCAGGAGGACCAGATGTTCGCCGGACTGCGCCCCCCAGCTCAAGTGATCGGATATGGACAACACAACCATATTGGTGTCTGGCATCGTTCCGATCGCGTCAACAACGTTCGTGTCTGTAACCGACATTTCATCTCCCTATGACCGGCGGCGAGCCTGGTCGCACGATCTGAACCTGTGTCGGAGGAATGATCGTACCTCCAGGGAAGCCTGGCTTCCCCCTTCCCACCACCGTAGCGCCAGTCTGCGATATTTCCGGAAATCCCGCCTGCTGATTGGGTGTCAACGGCGCAGTGGCGGAAGCTTTGCATTCAATGCAGAAGATATTCCCGTTTGCATCAGTACCCATGATATCAAGTCTCGTCCGAACCCCACTCTGGGTTACGACCGTGACCTGCTGAACGGCATCCGGCATCTGGGCCTGAACCCCCTGTAAGACTGCACTCTCAAACGCATCACCTGCAGTCTTATTTGCGGCCAACTGATCGGCGGCAGAAAGCCGGTTTACGGTAGTTGCAGTTGACGTCGTGCTAAACCCGAGTTCCGTCTCCACCCAATTTACGGCGTCGGTCGCTGCGACGGTAATTCTATTGGCGAGACTACTGGCCTTGCTTGCGATCCCGTCACCGAGTACTTCGGTGAAGTCCCCGAGCGTCAAGTCGCCGCCGCCGGTGTTACCTCCTACACCTCTCCCTCCGCCCCCCCCTTCAAGCGGTATCAGATCTCTGCCATGCGCAATATCTTCGATGTTCGTCGAATTATTTAGCGACTCGTTTGTCGCAGCGTTCGCACCGCCAATCGCGTTCTGCCCGAGTGCACCGGCTGCGAGCCCGCCCAGCAACGTCGACGCACCCACGATCGCTGCACGTTGACCTTCGGTAAGGTTGGCAAGTCCACCCGCCTGCTGAACCAGGAACGGCGCAACAAGCGCACTGGCGGCTCCCCCAATCGCCCCCCCGGCACACCCCGTTCCTTCCGCGGCAGACGCAGCGCATCCCAGCACGCCGTGCGCCGCAATATCGAGCAGCCGACCTTGCAGACCATCCCCGAAGCCGCCCTGCTCATTAAACGCGCCTATCCCGCCGGCAGCCACCGCCGCCAAACTGCTAACAACGCTGTTTTCCAGCACTTGGCCGAAGCTGCCACCATAGGCAATCGTATTGACCGTTGCTGAAACGAGCCCGGTTCCCACCACCTCGAGGGCGCCCTGGGCAATCTCCGCCATGCTTGCCGCGCCGCTAATCAAGTCACCGCCCACTTGCGACAGCGGCAGATTATTCAGCCCTAACCCCTGATCCAAACCCTGCACCGCCCACGCAACAGCCCCAGCCTCCAGCACCTGTCCAAAGCTAAACCCTTGCCCACTCGAAAGCTGATTGATGGTGGATGACACCATCGCACCCAACACAGGCATGCCCATCGCCGACAAGGCAACCGCTGCGGCCATCGCTGCGAGCTGATCGAAGCCAAACCCGCCTTCCTTCACAAAGTCCGTATGCAGATGATCGGTCAACGTCATCTGCGTGAAGCTGCCCCCCAACTGCTGCGCAAGCGCAGCCGTCATCTGCTGCGTGCCCGCCTGATCGAGCGTGCCGTCAGCATTGAGCTTTTGCAGCGCCCCGCCTATCTGGCTCAGCGTCTGCACGTTCAGGTCCATGTTCGCCGCGCTCATGAACCCGCCCGGCTGCACCACTGTCCCCGTGGTGTCGATGTAGCCGCCCTTGACGCTGCTCCAAATCTGCCCAACGTCGACTTGGTTCGCCTGGTTCGTCAGCGTCGAGGTATTTACCGTGAGGGTGTCGGACGCCGAAATCGTGCCCGTATTGAGAATGCTGCCGTGACCGTCTTGATTGAAGTCGAGCGTGACGTCCTGACCGATGATGTTGCCGCCCGCCGACAAGGCGCTGCTCGAACTCGACGGCAAATACACCTGCGGCATCAGTGCGGTGACCGTCTTGCACGTTACGATGCCCGTCGATACACAACTCGGGTCCGGTACCGTCTGCTCGACGTACCAAAGCATCGGCTTGCTCAGCTCGTTGATCTGCGCCTGACTCAGCGCAACGCCGAGCTGCAAATTGTTTTGCTTCGCGTAGTCGAGCGCGTTCTGGTACAGAATGCCCTTTTCCTGATCCGTGACCGAAAGACCGTTCGTGCGGTCGTAGGACAATCCCCCAATAAAGCTCGCCTGCCCCGTTTGCTTCAGCGCGGCTTGCTGCAGCATGAGGTCCTCGGCCTCGGGGTTGTAATAGAACAGTGTCGAGCTCGGCTGCAAACTCGCGGGCAACTCACTCAGGAGCTGCTGAGGACCGAGCGTCGTTGCCGAGCCGCCGAGCACGCCCGCCATATACGATGCCTGCCCGGGCACCGCCGACGCCCCAGTGCCGCCCGAGCCCGTCGTACCCAGCTTCAGCCCCGGCAAGTTGACCGGGCTCAGCGAGATGACCTGCGACGGACCATCCACGCGCGGCGTATAGGTATTGGCCGTCGTGATGCCGTTGATGAGGCTTTGCCCCGTCAACCGCACGTTGGTGCCGATCACGTTGCCGACGTTTTGGATGACGCCGTTCGACGAGATGGAAAGGTTCGGCGCCTGAATCGTCGCCGCGATGTTGCCCACCGGCTGCGGTGGATCGATCGCTCCGCAGCCGAACCGCACGCCCAGATATCGTGGCGCTTGTCGCTGCTGAACATCCCTGTTTCTTGCACCCAGTGCGAATGCCAGTAGGCATTCAACGTCTGAGCTTCATTCACCACCGGCCCAGCAACGGAGATAGTCGCGTTGTTGCCCGCCGCGATCAGGCTGCCGATGTTCGTCAGGCTTCCGGCCGTGATCTGCAGGTTGTGCCCGCGCTGATCACCGACGAGCTACCCGATTGTTGATCGACGTAGCCCTCGCAGTAGCTCTCCTTGTAGCCGCGCCGGAATAAGCTTCCTTCGATCCATAGTTCTCATGCACCGGAACGGGGGGGCAACGTATTCGTCACCGCGCCCGAGACGTTCAGCGTGATGTTGTTGCCGGCAATGATGTTGCCCGATGTGTTGGTCAAACTGGACGCGGGCGTCGTGCAAGTCCAACGCCGTGTCGGGCCAGTAAGTTGCCGTAAGTGTTGTCGATCCGCCCTCCGCGATGACAAGACCGTTCCCGCAAAAATCGTCGCGCTGTTCTGCTATAGCTGAACGTCGTCGTTGGATTGTTGCCGCACGGCGAGCCCGCAATACCGCAAGCGGAACTCGGCAGGTCGGACGCCCCCAATCCACGACGAATACCTTACTGCAGTTCCCTCGGCCAATCAGACAATGGTGGGCACCGTCAGCTCGCGTTACAGTCGATCACGGTCGCTAAGACCGTACAGCACAAGGAGATATGCACCCTCATCGCCGCAAACATAACGCGGGCCGCAAGTGCTACCAACACTCACGACCCGCTGACCACCATCAACTCGTACCGGAGTCGATCATGGCTGACGCCAATCTTAACGCACGTCCCCCTCATCCCGAGCGACACGTCACGATTCAGCACTCGTCGCGCTATCGCCCCTGGAAGCTCAACCGCGCCGATCCGCCGCTTTTCCCATGGTTCAAAGTCTCCGGCCGTTGGCTCGAGCACGCCGGATTCAAGCCCCGACAGCGCCTCAAGATCGAAGTCCAGCACGAGAGGCTTGTAATCACACCTGCTTAATCGTTCGCATCAGCACGCGCGTCTAGCTCAGTTGCTAGACGCGTAGCGCCTGCAGCATTACGACGAATCATCTACGCCCTTTCCCCAACGTACGGTGATGGCAATGCGAACCAGAGCCCGCCGGGATCCGAATCACCAGCTCCCAAGGCAAGCCACTCACTCACCACAGCGTCCACGATTTCGTCATTGGTCTCGCCATACTGCGGCTGTAGTAGCCAATCGTACGGAGTGCCAGCACCACCAATAACCGGCTTTGCGCCCTTTTCAAGTAGGGCTCGCACACATCGTTGTACAAATTCGGCAAGATCACCGCCACTCAAGCCAAAGCCTTGGCGCCCCATAGGGATGATCTGCCAAAGTCCAACAGCATCGACTGGCAATTCGCCAGGGACCGTCTGAATGTATTCCAAGACAGTCTTTCCAAAGAACTTATCGGTAATCTGTAGATTCAACGTCATTTCTGATGCACCTTAAAACCAGACGGCAAGCCAGGATTGTTACTCCGAATCACATCGATTGTCGCACCACTGCCAGAGCTTTCCCGAATACCAAATACAGTCCCGTCGCTCCGTTGAAGGTCCCGCTATAGCCCGAGGGAGTCGTAGTCAGTTGAGCGCCATTCAACAATTGCGATTGCAACTGACCGAATTGATCCGGCGTAACCGTTCTTATGCCCGGCCCGGCCCCTGTATTAACGTACCCGACGGGTTGGCCATTCGGCGGAAGAATATCGGCCATGGTTGAGGGACTCCCCGTCGCCCCACCTCCGGCAAACAGTGAAGCAGGTGGCTTGTACGCGTATACCGGTTCACCGTCTCCGTCGGTCCCGGTAATTACCTTTCCGTTGCCGGGCAGCTTCGAGTCGAACTGAGACAACTCCTTCTTCAGTTCGTCCGCATCCTTCTGCGCTTCAGTGCGGTGGTCTCCCGTACTGTTATTCAGGGCCTCGTTTTCTGCCACCGTCGCTCCCGCCTGCGCATTCTGACCAGCCAGCCCCGCGGTCACTCCGCCGAGCAACGTAGCAATCCCGACGATCGCTGCGCGCTGTCCATTGGTGAGGTTCGCAGCACCGCCAGCCTGTTCGACGAGGAAAGGCGCCACCAATGCACTAGCCGCTCCCCCAATCGCCCCTGCTCCGCACCGACTCGCCGATCAGAGAATTTCGTCTACGGTCCCATACCCAATCAGTCTGTCAAGCTCACGTACTTCGAAAGAATCGCCTACTTTCACCGTGCTTCCAAAGTACTCCCAGCTCGGAAAGCGAATCCGTGCTTTCAGTGTCTCCCCGGGATAGTGGAGATCGGCATCAGGATAGGTATGAAATCCACTTGCAAGGTATTCAACGTTTGCAAATTTGTGGTGTGGCGCGTATCCAGTACGCACGCCTTTCATTTTCGGATCGCTAACATCATCCGCTATTCTCACGGTGGCAACGATATGATTCATGGCAACAACCCCATCAATATGCATGACCAATATTCTTCACAGCCGAATTAAATAAATCCATTAGCTGCTGCTTTTCAACTGTAAGAACGCCGCTCCTGAAGATAAATGGATCAATTGAATTCGATACCCGAAACGTCCCGACAAGACTCGTTGGGATGTTCGCCTGCACGATAGCAGCATAGTTCGGTGCCGTATTCGCATAATTCATCACTTCATTCAAGTTGAAACCGAACTGCTTCATCTCACCCGCCCCTGGAGCAAACGAGAACTGGCCCGTACTCATGATTGAATGATATTCCTCCGGGCTGACAGCTCGATAGAGCGTCGTCGTGCCGCCACTTGTAACGCTGCTACTCGACAGCCAACCTGCAGTGAGTTCGCTGGCCCCGCCGAGGCCATACATTTCGCCAATACCGCCCACCACCGGGTTGTTGTACTGGAAGTACGGCTTGTAGTCGGGCATCCCAGGCAAAGAGAACGACGCCAGATTGAGCGTAACGTTGCCCATGCCCTTTAGCAAATCCAGGTTCGCTGCCGATTCCATCGCCGGAACGTCTCCAGCCGCATTAATCCCGGCGACGACGTTATCCGGCATATGAAACGCGAGCTGACCGAAGGCATTCGTTGCGGCGCTGCTGGCGCTATTCCACGCGCTCGAAGCCGCGTTCTTCGCCAGTTGCAAGCAGCTTTCCGGATGCCCCAAGCAGTTGTTCAGCGCTTCGTTCTGCGCGGCGTTCGCACCGGCCATTGCATTCTGGCCGGCCCAGCCCGCAAAAACACCTCCGGTGAGTGTTGCGAGTCCTGCAATCGCGGCAGCCTGCCCCGACGTCACGTTCGGATTGCCGCCGGTGACCGCGCTCGCAATGAACGGCGTCAATGCCGCACTAGCGGCTCCGCCAATCGCCCCGCTACCGCAACGTCAAATTCGCACAGCTACTTCCGCCTCGATTTCTCGAGTCGGTCTGCTAACGCTGCACCAAGGAGAACGAGCGCAAAACCAGGTGCGACAACCGAGAAGTCCGGTTGTCCCGCCCCTAAGACCCCGAAGCCAACGACAACAACAAACATCAACAGAACCAAGGGTCTTCCAAAAAGATTCAGCAGAATGTGCGGTACCAGAGGGCGCCCCACAAGGCATGCGCAAAGGACAAAAAACGACGACAGACCGGCGTAGAAGACAGCTTTCCGACTATCCACCATGTGAATGAAAGCAAATGCGAACCCGTAAAAGATCACCAGCTCGATAACATATAGAACAAGTGTGCGTGCGACCGATACCAGTCTGTCCTTCATTTTTTTCCACCCAAAAGATCGCCCAACGAGGGCGAGACGTATGTCGTTGTCTTTGACAGACCCGCCCCAACCCCGGCGCCGAAGCCAACGCCGGGGAATACTTTTGCCGGGGCCGCTCCTCCTAGACCTCCAATCGTCCCATCATCATTAATCGCTGCGCTCGCACTACCTGCCGCTCCGAAACCTGCATCCATTTCCGCATATCCCGACGTACTGGTCCCGGAAAGCATCTGCCCGTTGGAGTGGCTAATCCCGACGCTTCCGCCAACTCCGGCGAAGAAGCCTGCGCCAGCCATCCCGTTGGCTTGCGCCTGAACGTAGAAAGCGGTATTGCCGAGCGTTCCATCCGTCGATAGGCCAACATTCCAGCCTCCGCCCCCAGCAACAAACGGCAACATCAGTGTGCCCGAAAGGCTTACCCCAAATTGCGTGTAAGCATTCGTTGTCTGTTGGTACGTCATGCCAGTCGTACCGCTCATTGCGTTCGCATTCTGAGCGATAAAGCCTTGAATACCGGCATCACCAGAGGAAAGGGCCTGCGACCATACCTGCTGACCCGCCTGGTTGGTCCCGTACATTTGCCAGTTTGTACCGTCATCGGGCTGGCCGCCCGTCGCAACGCGCACGCCTCCATCGAACGTCTGCCCGTTTTGCGTCATGTTCATTTGGGCCATCTGATCCTCTATCTGCTGCGTCGTATAGCGACCTCCACTCTTATCGGCAAGCTGCTGAGCGAGCGTTTGCTCTTGAGGATGCAGTACTCGGTTGTTCAGTGTCTCGTTTTGAGCCGCCAACGCCCCGGCCTGGGCGTTCTGCCCCGCCAGACCTGCCGCGAGTCCACCTATTATCGTCGACGCTCCCGCCAATGCCGCGACCTGTCCCGGCGACCATGATGTCGGGTTGCCATTACTGTCGGTCGGATCCGGAATGAACGATGTGAACGCTGCGCTGGCAGCCGCACCAATGGCCCCGCCTTCGCAGCCTGTCCCTCCCAGCGCGCTGGCCGCACACCCCAGCGCGGAATGGAGCCCCACATAGGCCAGTTCTCCCCCTACTGTCCCAAAGTCCTTGGTGAGTGTGTTCTGCGCCCCTCCGATCTCGTAGGCACCCAGCGCAGCCAGATCGCTCAGCCCAACCCCTTTCAAGTCGTTCAGGAAGCTGCCACCCTCGATCGCCGTCTGCACGCCCGCGTTGATCACCGCTGTCGCGCCCAAGGCAGCCAGTTGGCTAGGCAAACTGCTCGCCGCCGTCGCACCAGCCTGGGTGATCTGCCCCAAGGCATTGCCGATATTGCTGAGGCCTGCCAACTGTCCAAGCGTACTCGTGCCCGCCGGAAGGCTGTTTAGCCCCTGGCTCAGACCGTTCAGCCCGAATTCGCCCGTCGTGCCGTTATACGTGATGCCGTTGGTCAGCCCCGCCGTGATCGCCGCTATCGC
>Ga0068855_100010553_pt1 | contig 11139 bp, 7 predicted proteins | sample KBSCornC52_FD_66592 | JGI IMG/M metagenome (GOLD analysis project Ga0068855, IMG submission 66592) | Corn rhizosphere microbial communities from Kellogg Biological Station, Michigan, USA - KBS Corn C5-2 | ecosystem: Host-associated > Plants > Roots > Rhizosphere > Soil ... | reverse complement strand
TCCCTCGCGTTCATTAATTGCAAGCGCGCGCGCAGCCGCATCACGCGCCTTAGATAGAGCTTCCAGAGGAGGGTCCATCGAGAACACGCCGAGATAGAACCATGCGACACCTGCGCCGCTCAAAGCGGCAGGGTAATCGGGACTTCGAAGCAGCGCTTCTTCGAAGCATCCGATCGCCCTAGGCAAGGATTCCCGCGTCTGATGATTCAGGTGGAACCGGCCCCGAAGATACCAGGTGTACGCGTCGAAGTTGGCCGGCCGGCGTGCGACCGTGAGCGATGCACCTAACGTGCTAGCCCGAAGCATGCCCGCGATCTCGCGAGCGATGTCGTCCTGTACGGCAAAAATGTCGTCGATGCGCCTGTCATAACGCTGCGACCAAAGCTGATAGCCGTCTCTCGCGCTCACCAGGCGTACTGTGACTCGAAGAGCATCGCCGGATTTGCGCACGCTTCCTTCGAGCACAAAAGCAACACTTAAAGTTCGGCCAACCTCGCGCACATCGGCGTTTCTGTGCTTCAACGCGAAACAGGAAGTACGCGCGACAACATGCATCCCCCGCACGGACGACAGTGCATGAATGATCTCCTCCGTTAGACCATCGCTAAAGTAATCGCTCGGTTCGGGACTGAGGTTCGAAAACGGCAGGACCGCGATAGACGGCTCGCTGCGATCGGCCGTCGTGATCTCGGAATGCACCTGTTCGGAACTGCCCGGCCGAAACACGGGGGAATACGTTCCTTTCGGCAAGTCGATTTGCAATGGATCGACCAAACCTTCGGTCCCGTAGTATTCGCGCAGTTTACTCCGAAGACGTGTGGCATCGACACGGACAACGGCACTCAGGCGTGGATCGAATTCTCCATTTGTTGCATACAGCTCGTTGCCAATGATGATTTCTTTTAGCGACTCTTGCCCAGAGTGGATAGCGTGCTCAACTGCAAACTCGAGAAACCGCCGTATTTTGCCGGAGCTCGCGAATGCCTTGCTCGCCAGTACTCTGCCCAATTCCGCACGAATCTGCTCCGGCGAATACTCCCGCATCGTTATCGGATTTTACAGCACATCGGGCCGACGCTTGGACCCGCGCCCCGTCATAGATCTGATGCATGCGCCTTTGACATTACGAAAGGGAGGGAGGTTTGTTCGCGCTGAGGTGTCGTTCGCCAGAACGGGTGCGACGTTCTAACCCCGTGTTAACGCTAAGCAGGCGTTCTGCCAAGATGCCTGGATGCCGGTCCGCTTCGGTTGTAAACCGGTTGCCGTGAGAAAGCGAATTACATCGCCATTAAATTGCGATTCGTGGTCGAAGATGATGTAGCGGTATGGCCCGCCTCGGGGAAGGTTTCCCGCAACTGCTGCACAACTCATTTCGATGTGGGATGAGCGGTAACGTTGCAGTGCAGAATCTTGCGCCGGCCATGCTCGATAGCTAGGAGCAGTACAGCAGCTTGAACGTCAACGTGCGTACAGTGAAGACATCGAACCCGACAATCACCTCGCGATGACTGGCGAGAAATGCCTTCCAGCGCGGATCAGACTTCCCGGCTCGGGGCCGCAGGCCTGGGAGATACCTGGCCACCGTGCGTTCGGAGCTGTTGAAGCCGAGCTTCAGCAGGTCACCTTGTATCTTTGGCGCTCCCCAGTCGTCATTCTCGAGCCTCATCTTTCAAATGAGACTTCGACCCTCTTCGGTGATCCTAGGTCGGCCGCCCCGCTGCCGGGATCGCCAGCGCCAATAAGAGTCGGAAGCCTTTCGATGCCACACGACTACGGTCGCTGGCTTCACGATCGCCAGAACATCCGACCATCGCGGCCACACGCTCCGCAGCATGATCCAAAAGAGCCGCTCGAGGCGACTCGCCACCGGTCGTGGACGTCTCCGCTTCAGCACAGCCACCTGTTGGCGCAGCGCGAGCACCTCCAGCGAGACTTTCAGGCGACTGCGAAAGACAACGGCAAGAGCGGCGAGAATTGCGCCGAGTGTATCGATCACAAATCAGCTGTAACGCGGTGCAACGATTCCGTCAGCCGCATCTCGGTCGCAGGGGCAAACTATTGATTCCACACATTAATACGGATTTGACTGCACACAGTTAGCATCGGGTAGCACCCCTGCAAAAACCACCGGCATTTCGACGGACCTAAATCACTAAAATTCAATGATTTAGTACGGGTCAACATACCTCCAGCACTGGCCTAAACGCGTTCGATTCCCCTTAGCGCTACCATCCAAATTTCTTCTCTATGTCAAAAACTTACGCAGAGTATTGCTCCTGACTGAGCTATCAGTCCGTGGATCGACACAGATCATCCAAGTAGGCTTCCGTTTTCTGACCTTCAATCCCCGGGACCGCCGGGGATCCCTCCAAAAAAAAAATTGGCTGACCGGTGTTGGCCGATCAGCCAGATTAGTGGGTTGGAGGAGAAATCCGCTTCAATAAAATTGCCGGTGAAAGTATATGAAGTTTCTTTAGTATGAGGTACCTCCTAAAGGCTGTCAAGGTGAAAGTGCCGCCGAGACCATTGATCCAGACCTCCCACTAAATCCGTGTGCGCCGCGAGCCGCTGCTACTGCCCGTTACCGGTTTGGCCGCAGGCATTCTGTTAGCCCATTTTGTGTTTTTCCGCCTGGAAGATTTGATTCTTCCAGCGCTATTCGCCTTGGTTGCAGCTGGGGTGGCCACGTTGTCCGGCGATGGCCGCAGGCTGCGTTTGGCCACCTCCTGCGCGGGTCTCGTACTCGCGGGTATGGCGGCCCAAATCCTCCATCGTCCTGCACGAACGCCCAGGTTGACCGCCGAGGACGCCGAAACGGTGATACTCAGCGGGTGCGTGATTAACCCGCCAGTGTTTTCGCCGGACCGCGGGCAATTCACGCTGCGATTGGCTCCAAAGGCGTCGATCCGGCTCACGGTGAACCTGAAACCGGACGAAAAATTCTCCCTGGAATACGGCCAGAGGGTCGAAGTTCCGGCGAAGGTTCGCACACCCCGCAACTTCCAGAATCCGGATGCGTTCGATTACGTGGGCTATCTCGCGGCGCAGCATATCTATTGGACCGGCTTCGTATCCGACCCGGCCGCTATTACAGTGAGCGGAGGCCGCTGTGGATCCCGTTTCGTAGCGTCTCTCTATGCAATCCGGACGCGAGCGCTCGATCGCCTCGCGAAACTGTATCCGGACGACCCGCAAACCCTAGCGCTGCTCGAGGCTACATTGTTGGGTGAAACGGGCGGCGTGGAGCGGCGCTGGACCAGCGATTTCCGTGTTACCGGCACATATCACGCCTTGGTTATCTCGGGACAACACGTTTCGGTCCTAGCGTTCACTTTGTTGCTGGTTTTTCGACTGCTGCGGCTGAGACGCATCCCGGCGTTAGGCGCGGCCACCTTGACTAGCTGGCTGTACGCGTTCATCACGGGCTTCAGTTCTTCAGTGGTGCGGGCTGCCGGGGGATTCACGCTCTTTCTCATCGCCAGCTATTTCTTTCGGAAAACGCGCATTTTGAATGTGCTCGCCGTGGTCGCGATGCTCTATATACTATTCGACCCGGATCAGCTATTCGACCCGAGCTTTCAACTTTCGTTCCTGTCGGCGGCGGCAATCGCCGTGTTTGCGATTCCGGTGATGGAACGGATGACGGAGCCGCTGCGCACGGCAGTGAAGCGTTTCGATCAGGTCAACTACGATCCGCAAGTAGAGGCCCCGGCAGCAGAGTGGCGCGTGGAGTTACGCCTGTTGGCGGAGACGCTCCGCAGCTGGACAGGTCTGCCGGTAAAGTATGCGCGGTACATTGTTTCGGCCGGCACCCGCTCTATGGCATTCATTTTGGAAGCGGTGATTGTTTCGGCTTGCGTACAGTTCGGCTTGGCGCTGCCGATGGTCAGCTATTTTCATCGGCTCTCGATTACGGGACTCTCGGCAAACATCATCGTGATCCCGCTCCTCTCGTTCGTGGTCCCTTTCGGATTCCTATCGATTGTGACCAGTTGGCACGCGCTGGCGTGGACAACAAAACTGCTCCTCGGTTGGGCCGTCGGCGTCGCGGCGTGGCACGTCCGCTTTGAACCGGCGTGGCGGCAAGCCTCTATACCCCTCGCCCTCTCGGTGGCATTCGGCGCATCGCTGGCGGTGTTGGCAACCGCAATCCGATACAAGCGTTGGATAGCACCGGCGCTTGTCTCTTCGCTGGCTTTCTTTACACTCATCTGTTGGCAGCCTTGGAAGCCGCTGGTCCGGCCGGCGCAGCTCGAATTGACGGCCATCGATGTCAGCCAGGGAGACAGCTTGTTAGTGGTCTTCCCCGATGGCGAGACGATGCTGGTGGACGCTGGAGGTTTTCCAGGCTTCGAGCGCATGAAGCGCAAGCCGCAGCTCGATATCGGCGAGGATGTGGTGTCTCCTTATCTATGGAGCCGGCGGATACAGCGGCTGGACTACGCGGTATTGACGCACGGCCACTCCGATCATATGGGCGGCCTGGCTGCCATCCTCAATAACTTCCGGCCCCGGAAACTGTGGATCGGTGCGGAGCCGAAAACGCCCACGTGGAAGATGATTGAGCGCACCGCGGCCGAGGATAAAGTACCGATTGTCGCCTTGAACCGTGCTTCGGCGCCGTTCTCCATCGGTGGCGCAAAGATCCGCGTGCTCGCTCCGGCGCCGGACTACGTCGTAGGCGATAGCGCCGCGAACGACGATTCATTGGTGCTTGAAATCCGCTATGGACGCCGCGGCATCCTGCTGACCGGAGATGCCGAGCGGCCGATTGAAGACGATCTGGTCTCGGGCGGGCAATTGCGGCAGGTCACACTACTCAAGGTTGGTCATCACGGTAGCAAGACTTCGTCAAGCGATGAATTCCTGCAACAAATCGCGCCCGAATTCGCCGTGATCTCGGACGGCTACCTGAATCAGTTCCACCATCCGCATCCAGCAGTACTCGCGCGTCTCACCGCGCACCACACCGGTATCTTGCGGACCGATCAGCGCGGGCTGATCACCTTCCGGACCGATGGGGATAAAGTGGAAGTGGAAACGTTTCGTTAAAGCGAGGGATGGATGGAGAGCGAAAACAATATTGGTAGTGGCCTGGGCTGGTTCTTATTTGGAACGGCGGTGGGTGTCACGGCCGCGATTCTGCTGGCGCCAGGCTCAGGCAAAGCCACGCGGCGCAAACTGGCGAAGCACGCCGCTAAGGGACGCAAGAATTTTTTCAATGCCAGCCAGGAAGCGATTGACAAAGGGCGCGAGCTGTTTGAACGCGGCCGCGAAATCGCCCAAGAAGCTTCCGACATGTTCGAGCGTGGCAGGCGTGTGGCCGAGAAGAGTTTCGAAGAGCGCTTCTAGCTATACGGCAGCGTGCATGACCGCCTTCGTCAACGAAGCCTACACGGATTTCAGCCAGGAGGAAAACGCGGCTGCGATGCGCACGGCGTTTGCGAAAGTGCGCTCCGAATTAGGCATCGAATACGATCTCGCAATTGCCGGCGAGCGGCGTAAATCCGCAGAAAAGCTTAAATCATTGAATCCGTCTCGGCCGTCCGAGGTCGTGGGCATTCACCAGAAGGGCTCAGAACAGGATGCGCGCGATGCGGTCGAAGCTGCCTACACGTGTTTTGCTGAGTGGAGCCAGACGCCTGTGGCGCAGCGGGCGCATCTCCTGCTACGCATCGCGGCTCTCTTGCGACAGCGTAAGTTGGAGTTCGATGCGTGGCTAGTGGTGGAAGCTGGAAAGACCTGGGCGGAGGCCGATGCAGACGTTTCCGAAGCGATCGATTTTTGCGCCTACTACGCGCATCGGGCTTTGAAACTCGCCAATCCGGAACCTCTAGTGCAGCTCTCTGGCGAGCGCGACGAGATGGTGTACTTGCCGCTGGGCGTGGGAATTATTATCCCGCCGTGGAATTTTCCGCTGGCGATTCTCGCAGGTATGACTACGGCGGCGCTAGTCACTGGCAACACCGTAGTGATCAAGCCGTCGAGCGACACTCCGACCATCGCAGCAAAGTTTGTTGAGGTGATGCTCTCCGCGGGTGTTCCGCCTCGCAGCTTTTCGCTGCTGACCGGCAGCGGTGCCGCGATCGGTGACGTGCTCGTCTCGCATCCCAAGACACGGTTTGTTTCCTTTACGGGTTCGCGCGACGTGGGCCTGCACATTAACGAACTGGCAGCAAAAACCCAGAAAGGACAGCTCTGGATCAAACGCGTGGTTGCCGAAATGGGCGGAAAGGACGCCATCGTGGTGGACCGAGAAGCGGATATCGACGAAGCCGTGACGGGCGTTCTTTACTCGGCCTTCGGATACCAGGGCCAGAAGTGTTCGGCGTGCTCCCGCGCCATCGTGCATGAAGCGATCTACGACGAATTTTTGGCGAAGCTGAAGAGCAAGGCAGAAGCGCTCACATTAGGGCCGCCGGACGAGCTTGCCAATTATATGGGGCCGGTGATCAATGCGCGCGCGCGCGATGCCATTCTCGGCTATATCGAGACTGGCAAGCAGGAAGGGCGCCTGGTCGCTGGGGGAGAGGCGGCCCCGGGCGAGGGATATTTCATCCAGCCGACGATTCTTGCGGATGTAGATCCAAAGGCGCGCATTTTTCAAGAGGAAATTTTCGGGCCGGTGCTGGCTGTGGCGAAGGCCACAGATTTCGATCACGCTTTACAGATGGCGAACGATTCCGAGTATGGGTTAACAGGCGCGGTGTTCACTAATAATCGGGCCAATGCAGAGAAAGCTCGGCGACAGTTTTTTGTCGGCAATCTATATATCAATCGAAAATGCACTGGCGCCATGGTGGGCGCTCATCCGTTTGGCGGTTTTAATATGTCGGGGACAGATTCCAAAGCGGGTGGTCCGGATTACTTGCTGCAATTCGTGCAGGCGAAATCGATCGCCGAAAAAGTAATCTGAACTATCTTTACGCTCTCTCCACCATATCCGAAAACTTCCTGATTGAATCGAACAGATAGTGGCAACGCGCCGATGCGATAGATGCGCTGTGTAAAGACGGGTGGCTCGCGAGTTGCTTCGGGGAGGGATTATGTCAGCACCCACAACCACCCCGGCAGCGACCATCGTTGCTTCGCCCGGGGATAATCAATTCAAACTCAGCGATCACGAGAAGAAGACACACGTGACGCTCAATCTGCAAACCCATGGTCCGCTTGTGCAGGGCTCTACCGCGCAGGCACCCACACTGCAATACGACGGGGTGGAGGGAACGTTCACGTTCTCAGGCCAACAGGTCACAGTGGAAACCAGCGCGCTCGGGAAGATGTACACCGTAACGTTAAACGTTGTGCCCGACCTGCGAACGCTGTTGTTCACACTGCTTCTGCCGCCCGTCATACATAAGGCCGGCGAGTCAAACCAGGCTTTCGATACGATCGCTATCAAATCGGAACGCCACACATCAATACAAGGTCCGCCCACTACTCCAGGCGCGGCGACCACATACACTTGCGTGAAAATGCACGGAACGGCCGCCAAGGTCCAAGTTCCTGCTTAGGACGCAGGCTCCACGAGTCACCTGAATCGACGGTGACTATTCCATCCGCGCGCGCCCAGTCTGCAAAACCGGTGGCAGACCTTTTGCACCGAACAGATTGGCGGATTGCAGTGAGCTTCCGCGAGGGTCGGCAGACTATTGAAGTTGGAACGCGGAAGCTCTGCGTTTTTCAAGTTGACTCCTTGTACGAACGCATCACTAGATCCACTACAACGAGCGGGACGTGGTCTTCATCCAATCGCTGGAGAACGTCGATGCGGCTCGCTTCCACCCCTGCCCTGATCGCCGCCAAGCCTGATAATGCGCATGCGCTCGTGTAATTCTCCGCGGGATAGTCGGAGGGCTTATCTGGTTTCAGGTAAATTTCCTAAGCGTGGAATCAGTGCAGAGATTTCATCATTACTATGGCATCACCCAGGGCACAGAAGAACTAATGGGAGAACCGTATGACTGAAGAATCGACGCTACACTCACCCGCATTGCCCAAGCAGCCGGCACCAAAGCTGTTAAAGGGACAAAAAGCCCTCGTAACCGGCGCAAATTCCGGCATCGGTAAAGCCGTCGCGATTGCGTTGGGGGAAGCAGGCGCGGACGTGGTTGTGAACTATGTGCGCGGAGATGATGCGGCAAAGGCCGTAGTCGACACTGTAACCGCCTCAGGTAGCAGGGCACTCGCGCTTCAGGCCGATGTTTCTCAGGAACAACAGGTACAGCAAATGTTCAGAAAGATGGTCGATCAATTTGGAACGATCGACATTCTCATCAACAATGCCGGCCTGCAGCAGGATGCGGCATTCGATCAGATGACGCTGGCGCAATGGAATACCGTGATCAGCGTCAATCTTACCGGTCAGTTTCTCTGCGCCAGAGAAGCAGTGCGCGAATTCAAGCGACGTGGCATCCGGCCCGAAATCTCCGTCGCCGCAGGGAAAATCATCTGCATGAGTTCGGTGCACGAACGGATTCCGTGGAGCGGCCACGCCAATTATGCGAGTTCGAAGGGCGGCGTAATGATGCTGATGAAGAGCATGGCGCAGGAATTGGCTCCTCAGCGGATTCGCGTAAATAGCATCTGTCCGGGGGCAATTCGGACGCCGATCAATAAGTCCGCCTGGGACACTCCGGAAGCCTATCAATCTCTTCTCACACTCATTCCCTATCAGCGGATTGGAGAGCCCGGAGACATCGGCCGGGTGGCCGTGTTTCTTGCATCCGATCAATCCGACTACATTACGGGAGCAAGCATCTTCGTCGACGGCGGCATGACGCTGTATCCAGGATTTGCGACAGGCGGTTAAGGCTGCGAGGCCTCGAGCATCGAAGAAATCGTGCGCTTCGCGGGTAGAAGACGTGCTTCTAGGGAAGGGCCCAGGCGTAGAGCACATCGCCCACCGCGGTCAGCACGAACTGGCGTCCGTCTAATTGATAGGTCATCGGAGAGCTGTCTAAAAAACCGCCCGGGTATTTATGCCACAGCACGTGGCCGTTCTCCGCGTCGAGCGCCAGCAGATTGCCGGAGGCATCCCCAGTAAGCAGCACGCCTCCCGCGGTGGTCAGAATGCCGGGATGACTCCTGCCCTCGTTTTCGGTCCGGCTCCAGCGAATTTTTCCGGTCGCAAAGTCAATAGCGACCAGCACGTTATCCGACCACAACGGCGTGGCCGCGCCGCCTTGATGGCCCTCGACTTGATTGTTCGCGTTCAAATCCAGATAAAAGATCGTGAAACCGCGCTGCGCGCTTATGTAAACGAGTTTTGTTTGCGGATCGAAACTGGGCGACCCCCAGTTGGTGGCGCCATCCTGATCCGCTTCGACCAAAGAGCCATCGAGTTGCGGCTCTTTCTTCTTGTTGGGAATCGGCTGACCCTTCGAATCGAAGCCGGACGCCCAATCCGTCGGAACAAACGGCGCACTGACCAAATTCTCGCCGGTAATTCGATCGAGCAAGAAGTAGTAGCCGTTGCGGCTGGCCTGCGCGAGCAGCTTGCGTGGCTTTCCGCGAAATTCGGCGTCGAACAGCACCGGCGTTTCTACTGCGTCCCAATCGTGGGTGTCATGCGGCGAAGGCTGGAAGTACCAGACCAATTTGCCGGTATCTGCATTTAATGCGACGATCGAGCAGGTAAAGAGATTGGCGCCCATGCGTCCTACGCCCGCCAGCACCGGATGCGGATTTCCGGTTCCCCAATAAATCAGGTTCAAGCCGGGATCGTACGTACCCGTCATCCACGTGGGACCGCCGCCGTGCGCCATGGATTCAGGGTCGGGCCACGTTTCGGATCCGGGTTGTCCCGGTTTCGGAACGCTGTTCCAGCGCCAGATCACCTTGCCGCTTTCAGGATCGATCGCTTCGAGAAAATGCGGGATGTCTGCCTGGTCGCCAGAGGTGCCGACGATCACGCTGTCCTTCACCACCAGCGGGGCCACGCTGAGGTAATAGCCGAATTTGACGTCCGCGATTTGGACGTCCCAAATCGGCTTGCCGTCACGCGCGTTCAGGCAAATCAGGTGTGCATCGGGAGTACCGAAATACAAGCGGTCCTTGTACATCGCGACGCCGCGCTGGCCGATGTGATCGCCTTCCGAAGGACGGTTGTAGTGCCAGATACTTCGGCCGCTCCGCGCGTCGATCGCCCATACCTGATCGGGCGCGGTGAGATAGAGAATGCCATTGACTTCGAGAGGCGTCGATTTGAGGGTTGAGGAACGCGTTTGAAACGCCCACGCCAGACTGAGCGATCGGACATTATTTCTATCGATATGCGCGAGCGTGCTATAGCGGCGTCCGGAGTAATCACCGTTGTACGTAGGCCACGTGTCGGTGGGCGGTTTCAGAAAGGCCGCCGGATCGAGTCCCTGCGCACAGAGTTCCGCAACAACAGCTAGAAGGAGAGCGATGCTTTTCATTTCAGCGTCTCCAGGTAAGCGAACATATTGTGCATATCGGCTTCGGTGTACTTGGGTAGAAGCTCCCGATGGGCGGCGAGCGGGTCGTGAATCTGGACCTTGACTTCCGAATAGGGCCAGGAATGGTACCAGCCGGCATCGTCCTTAATCGCGAGGCGAAACTGGTCGGCGTAAAACAGATTTCCCTTGAAATGCTCACACGACTTGGTCGTCGCGGTGGCAGTTTTCTCGACACCGGAAGGATAGAGAAACCGGGCCTGCAGATCGGAAGGTGCGTATTTGCTGGCGATGCCCGCAAGATCGCCCGTAGGAGAGTGGCATTTGGAACAGCCACCGGCGCCGAAAAAGAATGCTTTGCCGGCCACGGCGTCGCCGGTCAGCAGAAGCTTGAGAGCATAATCGGGCTTGCGTGGGCTGCGCCGGTCCGATTCGTCCAGCCGCTTGTGCAAGAAGGCGACAACATCGGCGATTTGACTGCTGTTGAGCGGAACGGCCGGCATACCCTTTGCCGGACGGCCCTCACGAATCACAGCGCCAATGAGATCGCCATTCTCATCGTGCCGTACCAGCGCCGAGCGCATCAGGTTCGTACCTTCGGCTCCGCCATTGGCGTCGGGGCCGTGGCAAAATCCGCAGGTCCGAGCAAATTGGGCCTGGCCGCGCTCCGTCGCGTCTTGAGCGACAACGCGGATACATGATAGGAGAGCCAACAGGGCGG
>Ga0068855_100010552_pt1 | contig 11140 bp, 14 predicted proteins | sample KBSCornC52_FD_66592 | JGI IMG/M metagenome (GOLD analysis project Ga0068855, IMG submission 66592) | Corn rhizosphere microbial communities from Kellogg Biological Station, Michigan, USA - KBS Corn C5-2 | ecosystem: Host-associated > Plants > Roots > Rhizosphere > Soil ... | reverse complement strand
CTTTATTTTTGTGTGCTAGTACTGTCCCCAGAGGGAATTTTGGACCAAAAACAGGTTGCGGAGGCGGAGAGATTCGAACTCTCGATACCTTGCGGTATACAGACGTTCCAGGTCTGCGCACTAGACCACTATGCGACGCCTCCTTTTTACAAACATCTTTCAACTTACCTCTAAAGTCATTAAATTTCCAGGCTTTATACTAATGGAGTGAAGTTTCCTTTGCACTTTCATTCGCGTACAAGACGCCATTCCTATCCCGCTAAAAGCCTTTCGATACGCGTGCTGGATATTGCGGTGTACGTGGTGGGCGTCGTTGGCCCCTTGGCAACGTTGCCCCAACTAATTGAAATTTACTCAACACATAGCGCCAACGGCGTATCGTTTGCAACGTGGGGGCTCTATACTATTGCCGACATACCCTGGGTGATTTACGCGCTTGTACACCGCGAGAAGCCGCTGATTCTTTGTTATTTGTTGTGGTTTAGCTTCAATGCCGCGGTTGCACTTGGCGTGCTTTTGTACGGAGGTCCTATGCCAGCGATTGCGCTATAGTTGGTTTTAATTTTTTGATCGCCAAAACGCGCTGATTAATCTGCTCATGCTCTTCTTTGCTCAGCTCTGAGCGAATTTTGTTAAAGCGCGGAATAAACAGCACCGAATCAAACGGCATGTGCGGCAGATGTGTTTTCGATGCTTCCATCGGGACATACCCTTCGGTTGTCGTTTCTGCCAAATACTCCTTCCCCTCTTTATCGACAAACGCCATAACCATTCTAAAACGCGCACTGCGTTTGCCTTCCGGCACATTCTTCATTTTTTCAATTGTGTAGTCAATCAACTCTTGGTCGGTGACATTTTCGTCGCCCGTCTTCCAACGGCGGCTATATACGCCCGGCTCGCCGCCCAGTGCATCAATTTCTAGCCCTCCATCGTCGGCAATGCACGGCAATCCGCTTTGCTGATGGTAGCTGCGCGCTTTTAGTAAACAATTTTCTTCAAATGTTTTACCAGTTTCTTCGATCGATCCTAAATCAAGATCTGCGATCGAAACAAGTTCTACTTGCAAATCACTTAGCTGCGAGCGGTATTGCACAAGCTTGCCCAAGTTAGAAGTGGCAATCAAAAATTTTTGCATGACTACTGGCCATCTAAAAGCGCCTTTATGCGATCCTCTATCGGCGGATGGGTCGAAAAGATTCTCGTTAAAAAGCTTTTGGCGGCCTGCGGGCCAAATGGATTAGAAATGTAAAGATGCGCGGTCGCGGTTGAGGCGGTGCGCAAAGGCTGCGCGTAGGTGCCGATTTTACGCAGCGCACTAGCCAGACCTTCTGGATAGCGCGTCAGCAGTGCACCCGACGCATCGGCCAAAAATTCGCGCTTGCGCGACACTGCCAGCTGCAGCAAGGTTGCAAAAATGGGCGCGAGTATAAGCAGCGCAATCGCAACAATCAGAAGTATCGGATTGTTGTTGCTATTGCGGTCATTGCCCCGATTGCCGCCGTACATAATCGAGCGCAAAAAGAAGTTGTCGGCGATTGAGATAAACCCGACAAGCACGACCGCAACGGTCGAGACGAGCATGTCGCGGTTACCAATGTGTGAAAGCTCGTGCGCCAATACGCCCGAAAGCTCATTTTCGTCCATTATGTTGAGTAAGCCGGTGGTCACTGCAACTGATGCGTGATACTTGTTGCGTCCTGTTGCAAACGCGTTCGGAGATGGATCATTCAAAATATAAATTTTTGGTTTGGGTAGCCCTGCAGTGATGCACAAATTTTCTACTACTCTGTGCAAAGTTGGATACTGCGCCGGGTCAGCCGGTGTCGCGCGCGCCTGCGCAATCACCACCGTATCCGAAAACCAGTACGCCCACACATTCATAACAATTGCCAAAATGACCGCGGCATACAAAATGCCCGGACTATTGAAGTACCACGAAATCGCCCAACCAAGCGCAATGACCAAGCACAAAAACACAGTCATCAAGGCCCAGGTTTTGCCGATGTTTTCTTCTTGATGGGTATAGAGCGTAGCCATAAGAAGCTCAGTATACTCCTTTGCGTAATTGTTAGAAGCTCACTTTAACTGGCTCACGCTCTTCGGAGTTGGCGTCGAGCTGGAAGTATTGCATCGACTCGAAGTGGAAGGTTGATGCAATGAGGTTGCCTGGGAAGCTCTGCATTGCACTTGAAAGATCGCGCACGTTGCCGTTGTAGAAACGGCGTGCAGCCTGGATCTTGTCTTCAGTATCAGCAAGCTGATGTTGAAGGTCGAGGAAGTTTTGATTGGCTTTCAAATCTGGATACGCTTCAGAAACCGCAAATAAACTCTTGAGCGCACCACTGAGCATATTTTCGGCTTGGCCTTTTTCCTCGGCACCGGTGGCACCCATCGCTGCGGCGCGCGCTTTGGTTACGTTGTCAAAGACGCCACTTTCGTGCGCGGCATAGCCTTTAACAGTCTCTACTAAATTAGGAATAAGATCGTAGCGTCGCTTAAGCTGTACATCAATATCGGCCCACGCCTCTTTAGTGCGTGCGACACGACGTACAAAGCCGTTATACGCCACAATAGCCCACAAGATTATGAGTACTACAAGAACCAAAACCACGTAAAGTATGGTCATGCCTTAATTGTAGCACTCCTGTAGAGTTTGCAAGGGCTAGTAATCCATGCCGCCCATGTCGGGCTGACCGCCTTCTTTATCGTCTTTCGGCTCGTCGGCAACTACTGCTTCGGTTGTCAACAACATTGCCGCTGCAGACGCTGCGCGTTCCAAACCAGTGCGCGTTACCTTTACCGGGTCAACAATGCCCGCTTCGAGCATATCTTCGACAATAGTATTGGTCACTGCGTTGTAACCGCCGTTGCCTTTTGCCTCTTTTACTTTCTCTACCACCACACCCGCGTCAACGCCTGCGTTTTGCGCAATTTGTCGCAGCGGCATCTCAAGCGCCTTTAAAACAACTTCAAAACCAACGCGATGATCTTCGCCAACTTTGTCTTTGCCTTTGTTGTAGATTTCGGTAATTTTTTGCGCCGCCTTCACAAGCGCCACACCACCGCCCGGCACTATACCCTCTTCAATTGCGGCTTTGGTTGCATTAACAGCGTCTTCAATTTTGAGTTTGAGATACTTCATCTCAGTTTCGGTCGCAGCGCCCACGCGGATTACCGCGACACCACCGGAGAGTTTTGCAATGCGCTCGCGCAAATTTTTACCATTGCCGTACTCGGCATTGCGGTCTTTAGGAGCAAGTTCGCCAAATTGCGCTTTTAGCTCGGCGAGGCGCGCATCAATATTCTTTTTTGTGCCCTTGCCGCCCACAATCGTGGTGTCGTCTTTTGTTGCAATGACTTTGTTTGCGCGGCCAAGCATGTCGAGCGTAACATCTTCGAACTTACCGCCGGTCTTTTCTGAAATCACTTCGCCATTAGTAACGACCGCAATATCAATAAGCATCTGATCTTTGTTTTCGCCAAAACCAGGCGCTTTTACGGCCAGTACATTAAACGCGCCGCGCAAACGGTTAACTACCAACGTGTTAAGCGCATCGGTATCAATATCATCGGCAATCAAGACTAGCTCTTTGCGGCCGCTTCCTGCTACCTTTTCAAGCACGGGCAAAATATCCTGCAGGGTCGAAATTTTTCTGTCGGTAATAAGCATGAGCGCATCTTTGTACACTGCCTCCATGCGCGCAGGGTCGGTCACCATGTATGGCGAAAGATAGCCTTTATCAAACGAGAGTCCTTCAACCACTTCCTTTTCTATCCCAAAGCTTTGACCCTCTTCAACCGTCACCACGCCGTCTTTGCCAACAATTTTTATTGTGTCACCGATGATAGCGCCGATCTCTTCGGACTCGGCCGAAATGGTCGCCACTTGGCGCACTTCTTCATCGGTTTGGATTTTTTTCGCAAGCGACTTTAGTGCACTTACCGCTTCTGCAGTTGCCTTTTCAATCCCGGCGCGCACGCCCATCGCATTAAGCCCAGCTTCGGTGTGCTTCATACCTTCTTCGACAATCGCTTGCAGCAAAACGACCGAGGTTGTCGTGCCGTCGCCTGCAATGTCGTTAGTCTTTGTCGCAACCTCCTTTACAATTTCGGCGCCCATGTTCTCAAACTTATCTCTGAGCGAAATTTCTTTGGCGATAGACACGCCATCGTTGGTGATTGTCGGGCCGCCGTACGCCTTTTCAAGCGCGACGTTGCGGCCGCGCGGACCAAGCGTTACCTTTACCGTATTTGCGGCTTTATCGATGCCGGACTTCAGCGCCCGGCGAGCGCGTTCATTAAAAAGTATTTGCTTTGCCATAGTTAGTTTTCCAAAACTGCTAGTATGCTGCTTTCAGAAAGTAAATAATATTCTTCTCCTTTTATTGTTACGGTATCAAAGCCGTATTTACTGAACATAACTTTGTCTCCGACCAATACCTCAACTGGAACTACCATGCCACTTTCATCGCGACGACCCGGACCAACTGCAACTACGGTACCAGTTTCGGGCTTCTCTTCTTTATTTGTTGTCAAAATAATTCCCGATGCGGTCGTGGTCTCCGGCGTAATCGGCTTTACCAAAACTTTGTCGCCAAGCGGCGTTACTCCCAATTTATTTTTTGGCGCCGATATCATTTTTGCCTTCGGCTTAGATGCTACTTTTTTCGCCTTGTGGGCTTTCTTTTTTGGAGCTTTTTTCTTTTTCATAGCGGGGTAACTATAGGTCAAAAAGTGCCTTGTTTCAAGCTTAATTTTGAGCCCATGCTAGAGCTTGACAACTAAACCTATTGGTGCTATACTTGTATCACGTTCACCCAGCACCTTCGCATCATCACAGGAGAGATACTCATGAAAACCCTCGGACTCGTCGCTCTCGGTTTGTCCCCCTTCGTCGCCTATGGCTACTATGTCGCCACCAGCTTCGTCGGTTCGGTCGGCATCGCCTTCCGGGTCTTCAATTTCGGTTAGGCCACTGGCTTCGCCTCCAGTTGCCTCTTCGCAGAACCCCATCACTTGTAATGAGTAGGTGGGGTTCCTTTTTTTTCATACCGTGCTATAGTCCTTGTAATGACTTTGGGCGGCGTTTTGCCCTACATTCAAATAGTGCTGTCGGTACTTCTTATCGGCTCCATACTCCTCCAGCAAACGGGGGCTTCTATGGGCGGCGCTTTTGGCGGCGACAACTTCAGCGCTGCTTACCACACACGCCGCGGTTCCGAGAAAGTCTTGTTCTATGCGTCAATTACTATTGGCGTATTGTTTGCACTCTCCGCATTTGTGGCATTGTTTCTCAACAAATAGTTCTCTTACTAGTAACTCAACTCCCTTTACCTATGCGCGGCATATTGCGCACGGCACAACATACGCTTGATGCATTTTCTCCCGCGGCGCGCGGTGTGTTTATCTTCTTCTCCGGCGTCGCGATCGTAAGTTCGGTGTGCCTCGTGTACCTTTTAAATAATTCTCTTTTGGTTGCAGTGCCCGCGTACGGCGGCACCGTTAGCGAAGGCGTCATAGGTTCTCCGCGATTTATTAACCCGATACTGGCCGTGTCGGACTCCGACCGCGACCTAACTAGTTTGGTGTACTCGGGCCTTTTGCGCGCGACGTCCGATGGCGACTATGTGCCGGACTTGGCGCAAAGCTACACCATCTCCCCCGACGGCTTAACCTACACGTTTAAACTGCGCCCGAACGCCACCTTCCACAACGGCATGAAGGTTACTGCCGACGACGTGGTGTTTACGATAAACAAAGCAAACGACCCGGCACTCCAGAGCCCCGAGCGCGCCAATTGGGACGGCGTAACGGTTGCAGCAATCGATGCCGAAACGGTGCAGTTTACGCTCAAGGCCCCCTACGCGCCGTTTGTTGAAAATTTGACGACGGGTATCTTACCTAAACAATTGTGGCAGAACGTTTCGGACGATGAGTTTTCTTTTAGCGACCTCAACACCAACCCTGTCGGCTCCGGGCCGTTTGAAGTGTCTTCAATTTCGCGCAACGCTTCCGGCATTCCGACGTCATACGACTTGAAATCATTTAAAAATTACGCGCTCGGCGAGCCGTACCTCAGCGGCTTAAGCATGCACTTTTATCAAAACGAAGACGATATCGTTGCAGCGCTTAAGTCCGGCGACATCCAAGCAGCGAGCGGCATCTCGCCGGCAAACGCGACATCACTCAAGGGCTACACGGTAGAGACCGCGCCCCTAAACCGCGTGTTCGGCGTCTTCTTTAATCAAAACCAGTCAACCGTGCTGCGCGACCACGACGTGCGACAGGCTTTAGAGACGGCAGTTGATCGTGCCGAACTTCTGAGGGAGGCGCTTGGCGGCTACGGCACGCCGCTTACGGGCCCGGTTCCGCCGAGCCTCATCACCAGCACCTCGACGCCAACCGCACCAACCGTTGCCACAACGACCGACCTTGCAACGCTTGCGCAGCAAGAGTTGATTAAAGCCGGCTGGACGATGCAAAACGGCGTCCTCACCAAAACAACCGGCAAAGGCAAAACTGCGACGACCGAAACATTGGAGTTTAGCTTGGCAACCGACAATGTGCCGGAGTTGCGCGCAGCGGCACAGTATTTGGCAAACGAGTGGGACAAGATGGGCGCAAAAGTAAACGTGCAAATTTACGATCAAGGCGACCTTTCGCAAAACGTGATCCGCCCGCGCAAGTATGACGCGCTTTTGTTTGGCGAAGTTATCGGCCGCGAGCTCGACCTGTACGCATTTTGGGACTCTTCCGAGCGCAACGACCCCGGCCTTAACATTGCTTTGTACGCAAACTCGACCGCAGACAAGATTTTGAGCCAGCTGCGCTCGACTTCCGACGACGCTGAGCGCGCAAATCTCTATAACCAGTTCAATGCGCAGCTGAGCGCGGATATTCCCGCCATATTCCTCTATGCGCCCGATTTCGTGTATATTGTGCCTAACAATCTACAGGGTCTGAACTTGGGACTCATAGAAACGCCGAGCGATCGCTTCCTCTCCGTGCCGAACTGGCACATAGAAACAGATAGCGTGTGGCCTATCGTTGCAAAGCAAAGATAATTTAGATAAAAAATTTAGTAATAACAGAAGTATATATGCCAGAAGAAAAGAAAAGTTTTAAACCCCGACCCGGTGGTCGCGGTAAGCCAGGCCGTGGCGGTCACGGAAATAAGGGAGGCCGCGGCGGCCGCGGACGCCTGCGCCGCGAAGGACCGCGCCCACACCAAGATCCGCCCATGCGCGAGATCCGCGAGAGCGCGCCCAACCCAGACGAAAAGCCGATCCCGCCGCTTGAAGCCGGCAATATTCGCATCATCCCTTTGGGTGGCGTCGAAGAAATCGGCCGCAACATGACCGCCATTGAGTTTGGCGATGACATTGTCATTGTCGACTGCGGCTTCCAGTTCCGCGAAGACGACACGCCGGGCATCGACTACATTTTGCCCAACACCAAATATCTTGAAGACCGCAAGGACAAGATCCGCGCGATGTTTATTACGCACGGCCACCTCGACCATATCGGCGGCATCCCCTACGTTATTGACCGCATCGGCTATCCGCCGGTTTATACGCGCGAACTTACGAGCGTAATGATTAAAAAGCGCCAGGAAGAGTTCCCCAATCTCAAACCTTTGGACATGCAGGTAGTTGAGAAAGCCGACACCGTGCGCGTGGGCAACTTGCGCGTAAAGTTCTTCTCGGTAACGCACACGATCCCCGACTCAATGGGTATCGTTATTGAAACGCCCTACGGGCTTTTGGTATTTACCGGCGACTTAAAATTGGACCACAAAGACGGCGTCCCGACCGAGCAAGAAGAAAAAGAGTTTGCATTCTTTAACGACAAAAAAGTTTTGTTCTTGGCGGCCGACTCCACAAACGTCGAGCGTCCGGGCTTTTCTATACCGGAGCGCGTCGTGCAAAAAAACATGGATGATCTTATCCGCGACACCAAAACGCGCATGATCATCGGTACGTTTAGCTCGCAGCTTGAGCGCATCATGCGCATCGTTGAGAGCGCCGAACGCTATGGCAAAAAGATTTTGGTTGAAGGCCGATCGATGAAGGTAAATATCGAAATCGTAAAACACCTCGGCATGCTGAAAGTCGATGACAAAACGTTTATCGGCCCCGAGCAGCTTGAAAGTTTGCCCGACAGTAAAGTAATTATCTTAGGCACCGGTGCGCAAGGCGACGAGTTTGCCGCACTCATGCGCATTGCGATGAAGACACACAAGTACGTCAAGATTAAAAAGGGCGACACGGTGGTGCTTTCCTCTTCGGTTGTGCCAGGCAACGAGCGTTCGGTGCAAAAACTCAAGGACAACCTCTCGCGTCAGGGCGCGCGCATTATTCATCGCGACACGATGGACATCCATGCTTCCGGCCACGCCAACCGCGACGAGACCTTCTGGATCCATCAAAAAATTAACCCGCGCTTCTTTATGCCGCTGCACGGCTATCACTACATGCTCCGTGTGCATGCTGATATCGCCAAGGCCTGTGGCCGCGCCGAAGATGAAATTATTGTCCCGGACAACTCCTGTATTATCGAAATCCAGGACGAAGGCTCAAAAATCGTACGCCTCAAAGAAATGGCGCCGAGCAGCCTGCGCTTAGTAGACGGTTTTGCCATTGGCGACATCCAGGAGGTGGTTATTCGCGATCGTACCGTACTCGCGCAAGAAGGCATGTTTGTGATCATCGCGACGGTTAACCCCAAGACCGGCAAGCTGCGCAAATCACCCGACATCATCAGCCGCGGCTTTGTGTACCTGCGCGAGAACCAAGAGATGCTCCAGCAAGCGCGCCTGCTTGTCAAAAAAGCAATAGAAGACACCTCAAAGGGTCAGCAGCCGGTCAACTTTGACTACGTTAAAAATAACGTCACCGACGCGGTCGCACGATTTTTGTTCGAGAAAACTAACAAGCGCCCTATTGTCATCCCAGTAATTTTGGCGGTATAGTTTTAGAGGAAGTGGTGCAGGAGGGCTAGATGGCTAAGCAAAAATTTAGTGCGGTCACCAAACTTTGGAAACCAAAAAAGTCAAAAAAGAAAAGTAGCAAAAAATTGCGAAAGAGACTGTTCAAAAAAGGCGTATTCTAGTGCGCCTTTTTCTTTTGTAACGTCCACAAACTCAGCATTGTTTTAAACGGCAGAGTACGTTACTGTGGAGCGCAGTAACGAGTACATCAGCACGGGGAGAAAATACATGAGCCACTTTCTGAGAAGTTTAGGCAGTTTTTTGGGACCACTTGATCCGCATGTCCGCAATAACGAAAGGTGGGCTCGCAACAGCAAGCGCGAATCGTTGCTTGGCCATGCCAAACACGAACGTATTTCTGGAACAGAGCCCTTTGTACAGGTCAACAGTCGGGTACAGGAAGCAAGGCCTGATTTGACCGATCGGCTTATCGAAGAACACTTGCGCCGGGCACAAATCAACGCAGGAGGCGGCAATGGAAATTATTAGCTTTCCTGCAGACCACATAAAACAAGTGGTTCCGATTGAAGAGTATCGGCCGACTTCCGAAGAGCTCAAGCTTCATTTTTGGGCGGCAAATAACAAGGCGTTTTGCCCGGAGACCAAAAAAACGATCGCGAACTTTATCTTGCGGAAAAAAGGAGCCAAGCTTGGACCTCTCACTATTGCCGAGATGAATTCTCTCAAAATCAAGGCGAGAGATCTCGGCGTTCCGCTTGATCGCTAGTCAGCCAGCCCAAATCGCCTTTTGTCTTTCTTGAGCATCCCCTCTTTGCCTAATCGCTCAAGCTCGCGTTCCACCTCTCCCGCACTGTGTGAGAGGTTTTTTCTTAACTCAGCTTTTGTTTGGGGTTTTTTTAGAAGCTCGCGCAAAATCGCGCCGCGCAGCTGGCGTGCCGAACCTTCGAACTTGCTTTGCTTAACATAATGCTTGCTTTGTTTGTTTAGCTTGATTCCCTTTTTCTTGAGATAGGCACCGTAGTCCATCAAAGCGGCATAGAACTCACGTGGTTCAAGCTTAGTCTTTTTTAAAGCTTCTGCCACCAAAGAAAGTATCTCTGCGTCGGAAACCCCCGAAAAATGTTTTGACGGGGAGTAGAGCTCCTGTTCATCTTTCCCCTGCAAAACATTTTTCGGGGGTTTCCTGTAACAAAAGTACAGAAACACCGTGCGGATATTGGTTTCTATTAATACCTCAGGGCTATTATGGGCAAAAACGGCCACAGCGCGTGCCGTGTATGGGCCGATGCCCGGTAATTCTTCGAGGGCGGAAACTTTTTTAGGAAACCGCCCTTTATATTGCTTAACGGCTGCTTGGGCGGAAAGTTGTAGATAGCGGGCGCGGCGGTTGTACCCCAATCCTTGCCAGGCTTTGAGCACTTTGCTCAGTGGAGCTTTTGCTAATGCTTTGGCATTTGGAAATTCTTTTAAGAAATTTTTATAAAATGGCAGCACACGCTCAACTTGTGTTTGCTGTAGCATCACTTCGGACACTAAAATTTTGTACGGGTCGCTAGTGTTGCGCCACGGCAAATGAGTCCTTCTTTCTTTTTTGTAATAAACCTCAACTTCTTTAAGGAGTTTAGAAATTTCTTTCACTCGAACATAGTAACAAAAAATCCCCTTACGGGGATTTTTTGGAACCTAAGTTCAAGCAGACTGCTATTTGTAAGCAGTAAACTGCTTAGTGCTTAGGATGCTTTAGGACGTGCCTCCGAGACCGTGAGCATACGACCGCCGAACTCCTTGCCATTCCACATAGCAATTGCGTTCTGCACGTCTGCGTCATTGGCCATTTCAACGAAGCCGAAGCCACGTGAACGGCCAGTCTCGCGATCGGTCACAATCGAAGCCGAAGCGACTTCACCTGCCTGAGCAAATGCGTCGCGGAGCTCGTCCCCCGTAGTGCGGTACGGAAGACCGCCTACGAAAAGTTTGAGTGCCATATTGATGCGCGAAAAACTTGTATTAGTAATACTTGTTCTTCGTAAGACGACCCTCCCGACACCATATAGGCACACTGGAGATACTTACTACGAACGCCCCTACGCTACCACACCTAGACCTTAGATGCAAACACGACCAGGCGCTTGTCGAAGCTCTTCTCCGACGGGACCCAGACGCCGTCGCAGGTAATAAGGACGAGTTGCG
>Ga0068855_100010551_pt1 | contig 11140 bp, 8 predicted proteins | sample KBSCornC52_FD_66592 | JGI IMG/M metagenome (GOLD analysis project Ga0068855, IMG submission 66592) | Corn rhizosphere microbial communities from Kellogg Biological Station, Michigan, USA - KBS Corn C5-2 | ecosystem: Host-associated > Plants > Roots > Rhizosphere > Soil ... | reverse complement strand
TGGAGGATAGCGTCAGGCTGGAGGCCGTACTGCGGCGTCATCAACCTCAGGCCGTCATTCACATGGCGGGGTTGATAGCTGCCGGCGATAGCGTGGTCACACCGGCAGCCTTCTATCACAATAACCTGTGTGGCACGTTGGCCTTGCTCGAGGCTATGCGCGCATGCGCGATCCATCAGATTGTCTTCTCTTCCTCTGCAGGCGTTTACGGTGAACCCGAATTCACGCCGATCACTGAAGTCCACCCACAGCGACCGCTCAGTCCATATGGCGCTACGAAAGCATTTGCTGAGCGTATTTTAGAGGATTATGCCGGCGCTTATGGGCTCAGGTCCGTGGCGCTGCGTTATTTCAATGCGGTTGGCGCGGCGCCCGAGGCAGAAATCGGCGAGGCGCATCGCCACGAAACCCACTTGGTACCGCTCGTTCTCGACGTAGCCGCCGGTCTTAGGCCCTACGTCCAGATCTTTGGCAATGATTTCTCCACACCGGATGGTACCTGCATCCGTGATTACGTGCATGTCTGCGATCTCGCGGATGCCCATGTCCTAGCCCTCAGCTATCTTGATCATTGCCGCGGGGCCGAGGCCTTTAACCTGGGAAGCGATAAGGGCGCCAGCGTACGGGAGGTAATTGATTCCGTCGCGAGGGTGACATCCCGGTCAATCGCGACCCGCATGCATCCCCGCCGCCCAGGCGATCCTGCCCGCCTTGTGGCGGACTCGACACGCGCGAAACGCGTGCTGGGTTGGTGTCCCGGCTATGACACGCTCGACCTTCAAATCGCCTCGGCCTGGAAGTGGCATGAGCGCTATCGCCGCGTGGGTGTGGAGAAACGGGCAACCTCGGCCGCGTCGTAAGGACGAGGTTCTACTTATCCCTGCATGCAATTCCGGATTCGCCCGGAATTATACCTATAAATCACCGTAGCATGAACCACCGTGGCGCGGCGGCATCAGTTCCCCATGATGTCGCCGTTCGCGCTTTCCATAAGTCCATTGCTTGTCATACCTCGGACATGTTCCGACACGCGGTTGGTGCGAATAAGGCCAGCCTCCCTTTGGTCACACGACGTAATCCCTGCTTTCGTGGCAAACCAATTTTGCAGTGACTTCATTACCTCTTAGCGCGCGGAGAAGGCTGCGCCAGATTTTTTATGTATTGTCTGCGGAGCGATCTATGACTGTTAACGTCGCATCAACTCAGCTGCCGATAATCGCCGGGCTCTCTCATTGGCGAAGCGAATCGCGGCACCTGCAATTTAACCGGCCGCCTATTTCGGAACCGATCGTCTGTGGCCTTACCGCCGCGTTCGACGCCGTCTTCGTTTTCGCCGCTGGCGTGGCGGCTGCGCAAATCTCCGACGTGCCGGCTTCGGCATATCTCGTGTGCGCCGTAGCAATGCTGGGCGCGCTTCTGAGCGCCACATTCTGGTATCGCGGGGAAAGCTATAAATTTTCTCATTTGGCGGCGGCTAAGGCCAGCATCGGCATGGTGCTTAAGGGTCTGGCCGCCATGATTGCGTTTCAGGTGGCGTTAACGCTTGCCATCGTCGGTATAGATCATGCGGACCTGTTGTGGCCGACCGAGTGGCTGGCGCTCGCGGCCGTCGTGCTCTGCATCGAGCGCGCGATCATAAAGCGGATGCTGGCGGGCTGGGCCGCTTCCGGCCGATTGAGCGAGCGCGTCGCAATTGTTGGCGCCACGCGGCTCGCCAAGCAGCTTCTGGTTCACCTGGAGAAGTCGCGCGGTACGCTTGAGCGTGTCCGCATTGTCGGGATCTTCGATGACTGGAGTTCGACGCCGATCCTGGAATCAAAATTCGACGCGTTGACGGTCGGATCCCTCGACAACCTGATTGAGCTTATCCGCCAGGATCGGGTCGATTCGGTGATTGTCGCGGTGCCGCTTTCGAAGGAGCACCGCATCGCCGAGGTCGTTGAGCGTTTGCGTCACACGCCGGTCGATGTGCGGTTATGCCCGGATCATGTGGGCCTGCGTCTCGGAAAATTCTCGGTCAGCAACATGGGCGAGAATGTTTTGCTCAAGGTCATGGATCGGCCGCTCTGTCATTGGCGGCGGGTGGCAAAGGATGTTGAGGATCGCGTTCTCGGCGGCCTGATTCTGCTGATGATCGCGCCGATCATGCTGGTTATCGCTGCGCTCATCAAACTCGACAGCCCCGGGCCCGTTCTCTTTCGTCAGAAGCGCCTTGGTTACAACAACCAGCTGATCGAGGTGCTCAAGTTCCGCACCATGTATCAAAACATGTGCGACGCCAACGCCGAGAAATTGACGGAGCGCAACGACCCGCGGGTGACCCGCTTGGGTGCCTTCCTGCGCCGCACGAGTCTCGACGAATTGCCCCAATTCATAAATGTCGTTCGCGGCGACATGTCCATCGTAGGTCCGCGTCCTCATGCGTTATCGGCCAAGGCGGGCAACGTGATTTATCAGGAAGCTGTCGAGGCCTATGACGCGCGCCATCGCATGAAGCCCGGCATAACCGGTTGGGCGCAGGTGAATGGCTGGCGCGGCGAGACACAAACCGTCGAGCAACTCGTGCGCCGTGTCGAGCACGATCTTTTCTATGTCGACAACTGGTCTATTGCGTTGGATCTCAGAATTATCGTCCGGACGATACTTTGTGGTTTTACAGGCAAGTCTGCGTATTAACTCGAATAAATGCGGTCAAACATGAAAAACATATCTCATACTTTAGCTCATTCCGAATTCACGCTGTCACGCTCTGGGGCCGATTGGGGACTCGATAAAGTCTCTCAATTAACTCGCCGAATTGCGTTTTACGCATCGGCGATATTAACGGCGGCAACCCTTTGCTCATGTGCGACGACGACGTCGCATATGCCTATGGCGCCGCTGGAACCGGCCCCGGTGGTCGGGGAGGCTGCGGCGTTGCCGCCTTATCGGGTCCAAGTGGGCGATCTGTTGGGCGTCAGGCTTCAGACCAACCCCGAACTCAATGAGGATGTGACTGTCCGTCCCGACGGCATGATCTCCACGACCGTCGCCGAGGACGTACCTGCTTATAATCGCACGCCGGCGGAAATCTCGACTGCCTTGCGTGACGGTTATAGATCGACTCTGAAGGATCCGCACATTTCCATTGTTGTGCGTTCGTTTGCACCTAATCGCATTTACGTTGGTGGCGAGGTATCCAATCCGGGTGAATTCATCACAGTGGGTCCGAACCTCACGTTGTCCCAGGCCGTTGCTCGTGCCGGCGGTGTCAAGCTGAGTGCGGCGCGCAGCGGCATTTTCATTATCCGCCGTGGTCCGGGCGACCGGCCGCAGGCTTTGAAGGTGAACTATCTGGACGTGATCTCTGGAAAGCACCCGGAGGGCGACGTGCGTCTTGCGCAGTATGACGTCGTCTATGTGCCGCGTACCGGTATCTTCGAGATGTACACGTTCTGGAACCAGTTCATCCAGCAGTTCGTGCCGGTTAGCTGGGGCTTCACGTACAACGCGAATCCACAGGTCTCGGTGCAGCGCTAACACGCCCAACGCCAACGTCGGATTGGAGTTTGAATATGATTGGACTAATCATGCGTCACAGTATCCCTATGATACTGTTCAAATGGCAGCGCGTCGTGATGGGCATATTTCTCACGATCTTTGTTGTCGGGCTTTGTTATCTGACGTTTGCGGAACGAAAGTATGAGTCGGCGGCCGAACTGATTGTGAAATTCGGCAACCGGCCCATGCCGGATTTTGATCGCTCACCCACCACCGAACTCACTCCCGCCGACCGGCATGAGATTGTGTTGTCTCATGCCGCCATCCTCAGCAGCCCCGATCTCGCCCAAGCGACGATCAAGGCGGTTGGCGTGGATAAAATGTATCCGCGTATTGTGGATGATCCGCCGTCCCGGTGGAGTGTCATGGATGAGGCTGTGCGGCGCTTTAAGGACGATCTGTGGGTCGGAGTCGGTGCCCAGGATAACGTCATTACCGTTTCCTTCCTGAATCCAGATAAGGCGCTGGCCCAGAAGGTCGTCGAGAACCTCATCAATCAATATGTCGGCCAACAGACGACCGTCTATCACGATCCGCATAGCGACTTCCTGAAGAACGAGGTGACCCAGGCGGCAGCGCGTCTGAACACGGCACAGATCTCGCTGAATGAGTTCAAGACGCAATGGCAGATCAGCGATTTCGATCAGGAAATCGATGACCTGCTGCAGCAGCGAGGTGATGTGGACTCCAGCCTTCAGACCGCTCAGGCGGCTTTGAACCAGGCACAGCATCGCCAGGTGGACCTGGAGAAGCTAATGCGGGACGTCCCCCGTACGATGCCCGAGAGTGCCGGTGGCGAGAAGTATCGCTCCATGGATGATGCGCAGTCGCGTTTGGCCGATCTTCGCAATAAGAAAAGCCAAATGCTCGCGACCTATTCGGCGAACAGCCCAGCTTTGATACAGCTCAATGCGGGTATTGTTGCTGCCGAAGCGGATTTGCGCGAGCGGCAGAATGACTTAGGCAACCGGTCCGCGGCGAACCCAAATAGTGTCTACCAAACACTTCAAACGGACTATCTGCGCACCGTGGCCGACGCGGAAAGCAATGCACAGCCTGTGGAAGTGCTTACAAAGCAGCTAGCCGGCATCGACAAGCGCCTCGACGATTTGCGCAAGGCGCGCGGTGATTTCGATAACCGCGTGCGCGAACACGATTTGGCGGAAGACCTCTATAAGTCTCTATCCACTCAATACGAAGACGCCCGTGTTAAAGACGGCATCAATCAATCGCGGATCTCATCCGTCGCCGTTATCAGTCAGCCCACGCTGCCATACCGCACGGCACGCCCGAGATATTTGATCACATTTGTGGCCGTGGTTCTCGGCGGCGCGTTGTTGGCTGTATGGGGTGCGCTGATTTGCGAGGCGATGGATGATCGTTTCACAACCGCAGAGCAATTGGCGCTCTTCCTCGACCTGCCAGTGTTTACCAGTATCGATGAACGGCGGCCGGTATTTCCCAGCCTTCCTGCCAGTCAAGGGGCCTAACGATGAACAAAGCACATTTGGCGCTTGATAGTCACCTGCACAATAGCCGTGAACTCAGTTCAACCTCGAGCGTGCGCGAGATTGAATGGCCGGTCCCGACGGATCTGCCCATTACGAGTCTGATCCAGCTCTTTACGGAAGTGGAGAATGCTCTTCACGATACCGGTGGCGTTCTGGTCCAGTTTGTATGCATCACCTCCGGCCGCGGCAGCGAGCATACCGCCATGGATATGGCTTGGGCTGCCGCCACGGTATTGGGGCGGGATATTCTGGTGGTGAATGCCACGAGTTCATTCAGCCCGTCGCCGGTGCAAGCAAGCGCGCAGCCCAGGATTGGCGGTCCCGTGGACAGCTCGGCGCTCTCGGTGCAGCTGGAGCCCCATATGATCAAGGTTGCAGGTCATGGTCTCTATGTCGCGAACCTGCGCGACGTCTATCGCGGTAATAGGGCTCTGGCGGCCACGGATGAAATTATCGCCAATTTAAGGAAGCTGTCGCCGCGTATGGACATGATTGTCATCGCAGGCCCACCGGCTGAAATCGATCCATTCGCCGCCACCCTGGCCCGCCATGTGGACGGCAATGTGCTCGTTATCGAAGCCGAGGAAACACGGCGGTCGGACGCAATCCGGATGCGTCAAATCCTCTCGCGATGCGGTCGGCCGTTGCTTGGCACATTCCTTAACAATCGTCGCAGCCATATCCCGCAATGGCTCAGGCGTTGGCTCTAAGGAGCGGTTAACACGCGGGGGAGGCGGAATTTGAGATCGCGGCAATGCATATAATGGTGGTTAACAACCTCTACCCGCCAATAATCGCAGGCGGCGCGGAGCGTATCGTTAGTTATTTGTGCGAAGGGCTTGTGCGTCGGGGCCACAGGGTGACGGTAGTCACGACCTGCGGTCCCCATATGGAGCCGTATCCGACGGAGATCGTGAACGGTGTAGAGGTCATCCGTTTCTTTCCGCCGAACTTCTATTGGTCGTATGACCGCAACCGCGCCCCCGGCATTCGAAAGTGGTTCTGGCATGCCCGCGATGCATGGAATCCCGCTGCGGGAAATCGCCTCAAGACTATTTTGGCGGAATCCCGTCCGGATGTATTTCATACGCATTTGATTGATGGATTCTCAGGTTCGATCTGGGCCGTGGCCAAACGCCTGGGCATGCCGGTAATTCACACGGCACACGACTATCATCTTTTGTGTCCACGCGCGTTCATGGTCACGCCGGCGTGGAATATCTGCACCAGGCCGAAGCTTCATTGCCAGGTGTACCGCAGCTGGCATATGTCGACGACGCGGCATATCGATCTGTTTGTCAGTCCGTCGCAGTTCCTGTTGGATATGCACCAGAAGGCGGGCTTGCGCGCGACCCGTCAAGCCGTGGTCTATAACGGCATTCCGCAAGCAAAGAATATTGCCCCGCGCCGACGGACACGGATGAACCGTGTGAAATTCCTGATGTTGACGCGCCTGACGACGGAAAAGGGCGTTCAAGTCGTGCTCGATGCTCTTGCGCAGCTTCCGGTGTCGGCCAGCTTAGAGCTGGCGATCGCGGGCGCGGGACCGCTGGAGCAGAAGGTGCGGGAAGCCGCCGCCTTGGATTCCCGGGTCAAGTTTGTCGGATTTGTCGATGGGGAAGCGAAGTCCCAGCTATTGTCGCAATCAGACTACTTGCTGCTGCCGTCCCTTTGGTATGAGAACGCGCCAGTCACGATAATCGAGGCGGCCGCGTATGGCTTAGGGATGATCGCCAGCGATATTGGCGCTATTCCGGAGTTCGTGGAGCGCGACCAGACCGGCCTGTTGTTTCCGCCGGGGGATGCCGCGGCGCTCGCCGCGACCATGATGCGCGCCACCGAGAACCCCGACATTCTGCCGGAGTTGTCAACCAAGCTCGGCAGCGTTGCCAAGCGATTTACGCTCGAGCGGATGATTGATACGTATGAAGCGCATTACATGTCTCTTCTTGGGAATCGGCTTAGTAACGCGGCGGCATGAGCCGCATGAAGCTGCGTTTTTTAGTGTTCGCTCTTTTCGCTACTATCGTCGGCCTCCAAGACGATACATGGGCGGAATCCTTTCCCGATGATTCAGGTGTAATCAACGTCCGCGCATTTGGAGCGTTGGGGAACGGGCATAACGACGATACCGCCGCTATCCTGAGGGCTATTGCCGCCAGCGGGGAGGATAACGGCGATCGCCTCTTCTGGCATGACCGCATCGTATATCTGCCGCGTGGGACATATCTTGTCTCTGGAACGCTCCTGAAGCGATATGCGACGGGTCAATTTGGGGCCGGGCTGATCCTGATCGGAGAGTCGCAGTCCAGCACCATGATTCGGTTGGTCGATCATGCTGACGGGTTCGATAACCCGAACCGCAATCGCGCGGTGATATTCACCACTTCAAAATTGGCGTCCGGATCACCGACGGCGGGGGGCAAGGACTATGTGGGCCGCGGCGAAGGTGACGGCGCATATATGAATTTCGTCGAAGACTTGTCCATCGATGTGGGCCACGGCAATCCGGGAGCGGTAGCGATAGATTTCCTCGGCAACAATGTGGATGCCATACGCAATGTGACATTGCGTGCGGCCGATGACAGCGGCGCCATAGCCTTGTCGATGACACGTAAATGGCCGGGCCCCACACTTGTGCAGAACCTCCGCGTCGATGGTTTCAATATTGGAATCAGAGTGGCGCAAAGCACGCACGGCATTACCTTCGATCACCTCCGCCTCAAGGGGCAGCGTGTCACCGCAATCAGCAATACCGACAATGTACTCATCTTGCGTGACGCTGAGATTTCGGGTGTAGCCCCCTTAGTCCGCAATGAAGGTGCGAGGAGCTTCTTGGCACTTGATGGAGGTGCTCTCGTCGCTATGACGGGGCCGGCCGACTTGACCTCGGCCATCGCCAATTTCGGCATTGTCCGGGTTCGCAATCTCCAGGTTGATGCTCCTAATTGGGATCAGCATCGGCAAACAGGCTTGTTGCAGGGCGTGCTGAGTGGACAAGCCGACTGGGATAAATTTCCACAACACGCATGGCTGCCGCCGTCGGCCGATAGCCTGGTTCCGCTTCGTACCTCGCGCGATCACTGGACAAACGCGGCTCACTACGGCGCTGTTAATGATCCAACACAAGACTCTACCTCGGGTTTGCGTCAGGCCCTCGCTTCGGGTTTTCCGGTGGTGTATCTGCCTCATGGAATTTATGCCATTAGCGATACTGTGGATGTGCCTCCAACAGTACAGCGCATTGTCGGCATGAACTCGGTGATCAAGCCGCTTCCCGGCCGGCAATTCCCGCCCGGGGCGCCGTTCTTCCGCGTCGGCAGCGGCGGTCCGCCGATCGCCATTGATCGCCTGAATTTCGATAATACCGGTCAGCAGGCGCGGGCTGCGGTTGAAGTTTCGGGCGCGCGCGATGTCACCGTGCAGGACAGCGTAGCTCTGGACCTCACACTTATTGATCGCCAAGCCAATGGGGGCCGCACGTTTCTGGAGAATGTTTGCTGCGGCAAGCTGCAACTCGCCGGTATTCGTCCTATCTTTGCCCGTCAGCTGACGACGGAAGGCCCGGGCGTCAGAATCGTCAATATGGGCAGTCCTCTCTGGATTCTCGGCCTCTCCACATCGGGTTCGGGCACTGTCATCGAGAACCGTCAGGGAGCCCACACGGACGTGTTTGGCGGGCTCATAGATGCGGCGCGCGACGACCACGGGGAAGGGGCACCCGCCTTCAACAACCGGAATTCCTGGCTTTCTGCGTCGTTTGTAGAGCAGCCCAGGCGTAACGGTAGCCGCTATCGCGTATATGTCGCTCAGGAATCCAGTCTGGGGCGGAAGTCCGTCGACGCGAGCATCTTTCCCCCGAGGGGGCTGGGACGCTTTGTGGCGGCCTTAGTAGAAACGCCAGGCGACACAGGCTCTCAATAAGGCCGCATCTGCTGGTAGGGGTCTGTCGCCGGGTGCTGTTCGGGGAGGCTGGCCACACAGGCGCCCTGATGGCGTTCTGCATCCTGTTCGCACGTGGTGTGGTCAGGGTAGGCGCAGGAGATCGCCATATTGGAGGTTATCATGCAGTAGGGCGAGACCCCCGGCTGCACAGGCGCCGAAGCCTCATGGCCGAGAGCGGGATTTAAAGGGTTAATGGCGCATTCGCCGCCGATGCGCCGGGCCTCATGCTCACAGAGGGCGGGGTCCTCATAAATGCACTGCATGGGGATTTCCGTGCTGCGGATGCATAACGGCGCCGCGGCCGCATTGAAGGCAAAGGTCGCAACTAATGCGAAAGTGGGGAGAAATGGAGTGCGGGTCATGTGGGTGCTCGTTGTAATTGTTGAATGGCATTCATCATAAGGATTAACAAAATTGCGCCCGCGATGGCCTGGGCTAAACTGTAGCCCATGACAATCCACACGGCGCTGACGTCAAAATGCACGCCGACTACAAAAATCGCGATAATGAACAATAGGCGGAATACCTGCCACCATGCCGCCATCGCTTGACGCTCGAGAATTTGCAGGGTGTGGAAGACCGGTAAGACCACGGCCTGTGCGAGATAGCCAAGGCTCATCGCCTGGAGATAGATCACAGCGCCACCCCATTCGGCTCCGAAAACCTTGGGGAAGAAGAGCGCTGCGCCAAGATTGGCGACCAGGATCCACGCCATCGCCAGAAAGAATTGATGGTGCACCACCTGACGGAACCGACTCTTGAGTTTATCCGGGGCGGTGGTTGCCGTCTGGCCGGCTTCGCCCACGAAGACCTGTAGGATTGAGGTGCCGACCATGGAAAGGGGGCGGGCCACGACGCGCTCCACCAGAAACAGGAAGCCCGCGATGCTCGCCGCGTAATGTGTCGTGATGAGAAGATATAGAAGTTGATTCCCACCGGCCGCATCGATCAACGCGGTCCAGCTGCCGATGAGCGGGAAGTGGCGATAGCGCTTGGCCAAGCTCATCATTTGTCGCCAGGAGACCTCCCGCAATATCCCCGGCCGCGCGCGAATTATCCGATGTAACAGGCCGAACGTCCCTGCCGATTGGCCAAGCACCGAACCGATAAGCAATCCGGGCGCGCCGGCGCCGGCGATGCCCGCGCCGATTTGAGTCACGGGGCCGACGACGCCCTGGTTCAGGCGGCTCATGGCAATCAAGCGAAATGCGCCCGCCCGTGTCGCCATATAGAGGGCGATGAAATATCCCCCCAGGCAAAAGAATCCGATGGGCAAGAGCACGCGATAGGATTGAAGGTCAACGGCGCTGAAAGCTGTGCGTGAAAGTGCCTGAAGCGCGCCAAGTGGCAGGAAAAATGTGATGAGCGCGACGATGGCGGTGGTGATGACCAGGGAGCATCCGCATACCGCCGCAAGATTGATCATCTCTGCGTCTGTCGTCGCCAGCGGCAACGTCAGTTCATAGCGCAAAGCGGCGACCACAGCGAGAACGGAGATGATCGCCAGATAGATACTGAGAAGGCCGAATTGCTCGGGCGAATACAGACGGGTGAGAACGGGCGACAGCAAGATGCTGACCAACTGCCCGCTCGCAGTCCCGGTCAGCATAATGGAAACGTTGCGCAGGAATGGGCGGCTTTCGAGTCTTTCCTTCACCCAACGCCAAAGCGGTGAAGCGGCAAATGCCCGTTGAATTGCCAGTCCCTGGCTCGGCTGTTGAATCACGTTCTCCATCATGTGTCCTGCGAGGATTGAAGGCGTCCGTCCGCGCGATAATGGAATATTCGCTCGTCCTCTGCGGACGATGATATTCCGTCAACGGCGGCTTGTTGCCATAGGTGCCTCAGTCCATGGTGCTCGCAATAATGCGAGGGGCGTACGTGTGCATGTTCACCATCATAAGATTATGCGGATACGGACGGTGATTTCCATTTCGAAACAAGCGGTCACAGCAAGGTCACACCAATGATTGTAAAGTCGGTGCACATAGGGAGGTGCAAAACAGCATGCTTTCATTGGCCTGACAATGAGGACGACGTGGTTCCTTATATCGTTCAAGAGAACGTCGTGCCGGCGTGGATGAAGGCAAAGCGGAGCGGGTTGCAGAGCGTGCCATGAATACACTTGGCGAAGAGAAGTTATC
>Ga0068855_100010549_pt1 | contig 11140 bp, 9 predicted proteins | sample KBSCornC52_FD_66592 | JGI IMG/M metagenome (GOLD analysis project Ga0068855, IMG submission 66592) | Corn rhizosphere microbial communities from Kellogg Biological Station, Michigan, USA - KBS Corn C5-2 | ecosystem: Host-associated > Plants > Roots > Rhizosphere > Soil ... | reverse complement strand
GTTATGATTTTGTCGCCGAGGTGGCGCCGAATCCGGAGGACGTCCTGTTGCCGAAGAAGCATCCGAGCGCGTTTTTCGGGACGCCGCTGGCCAGCTACCTGATCGAGCGCGGCGTCGATACGCTCGTCGTGACCGGCTGCACCACCAGCGGCTGCGTGCGCGGCACCGTCGTCGACGGATTCGCCTACAACTTCCGCATGCTCGTGCCGCACGAATGCGTCTACGACCGCAGCCAAGTGTCGCATGCGGTAAACCTGTTCGACATGTCAGAAAAGTACGCCGACGTCATGAGCACCGACGAGGCGTTTGCCGCGTTGCAATCGGTCGCGCGTGCGGCCGCATAGTTCGTCTGTTCAGCAAAGGGGGAGGGACGTGATGAGCCCGCGAATCTGGAGTTTGAAAGGCTTGACGAAGGCGGCCGCAGTGCTGGCGCTGCTGATGGCTTCCGGCGCCGCCGCATCGGCGCAGCAGGCCTATCGCTTCGGCCTGGCGATGCCGTTGACCGGCTCGCAGGCGCTGTACGGCCAGGACCAGGTGAAGGCCGCCCAATGGGCGGTCGACGAGATCAACAAGGCCGGCGGCATCAACGGCAAGAAGCTCGAGATGATCGTTCTCGACACGCAGGCCGATCCGCAGATCGGCATCCAGGCGGTCAACCGCCTGATCAGCGTCGAAAAGGTGCCTGCCTTCATCACCGCCTGGAGCGGTGTCGTGAAAGCGGTTGCCCCGATTGCCAACGACAACAAGGTCGTCGAATTGAGCGTCGGCGCCAACTCGCCTGACATCGCCACCCTCGGCGACTACGTCTACACGACGTTCCCGCTGGCCGACATCGACATCAGGGCCGTGGCGAACTACGCCGCAACCAAGATGGGCAAGAAGAAGGCGGCGATCGTCTTCATCAACGCCGACACTGGCACGGCCGCGGCGGAGGTCTACAAGAAGGTCTTCACCGCCGCAGGCGGCCAGGTCGTTGCCTACGAGGCTTACGATCCGAAGGCGACCGACTTCACCGGCCAGCTGCTCAAGGTGCGCGCGGCCAACCCGGACATGATCCACCTTCAGGGTCTCGTCTCGGACACGCCGCAGGTGATCGCGCAGATGCGCCAGCTCGGCCTGACGCAGCCGGTTTCGTCCTATTCGGCCGCCTACAATCCGAAGCTGGTCCAGCAACTGGGCGCCGCTGCGGAAGGCGTCATTGCGACCTCGCTCGCGCCGGGCGTCGCCGACTCCGAGAAAGTGAAGGAATACGTTGCACGTTGGGTCAAGGAGGTCGGCCGCGAACCGAACGGCCTGCCGTACACCGAGTATCTCTATGACGCGCCGTACATGGTCGCTGACATCTTTAAGGCGCTAGACAGCAAGAAGCTGCCACCGACCGGCGAGAACTTCCGCAAGGAGATGCTGGCACAGGGCGCGTTCAAGCTGCCTCTGACCGGCAATACCAAGCTCGGCTCCGACCATACCGTCGTGAAGCCCGTCTACCTGATGGAAGTGAAGGGCGGAAAGTGGACCAAGAAGGCTGTCGTCGGCGAGTAAGCCGGCGGCCGCAGACATAACGCAACAGGCAACCGCAAACGCATCGAGCAATGCTGAACGCCACGATCCTTCTACAGATTCTGTGGACGTCGTTGGCGACATCCAGCTACTACGTGCTGTTCGCGGTTGCCTTTGCGTTGGTGCTCAAGGTCACGCGAATCTTCAACTTCGCCCAGGCGGCGATCATGACGGTGGCCTTCTATAGCGCCTTCGTCACCGTGCAGTGGCTCGAATGGCCGGCCTGGGCCGCGTTCGTGGTGATGATGGCCATCACGCTTGCGGCCTCCTTCGCGCTCGAGCGCATTGGCTTCGAGGCTTTGCGCAAGCGTGGTGTGTCGGTCATGTTCGTGTTCGTATTCACGTTCATGGTCTCCGAGTTCGTCGCTTATCTCGCGATGCTCGCGTTCGGGACTTGGCCGCAGACCATTTTTCCGACGATCTTCTGGCCTGTGACGCTTGTCGGCAACATCGCCGTGAGCGCCTGGGACCTGCCGGCGATCGGCGCGACGCTCGTCATGCTGGCGTTGCTGTTCGGCTTCATGCGGTTCACGCGGATCGGCCAGTTCATGGTCGGTGTCGCCGACAATCCCGACCTTGCCGAGCTTTACGGCGTCAATAAGCGTCAAATCTTTCTTGTGACCGTGCTGATGGCGGGCGCGCTGGTCGCTGTCGGCATGTTTCTCTATGGCACCCGCGCGCAGGTTCTGCCGCAGACGGGGCTGTCGCTGATGCTGTTCGCCATCGCCGCCACCATCATCGGCGGCATCGGCAACCTTGCCGGCGCGGCGATCGCAGCCGTCATCCTCGGCGTGATCCAGAACTCCAGCATTCTTGTGATCCCCTCCGAATGGCAGGGCCTGCTGCTGTACGTCTTTCTGTTCCTTGCGATCGTGTTCTTTCCGAACGGCCTGCGCATGCCGCGCCGCCGCCGGCGATTCGCCACGGCCACGCGCGACATTGGCGACGGGCAGGACGCGCCGGCCGCTGAAGGCCAGGCCTGAGGGCGCGCCATGGAATACGTGGACGGCATCATCATCATCGTCGGCCTCTACGTCATCCTGGCGACCAGCTTCAATCTGATCATCGGCTATGGCGGGTTGGTGTCGATTGCACACCCGGTCTTCTTCGCGCTCGGTGCCTATGCGTCCGCAATTCTGTCGCGCCAATTCGGGCTGCCCGTGCCGCTGGCAATGGTCGCCGGGATGATCGTCGCGCTGGTGGCCTCGGTCGCGCTGGTCTTGCCGACGCTCCGCGTGTCCGGTGACTACCTGTTGATCGCGAGCATCGGCTTTCAGCTCGGCGTGCTCGAAATCATCAAGAACGTGCGGTTCACGGGTGGCGCCGGCGGTTACACCAACATTCCTCCTTTCCTGATCCGCGATTTTGGCCGCGAAGCCTATGTGGCGCTGGTCCTCGTCGTGATGGTTGCGGTGATCCTGCTGGTGCGGCTGGTCGCACGCAGCGATTACGGGCGCGCCATGAGCGCGATGCGCGACGACGAATTGGCCTTCGCCTCGGTGGGGCGCAATGCCATGTGGATGAAGCTCGCGATCTTCGGCCTCGGCTCTGGCCTGGCCGGACTCGCCGGCGCGCTCTACGCGCATTATTTCCGCTTCATCACGCCCGAGCAGTTCGAGATACTCCAGTCGTCGGCGATCCTGACGATGGTCGTGGTCGGCGGCATGCGCACGACGTGGGGTCCCATTGTCGGCGCGCTCCTTCTGGAAGCGTTGCCGCAAGCCATCACCTTCTTGAACCTGCCGCCCAGCGTGCTTGGTCCGATCCAGGGACTTCTGTTCACCGGCCTCGTACTCGTCTTCATGTTCTTCCGGCCGCAAGGCCTCGTGCCGGCGGAAAACGTCTGGCGCGGTACCGGGGAGACGCGCTGATGGCCGCCGTTCTTGACGTGCGCGGCCTGAACAAGAGCTTCGACGGCATCGTGGTTGCGCGCGATATCGAACTGTCGCTGCAATCCGGCCAGGTGATCGGGCTGATCGGGCCCAACGGTGCAGGGAAGACCTCGCTGTTCAACCTGATTTCCGGGGTTGTTAAGCCCGATAGCGGCACGGTGGCGCTCGATGGCGCGCGCATCGACGGGCTGAAGTTCCACGAGCGGGTCAGCGCCGGCCTGAGCCGGACCTGGCAGCACAACCGCTTGTTTCCCTCGCTGACGGTGCTCGACAATCTGTTGATCGGCAGCACGGACTATCCCGGCGAGTGGCTGATCAACGTCCTGTTCGCGCGCGGGCGGCTGCGCTCGCACGATGCGCTAGCACGCGAGAAGGCGCTTTCGATCCTGGACAAGATCGGCCTGTCGGCCGCTGCCGGCGCGCTCGTTTCCGACCTGCCTTACGGGCAACAGAAGCTGGTCGGTGTCGCGCGCGCGTTGATGCGCTGCGGCAAGTGTCTCCTGCTCGACGAGCCAATGGCCGGCGTCGAGGGTCAATCCTACGCGGCGATGCAGCGTGTGGTGCGTGAGGTGGCCGCGCAGGGCGTTGCCGTCTGCATTGTTGAGCACAACGTCGCCTTCATTCAGGACCTGTGCGACGAAGGTGTGTTCATGTTCTCCGGCGCCATTCTGGCGCGCGGGCCGGTCGCCGAGCTCATTCGCAATCCTCAGCTCACCGAACTCTATTTCGGACATTAGCGAGGACGCATGCTTCAGGTTCACAATCTGACGGCAGGCTACGGTCCTCTTACCGTGCTCAATGACGTCTCGCTGACGCTTCCCCCGGGCGCGCGGCTCGGCGTGTTCGGACACAACGGCGCCGGCAAGACGACGCTGCTGCGCTGTATCGTCGGCGCATTGCGTCCCCGCGAAGGCCGGGTCGAGGTCGAAGGCGTGGAAACCGGGACGGCCACGGTGGCGGAGAATGTACGCCGCGGCATCGCTTTCGTGCCGCAAGGGCACAACGTGTTTCCGAACCTCACGGTCGAGCAGAACCTGCGCATCGCCGGCCTGCTTTTCGATCCGTCCTTCGTCACGCAGGTGTTCGATCTCTTTCCGGTGCTTGCCGAGCGCCGCCAGCAGCGCGCCGGCTCGATGAGCGGCGGCGAGCAGCAGATGCTTGCGCTCGGCATGGCCTTGATGACCAAGCCTAAGTGGCTGCTGCTCGACGAGCCGACGACCGGCCTTGCGCCCGTGATCGTTCGTAACGTCATGCGGCGACTGGCCGATATCAATGCGCGGATGGGCGTCGGGCTGGTCGTCGTCGAACAGAACGTGCCGGCCACACTCAAGATCGTCGATCAGACGCTGATCCTGAGGTCCGGCAGCGTCGTCTTCCGTGGCTCGTCCGCCGAACTCGGCAGCAACGCGGATCTGTGGAAATGGTTTTGAGTGTGGCCGAACAGACACAGCGCGGCCGCGCCGGCGACGGCATGCGCGAGCTGGTGAACTGGGCCGCTGCGACGCAGGCCGAAGACATTCCCGATCACGTCATCCGGCGCGCGGCTCTCGTGCTCGCCGATAATATTGCGGCAATGGTCGCCGCCGAATCGGAGCCGGAGGTGGGCCGGGCGCAGGCGCTTTTTGCCGAACGCGCGACCGCGGATGAGGCGACGATCTTCAATCGCGCGCGGGCGCGCGTCGATCGCTATGCGGCGGCGGCGGCGAACGGTACCGCCGCGACCTGGTGCGAGCTCGATGAAGGCTACCGGCTCGCACCGGCCCATGCAGGCGCCTACATCCTGCCGGCGCTGCTCGCGGAAGCGGAAGCGGCCGGCGCCACGACCTTGGACGTCCTGCGTGCGCTCACGCTCGGCTACGAGATTGTCGGCCGCTGCGCGCGGGCGTTTCCGTTTGCCACAATGACGGTCCATCCCCATGCCGCGTTCGGCACGTTGGGCGCCGCCGCGGCGGTCGGGGTCCTGCGCCGCTACAAGGCGGACGTGCTGCTCGCGGCGGTGACCTCCGGCGCAACCATGGTGTTCGCCGGCCCATACAATCATGCGCTTGAAGGCGCTCTGGTGCGCAATGCTTGGAGTGGCATTGCCGCCTGGGCGGGGATGCGCGCGGCCGATCTGGCGCCGCTCGGCTTCGGCGGCCTCGCCGAAAGTGCGCACGATGTTTTTGTCGGATGCTTCGGAACGACGGCGGAGCCGGAGGCGCTGACGGCGGAGCTTGGCCGCGAGTGGGCAATCACCAGCGGCTATCACAAGCTGTTCGCCTGCTGCCAGTACGCGCATTCCGCTGTCGAGGCCAGCCTGGCCCTCGGCGAGACGCTCGCCAGTTCCGGCCGCAGGGCGGACGACATTGCCGAAATCGTCGTAGAGACGCATCCGCGCGGCCTGACCCTGACCGAAGTCGATCCGCCCACCGTGCTGTCGGCCAAGTTCTCGATGCCGCACGCGATGGCGGCTGTCGCGGTGCGACGCTCCGGCGGGCAGGTGGCTTTCGCGCGCGACACGCTCGAGGATCCGGCGATCGCGCGCCTGCGTCACGCGGTGCGGCTGAAACCCTATGCGCCGATCGAAGCCTGGCCGAAGGATCGGCCCGGGCGCGTCACCTGGCGGCTTAAGGACGGCGATACGCTGACGGAATTCGTCGAGAGCGCGCGGGGCGGGCTCGACAAGCCGTTTGCAGCGACCGAACTGCTCGGGAAGATCGACGACCTTACGCGCGGTACGTTTCCAAGGATGGCGACGGTGCTGCGCCAATTGGTCGATGATCCGAAAATTGCGGCGGGCATATCGTGGCGCGATTGCGTCGCGGACATGATCGGCAAGTGAGGACGCTCCGATGCAGGTGGATGTCGACGTTCTTGTGATCGGCGCGGGCGCCTGCGGGCTGGCGGCAGCGATCGCCGCGCATGACGCCGGCGCCGATGTCGCCATCGTCGAGAAGCAGGACCGGCCCGGCGGCAACTCGTCACTCTCGACCGGGTCGGTGCCTGCCGCCGGCACGCGTTTCCAACGCGAGGCGGGCATCGCCGATTCGGTCGAGCGGTTCATCGCGGATCTCCTGCGCACGGGCGGAGCGACCGATTGTCCAAGTCTGGTCCAGCGTCTCGCTGCGACTTCGGCACAGACGGTGGAGTGGCTCGCGGACAGTGTCGGCGCGCGGATTGTCCTGATCACCGCGTATAAGCATGTCGGCCATAGCGTTCCGCGCCTGCACGCGCCGGTGTCACGTCGTGGCCAGGACCTGGTCGACGACCTGCTGGCGGCGGCGGAGAAGCGCGGCATTCCGCTCGCCGTCGGCAATGCAGTGCGCGAGCTCGTCGCCGATGCGCAGGGCGCGGTCATCGGCGCCGAGATCGAAACCGGGAGCGGCAAACGGCAGCGAATTCTTGCCCGCAAGGTGATTCTTGCGGTCAACGGCTTTGCCGGCAACCGCGAACTGGTCGCGCGGTTCTGCCCGGAGATCAGCGGTGCGCAGTATTTCGGCTCGCGCGGCAGCACCGGAGAGGCCGTCCTGTGGGGCGAACGGCTCGGCGCTGCGCTCGGTAATATCGGCGCGTACCAAGGCTACGCGGCAGTGTCCGATCCGCACGGGAGCCTGCTGTCGTGGACGACGATTGAGAAGGGCGGCATCATCGTCAACGCCGCGGGGCGCCGCTTCGGTGACGAGAGCGCCGGCTATTCGGGATACACGCCTAACGTCATGGCGCAGCACGGCCGTTGTTTCGCGATTTTCAATCAAGAGATTTTCGACGTCACCGCCGCCGAGGAGGAGTTCCTCGAGCTCACGAACTACGGCGGAGTCAGGAAGGCTGATACGCCGGCAGCATTGGCCGCGCTGCACGGCCTCGATGCGGCGGCGGTGACGGCGACGGTCGCCGAGTACAACAAGGCGGCGCGCGGCGAATGGCTCGACGCGTTCGGCCGCAAGGACTTCGCGCTCGCGCCACTCACCGGCACGCTTTACATTTGCCGCGTCGTGCCGGGCCTGTTCCATACGCAGGGTGGCCTGATGGTCGACGAGGACGCGCGTGTCCTGCGCGCCGACGGCCGGCCTATTGCCAATCTCTTCGCAGGGGGCGGCGCCGCGGCGGGCCTGTCAGGACGAACCGGCGCCGGCGGTTACGCCTCGGGCAACGGCCTGCTCAGTGCCATCGGTCTTGGCCGACTGGCGGGCCTCGCGGCGGCGCACGAGATCAAGAGAGAGCCGGCGGCATGAGTTTGTCGCGGCAGCTTGTCGAGCGATGGCGGCGGGTGTCGTACTCTGCGGTCCCCGAAGACCTGCGCGATGCCGCGCGTCTCCACCTGCTCGATGCGATCGGCGTCGGTCTGGCGGCGGCGGCGACAAGTGCGGCCACACCTTATCTCCGCGCGGCGCCGGCTCTGAACGGCGGCGGCGGTCCGGCGACGATCTTCGGTCTTGCCGGAGGCAATGCACCGGCCTCGGCAGCGCTCGCCAACGGTGGCATGATCCATGCGCTGGAATATGACGACACGCATACGAGCTCCATCGTGCACGGCAGCTCGGTGCTGGCATCGACGGCCTTGGCAGCCGCGGAGGGCGCCGGCGCGAGCGGCGAGGACCTGCTAACCGCCTATGTCAAAGGCTGGGAAGTTCTCATCCGCATGGGCCTCGCTGCGCCGGGGCGATTTCAGGCGCAGGGCTTTCAGATCACGTCGGTCGGCGGATCGCTCGCCGCCGCGCTCGTTGCCGCCGACCTGATGCGGCTCGGCGTGGATCAGACGGTCGACGCGATCGGCATTGCGTTGAGCCAGTCGTCCGGTGTGTTCGAGTTTCTGACCAATGGCAGCACGGTGAAGTCGTTGCACGCGGGCTGGGCCGCGCATGCCGGCATCGTTGCCGCCACGCTCGCCGGCAGCGGCCTCACCGGGCCGGCGACGGCGTTTGAAGGCCAGTTCGGATTGTTTCGGCGTTTTGCCAGCGACGATAGCGCCGCCGCCCGCTTCGCCGCCGGTATCGAGACGCTCGGCGAGAAGTGGGATCTGCCGCAGGCCGCCTTCAAGTTCTACCCGTGCTGCCACTATATCCATCCCTTCATCGAGGCGCTGGAGACAGCGCTCGCACAGGCGCCAGGCGTCGCGGTCGACACGATCGACTGCGAGGTCCCGCCCGGCGAAGCTCTGCTGATCTCCGAGCCGTGGCAGCGCAAGCTTGCGCCGCAGACCGGGCATGAGGCGCGTTACAGTTTGCCCGTCGCGCTCGCTGCCCGACTGGTCGAAGGCGCCGTGACGCCGGCGAGCTTTGCGGAAGCACCAAGCGGGACGGTGCTCGTCAAGGCGAAATGCGTCACGGCGCGCCCGATGGCCGATGCGCGGTTTCCGGACCGTTTCGAGGCCCGGATCCACGTCCGGTTCGCGAACGGCCACAGCTCCGATGTCTATATCGACGATGTGTTCGGCGGCGCGCGCCGCCCGCCTCGCCGCGAAGCGGTTATCACCAAGTTCCGAGACAATGCTGGCATGATCGGCCGGCCAAATGATGTGCAAGCTCTCGAGCGGGCAATCCTGGCAATCGAGCAAATGCCGGCGGTGCATGTCGGACACGCGTTGCGCAAAATTCAGTCTGCGGCCATGGCGCAGGTCGCAGCGTCATAAGAGAAGGATAGGGCGTATGGCATTCGATCTTGTGGTCCGGGGCGGGACGGTTGTGCTGCCGGAGACCGACGGAATCGCGGCGGACATAGCGATCAGCAAAGACCGCATTGCCGCGGTTCTGGAGCCCGGCGTCGACGTTCAGGCGCGAGAGGTGCTGGACGTCGGCGGCAGGACCGTATTGCCCGGGGTGATCGATGTGCATCTGCATCTCGGCCACGGCAAGGATATCGCGCGGCCGCGCGTGCCCGACGATGCAGCGGTGGAAACGGCCGCGGCTGCGGTCGGCGGCGTCACCACGTTCATTCCCTATCTGATGGCGACCGATCCGTTCGAGACTCTGTTCGACGAGGTGAAATCCGTCACCGAGGCCGGCGCTCGTATCGACTTCGGCTATCACTTCATCATTTCGACCGAGCACCAGCTCGCCGGCGTGCCGCGCTATGCGCGCGAGTTCGGCGTGCCCTCGTTCAAGATATTCATGAACAATCGCGGCGGCGAGGGCACGCGCCTCGGCCTGCCGGATATCGATGACGGCTTCCTGCTGAGGTTGTGCGAGGCGGCGGCCGGAAACGGCGGCATGGTTTGCCCGCACCCGGAAAACATCGAGGCGTCCTGGGTGCTGCGCAACCGCGTCATGGCGAGCGATCCGGACGGGAAGGGCGGCCTCAAGGCCTGGAACGCGACGCGGCCGCCGTTCGTCGAGGCGGACGCCGTGCAGCGCGCCGGCCTGTTCGCGCGGGAAACGGGCGCGCGGCTCTATATCGTTCACACGTCGTCCCGCGAAGCGCTGGAAGCCGGCTTGCGCGCCCGCGACGCGGGCACCGACATCACCATCGAGACATGTCCGCATTACCTGACGCACGACGTCGATTGGGACGGCGGCGACATCGGCAAGATCAATCCGCCGCTGCGCGCGCGCGAGGATCGCGACGCCCTCTGGACCGGCATCCTGATGGGCGACGTCGATACGGTCGCGACCGACCACGTGCACCGCGACATCTCGGCCAAGGCGGGGGGTATCTGGAAGGCCTCGCCGGGTTGCGGCGGGCTGGAGACGTTGCTGCCGGTGATGCTGACGGACGGTCATCATGGACGCGGCCTCTCGCTCGGCCGTGTTGCCTCGCTCCTGTCGAGCGGGCCGGCCGACGCCATGGGGCTTGCCCATCGCAAGGGCCGCATTGCTGTCGGGCTCGATGCCGACCTCGCCGTCGTCGACCTCGGGCGCGAGTATGTGTGCCGACGAGAGGACGTCGTCTCGAGCGCGGGCTATTCGATTTATGAGGGGCGTCGCTTCAAAGGACAGGTCGTGCACACTTTGGTGCGCGGCCGTTTCGCCGTGCGCGACGGCGCGCTGGTCGAGGATGCGGTCGGCTCGGGCCGTTTCCTTGAGCGCGCGCTGGCATAGAGCCCGCGCGAACCGGCGCCGGATCGGCTACGTTGCGGCGTGCAATTGACGCAGCCATCCGGTCACGAGCGCCGCGGTCTCGCGCTCGAGCCCGGTGTAGAAGTGGTCGCAGTTCGGCACGATCCGCACGTCGCATGGGGAAGAGCAGCGCGCGGCGAACTCATGCGCGGGGTAGAGGTCCGGCGGCTCCTGGTCGCCGCAAATATACAGCACCGGCGCGGTCATCTTGCGCGCGTTGTCCAGCGTGTTTGGCATGTTGCGCGAATAGTCGAGCAGCGACTCCGGGCTGATCACCCACCACCAGCCCGGCAGCAGCATCAATTCTTTGCCGCGCCCTTGCGCGATCATCCGCTCGGCTTCCGAGAGCAGTTTCGGCAGACGGTCGCGGCCGAACAGGCCCTTGGCGCTGATCAGCGTGGTGATGCCGGCGCCGCCGAGGTGCGCAGACATCAGCACGAGCGCCGGCGTATCGGGATGGTCGGCGACGTGTTGGGCGGCCAGCACGCCGCCATTGCTGTGCCCGATAATGATCGGCTTTGCAAAGCCGCGATCGGCAAGGAAGCCGGCGGCAAAACGGCCGTCCGCGATCGCCTCGTGCGCCATCTGGAATGCTCCGCCTCCCACATTGCGGCCGTCGAGGGAAGTGACCATCTCGTGGCCGCGCCGATTGAATGCCAG
>Ga0068855_100010548_pt1 | contig 11141 bp, 11 predicted proteins | sample KBSCornC52_FD_66592 | JGI IMG/M metagenome (GOLD analysis project Ga0068855, IMG submission 66592) | Corn rhizosphere microbial communities from Kellogg Biological Station, Michigan, USA - KBS Corn C5-2 | ecosystem: Host-associated > Plants > Roots > Rhizosphere > Soil ... | reverse complement strand
ACCGGTCAAATGAACATCGAGGAGAGTGCGGCGCCCGGATCGTCGGCGCGCATGAATGCCTCGCCCACGAGAAACGTATGAACGCCGCTCGCACGCATGCGCTCAACGTCGCCCCGCGCCAAAATACCCGACTCGGTGACGACGATCCGGTCGTCAGGCAGGGCATCGAGCATATCGAGCGTCGTGTCGAGCGACGTCTCGAAGGTGCGCAAATTGCGGTTGTTGATGCCGATGAGCGGTGTCTTGAGCGTCAGCGCTTGCGTGAGCTCCTGACGATCGTGCACCTCCACGAGCACCGCAAGCCCCAGCGAATGCGCGAACGCTTCGAGCTCCTGCATCTCGGTGAGCGACAATGCGGCTGCGATCAGTAAAATCGCGTCGGCCCCCATCGCGCGCGCCTCGACGATCTGGTACGGATCGACGATGAAGTCCTTGCGCAGCACGGGCAGATCGCAGGCTGCGCGAGCTTCTTCGAGATAGACCGCGCTGCCCTGGAAGAACTGCACGTCGGTCAACACCGATAGGCAGGCGGCTCCGCCGCGTTGATAGGAGCGCGCGATATCCGCGGGTAGGAAGTGCTCGCGCAGCACGCCCTTCGACGGGCTCGCTTTCTTAACTTCGGCGATGACGGCGGCTTGGCCGGCCGCATGCTTCGCGCGCAGCGCGCCGACGAAGTCGCGCAAATCACGCGCCGACGCCTCGAGGCGCAATTCTTCGAGCGGCGCGCTCAAGTGCGCCGCTCGCACTTCTTCTCGTTTGACCGCGATGATTCGTTCGAGGATGTCGCTCATGGGCGAGGCCTTTTCCCTGGTGCTTGATTGAAGTGAAGATGCGTGAGCGGATTACTGCTTGAATTGCTGCGTGAAGCGCACAAGCTCGTCCACCTTCGCGCGCGCATGGCCGGACGCGAGCGCCTCGCGCGCTGTCTCGATGCCGTCGGCGATCGAAGCGACGATGTTCGCGGCATACAGCGCGGTGCCCGCATTGAGCATGACGATTTCGCGCGCCACGCCGGGACGATTCTCGAGCGCTTGGAGCAGCATCGTCTTCGATTCGTTTGCGTCACTCACTTTCAACGTACGATTGGACACCATCTGCAGACCGAAGTCCTCGGGGTGAATCTCGTACTCGTGCACCTGGCCGTCGCGCAACTCGCCCACGGAGGTCGCCGCACCGAGCGACACTTCGTCCATTCCATCCTTCCCGTAGACCACGAGCACGTGTTTCGCGCCGAGACGCTGCATGACGCGCACTTGAATGCCGACGAGATCTTGGTGGAACACGCCCATTAATTGATTGGGTGCGCCGGCCGGATTCGTGAGCGGGCCGAGGATATTGAAGATCGTGCGCACGCCGAGTTCGCGGCGCACCGGGGCGATACTCTTCATCGCCGGATGGTGATTGGGCGCGAACATGAAGCCCATGCCGGTCTCGGCGATCGAGGCGGCCACGTGCTCCGGCTGCAGATCGATGTTCACGCCCAGCGCTTCGAGTACGTCGGCGCTGCCCGATTTGCTCGAGACGCCGCGACCGCCATGCTTCGCGACCTTCGCGCCTGCCGCCGCGGCGACGAACATCGTGGCCGTCGAAATATTGAAGGTGTTGGCGCCATCGCCGCCGGTTCCGACGATGTCGACGAAATTAGCGTTGTCGGGCACCTCCACGTGACGTGCGAACTCGCGCATTACGGTGGCGGCGGCCGCGATCTCGCCGATCGTTTCCTTCTTCACGCGCAAGCCGGTGATGATCGCCGCGGCCATCACCGGCGACATGTCGCCGCGCATGATGAGCCGCATGAGATGCAGCATTTCATCGTGAAAGATCTCGCGGTGCTCGATCGTTCGCTGCAGTGCTTCTTGCGGTGTGATGGTCATGGAAGCGCCCCTGTCGTTCGTTTGGTTCCGTACGGCCCCGTGGATCCGCGCGGATCTCGCGCGTGCTTGCGTGCTTATGCGCTATGCGCAAGGCTGGTCGCGTGTCCCGCTTTCGAGCCCTTCAGAAAATTCTCGAGCAGGGCGTGGCCATGCTCGGAAAGGATCGATTCCGGGTGGAACTGCACGCCTTCGACGGCGAGCGTCTTATGGCGCACGCCCATAATTTCTCCGTCGTCCGTCCACGCCGAGATCTCGAGGCATTCGGGCAGCGATTCGCGTTCGATCGCGAGCGAGTGATAGCGCGTGACATCGAAATGCTTGGGCAGATTGGCGAAGACGCCTTTGCCGTCCGTCTCGATGCGGCTCACCTTCCCGTGCATGATCGTCTGCGCGCGCACGACGCGGCCGCCGAATGCTTCGCCGATCGCCTGGTGGCCGAGGCACACGCCGAGGATCGGAATATGCCCCGAAAATTGCCGCAACACGTCGAGCGTAATGCCCGCGTTCTGGGGGTTGCTGGGTCCCGGCGACAGGCAGATGCGCTCGGGCTTCATCGCCGCGATTTCATCGAGTGCGATTTCGTCGTTGCGATAGGTGTGCACATCCTCGCCGAGTTCGCCGAAGTACTGCACGAGGTTGTAGGTGAACGAATCGTAGTTGTCGATCATCAGAAGCATGATTGGGCTCAACTTGATGACTTAATTGGGTGTTTCTTGCTGGTGCGGCGGCAAGATCCGAGTTTTCGCCCCCTAACTATGCGCCATCTGATCTTGGCGAGGCGCTACGGCGGGGGGCAGCCCAAGGCGGGCAGGCAAGGGAGGTCGTGGCTGGCTTAACGCCAACCGAAGAAGAGCAGGACGGAGGGGAAGCGGCGGCTGTGTCGCATGGTGGCGATCATTCTATCAGGAATTGCGAGCCGTTCCGCCGCGAGCCATCCCCGCTAGGGGAAATTTCGGATTCCTGTGAAGGCTGCCGGACCGAACGCCTCCGACCTTGATATGAGGATCGACAAGCAGCGCGAGCCGGCTTCCTGGATCGGTCCCGGGCGGACCCGGTGTGGGTACGCATCGCGGTTGGAATTGTCGTCGGATAAAGGTGGGGCGTTGAGCGTTTAGAGAAATGATGGCTTATAAGATTGCTTATCTCAATTAGACCATGCGGATACGGGTGGAATAGCGAAAAGCAGTCCTGTACTATATGCGCGCACTGGAGCCGAGCAAATCATCCGGCTCATTTTGAATAAAGCCTCGCGCCTAATGGTGGTGACCCGATGAATCGCTTCGAACCCGGCCTGCTTGACAAATTATTCGGCGATGGCGCGCATCAGCCGGCGCCCGCCGTTGTTCGGCAATTGTCGCTCGACGAACTGAAAGCCACGGTGGCCGGCCATATCGAGTCTCTGCTGAATGCCCGAATCACATTTACTGACGCGCGCCTTGGTGCACTAACCGAATGCCAGCGGTCGGTGCTGACTTACGGGCTGAACGATTTCGCGGGCCTGAGCCTTGCAAGCCATGACGACCGTACGACCATTTGCAGCTCGATTCAACGCGCGATCGAACGCCATGAGCCAAGGTTAAAGCAGGTGGTGGTCAAACTAGAAGTGAACGAACAGTCGACGAGCGTGCTGTGCTTCGCGATCCAGGCGCTGCTCGTCGTGCATGAAGCCGAGGAGCCGATCAATTTCGACGCCATGCTACAACCGTCGACACGGCAGTATTCGGTCACCCGCGGCCGCAAAAAAGGACCGAGGTAACGCTGCGCCTACAGCAGCGCCTCGAACAAGACAACGCACGAACCTGAGAGATAGATGGAAGAATTGCTACCGTACTACGAGCGGGAGTTATCGTATTTGCGCCGCTATTCGGAGGAGTTTGCACAGCGCTATCCAAAAATTGCGCCACGGCTTTTACCCGAAAACGAGCACGGCGACGATCCGCATATCGAGCAGATGATAGAGGCCGTTGCGCTGCTCGATGCGCGAATCGGCAAGAAGCTCAAAGACGATTATCCGTACTGCGTCGAGGCGTTATTCGGTCTTCTGCATGCACATTATCTGCGACCGTTCCCGTCGTGCTCGATTGTTCAGTTTTCGGGTGCATCGGCGGGCGATGAGCTTGGTGCCTGTACATTTGCCCGCGGCACCGAGTTGGTCAGCCGGTCGATCGATGGCGTCCAATGCCGATTCAAAACCGCTTATGACGTCACACTCGCGCCGCTCGCGATCAGCGAAGCGCGTTACCTGCCGGCTGCCGCGGCCCCCGTCGTGCTGCCGGCAAACGCGGCGGGTATCGTATCGATCACGTTCGAATCGACGGCGCCGCGCCTGGATTTGTGCCAACTTGGCTTGCGCGCCGTTCGGGTCCACTTGAACGGTGAATCGTCGTTCGTTGCTGCGCTTGCCGACGGGCTGTGCATTCATGCCGTGGCAAGCTATGTCGAGGCGGCAGGCGACGGTCGCTGGGCCCCGCTGCAGACAGTGCCGGTCGCGCAGGCCGGATTCGGCGAGGGCGATGCGCTGCTCGACTATCCGATGCGCTCGCATCCGGCGTACCGGCAGCTAACTGAATACTTCGCGTTTCAGGAAAAATTCGACTTTGTCGATGTCGATTTGGGGTCGATGCTCGATACGGCGGGTGCATGCCGACGCGCGACGCTTCATGTGGTTCTCAAGGAGGGCCACGGTAATCCGCATGCCGCGCGGTTGCTCGAATCGTTGTCCGCCGTTCATTTCACGCTTTTCTCGACACCCGTGGTCAACCTGTTCCGCCAACGCGGCGAACCGATTCGCGTGACGCATCGAGAGGTCGCGTATCCGGTGGTGGCCGATGCGAGCCACGCGTCTGCTTACGACGTCTATTCGATCGATTCCGTTCTTCTTGTGCGCCAGACTCAAGCGCGTGACGAGATGATCGAGTTCGAGCCGTTTTTCTCGATGCGCTACGGCGATGAGCCGCAGTGCGGGCGTTACTGGTTTGCCCACCGTAACGAGTCGGTGGCTTCCGTAAGCCCCGGATACGAAACGGAGATCACGGTAGTGGACGCCGATTTCACCCCGATGGCGTCGCACACCGACACGTTGAGTCTCAAGCTGACCTGCACGAACCGCGATCTACCGTCTAGGCTCGCAATTGGGCTGGAGGGCGGCGATCTTTTCCTGCAAGACAGCGTTGACGGGGCGGCGGCGGTCAATATCGCGATGCTACGCCGACCGACGCAGACACTGCGTTTCGGGCGCAGCGACGAGTTGCCTTTGCGGCTCCCCTTACACCTTGCGCTCGATCACTTCTCGCTTGCGGATATGCGTGTTGCAGCGCTTAGGATGATGCTCGCGTTGTACGACATGCGGCGCTCCGCGGTGTCGTCCCGGCATATAGACGGGATCGTTGGCGTTGAGTCGCGCGAGGTCATGCTCCAATTGGCGGGCAACCCATTTATGACATCGGTGAAGGGTATCGAGGTGCGTCTAACCATTGACGAAAATCATTTTGTCGGCGCCAGCATTGCGACTTTCGTGGGTGCAATTAATACATTTCTGGGTGACTACGTCCGTCTGAACAGCTTCGTTCAGTTGACGGCCGTGTCGAAGCATACGGGCGGGGAGATGGTGCGATGCAGGCCCCGCAGTAGCGACATGATCCTCGCGTAATGGGCCGAACCCATGCAGAGTTTGATCTCATGAGCAGATACAACACTAATTTAATCGAAACCACAATCGATGGCATCGATACAAACTAATCGTTGCCCGTTCCGAAGACAAGAAGGCCAGACTCTATCGCTTGACCCTGCTGAATGGCTGCTACTTTGCTGCCCGCGGCGACATCGATGCGGATGCGTTCGAGCAGGTCGGCAAACTGCAGCCCGGCATAAACGTGCGGGTCTGCGCCTTCGAGCAGCGAGGCCGATGTGCTTCAATTTCCGCGTAGCGCCGACATGACAGCCCTCGAGCCACGATACCCCGCATTTCCCCCCTCAAAAGTCGCTATCGAGCCCGTCTTGCACCTGCTCAGCCGCGCGCAGCACCGCGCGCGCCTTGTTCTCGGTTTCCTGCCATTCCGATTCGGGTACCGAGTCCGCAACGACGCCCGCCGCCGCTTGCACATACAGGTTGCCGTTGTGAACGAGCCCCGTGCGAATGGTGATGGCGAGATCCATCTCGCCCGTGAACGAGAGGTAGCCGACTGCGCCGCCGTACAGACCCCGCTTGACCGGTTCGAGTTCGTCGATGAGTTCCATCGCACGCACCTTCGGCGCGCCCGACAGCGTGCCGGCCGGGAAGGTCGCGCGCAGCACGTCGAAGTTCGTCATGCCGGGTTTCAGTTTGCCCTCGACCGAGCTGACGATGTGCTGCACGTGCGAGTACTTTTCGATGACCATTTTGTCGGTGACAGCGACCGAGCCCGTCTGCGCGATACGGCCCACGTCGTTACGCGCGAGATCGATCAGCATCACGTGCTCGGCAATCTCCTTCGGATCGTTCAGCAATTCCGTCGCCAATTCGGCGTCGCGCTCGGGCGTGCTGCCGCGCGGACGCGTGCCCGCGAGTGGTCGGATCGTGACGATACGATCCTCGCCGCGCTGCTCCTGACGCACGAGAATCTCCGGCGAAGCGCCGATCACATGGAATTCGCCGAAGTTGTAGTAGTACATGTACGGCGACGGATTGAGCGAGCGCAGCGCGCGATAGAGCGACAGCGGATTGTCGCGGTACGGCTTGATCAAGCGCTGGCCGACTTGTACCTGCATGAGCTCACCGGCGGCGATGTACTCCTTCGCGCGACGCACCGCATTCAGATAATCGTCCCGTGCAAACTCACGGTAAATCTCGGTCCGCACGCTCGGTGACGTCACGGGCGGCTGCACCGTCGCGCGCAGCCGCTGACGCAATTCGCGCAGCCGCTGCTTGGCGCGCGCATAAGCTTCCGACACAGCCGGATCGGCGTAGACGATCAGGTAGAGCTTGCCCGCCAGATTGTCGATGACGGCGACTTCTTCGGTCAGCAGCAACTGAATGTCGGGCAGATTCAGATCGTCCGGCGGCGTCGTGTGCGCCAGCTTCTTTTCAATGTAGCGGACGGCGTCGTAACCAAAGTAGCCGGCGAGCCCGCCGCAAAAGCGCGGGAGGCCCGAGCGCTGCGCGACCTTGAAACGCGCCTGGAATTGCTGGATGAATTCGAACGGATCGCCTTCATGCGTCTCGACGACTTGCCCGTCGCGCACGACCTCGTTTACGCCGTCCCGCGTACGAACGAGCGTGCGTGCCGGCAGGCCAATGAACGAATAGCGGCCGAACCGCTCGCCGCCGACGACGGACTCGAGCAGGAACGAGTTTGCTCCGCCGCGCTCGGGCTGCGCGAGCTTCAAATAAAGGGATAGCGGCGTCTCGAGATCGGCGAGCGCTTCGGCGATCAGCGGAATGCGGTTGTAACCCTCGCCGGCGAGGGATTGAAATTCGAGTTCGGTCATGTTCCGATCCTGTTCGAATGGCCGACGCGTTCGTTGCCTAGGAGCAGCGAAGAACGCATGGGGCAAACCGTGGACGCACGAACGCAGCGACGACTACGAAATCCTGTCGGGTGCGACTGTTAGTGCGATACGGCGAATATTGCGCGAATGCGCGGCGAAATCAAAAAACGGCGCTGAAGACGAAAGACCCACTTCAGCGTACCTCGCAAGAGGTTAGCGTGACGAGCGGCGCCAGGGCCAGGCTCCCCGGTCGATACTGCTCGGACTCCGTTTTTTGTTCAGAAACATGAGATGAATGACTTAAGTCGTCAGCGATTAGGCGCTGCCGCGGGGCCTGGCGTAGAACGCGCGATAAACCTCGCAGCCTCGAGCAACGTGGCGACTATACCATCCGAATTTATCGTTTGTATAGCTCTGCCATGGTTGTAGCCGTAAGGCACCGTCAATGTCGCCATTCCCGCCGCGCGGCCCGCAAGCGCATCGTTCTCCGAATCGCCGATAGCAACGGCTTCGCGCGGCGCGACCCCCATGGTGTCGCAGGCCAGCAGCATCGGCTGCGGGTCCGGCTTCTTGCGAGCGACGCTGTCCCCGCCGAGTATCACGGCGAAGTAGCGTGCGAGCCCGTACTTCTCGAGCAGCGCGACGGCGAAGCGATGAGGCTTGTTCGTCACGCAGGCGAGCTTGACGCCCGCGCTAGCGAGTGCCGCAAGGCCCGATTCGACGTCGGGGTAGAGCCGCGTGTGGCGGCCGTTGATCACGGCGTAATGCGCTTGATAGCGCTCGAGCGCGGGATCGAAGCGCGCCTGCGATTCATTCGCGGAAAACCGCGCCGACAGCACGCTGCGAATCAAATGCTCCGAGCCTTTGCCGACATAGCCGATGACTTCCTCCCGCGTCACCGGGGGCGCACCGAGTTCGGCGAGCATCCCGTTTAAACTAGCCGTGAAATCGTCGGCCGTATCGACCATGGTGCCGTCCAGATCGATGACCGCGGCCTTCAGGTGCCGCGTATCGGCCGGCGCGGCAGCGGGCCGCTCGGCGGCAGCGTTCATGCGCGGGTGGCTGCGCTGGCGAGTTGACCGCGCATGTCGTCGATGACCGCGCGATAGTCGGCCTTGCTGAAGATCGCCGAGCCCGCGACGAACGTATCGGCGCCGGCCGCTGCGATTTCCGCGATGTTGTCGACTTTCACGCCGCCGTCCACCTCGAGGTGGATCTCACGGCCCGTGCGCGCTTGATAGGCGTCGATTCGCGTACGCGCTTCGCGCAGTTTGTTCAGCGCTTCCGGAATGAACGATTGGCCCCCGAAGCCCGGGTTGACCGACATGATCAGCACCAGATCGACGCGATCCATCACGTGGTCGAGATAGTTGAGCGGCGTGGCCGGATTAAAGACGAGGCCCGCTTTGCAGCCGTGATCGCGGATCAGCGAGAGCGTACGATCGATATGGTCGGACGCTTCCGGATGAAAACTGATGATGTTCGCGCCAGCCTTGGCGAAATCGGGCACGATGCGGTCGACGGGGCGTACCATCAGGTGAACGTCGATCGGCGCCTGCACGTGCGGACGGATTGCTTCGCACACGAGCGGGCCGATCGTCAGGTTCGGGACGTAATGATTGTCCATCACGTCGAAATGAATCCAATCGGCACCGGCGGCGATGACATTGCGGACTTCTTCGCCTAGTCGTGCGAAGTCGGCCGAGAGGATGCTGGGAGCGATGCGAAATTGCGTCATGGCGTGGAAGCAGGATGGCCGGCGATCCGGCCGCAAGCGGAAAACCCGTATTTTACCGCGCTGCGCGTGCAAGACAGCATCGCGCGGTACGGCGGTTGCGGGGAGGGGCCGCATCCCTCAGAATGCGAATCCAAAATGTCGGGGCAAACCGAGCGCCGTGGGGCAAGCCGCCCGACTCGCCCCCATTCGACGCTGCCTGCGGGGCGCGCCGATTCTTCAGAGAACGGAATCACGATGAGCCAGTATGAATTCAGCGTGTCGGCGCAGACTCGCTATTTGCCCGAACAGTCCAATCCCGAACGCCGCCAGTACGCGTTCGCTTATACGCTCACCATCCGCAACACGGGGCAGGTAGCGGCGCAACTGATCGCGCGCCATTGGGTCATCACCGATAGCGAGGATCAGGTGCAGGAAGTCAAAGGCCTTGGGGTTGTCGGCCATCAGCCGCTTTTGCAGCCTGGCGAGCAGTTCGAGTACACGAGTTGGGCCGTGATCGAGACGCCGGTCGGGACGATGCGCGGGGCCTACTTCTGCGTGGCCGAAGACGGCGAGCGCTTCGAGGCGCCTGTGACCGAGTTCACCCTGCAGATGCCGCGTACGCTGCATTGAGGCGGCGCATGCAACGAGTACGGCGACGCGATGCGCGAGTCGACGCGGCCCACGCATGCCGCAGCCACGCATGCCGTTTACTGCGGCGTATCTCGATCCGGGCGATGGGGGTGGTTTGTCTTTCTGCCCGACATCGTCCAGACGACGATGAACATGAGCAACGCAAGGGCCGCGAGCGCCTCGAGCGCGAAAATCAGCATCGGGTATTCGTCGAATAGAGCGGACATGGCGATTTCCATCAAGAACGAACATTGTATGCGCATTCATTCGTCCTTCTTTAGCTGGGTCGCCGCTGCGGCGGCGGCCGTCCTGCTGGCTGCATGCGGCGGCGGCCCTGCGGTGCGACTGACGCCGCCCAGCCTCGCCGGTGCGCCGGGCGGTGTTCCAAACTTAGCGGGGACCGTATCTCCGGCGCGCTTGACGCCGGTGGCATGGCAGCAAGTGCCGGGATGGCAGGATGATTCGCTGATCGGAGCGGCTGCCGCGCTGCGCGAAAACTGCCTGCGTGTCGGGCAGCAGGCCAATTGGCGGCGCGCTTGCGCGGCCGCCGCCCAGCTCGACGATCTCGACGCAGCCGGCACGCGCTCGTTCTTTCAGACGTATTTCACACCGTTCCAACTTGCCAACAGCGACGGATCCGTCGATGGCCTCGTCACCGGCTACTACGAGCCGCTCTTACACGGCTCGCGTGTGCGGCGCGGCCCATATCAATACCCGCTCTATCGTTGGCCGGCGGGGTATCGCACAGGCGCTTCGCTGCCCCCACGTGCGCAAATCGAACGTTCGGGTGTACTGGAGGGCAACGAACTCGTATGGGTCGACGACCCGATCGAAGCGTTTTTCTTGCAGGTGCAAGGCTCGGGGCGGATCGTGCTCGACGACGGCAGCATCATGAGGGTCGGCTTCGGCGGCACGAACAATCAGCCTTATAAGTCGATCGGCCGATGGCTGCTCGATCATGGCGAGATCACGCCGGCACAGGCGACGATGCAGGGCATCAAGGCCTGGGCGCGCGCGAACCCGGCACGCTTGCCGAGCCTGCTCGACACGAACCCGCGCTTCGTATTCTTCCGCGAGATGCCACCCACGCCGGCGGGGTCGGTCAGCGGGGATGGACCGATCGGCGCGCTCGGCGTACCGCTCACGCCGGAGCGCTCGATCGCCGTCGATCCATCGTCGATCCCACTCGGTACCGCCGTATTCTTGCAAACGACGCGGCCATATACCAATACGCCGATGAACCGGCTTGTGTTTGCTCAAGATACAGGCAGTGCGATCCGAGGCGGCGTGCGTGCCGATTACTTTTGGGGCCTCGGCGACGATGCGGGCGATCTAGCCGGAAAAATGAAACAAGCCGGCCGCATGTGGCTGCTGCTGCCCAACTCATGAGTGGGGAGTGAGGGGCTGCGCGCCGGATCTATCGGGTCGCTTACCCGTCCTGCTCGCGCTGCCCG
>Ga0068855_100010546_pt1 | contig 11142 bp, 9 predicted proteins | sample KBSCornC52_FD_66592 | JGI IMG/M metagenome (GOLD analysis project Ga0068855, IMG submission 66592) | Corn rhizosphere microbial communities from Kellogg Biological Station, Michigan, USA - KBS Corn C5-2 | ecosystem: Host-associated > Plants > Roots > Rhizosphere > Soil ... | reverse complement strand
GCGAACCAGAGTTCGGAGTTCTCCGTCCGGCACGGCAGCGGCGGGGCCTGCTTCGACAGGGGGTCGAGCAGGTCGGCCGCCCCGAGGGCGGTGGCTTCGAACGTCGTAGTGCCGGTTCCAGTCGCTGCGCTGATCACGATCAGCTCCTCGTGCCTCGTCTCCTGCTTCGTCGCGTTCCACATTCGACCTAAGGTCCCCCGGCGGACATCGGGACTTTGCCCGAACCGGACCCCTAAGGTGCCCTGAGGTACCCCTAAGGGGCCCGTGTTTGCGGGCCTCCGGCGGCGGAGCAGGATCGGGGACATGGACTTCCGCTACCTCGGCCACTCCGGCCTCCAGATCTCCGAGATCACCTACGGCAACTGGCTCACCCATGGCTCCCAGGTGGAGAACGACGTCGCGACGCAGTGCGTCCACGCCGCCCTTGACGCCGGGATCACCACCTTCGACACCGCCGACGTCTACGCCAACGGCGCGGCCGAGCAGGTGCTCGGGTCGGCGCTCAAGGGCCAGCGCCGCGAGTCGCTCGAGGTGTTCACCAAGGTGTACTGGCCGACCGGCCCCGACCCGAAGGGCAAGAACGACACCGGCCTGTCGCGCAAGCACGTCCTGGAGAGCATCGACGGTTCGCTGCGCCGGCTCCAGATGGACTACGTCGACCTGTACCAGGCCCACCGGTACGACAGCTTCACCCCGCTCGAGGAGACGATGCAGGCGTTCGCCGACGTCGTCCGGGCGGGCAAGGCGCTGTACATCGGCGTGTCCGAGTGGACGGCCGAGCAGATCCGCGCTGCCCATGCGCTGGCGCAGGAGCTCGGCGTCTCGTTGATCTCCAGCCAGCCGCAGTACTCGATGCTGTGGCGGGTGATCGAGGACGAGGTCGTCCCCACCTGCGAGGAGCTCGGGCTGAGCCAGATCGTGTGGTCGCCGATCGCGCAGGGCGTCCTGACCGGGAAGTACAAGCCGGGCGAGCAGCCGCCGGCCGGCTCGCGGGCGACCGACGCCAAAGGCGGCGCCGACATGATCAAGCGCTGGATGTCGGACGACGTCCTGACCCGGGTGCAGCAGCTCGCGCCGGTCGCCGGCGACCTGGGGCTGTCCCTCGCCCAGCTGGCCGTCGCCTGGGTGCTGCAGAACGGCAACGTCGCCGCCGCGATCATCGGCGCCTCGCGGCCGGAGCAGGTCGGCGAGAACGTCAAGGCGGCCGGAGTGCGCATCCCGGATGACGCGATGAAGCGCATCGACGAGGTGCTGGGCGACGTCGTCACCCGCGACCCGGCGATCGTGGCCCGCTCGACGCCGCCGCGGCGCCCGCTCTAGCGGCGGGCGCGGTCAGGCGCTGCGGGCGTTCATCGGCGCGCCCGGATCGAACGCGGCCTCGACGCGGTTCCGGCCTCCGCGCTTGGCCGCGTAGAGCCGCTGGTCGGCCAGCTCGGTGGCGGCGGCGAGGTCGCCACCGGGCGGGACGACCGCCAGCCCGACGCTGACGGTGACCGCGAGGCCGGGTTGCACCGCCGTCCAGTCGACCCCGGCGACGGCGGCGCGCAGCAACTCGCACCGCGCGATGGCGTCCGGCCGGGACAGCCCGTCGATGCCGACCAGGAACTCCTCGCCGCCGACCCGGGCGATGAGGTCGGTCTCCCGCACGCCCGCGCGCAGCGTGCTCGCGACCTCCTGCAGCACCCGGTCGCCGACCGAATGGCCGAAGCGGTCGTTGACGGTCTTGAACCGGTCGACGTCCACGATCGCCACGCCCAGCGGACGGCCGGCGGCGGCCACCGCGGCCAGCCACGCGTCGGCGTGCCGGCGGTTCGCCAGCCCGGTCAGCGGATCCTGGGTCGCCTGCTGCTGCAGCGTGGCCTTCTCCGCCTCGAGCTCGCTGGCCCGCAGCCGGTGTAGTTCCAGCTCCAGGCGGGCGTTGTCCGCCTCCAGCCGGGCGTTGTCGAGTTCGAAGTCGTGCCGGGCCATCCGCGCCCGGGTCGCCGCCAGCTCGTTCTGGGCGGCGCGCTCGAGCCGGTGGTACTCGCGGTAGTGCCGCAGCGCCGCCGCCGCATCGCCGACCTGCTCGTGCGCCTCCGACAGCTTGGCGTGGATGTCCGTCGCCATCGGCATCTCACCGGCTTCGAGCGCGCGCTCCAGCGCATCGGTCAAGCCGGCAACGGCCGCGGTCCAGTCGCCGCGCATCATCCGGATCTGCGCCTCGTGCAGCAGGGTGGACGACTCCAGGGAGCGGTAGCCATGGCGCAGGGCGATCGCCCGCGAATCGGCGAGCGCCCGCTCGGCGGCCGGGTAGTCACCGGCGAGTGCGAGCAGCATGCCGTAGTTGTCCAGACTGATCGACTCGCGGAACGGGTGCGCGGCGACCCGGGCCAGCCGCAGCGCCTCGCGGACGTGTTGGAGGGATTCGTGCAGCATGGCGGCGGCGCCGTCGGTCGCGCCCTCCGCCTGCAGCTCGGCGATCCGGTAGAGGGCGTTGTCGCCGACGTTGTTCAGGATGCAGAAGCGGGCCTCGTCGTCCATGCCCTCGGCCATGGTGAGCGCGCGCATCAGGTACTCGGTGCTCAGCGCCCGGTGGCCCATGTTGCCGTGCACCAGCCCCGTCCGGTTGTGCACCCAGTACAACAGGTCGCGGTCGCCGAGCTGCTGGGCGATGTCCCGGGCGCGGGACAGCGCGTCCAGGGCCTCTTCGTGCATGCCGAGCTCGGTGAGCGACAAACCCTTGACGGTCAGGACGTTGCAGATCGCGGCCTGGTCTCCGCCCACGGCCTCGAGCAACTCGACCGCGTCGCGGCAGGCGAAGATCGCCTCTTCGTACTCGCCGAGGCGCAACGCCTGGGTGGCCAGCGCGTGCAGCGCCGCCGCCTGACCGGTCCGGTCGCCGGACGACGCGGCGAGCCCGACGGCCTGCCGGGCCAGCTCGGAGCCGGACCGGTAGTCGCCGGCCTGCCGCGCCGCCTCGGCCCGCTCGAGCAGCTCGGTGACCGGCTGGCCAGGAGCAGCCGGTGGCGCGACACGGGCGACGGTCATGAGCTACCAATCGCCACGCGACCCGGGGAGCTGAGGGAAACTCCCCCGTCCGCGCGGGCCGGCCGCGCTAGCCGGCGGGGGCGAGGGCCCCCACCTCGTAGGCCCCACCCTTCTGGTGCAGGACGACTGCCAACCGGTTGGCCGCGTTGATCATGGCGACCAGGCACACCAGGGCGACGAGCTGGTCGTCGTCGTAGTGCTTGCGCAGCTGGGCCCACGTTTCGTCCGATACGCCCTGGTAGGCGTCGGCGAGCCGGCTGCCCTCCTCGGCGAGCGCCAGAGCGGCCTGCTCGGCTTCGGTGAACACCGTCGTCTCGCGCCACGCGGCGACGAGGTGCAGGCGCAGTGCGCTCTCGCCGGCCGCCGCCGCCTCCTTGGTGTGGTAGTCGAGGCACCAGCCGCAGCCGTTTATCTGGCTGGCCCGCAGCGAGACCAATTCGCAGGTGGAGCGCGGCAACGTCGACTGGTGGATCACGAGGCTGGCGTTGGCGAACCGCTCGGCGAACTTCGCGCCGAGCGGGTTCTCGTGCAGGTTGAGGCGGGGTTCCATGGGTGTCGTCCTTTCGGTCGGTGTCGGACGAACATCGAGATGCCGGCCGCGTCCGCTCCGTGACAGCCGGCCGGTTGTGACGTGCGCCGCGCCGCGGCGGTGTCACGAAACGGCCGGCCGGGGCGTCCGGTGTCTGACACCGTTGGGCGGTAGTGGGAGCGAGATCGGGATGAACGACGACAGGCGCGCAGCCGGCGATCGGACGTGGTCGGGAGCCAGCGACGATCGGCCCGACCCGGCAACGGCGACGTTCCTGGAGCACCGCAACCTGCTGTTCACCGTCGCCTACGAACTGCTCGGCTCGGCCGCCGACGCGGAGGACGTCCTTCAGGAAACCTGGCTGCGCTGGTCGGGCGTCGACCTGCACACGGTGCAGAACCAGCGGGCATACCTCGTCCGGATCACCGCCCGCCAGGCGTTGACGCGGCTGCGGACGGTGGGTCGCCGGCGGGAGTCGTACGTCGGCCCGTGGCTGCCCGAGCCACTACTGACCACGCCCGACGTGGCCGAGGACGTCGAGCTCGCCGAGAGCGTCTCGCTGGCGATGCTGCTCGTGCTCGAAACCCTCAACCCGACCGAGCGGGCGGTGTTCGTCCTGCGCGAGGTTTTCGACCTCGACTACGACGAGATCGCCCAGGCCGTCGACAAGACGACCGTCGCCGTGCGGCAGATCGCGCACCGGGCCCGGGATCACGTCGCCGTCCGCCGGCCGCGCGGCCCGGTCTCCCCGGCCGCGAGCCGGCCCGCGATCGACGCGTTCCGGCACGCCGCCGCGACCGGCGAGTTGCAGCCCTTGCTGGACATCCTCGCGCCGGACGTGGTCTTCCTCGGCGACGGCGGCGGCATCAAGCCGGCCGGCCTGCTGCCCGTCGTCGGCGCCCGGAAGGTGGCCCGGCTGATCACCGCTGGCGTTGCCCGCATGGACGCTTCGTCCCTGCGGCCGGCCGAGGTCAACGGCCATCCGGCGTTGATCCTGCGCCGGGACGGGGAGGTCGACACGGTGCTGGCGGTGCGGGTCGAGGACGGCCTGATCACCGGGTTCTACGCGATGCGCAACCCGGAGAAGCTGTCGCGGATGGAGCAGGAGACGCTCTTGCACCGCTGACGGCGGCGAGCGGTGCTCCCGTTCAGCAGTCCGCCACGGGGCCGACCACCATCGACGTCGCGATCGCCTCGACCTGGGTGAGGTCGGGCGCCAGGGTCGAGCCGCTCGTCGTGCCGGCGCGAGCCACGACGACGGAGACGACGAACGTGGCATCGGTGGGAAACAGCTGCGGGCGCACGACGAACGCCGAGTCCGCCGGATCGTTGCTCGGGCCCGTCCATTGCACCGCGTCGGCCGAGTAACTCACCGTGGCACCGGGCACGCCACAGGCCGCCGGATCGCTTCGCACGATGACCCTGACCCGGGCGCCGGCCCGGTCCAGCGCGGCCTGCAGGGCAGCCGGGTCGCTCAGCTCGCCCCAGTGGATCGTCACCTCGACGCCGTCGCCGTCTCGCGTGACGGCGTATGCGCTTGCGGTCGATCCCGAACCACCGTGATCCCACGGCATGGGCGCGCCGAGGACGACCGTGGCGGCCACACCGGCGACGGCACCACCGAGCAGGATGCGCCGGATCGCCGGGCTCGCGACCGGCCGGTGTCGCGCCGGGCCGGCGCTCTCCAGCGGGATGCGTTCGAGCAGCGCGAGCGCCTGGGCCGACGAGGGGTCGGTGGCGTCCGCGGGGAGGTCGCGGGCGGGGTCGGACATTGCGAGCGCGTGATCGATGGTCATGCGGGGTCTCCTTGGGTGATGAGTTGATCGAGCCGGACGTCGGAGGTGATCAGGAGTGCAGCCAGCCGCCGGCGGGCCCGATGCAGCCGCACCTTGTAGGCCGCGACGCTGCAGCCCAGGGCGCGGGCCGCGTCCGTGCTGTCGAGCCGGTCCCACGCGGTAAGGCTCAGCACCTCCCGGTCGCGTTCGCTCAGAGCGTTCATCGCCGCGCGGACCCGCAACGCCTCACTCACGAACTCGGCATGGTCACCCGTGGCGGTCTCGGCGTGGGACGACATCCGCTCGCCGAGCCGCAACTGCCGCTCGCGCCGCCGCAGTTCGTTGGCCGCGATCTTGCGGGCGATGCCGAACAGCCAGGGCAGCGCGTTGTCTGGGACGTCCCCCAGCCGGCGCCACGCGGCCAGGAACGTCTCGTTGACGACTTCGTCGGCGGCGTCGCGTCCGACCCGGCGCACGGCGTACCGCACGACCGCGCCGTAGTGCTGCCGAAAGATCGCCTCGAACCGTGCCCGATCAGCCTCCATGCCCCCGCCTTGTCCGGCACGTCCCCCGTGGTTACACCGCGACCAAAGAAACCATGCTTCAGGCGGCGGCGCGCAGGTATCGCCCGGTCGGGGTCGACGCGGCGGCCGCGAGCTCGCCCGGCCGTCCACTGAACAGCAGCCGCCCACCATCGGAACCGGCGCCGGGGCCGAGGTCGATGACGTGGTCCGCGGCGGCGATGACCCGCAGGTCGTGTTCGACGACCAGGACGCCGGCGCTGCGGTCGGCGAGCCGGTCTAGCACGTCGATGAGCGCCGCCACGTCGGCCGGGTGCAGACCAGCGGTCGGCTCGTCGATGAGATACAGGCTGTCGGCGCCGGATGCCAGCGCGGCCGCCAGCTTGAGGCGCTGCCGTTCGCCGCCGGACATGCTCGCGACCGACTGTCCGAGGCGAAGGTGCGCGAGGCGCACGGAGCTCAGCCCGGCGAGACGGTCGCCCGGCAGGCCGGCGACGCCGTGGTCGAGCGCCTCGGCGACCGTCAGGTTCAGCACGTCGGCGATCGTCCCTCCAGCTACGCGGTACGCGAGCGCTTCGGCGCTGAACCCGGTGCCGTCGCACGCGGCGCACCGGCTGGTGACCGGCTCCAGGTAGGCGAGGTCGGTGCGCACGACCCCCACGCCTCCGCACTCCGGGCACGCGCCCTGCGAGTTCGCGCTGAACAGGCCGGCCGGGCGGTTACTGGCCACGGCGAAGGCCGCCCGGATCGGGTCGGCCAGCCCGAGGTAGGTGGCGACGCTAGAGCGGGTCGACCCGGGCGGCGGGGTCTGGTCGACGACGCTCACGGCGAGTGACGCGCGTCGGGCCGCGCGGGGTACGGCCCGCAGAGCGAACGTCGACTTGCCCGATCCGGCGACACCGGTTACCGCGCAGACCACGCCGAGGGGAACGTCGACGTCGAGCCCGCGCAGGTTGTGCTCGTCCGCGCCGCGGACCGCCAGCTGGCCGGACGGATTCCGTGGCCGCGCCTTCAGTCGCGGCTGGCGGCTGAGCGCGGTTCCGGTGGGCGTCTCGGCCTGCCGCAGGCCGGCCACGGTACCGGCGAAGACGACCGTGCCACCGTCGGCGCCCGCTCCGGGCCCGAGGTCGATGACGTGGTCGGCGACGGCGATCACGGCCGGATCGTGCTCGACGACGACGACCGTGTTTCCGCGCTCGCAGAGCCGGCGCAGCAAGCCGATGAGCCGCTCGACGTCGGCCGGGTGCAGGCCGATCGTCGGCTCGTCGGCGATGTAGGTCAGGTCGGTGAGGCTCGAACCCAGGTGGCGCACCAGCTTCACCCGTTGGGACTCGCCTCCGGAGAGGGTCGGGGTCGCGCGGTCGAGGGTCAGATACCCGAGCCCGACATCGACCATGGCCGCGATGCGTTCCTGCGCGGCCGACACGACCGGCGCCAATGCCGGATCGGTGATCGCAGCGAGGAAGGCACTCACCTCGCGCACCTCCCAGCCGCTCACGTCGGCGATCGAGCAACCGTCGATCGTGCTGCGCAGCGCGCCTTCGGCCAACCGGCGGCCGCCGCACCGGGTGCAGGTCGCCGTCCGGACGACGCGCTCGATGTCCGCCGCCCGGCGGGCCGCCTCGCCGCGTCCTCGGTCGGCGAGGAAGGTCCGCCGGAACCGCCGGCGGAGGCCCTCGTAGCGGGCGGTGGCCGGGAAGCCGGGCCGCGGATGGGGCGGCCGGAACGGCTCGGCGTCGAGCAGCAACCGCCGTTCCCGGTCGTCGTACTCGCGGATCGGCTTGTCGACGTCGAGCACGCCGGCATCGACGTATCGCTTCCATCGCACGCCGCCCGGTTCGAAGGTCGGAAAGCGGATGGCTCCTTCGCGGATCGAGCGCGTCTCGTCCAATAGCGCCGCGAGGTCGACATCGGTCACTTCGCCGAGTCCCTCGCAGCCGGGGCACATCCCGCGGGGGTCGTTGAAGGAGTAGGCGCTCGACTCGCCGGCCGAGGGACGCCCGGCGCGGGAGAAGAGAATGCGCAGCAGCGTGAAGATCTCCGTCGCCGTGCCGACGGTCGAACGCCGCGAACCGCCGAGACGTCGCTGGTCGATGACGACGGCGACCCCGAGCCCGGCGATGGAGTCGACCTCCGGCCGGGGGTGGTGGGGCAGCCGGTGCCGGACGTGCGCGGGGAAGGTCGCGGCCAGCTGTCGCTCGCTCTCGCGCGCCAGCACGTCGAACACCAGCGACGACTTGCCCGACCCGGAGATGCCCGTCACGACGGTCACCTGCCGCTTCGGGATCGTCACCGTCACGTCCCGCAGGTTGTTCTCGCGCGCGCCCACCACGGTTATCGCCTCTTCGCGTTCGCTGTCCATGTCACCGACCGTCCCAGCAGATGCGGACGGATCGTGTCCGCAACTGGTGCGATGATCGCGCCATGGGTGACCCAGCCCGCCGGCTGCTCGAACTGCTGTCGCTGCTCCAGACCGGACGGCCCTGGCCGGCGGCGGAACTGGCCGAGCGGTTGCAGGTCACCGATCGCACGGTGCGGCGCGACGTGCAGCGCCTGCGGGAGCTGGGATATCGCACGCTCACCCGCCCGGGCCCCGGCGGGGCCTATCGCCTCGCGCCCGGCGCGGCCATGCCCCCACTGCTGCTGGAGGACGACGAGGTGGCTGCGGTCGCGGCCGCGTTGCAACTGGCCGCCGAGCAACTGGGCGGCGACGCGTTGCTGCGGGCCCGCGGCAAGCTCGAGCAGGTGCTGCCCGGCCGGCTGCAGCGCCGAGCGGCGGCATTGCGGCGAACCACCCAGGCCGCCGCCGCGCTCGTGGCGCCCGTCGATCCGCACGTCCTCGGAAAACTGGCCGAGGCGGCCACCGCCCAGCGGCGGGTGCGGTTCGACTACCAGCGTCGCAGCGCCGACTCGGCCGGAGAGCGGCTCGTCGACCCCTACGGGCAGCTGGTCATGGGCGGGCGGTGGTACCTCGCCGGCTGGGATGTCGACCGGCGAGCGTGGCGGACGTTCCGCATCGACCGGATCGACCACCTGCAGGTGACCACGAGCACGTACCGGCCGCGAGCGCTGCCGGCCGCCAGTGTCGCTGACCTCGTTCACGAGAACGTCCGCGGTCGCCAACTGCGCGCAGTGATCGACTTCGCGGCACCGGCGTCGAGGATGCGACGCCTGCTCGCCCGCATGGACGGCGAATTGGCACCGCTGGGCGCGGGTCGGTGCCGGTTCACGGTCTGGGTCGACTCGTACGAATGGCTCAGCGTCAGTACGGCGACGCTCGGCGTGGCGTTCACCGTCGTCGAGCCGGACGAGTACCGGGACTACTGCCGTGAGCTCGCCCGACGCCTGGCGCGGGCGGCCGAGTGACCGCAGTGCAGCCGCTACGGTGATCTCGCCGCGCGCCCCACGCTGACGACGCCGGCTTCGTACGCGGCCACGACGAGCTGGACCCGGTCGCGAGCGCCCAGCTTCTCCAAGATCCGGCCCACGTGCGTCTTCACGGTCGTCACCCCGAGGAAGAGCGTCTCGGCGATCTCCGAGTTCGAGCGGCCCAGGGCCACCTGCTCCAGCACGTCCCGTTCGCGCGGCGTGAGCGTGTCGACCGGGTCGCGTCGAGCCCGGCCGACGAAGGCGCCGATGAGCCGCCTCGTGGCGTTGGGGTCGAGCAACGACTCGCCGTCCGCGACGACCCGGATCGCCTCGAGCAGCCGGCGTGGTGGGGTGTCCTTCACGATGAACCCGCTGGCCCCGGCGCGCAGCGCCTCGAAGACGTGCTCGTCGTCGTCGAAGGTGGTCACGATGAGCACCCGGGGCGGATGGGCCTCGGCCGCGAGGACGCGGGTCGCCTCCAGCCCGTCCATGATGGGCATGCGGATGTCCATGAGCACGACGTCCGGTGCGTGCCGGCGCGACTGGCGCACGGCCTCCACGCCGGATGCGGCCTCCCCGACCACCGCGAATCCGTCGGCGGCTTGCAGCAGCGCGCGCAGGCCGGCCCTGATCAACGCCTCGTCGTCGACGATGAGGACCTTGATCGGGCTGGACGGCTCAGGCACCGGACGCGCCCAGCGGAAACGCCGCGTGCACTCGATGGCCGCGGCCGTGGTCGCCCGGGCCCAACTCGAGCGCGCCGCCGAACAGGTCGACCCGCTCCCGCATGCCCGTCGTACCCAGGCCGTCCGCAGACGCCGGGGTTCGCCCCACACCGTCGTCGCTCACCAGCACGTCCACCTCGCCGCCGCGGCGACTCACGCGCACCGTGACCCGTCGTGCGCGGGCGTGTTTGACGACGTTGGTGAGGGCCTCCTGCACGATCCGGAAGATCGTCGTCTCCAGGGTCGGCGAGCACGGGAGCGCTTCGACTTCGAGGGACACGTCAAGACCGGCCGCCCGCGCCGGCGTGATCAACGTCGGGAGGTCGGCGAGCGCCGGCTGGGCCGGGTCGCTACCGTCGACCGGATCACGGATCGCCCGCAGCGCCGAGCGCACCTCGTCCAGGGCGCGGCGGCTGACCTGTTCGATGGCGGCGAGCGATTCGCGGGCCTCGCCCGGATCGCTCTCGGCAACCTCGCGGGCCACCGCCGAGCGCAAGGCGATCATGCTCAGCGCGTGGGAGATGACGTCGTGGATCTCCCGCGACATCCGCACTCTCTCCTCGGCCCGGATCCGGGCCTCCCGTTCGCGTTCGCGTACGGCCCGTTGATCGGCCAGCTCCTGCCGGTACCGGTGCCGCAGGCGGGCCGCGTCGCCGGCGATCCAAGCCGGGACGGCCAGCAGCGCCTGGATGGCGTCCTGATCAGGCCGTGCATGCAGCAGCAACGCGAGCAGCGTGACGCTTTCCAGCGCCATGAGCGCGCCGGCGGTCCACAGCGCGGAGCCGCGCCGGGGTTGGCCGGTGGCGACCCCGTACACGGCAATCGGAATCGCCGGCCCGGCGTTGCTGACGAACGGCGTGAACCGCACGCCGGCCAGGGCGGCGACCCCCAACGCCGTTGCGACGACCAATAGCACCCCGATCGGCCACCGTCGTCGCAACCACAGGGCGCCAGCGACGATGCCGCCCAGCAACCCGATCGACCAGCTCGCACCTTCGCCGCCGTGGCTGACCAGAACGGGCAGCGTGAAGGCGGCGAAGGATGCGGTGCCCAGCGCCCCGTCGAGCCAAAGCTGGCGGCGCCGTTCGTGCACGAGGCGAACGTATCCGGGCCCGCGCCGGGGCGCATCCTCCTTGCGAACGACCCCGGCCGTCCTCGGGGCGGACGCGCGCACCGGCGTGATCGGCCACGGTGGG
>Ga0068855_100010538_pt1 | contig 11148 bp, 5 predicted proteins | sample KBSCornC52_FD_66592 | JGI IMG/M metagenome (GOLD analysis project Ga0068855, IMG submission 66592) | Corn rhizosphere microbial communities from Kellogg Biological Station, Michigan, USA - KBS Corn C5-2 | ecosystem: Host-associated > Plants > Roots > Rhizosphere > Soil ... | reverse complement strand
AGTTTACGTGGCCGCGCACGTGCACTGTATGGAACTTATTCAGCTTTAGATCCATACCTTGTATGTGCCCGCCGGGAGGCACGGCCACTTGGGCCGCAGTACTGACATCGGTAGTGCCGGGGAAGTAAGTCGGAACGTAATCGTCCTCGGGTTCGGGAGTCGCGGACCGATCTTGGGCGACTCCATAGCTCTGATTGCGATAAGTCGCAGTTAGATAATACTTGCCGGGCGGTACTCCAAATATCCGATATTCCCCCAAATCGTTGGTGCTTCCGCCACCGCCGCCATACGAAAGTTGCCGCCGGCCCTGTTGATAGCGCCACGTCAGGAGTTGCACACTCACATAAGACAGCGGTTCGCCCTCGTCATCCGTGATCCGCCCGGTGACAATGCCGTGCGGTGTAAGTCGGAAGGTGATCTCGCTTAGATGCTGTCCCTTGAGAAGCGTCAGAGTCGTGCCTGCTCGATTCGGACCGCGTGCGCCGTATGAAGTCGTGATGAAGCCATTGCGATTTACCAGGAGACGATACTTTCCCGCTTCAATATCTTTCATGGCGAACTTGCCGGACGCATCCGTCACTGTCGTGTAGCTGACGGGCATCGAATTGTACTCCGTCGTCATGTCGGTCCGTTGCAGATTGAGATTTGCTTTCTTCACCGGATCGCCCGTCGCCGCATTGAAGACCTGACCTTGGATCGTACACAGGTCATCTGGAGCAGACGGCGGTCTGGCCGGTACCTGCCCGGTTGCCGTGCGACACAGGAGGAGGAGAAAACAAAAGTACGCGCGCATGGTTCTTCTCGAGACGCCAGTTCAGACGGTTCGGTTGCCCCGACCGTTATCCTCCGTCGGCGCTGAATGGTGGTATTTGACACGTTGGCATTTCGGGCGGAATTCGTCGTGTCGAGGCGGGAGAGATCACCGACGGGTCGATCCCGGGTCTAGCATAGCTGCCAAGAAACATTGCCACTAATCCGTAACCGTTTCCGTTTTGGGGAGTATAAGTTGCAGGATGAATGGCATCTTCGCGCACATTCGTTATGCTCTCCGCCAGTTCCGTCTTGTTCCGGTGTTCACTGGCACGGCAGTTCTGACGCTGGCTTTGGGCATCGGCGGCACGACGGCAATCTACACGCTGATCGACGCAGTGATGCTGCGCGCACTTCCGGTCAGCGACCCGGCCACGCTGTATAGAATCGGTGAAGGCGACAGTTGCTGCGTGCAGGGCGGCCCCCAGGACAAATGGGGGTTCTATTCGTGGTCGCTGGTTCAGCGGCTGAAAGCGGCCGCTCCCGAGTTCGCGGAAGTCACTGCATTCCAGGCCGGCGCAGGTCGCGTCAGCGTTCGACGCTCAGGGTCGAACGAGCCGCCAAAACCGCTTCGCTCGGAATATGTGGATGGCCACTATTTCTCCGTCTTCGGAGTGGGCGCGCTCGGCGGACGCGTCTTCACGCCGAACGATGATCGGGCCGGAGCTCCTCCCGTGGCCGTTTTGAGCCATCACGCGTGGGAGACGGCTTACGGCGCGGACGCTTCCGTGGTCGGCTCGACGTTCGCGGTCGAAGGCCACCCGTTCACCATCATCGGTGTCGCGCCGCCGAGATTTTTCGGCGAAACACTCCGCGGCGATCCGCCCGACATCTGGATTCCGCTTCAGCAAGAGCCGCTGATCTCGGGGCAGGCCAATCTGCTCACCCAACCCGTTGCCGCATGGCTGCGGATGATCGGCCGGCTGCGGCCAGGCGCAACGATCGACGGAATGGGCCCGCGACTTTCCACCGTACTCCGCCGGTGGATGCAGTACGAATCGCAATACCCGGCCAACTGGATGCCGGAAATCATCCGGGGCCTTCCGAAACAGGTAATTGATGTCATCCCGGCAGGCGGAGGCGTTGAAGAGATGAAGGAAGCCTACGGACGAAGCCTCAGGATCCTGCTCATTGTTTGCGGGCTGGTGCTGCTGATCGCGTGTGCCAATGTAGCCAACCTGCTGCTGGTACGGGCGGTGGGACGGCGCGGTCAGACCGCGCTGCGCCTGGCTCTGGGCGCATCCCGCCGCCGGATCGTGCTTCAGGCGCTCGCGGAAAGCGTGGTGCTCGCGATCGGCGGTGGGATCGTCGGACTCGCCGTGGCGATGGCGGCCGCGCGACTTTTGCTTTCCCTGGCGTTCAGCGGGGCGAAGTTCCTGCCGGTGTCCGTCGTGCCGTCGGTACCTGTACTCGCCTTTGCTTTTGGCGTTTCGCTGCTGACTGCCGCGGTTTTCGGAGCGGCTCCGGCATGGTTCGTCACACGCACGGACCCGGCGGAAGCGCTACGCGGGCAGGGCCGGGGCGGCACGGACCGCTCGTCATCCGCAAGCAAGGTTCTTCTGATCGTGCAGGCGACGTTGTCCGTAGTCCTGATCGCGGGTGCCACGATGCTCTCGCGCAGCCTCAGTAACCTTGAAGTTCAGGACTTCGGCTACCGGCTGGACGGACGAGTCGCGATTCAACTGACATCACCGCCCAGCGACTACGCGGGAGCAAAGTTGCAATCGATCTACCGGAGGATGGAGGCGCGTCTCAAACAGATTCCCGGGGTGCGGGGAACAGGACTCGCGCTCTACAACCCGCTGGTGGACAACTGGGGCGAACTGATCATGGTGGCGGGACACCCGCCGGGCAAGATGAGCGAGAACGCCGGCGCTTCGTGGGACCGGGTGAGCGCCGATTACCTCCACGTGCTCGGCATGAAGATGTTACGCGGACGGGAGTTTTCGATCGCGGATAACGAAAACAGCGCGCCTGTCGCGATCGTCAACGAAGCCTTCGTGAGGCGATTCTTCGGCACTCAGGAGGACCCGCTCGGCAAGTATTTCGGGCTGGACGACCCAAGGTACGCGAGTACTTTCCGCATCGTGGGCATCGTGAAGGACGCCAAATTCGCGGGCTTCGCACTCAGCCGTCCGGCGCGGGCGATGTTCTATGTCCCGCTTGCGCAGAATGTCGATTACGGCCCGGACGAGCTAATGTCGCGTATCGAGCGCGCGTCGCATCTGGCGCGCGGTATCACGCTCGAAACGGACATTCCTCCGGGTGTGCTCGAACCGATGGTCCGGAAGACTCTCGCAGAAATCGATCCAAACCTGACGGTGGTAAATCTGCGGACTTACCGGGAGCAGGTTGCGATGCGTTTCGATCGGGAGCGCGCGGTCACGACGCTGGCCGGGTTGTTCGGAATCGTCGCGCTGCTGCTGGCCGCGGTCGGGATGTATGGCGTCACCGCTTACGGGGTGGTGCGGCGGACTGCCGAGATCGGCATCCGGATGGCGCTCGGTGCGGATCGCGCGAGGGTTTTGAGGCTGGTCCTGCGCGGCGCGCTTCACAGTGTGTTGATCGGGGTCAGCGTGGGCGTGCCGCTCGCGATCGGCGCGGGCAGGCTGCTGTCGGCGGAACTCTACGGCGTGACAAGCTGGGATCCGCTGGCCTTGGTACTCGCGGGCTGCGCTCTTGCGGTGAGTGCGTTTATTGCGGCGCTGATTCCGGCCACCCGCGCTGCGTCGATTCTGCCTGCCAATGCTTTGCGGACGGAATAGAGGGGCGTTTGCGACGGCTGTTGCGAGTCCGCGGCGGCAAAGCCCAGATCAGGGCAGTGACGCGACTTTCGCTCGCATGCTGCCCTCATGGAGGCGGATGTCGACATCCGTTCCTTCCGGCACTGGCTTCTTGAGAGCCTGGCCGTCCGGCCCAAGCACGATCGCATAGCCTCTCTCCAGGATCTTGAGCGGACTGAGTTGTCCCAGCTTCGCGGCTCCGGTCTCCAGGCGGCGGCGGGCTTGCTGCAGACGTCTTTGCATGGCGTTGATCGCGGCTGCATCGGCGGCATCCAGGCGGCGGCGGTCCTGCGCCAGTTTGGGCCGGAGATCGAAGACGCGGAGGCGCCGTTCGAGATCACGGAGCCGGAGTTTGCGATTCTCCATCGCTCGCCGAAGCGCATCGCGCATCCGGTAATCGGAGCCGTCGAGGTGCTGCAGGCGGCGTCCGATATTGCGATGGAGGACCGAAAGTGCGCGGTCAATACCCTGCTGGCGGAGGGCGCGCTCCAACATCGCGAGGCGGTACCGCACGATTTGAGCGGCTTTGTGGTCCATTGCGCTGAGGCGCTCGAGCAGGTCCTGGCGCGTGCAGACCACGAGTTCGGCGGCGGCGGACGGTGTGGGCGCTCGGAGGTCGGCGACGAAATCCGCGATCGTGAAGTCGGTCTCGTGCCCGATTGCGGAAATCACGGGCACGCGCGATGCAACAATGGCTCGCGCGACGGCTTCTTCGTTGAAGGTCCAGAGGTCCTCGAGCGAGCCGCCGCCACGCGCTACGACGACGACGTCCGCCCATTCGGTTTTGCTGAAGTACTCCAGGCCGCGGCAGACGTCGCCGATCGCCTCGTCACCCTGCACGCTCGCGGGATAGAGGCGAATGGTGAGTCCCGGAAAACGACGGGAAACGATCTCCACGAAATCGGAGATGACGGCTCCTTTGGAGGAGGTCACGATTCCGATGCGGCGCGGAAACTTGGGGATGGGTCGTTTGCGCGCGGGCTCGAAGAGTCCCTCGAGCGCAAGCTTCTTCTTCAGTTGTTCGAACGCGAGCTGCAGAGCGCCGTGGCCCTGGGCGTCGATGGCCTCGACGAGAAACTGGTACTGACCGCGCTGCTCATAGACGTCGATGCGGCCGCGCGCGAGAACGTGAAGGCCGTCCTGCGGTTTGCAGCGCAGATAGCGTAAGGTGCCGCGGTAACAGACGCAGGTGATCTGCGCGTCGCGGTCTTTCAGTGTGAAGTAACAATGTCCGCTGGTAGCGGTTTTGCAGCCGGAGACTTCGCCGGAGACCCAGATGTCCTGGAAATTGTCATCGAGTAAGGCACGAATGGCGGCGTTGACCTCGGCGACCGTGAAGACCTGGCGTTCCGGAAAAAGCGAGAGGGCGATCTGTTCCTGCATCTAGTCGTGTCCTCCTCTAAGGAGCAAAGATCCTGAGCCACAGATGAACGCAGATGGACACAGATGAAAAACTACGCCGGGTAGAAGTTGCGAGGCCACGCGTGGCGGCGGAGAATGTCCAGGGTGTTGGAGGGCAGCGGGCCCTGCGAACCGGCGGCGGCGTTCGCCAAGACGCTCTCGACGCGGCGCATTCCCGGGATCACGGTGGATACCGCGGGATGCGAGATGCAGAAGCGCAGCGCAACGCCGGAAATACGGTCCATTGGCACCTGAAGATCTTCGCAAATCGCGAGCACCCGGTCGTGCACCTGCTTCTTGCGATCGCCGGTGAAATAGAGGTTGCGGAAGTCGCCCTCGGGGAACTGAGTGAACTCGTTGATCTGGCCTGTCAGCGAGCCTTCGTCGAACGGCACGCGCGCGATGACGCCTACGTTCTTCTCCATGCAGAGGGGAAAAAGGTTCTGTTCAGGTGTCTGGTCGAAGATGTTGTAGATCACCTGCACGGCGTCGACGAGCCCGGTGTTGATGATATCGAGGGCGGAATCGGGCTGATGATCGTTGATGGAGATGCCCACGGCGCGGACCTTCCCGCTGCGCTTAATGTCCTCGAAGCCGCGACGCCACTCATCGTTGTCGATCCACTCGGGGTTCCAGACGTGCAGTTGCTGAAGATCGATGACGTCGACTCCGAGGTTCCTGAGACTCTGTTCGGTGCAGGCGACGATGTAATCGCGCGGGAAAACCTCGGCGATGCCGATGCCGGGACGCGCCGGCCAGAGGCTGTTCTTGGGGGGAATCTTGGTGGCGATGGTCATCGGGAGACCGGTCTCCCGTTTGACGATACCGATCAGTTGCTCGCTATGGCCATCTCCGTAGGCGAGGGCAGTATCGAAGAAGTCGATGCCCTTTCCCAGAGCAGCGTGAAGAGACGCCAGTGCCTGCTGGTCGCCGGTGCCAAGCCATTGTTTTCCGCCGATTCCCCATGCTCCGTAACCGACAGCGCTGACGTCGAGATTAGTCCTGCCTAGTTTTCGCAGTTGCATCGCGACTTCATTGTAAACTCACGCGGCGGGTACGGAACAGCAGACGCGCCGGAATGCTGGCCAGCAGCAGTAAGAGCGCGTACATACTGTTCGCGCGATCGCTGACAACAGCGCCGGCGAGGAACGCCAGACTGGCGGCAAAGACCAGCAGGGTCGGTACCGGATAGAACGGTATGCGGAATGGCCGGACGGCTTGCGGACGCTGTTTTCGCAAGACGAGGACCGAAACGTAGGAGGAGCAATAGTTGGTGACGTAGAAGAAGCCGGCCAGGGCAATCAGGCGGTCGACCGTACCGGTCCAGACCAAGCCGAGGGATACGGCTGTGGTGCAGAGGAGGGCGAAGCGGGGCGTGCCGTTCGGCGCGACCCTCGCCGCAGCGGGCCAGAAGAGGCCGTCCCGGCTGACGGCGAACAGGATCCGGGTGCCGGTCATCAGGACAACGTGAAGCAGGGTCAAAAGGATGACGCAGGCGACACAGGAAAGGAGGAGATCGGTCAGTGGTCCGAAGACCCGGCGGGCCGCGTCGGCAGCGGCGAATTTGGAGGCGGCGAGACCAGCGGGGCCAAGCGCGCGAAGAAACGCGAAATTCAACAGGATATAGATCGAGGTGACCAGCGCAAGACCTCCGAAAATCGCGCGGGGGATCTGGCGCGCAGCCTGGTACGTTTCTTCCGAGAAGTAGATCGGCTCATACCAGCCGTCATAGGTGACAACGATGGATTGAACGGCGAGGATGAGGGCGGCACCGAGAGTCGCTGCCGGGGCAGGTGGGGCGGGGGCTGAGGAGGATGCCGCAGGCAGGGTAAAGCAGGCGACCACGAGACCCATCAGGGCCGTCGCGGCGATTGCGGAGGCGGTTTGCTGGACACGTCCGCTGAGCCGGATGCCGAACCATTGGAGGGCTGCGAAGGCAAGGATAAAAGCGGTGGCGAGAGCCGTCCCGTGAGCACCGGCGTTCGGCGCGATGCGGGCTAGGAACTCGACAGCGGCGGTGGCAGCGTAGGCCGCTGCTGCGGTGTTGGCCAGAAAATCGGACCAGCCTACGGCAAAGCCGACAGGGTCGCCCATGGCCTCACGGGCGTAGACGTAGAAGCCACCGGCGCGGGGGACCATAGCGACGAGTTCAGCCACATTGAGTGCCCCCAGGGCGGAATAGACGGCACCCGCCAACCACATCAGCATAATGAGCCAGGGTTCGCGGAGATAGGCGGCGACCGGCCCGGGCTGGCGGAGAATGCCGACTCCCAATGTGCAGCCGATGGACACCGCAATCCCGAAAAAAAGCCCCAGAACGCGCAACAGGGAGGAGGAAGCCGTTCCTGGAGCAGACATTTCCCGACTTTATCGCAAAAGACATGGGTGCTTTAACTGTTTGAACTGATACACTTTGGACAATTGCACTCTATGCCCGCTTCAGCAAATGCACCTGTTCTGCTTCACGCCGCTTTCAATTCCCTGCCATTTGGGGTTGTAATTCTGGCTCGCGATGGTCGTGTCGTATGGCAAAATGCGCGTTTCGACGCGCTCGATCCGGCACTGCCGGAGGCGCTGCGTCCGGCGATCGCGAGCGACGAACCGTGGCGCGGCGAAACGATCTGGCGGAGGAGCGATGGCGCCTGGTTTCCAGCGAAGGTTACCGTCGATTCGCTCGATCGCGAGCACCGCATGGTGACGATTCGCGAGCTCCCCGCCGGGGAAATGATCGCGCGCGAACATTGTCATCTGATCGCGGAGAACGCGGTGGACGTGATCTGGCTTTGGGACGTCGTACACGAGCGGTTGGCATTTGTCAGCCCATCAGTGGAGCCTTTGCTGGGAAAGACGCCTCTCGAAGCGATGCAAGACGGTCCTGCGGAGATGATGACGCCGGAATCGTTCGAGCGTGCCTCCGCGCAGCTCGCGCAGTGGATTGCCGAGGTCGAGGCAGGCGACGAATCGAGCCGCACGCGGACGAACGAGTTCGAGTACCGGCACAAAGATGGAACCGTAGTGCCCATCGAGACCGCGACCCGGCTGATTTCAAACGCCGACGGGAGGATCCAATACGTTCTGGGCGTGAGCCGCGATTTCCGGGAGCGGAAAGCTGCGGAGGAGGCGATGGCGGCAGCCGAAGAGAAGTACCGAACGATCTTCGACGGTGCAATGGAAGGCATGTACCGGACGTCGATCAATGGCCGTCCGCTGGCGGTGAACGCCGCCGCGGCAAGGATTCTAGGCTTTGATTCGCCTGAGGATCTGCTGGAAACAGTCACCGATATCGGGGGACAGCTCTGGGTCAGCCGCACCGAGCGGGAGCGATTCATGTCCATGCTCGACGAACAGGGCACAGTGCGGAGTTTCGAATGTGCACAGCGCCGCAAAGACGGGCAGATCGCATGGATTTCGTTAAACACGCACAGAGTCCGCGGTCCAAACGGGGATGCCCTCTACAACGAAGGCTTCATGGAGGAGGTCACGGAACGGAAACGGATGCAGTACGCGCTGCAACAGTCGGAAGAAAAACTGGCGAAACTGTTCATGGCAAGCCCGGCGCTGAATAGCATTCACGATATTCATGATGGCGGACGAATCCTGGATGTGAACGAGAGGTTCGAGCAAGTCACCGGGTATCTTCGAGAAGAAGTGGTCGGCAGGACTGTGCGGGAGATCGGATGGCTTCCCGACCCCGCAACCGGCCCGATCATCGAGAACGCGCTGCTCACGGATGGACGCATTCGCAACCTGGAGCACCGGTTCCGGACGAAATCGGGCGAGATCCGGACGGCACTCCTCTCGGCGGAACGGATTGAGCTGGGCGGCCGTATGTGCTCCATCAGCGCGCGCTTCGATATCACCGAAAGGCAGCAGACGCAGGAGCGCCTCGAGAACCTGGCAACGGCGATCGAGCAGGCCGCCGAGCAGATCGTCATCACCGATCCCGAGGGGAAGATTCAGTACTGCAATCCGGCATTTGAGAAGACGACGGGATACGCGCGCGACGAGGTACTGGGGCAGAACCCGCGAATCCTGAAATCGGGCAAGCAGGCTTCTGAGTTCTATAAGAATCTCTGGGCCACGATCAAGTCCGGGAAAACCTGGTCAGGCCGTTTCACGAACCGTCGTAAGAATGAGTCGACGTATGAAGAGGAAGCGACGATCTCGCCGGTGCGCGATGCAGCCGGGGAGGTACGCGCGTATGTCGCGGTAAAGCGTGATGTCAGTGAACGTCTACACCTGGAAAGCCAGCTCCGGCAGGCGCAGAAACTGGAGAGCATCGGACGGCTGGCGGGTGGGGTCGCGCACGATTTCAACAACCTGCTAACGATCATCAACGGTTACGCGGACCTGGTGCTCGCGAAAGTGGAACGAGAGGACCCGCTGCGCGCGTATGCCGACGAGATCCGCAAGGCTGGACAGCGCGCGGCCGGGTTAACACGGCAGTTACTGGCGTTCAGCCGCAAGCAAGTGTTCGAGGTAAGAACGCTGGACGTGAACGCAATCGTGCGGGATACCGAGCGGATGCTGCGCAGGTTAATCGGCGAGGACATCGAGCTGGTCACCCGGCTCGAAGCGGACCTGGGGGCGGTGAAGGGCGATCACGATCAACTGCACCAGGTGATCATGAATCTGGCAGTCAACGCGCGGGACGCGATGCCGAACGGTGGCCGACTGACGATCGAGACTCGCAACTATGCAATAGCGCCGGGGGCAGGAACGCATCCGGACGCGTCGCCGGGACGATACGTGGTGATGTGCATCTCCGATACGGGCTCCGGCATGGACGACGAAACGCTGGAGAGCATCTTCGAGCCGTTCTTCACGACCAAGGAGCAAGGCAAAGGTACCGGGTTGGGACTCTCGACCGTATATGGCATCGTCCGGCAGAACGGAGGATGGATCGAAGTGTCGAGTGAGTTGGGCAGCGGAACGGTGTTCCGGGTCATCCTGCCGCGCGTCGAGCCCGATCCTGAGACGGAACGCATCCCGGCGGTTCAGGAAGCCGCTCCGCAAGGAGGAGAAACCGTGCTGGTGGTAGAGGACCAGGAGGAGGTCCGCCGTCTGGCACGGAGGATTCTGGTAGCGAGCGGATATCGGGTTCTGGAAGCGGCGAACGGAGCCGAGGCTTACGTCCGCGCGCGGGAGCACGCCGGTCCGATTGATTTGCTGCTGACCGACGTCGTCATGCCCGGATCAACGGCAAAGAGCTTTCCGAGCAGTTGCGCCGTACGCGGCCGGGGTTGAAGGTGCTTTTCAGCTCCGGGTATACGGCGGATGTGATTGCGCATCGTGGAGTGCTGGAGCCGAACGTCGCGTATTTGCCGAAACCTTTCAGCGCGGCGAGCCTCACGGCCAAAGTCAGTGAAGTGCTCGCGTCGAAGGATCGTTACTTCGGCGACAATACCTAGCATGCGAGCTTACGAGATCAATCGATTCGGAATCGATGAACTGGAAGCGGTAGAGCGGCCGGATCCGGTTCCGGGGGTCGGACAAGTGTTGGTGAAAGTCCGAGCCGTGAGTTTGAATTTCCGCGACCTGATGGTCGTGAAGGGACAGTACAATCCCAAGCTCAAGATGCCGATGGTGCCCTGTTCGGATGGCGCGGGCGAGGTGGTGGCGGTTGGCGACGGCGTCACGCGGGTGAAGCCAGGCGATCGCGTCTGCGGGATCTTCATGCAAGGCTGGCTTGCGGGAGAGGTCAACGAAGCCGCGGCGCGGACCGCGATGGGCGGAGCGATCGACGGGATGCTGGCGGAGTCCGTGGTGCTGCACCAGGATGGGCTGGTTCCGTTTCCGGCGCACCTGAGCTTCGAGGAAGCAGCAACTTTGCCGTGTGCCGGCGTAACGGCGTGGCATGCGGTGGTGGTGAAGGGGCGAATTCAGCCGGGGGAGACGGTGCTCACGCTCGGCACCGGCGGAGTGTCGATTTTCGCTCTGCAATTCGCGGTGATGAGCGGCGCGCGCGTGATTGCGACGTCGAGCAGCGATGAGAAGCTGACACGGGTAAAATCCATGGGTGCGGCTGAGACGATCAATTACAAAACGACGCCTGACTGGGAGGAGCGCGTCCGCAAACTGACGGGTGCGGGGGCGGATCACGTGGTCGAGGTCGGCGGGTCCGGAACCTTGATGAAGTCTTTGCGAGCGGTTC
>Ga0068855_100010537_pt1 | contig 11148 bp, 6 predicted proteins | sample KBSCornC52_FD_66592 | JGI IMG/M metagenome (GOLD analysis project Ga0068855, IMG submission 66592) | Corn rhizosphere microbial communities from Kellogg Biological Station, Michigan, USA - KBS Corn C5-2 | ecosystem: Host-associated > Plants > Roots > Rhizosphere > Soil ... | reverse complement strand
AATGAGGTTCTAGTAAAGGAAGTCTTCCCGCATGTACGGTGGGAAAACTTCCAACGAGCGCTCTGCATTCTAGACCCTTACGGCTTGCATTTGGACTGGCAGGTGATTAAGACGGCGGCAGATTCCAAGGCGGTTGAAATCTTCCTTAACTTCCCGGTCATGGACATGCAAATGAATGTCTTTTGGGCAAACCCGGATCGGGTCACCGACGAGAATCGGTACCGGATGACACGATTCTGGGGAGACGAATCATGGAGAGATGCGGCGTATTCAATTGTTCAGGGGCTTTTCGGAGAGATGACTGAGAAGAACTCAATCGATAGAATCACGGCAGCATTTCAAAAGAGGCTCAAAACAGCAGCAGGTTTCGAATTTGTGCCAGATCCGATTCCGATGCGAAACACAAAGGGTGCCGTCGTATATTACTTATTTTTCGCCTCTCACAATCGAACCGCAAATAAGATCGTGAAATACATTTTCGAGCAATATGAAAAATACGGGGAGGTTCCAAATGGCTGAACATTCTGCAATTGAGTGGACCGACGCAACCTGGAACCCCGTTCGTGGCTGCACGAAAATCAGCCCGGGCTGCAAGCATTGCTACGCCGAAGTGTTTGCGGAACGCTTTCGCGGCGTTCCCGGCCATCCCTACGAGCAAGGCTTCGATCTGCGTCTTGTTCCCGAGAAGCTCTCGGAGCCGCTCCGCTGGCAATCGCCGAAGATGATCTTCGTGAACTCCATGAGCGATCTATTCCATGAAGGCGTGCCCGACGATTACATCGAAGCCGTCGCCAAGGTGATGGTCAAGGCGAATTGGCATACCTATCAAGTCCTGACAAAGCGCTCCGCCCGAATGGCTGAGCTCTTGGCCGGACGTTTGCGATTTGCAGCGAAAGCACCGCACATCTGGTGGGGCGTAAGCATCGATACACGGGCCTATGGATTCCCGCGGCTCGCCGATCTTCAGAATTCTCCGGCGGTAGTTCGTTTCTTATCAGTGGAACCGCTGCTGGAAGACTTGGGAAGGATCGACCTCAAAGGCATCCATTGGGTAATTGTCGGCGGCGAAAGCGGCCCCGGAGCAAGACCCCTGTCCAAGGAATGGGTGACTTCACTGCGGGATCAATGCGTGGCAGCCAAGGTCCCATTCTTCTTCAAACAATGGGGCGGGGTTCGGAAAAAGCATGCCGGACGGGAGTTGGACGGGCGGACCTATGACGGGTTTCCCGTTCGCGTCAGCAATCCTGTTTCGCCACTCACCACCGCATTGGCGTGGGCGAGAGAGATTCACCAATCCTATGCGGCTTCTCGTAAAGACCTACTTCCGGTTTTGAGCTGAGTCCTCTTAGAGAATCTTCTTCCCAAACGCCGAGCAAGCCAGCTCCACCGCCAGGTCCGCCGTCCGGTTATGCTCGTCGATCACCGGGTTCACCTCGACCATCTCGAAGCTCAGCAGCCTCCCGTGGTCGGCGATGATCTCCATCGCCAGGTGCGCCTCGCGATACGTGGCGCCTCCGCGTACCGGCGTGCCCACGCCCGGCGCGTCCTCCGGATCAATCCAATCCATGTCCAGCGAAACGTGGTATCCGGCGGTGCCGCGCCCGGCCACCCGCAGCGCCTCTTCCATCACGGTGCGCATCCCGCGCTCATCGATGTCGCGCATGGTGTACACCTCGCCCACGCCCGCGCGCTTGATGTTCGCCCGCTCCGCCGCATCGATATCGCGCACCCCCACCAGCACCGTGGCTTCCGGCGACACCTTGGGTGCGTGGCCGAAGATGTTGGCCAGCAGGTCCGGCCCAAGTCCCAGCAGCGCGGCCAGCGGCATCCCGTGCACATTCCCGGAGGGCGACGTGTCCGGCGTGTTGATGTCGGAATGCGCATCGATCCACACCAGACCGATACTCTGCCCGCGCTGGCGGTAGAACTCCGACACACCGGAAATCGACCCCGCCGCCAGCGAGTGGTCGCCGCCCAGCACCAGCGGCGTCATGCCCTTTTCCAGCGTCTCCAGAACAGCCTCGGCCGTGCGCGTGCAAACTTCCGCGATCTGTTTCAGGTAATGTGCATTTTCTGAGCCGGATGCCTGCGTCTCCGGAACCTCCACCTTGATGTTGCCGCCGTCTGTTACGTGGTGCCCCAGAGCCTCAAGGCGGGCTTCCAGCCCCGCGACCCGCATGGCGGAGGGACCCATATCCACGCCGCGTCGGCTGGCCCCCATGTCCAGCGGCACGCCGAGTACGCGAATCTGGCGAGTAGGCAATGATTGCAGGCCTCCGCCGGCCACGGCGGCAGCGTTTTCAGCATTGGGAGGATTCGACATAAGGGGATCTCGTTCAGTCGGCGCCCGCCGTTGCAGCAGGCTGTTTTCGCCGCACTGCCATCATACTCGCGCGCCCCGCCCCAACGTCTGTCCCGGTTTGGGAGGAAGGTATCCGAGGTGACACGAAAGGGGCATTCCAGCCGCCATCTCACCGTGTAAGATTAGGCGAAAGAAATCGCTCGCTCAGGACGAAAGCTCCGGATGTTCGAGAGTTCCCGGATGCGCAGCCTGTCTTCTTCACCGCGGGCTTGGACGGGTTCGATGAGGAGAATCGTCGCGGCAGGAATGTTTCTGGCCCTTGGCGCGATCCCTTGTCTTTATGCCGCTCCCGTGACATCGCTGGCCGAACTGAATCGCATGAGCAATCAGCAGGCCGCAGCCGGTGTCTCCGTGGACTTTGACGCCACGGTTACGTTTTTCCGCAGCTACGAGAACACCCTCTTCGTCCAGGACGGAGATGCCGCCGTCTACGTGCAGCCCAACCGCGCTTACCCGCTGTCCGCCGGCGACCGCATCCACGTCCATGGCGTGACCCAGTCCAGCTTCCGCCCTTTCGTCAACAAGGCTGAAATTATCGTGCTCGGCCATGCTGCGCTTCCTGCTGCCCCCCTCGCCTTCTATGACGACCTCATCCACGCCCGGCTCGACTGCCGCTACGTCCGTCTCCGCGGCCGGGTTCTCTCGGCCGACATCTCCAGCAGCTCCGACCGGCCCTATACCAACCTGCAGTTACTCATTGATGGCGGCACCGTCGAAGTCCAGATCGAGGCCAACAACCCCGATGCGCTGCCCCCGCTGCTTGACGCCGAAGTCGAAATCGCCGGCGTAATCTCAGGCCGCTTCGACGGAAAAATGGAGATGACCGGGATCGTCCTGCACACCCAGAGCATGGCCAATCTCGAGGTGCTGAAGCCGCAGCAGAATTCCCCCTGGACCGCGCCCCTCACTCCCATTGACCAGGTGATCTCAGCCTCGCGCTCGCTGAACCAGTCGGGCCGGGTTCGCGTGCACGGCGTCGTTACGTACTTCATGCCGGGCTCGGCCGTGGTGTTGCAGAATGCCGGCCGAAGCCTGTGGGTTCACACCCGCGCCCTCAATGGCATGCAGGTCGGCAATGAAATCGACGCCACCGGCTTCCCCGACGTGCATGACGGCTTCCTCCGCCTCGCTGATGGTGAAATCCTCGACAGCGGAAAACACACTCAACTCGAGCCCATTCTCGTTACCTGGAACAACCTCAGCCGAAGCCTCCACGTGTTTGATCTGGTCTCCGTCGATAGCGATGTCGTCGCCGAGGTGCGCGAAGGCGGCCAGGACGAATATGTTCTGGTCAGCGACGGCCATCTCTTCTCCGCAATTTTGCGGCGACCGCCCCATACGTCGCCAATCACCGAGCTTGGGCCCATGAAGCATATCCAGCCCGGCTCGCGCGTGCGCGTCACCGGAATCTGCATCCTCGAGGACTCGAACCCCTTCAACGCCGACGTTCCCTTCAACCTGCTTCTCCGCTCCACCGATGACATTGCCGTCATCGCCCGCCCGTCGCCCATCACCATCGAGAACCTGCTCAAGGCCGTCGGATTACTCGCGGTGCTCGTGATTGCCATCTTTGTCTGGGGCTGGATGCTCAGGAGCAAAGTAGCGCGCCAGACCAAAACCCTGGCCAGCCGCGTCGAGGCTGAGGCCGCCATGGAGCGGTTCAATGCCCAGATTGAGCAGCGCCGCAGCCGCATTCTCGAAGACATCAATGGAACCCGGCCCCTGGCCGAAGTCCTCGAAGAGATCACCACACTGGTCTCCTTTTGCCTCGAAGGCGCGCCCTGCTGGTGCGAAATTACCGATGGCCCCCGCCTGGGAAGCGTGCAGGAGGAGAGTGCCGGCCGTCGCATGGTCAGCGAGGAGATTCCCGCCCGCTCCGGCCCGTCCCTCGGACGCCTCTGCGCCGCCCTGCCGCCGGAGAGCGTCAGCCATCCCGAAGAAGTGCAGGCCTTCTATCAGGGCACGCGCCTTGCAACCCTCGCTATCGAAACCCGGCGCCTCTACTCCGACCTGGTGCACCGCTCCGAGTTCGACCTGCTCACCGATGTCCACAATCGCTTCTCCCTTGAGAAGCAGTTGGATGCCCTGATTGCCCAGGCCCGTGAGGAGGCAGGCGTCTTCGGCCTCATCTATGTCGATCTGGACGAGTTTAAGCAGGTAAATGACGTCTATGGACACCGCGTCGGCGACCTCTACCTGCAGGAAGTCAGCACCCGAATGAAACACCAGCTCCGCTCCCATGACATCCTCGCCCGCCTGGGCGGCGACGAGTTTGCCATTCTGGTGCCCGGCGCCCGCAACCGAAGCGATCTGCATGAGATTGCGCTGCGGCTGGAGCGCTGCTTCGATGGACCTTTTGCCGTGGAAGGATGCATCCTCAAGGGGTCGGCGAGCGTTGGCAGCGCCCTCTATCCGGAAGACGGAAGCACCCGCGACAGTCTCTTGAGCTCCGCCGACGCCGCCATGTACGTAGCTAAGAACACTTCCGGGTTGTCGAAGCGGGATTGAGGTTACTCGCTAGCGCCGCTCAAGCTGCGGCCCTGCGGCGTTCTTAAGAATGGACGCTGGCCGGAGGGTTCCATGCGTGCCACCGCCAGCAGAGCATAACGAACGGATTCAGACGAGTGAACCGGAAAATCATAGGGTTCGTGGTTGTTTTCTGCGCCACGGTTGGAGCGACGGCACAGCGCCAGGGCGTCTTGTCATCCGTACGCCAGATCTCGCAGCTTGACGCAGGCTCCGCATCCCACTCCCTTCCCGTCGACTTCCAAGCCACCCTTACCTACTTTCGTCCCTATGAGCAGACCATGTTCGTCGAGGATGGCGATGCCGCAATTTTTGTCAAAGCCACCACCGACGCTCCTCTTGCGCCCGGCGATCGCATCCGTGTCCGCGGGGTAACGGTCTCCGGTCTCCGCCCCTACGTGCAAAGCCATGACATCACCTTGGCGGGACGGGGATCCCTGCCTGTGCCGCGTCCGGCGAACTTTGCTGACCTCATCTCCTCCGCCGACGACTGCGTGCGCGTTATTGTGCATGGGCGTGTCCGGTCCGTCGTGGAAGAGACCAAGACGGATGTGCGCGGAGGGAACCGTCCCCGCCAGGATGCCATCCGAATGGAAATCCTCACCGACGGCGGCTTGATTGAAGCCCTGATCGATCAGTCCCGGGAGCGCAGTTTTGATCGATACCTTGACGCCGACGTGGACATCACGGGAATCGCCGGGGGCAAGTTCGACGGAAAGCTGGAACAGACCGGTGTCGTCGTTCATGTGGCGACGATGGACGATGTCAGGATCGTCCGGCCCGCATCCCGCGATCCGTGGTCCATTCCCGTCACTCCGCTCAATCAGGTCATGCGCACTTACAATGTGCGGGACATGACGCAGCGCGTCCGGGTCACGGGCACCATTACCTTTTACGAGCCCGGCTCGGCCGCGGTTATCCAGGACGGAACGCGCAGCCTCTGGATTTCCACGCTCCAGCGCGACCGCTTCGCCCTAGGGGAAGTCGTGGACGTCACCGGCTTTCCAGATACCCACTCCGGCTTCCTCACCCTCGTGAATGCCCAAATTCGAGGCCTGAATTCCCGCGCCCAGTTGGCGCCCGCGACCGTGACATGGGATGACCTGGCCGCAAGCAGAAAGGTATTCGACCTTGTGACCATCGAAGGCCGCGTTCTTACGGAAAACCGTGAAACCGGCCAGGATGAGTATGTCGTTTCATCCGGTGGTCACCTGTTTACCGCGATCTTTCGCCACAATGTGCTCTATCGCTTTGCCGATGAACCGATGCCCGCCATGAGGCAGGTCGAACCAGGGTCCATCGTGCGCATCACCGGCATCTGTGTCCCTCAGGATTCGAACCCGTTCGCCGGCGAAGTGCCCTTCAATGTTTTTCTTCGCTCCGTAGACGACATCCAGGTGATTGCCATGCCCTCATGGCTGAGCGTGCGCCACCTGCTCTTCGTCCTGGCGGCTCTGCTGCTCATGCTGTTTCTCTTTGGGATCCGCATGTGGCTGGTGGAGCACCGCATCCGGCGCCAGAATGCCGCCTCGGCCTATATTGAGCAGCGCCGCGCCCGCATCCTCGAGGACATCAACAACGGCCGGCCTCTTTCGGAAACCCTGGAGCGCGTCACCGAACTTGTTTCGGCCCACCTGTATGGGGCGGCCTGCTGGTGCACAATAGTCGACGGGCCACGGCTGGGCAACGCTCCCACCGCAGGCTTTTCCGGCATGCGCATCGTCGAAATGCCGATCCCTGCGCGATCCGGCGGTGCGCTGGGTACCCTTTATGCCGCGTTCCCCGCGCGCACTACTCCCGCTTCCATTGAATCCGAGACACTCGCCAGGGCCGCTGGACTCGCCGCCCTGGCCATCGAAACCACTCGCCTGTATGCCGACCTGGTGCACCGCTCCGAGTTCGATCTCCTCACCGACGCGCAGAACCGCTTTTCCCTTGAGAAGTTTATTGACGAGGAGATCGAGCACGCCCGCAACGTTGCCGGCGCGTTCGGAGTTCTCTACATCGACCTCGACGGATTCAAGCAGGTTAACGACGAATTCGGGCACCATGTGGGCGACCTCTACCTCAAGCTCGTCGCCGAGCGCATGAAGCGCCAGCTACGGCCGGGCGACATGCTGGCGCGTCTCGGCGGAGACGAGTTCGCCGCGGTCATTCCCACCGCCCATAGCCGCGCCAAACTGGAGGAAATCGCCACCCGCCTGGAGCGTTGCTTCGCCGAGCCCTTCGTTTGCGGCGAATTCGTTCTTCGCGGATCGGCAAGCGTCGGCATGGCCCTTTATCCCGCCGACGGAGCCACCCGCGACTCCCTCCTCAAAGCCGCCGACTCCGCGATGTACGACCGCAAACGCAGCCGCGTAGCCCACCTCGAGCACAGCAGCTCTTACCCCGCCCCGGTGGAATAATCTCGGGCTCGTCTTTCTCCTTGCAGCAAGTAAGAATCTCCTGATTCCCCGCCGTTTTCTGCCGATAACCCACCTGACAGGCAGGAGTTCCCCGTGTTGCGAGCGGTATGCAGATCCGCAATGCTTGGCTTGAGCGCCACGTTGAGCGCAGGCGCGCTTTCCGCACCTGGCCAGCCCACAGGGAATCCCCTGCGTTCCCTGCGCGACGTGGTTGCGGTCAGCCATCAGGACGCCGCGCGCGAACTCCCTGTCGCATTTGAAGCCACCGTAACCTACTTCCGCGGCTATGAAAAGACGCTCTTCGTCGACGACGGCGAAAATGCCATCTACGTCGGTGCGACGACCACCCTGCGCCTGGTCCCGGGCGACCGCATCTTGATTCATGGCAGCACCCGCGACAGCTTCCGGCCCATCGTCATCGCCAGTGAAATCCGCCTCCTTCGTCATGAAAACCCGCCCGCCCCCGCGCCGGCCTCCTACGCTGCCATGATTCGCTCGGACTTCGACTGCCGCTATGTCACAATTCACGGGCGCGTCGTCTCCGCCACCATGACCCTGAGTTCCGGCCGCTCCGTCACTGCCCTGGAACTGCGCATGGAAGGAGGCTATGTCGGCGTGACCATCGACAGCGACGATCCCGCGCGGTTCAAAAACATGCTCGACTCCGAGGTGGCCATCACCGGCGTCGCTTCCGGCATGTTCGATGGAAAAATGCAGCAGACCGGGATCCTCATTCATGTCTCGACATTCAACGAGATCAAGATGATTTCTGCCCCCGCCATCGATGCCTGGGCCCTCCCGCTCACTTCCATGGGTCGCGTCCTGGAGAGGTCCTACGTCGTCGATCGCTCCGAACGCGTCCGTGTCCGCGGCGTCATCACCTACTATCGGCCAACCAAGATGGCAGTGCTCCAGGACGGCAACCGGAGCATCCGCGTCCTCACTCCTCAGATCGCTCCCCTCCGGGTGGGCGATCGCGCCGACGGCATCGGTATCCCCAGCGTGGAAAACGGCTTCCTCACCCTCGTCATGGGCGAGATCCGCGGCACCGGCGGCAATGAGCCGGTCGCCCCGCAGCCATTGCATTGGAAACAGCTCGCCTCGGGCGAGTATGCCTTCAATCTCGTCTCGATGGAAGGCGTGGTCGTCACCCAGGTACGCGAGCACGCGCAGGACGTCTACATCATCTCCGCCGACGGCAACCTTCTTTCCGCCGCCGTCCGCCACCCGTTCGTCTACGAGTGGAACGCGCCCCGCGATCCGCCTCCCATGCCACTCATCCGACCGGGCAGCCGAGTGCGCATCACCGGCGTGGACATGCTCGACGACGGCAATCCCTTCAACGGAGCCATGGCCTTCGGCATCCTCATGCGTACCGCACAGGACGTGCAGGTGCTCGCCCAACCCCCTTGGTTCGATGTCCGCCACCTGGCGCAGATCGCCGGCGGCCTCAGCTTCGTTGTGCTCATCGTCGCCATCTGGGGAGGGCTGCTCCGCCGCAAGGTACATCGCCAGGCCGCGGCCATTGCCCGGCGCACTGAAGCCGAGGCCATGCTGGAACGCCGCCGAAGCCAGATCCTCGAGGACATCAACTCCAATCGCCCCCTCGACGAGCTCTTACACGGCATCGCCGACTTCGTCTCACTCAATCTCAATGGCGCCTGCTGCTCACTGCAGGTCGCCAACAGCGTTCCCATCGGCAACTTCGCGAGCGCGCCGCAAACTGCGCACATGGCGCGCCACGAGATCCGCTCCCGCGAAGGACGCCTGCACGGCACGCTGCTGGCCGCCATCGATCCCATGTCCCATCCCCCTTCGAACTTGTCCGATGTGCTCAACACCGGCGCCCGCCTCGCCGCTCTCGCCATCGATAACCACAGCCTTTACTCCGACCTCGTCCACCGCTCCGAATTCGACCTGCTCACCGATATCTACAACCGCTTCAGCCTGGAAAAACATCTCGACATTTTGATCGACGAAGCCCGCCTGAAACGTGCGTGCTTCGGAGTCGCCTACATCGATATGGACGATTTCAAACAGGTCAACGACCGGCACGGCCATCGCATCGGCGATCTGTGCCTGCAGCAGGTAGCGGAGCGCATGAAGCGACAGTTGCGCCCCGGCGACGTGCTGGCGCGCATCGGCGGCGACGAGTTCGCAGCCGTCGCCTCCGACGTGCGCGGCCGCGCCGATATGGAGGAAATCGCAGCACGGCTCGAACGCTGCTTCGATGAGCCGTTCTTCCTCGACGGCTATCCGATGCGCGTCTCAGCCAGCGTGGGACTCTCCATCTATCCGGAAAACGGAACCACCCGCGACGCCCTCTTCGGCGCAGCCGATGCCGCCATGTATGCGGGAAAGTCCCGGCGCCGTCACATCGAGGCCATCGCGCACTCCGCCCAGCAAACCTGACCTGAGCCTAACGCACGTGCAATTGCGAGATCGCGGCCTTGCCGTCGATCATCTCTGCCTTGCGCCAACTGCTCTTGTCGTTCAGCGCCACCCAGCGCCGCTCCTCGCTGCGATAATGCCAGTCCTTGTCGAGCTGGAAATAAATCAGCAGCCCGCTCGACTCCAGCACGTTCAGAACGCTGTTGTCGTGCGAATTGCGCTCGTCGTAATCCGTCGTCGCGCTCTGCCCCATCTCCGAATAAATTTCGTTCAGCTCGAAAAGTAATCCGTTGACCGCGTCCTCCATCGGCTCCACGTTCAGCCCGATGCGCTTGGCCTCGCGCAGCGTGATGGGATAGTTGTGCGACGGATAGCCGGAGTTGAGGATGTTCGAAATCTCCCGCGCGCGGTCCGCATCCTCCATGTGATACGACAGGATCTCCTCGCAGATGCGCGTCGACAGCGCGCTCGAGCGGTCCACCGCGCCGATCACCAGCGGATGCACGTAAGGGAACAGCGCCTCGTACGGATTCTTCGTCGAATCCTTCGCCTGCTCGGTCCACAGCCGGATCACGCGCAGCAGTTCGTCGTTGCTCACGCTCACCCGGTCGTTGTCCCGGTCGATTGGCGAAAGATCGTGGGTGAGGGAAGTGTCGACGGCCGATAGATGCGCCAGCGGGCCCATGATAATGCGGTCCGCGCCCAGCGCCAGCATGGTCGCCGCCGATTGGCACTCCAGCGGCGCCAGCACCGTCAGGTGCGTCGTGTAGCGACGCAGCAGGTTGACCATGCGCAGCGCCGCCTGTCCCGATCCGCCGTCTGACTTGATGAACAACGAGAGCCGGTCTATCTTTTTCGCCGAACGCAGCAGCGCATACAGGCCTGCAACATCGTTCTGGCAAATGGCGCCCTTGGTTGAATTCCAGTAGGTAAACACCGGCTCGCCCAGCGCCGCGGACAGCCGCTCGATCACCGGCTGCGTGCGCTCCATCAGCACAGGAGGCTTCACGGGTTCGGGGCGGGAGGGACGAAGTGTTTCGGCGGAAGCGGCGTTTTTGGCCATTTCGATTGGTTCAGATGACGCAGACTCGATTATGGTAGCAAACGCAACCTGCGCCGACGCAGCCACGAAACAAAAAGGCCCGGCAAGCGCCGAGCCCTTTTGCCTGTCGCCAAAACTCATCGGCGTTGCAATTGCGGATCCTGCATCTCGCTGTTCTGATCCATTCCGGGTGGAGGAAGAATCACGGTGACCGGCGACTGCAACTGGAAGTTGATCACCGTCTCCGTTGGAATCACCGTCTGCTGTCCCCGCGTCGCGGCGTTCACTCCCACGCCCGCGCCGGCTCCGGCAAGACCGCCGATCGCCGCCCCTTTGCCGCCGCCGGCGAGCCCGCCAATGAGCGCGCCCAGTGCGGCGCCGCCTCCCGCCTTGATCGCGGTGTTCTTGCCGCGCGCCGCGCC
>Ga0068855_100010535_pt1 | contig 11151 bp, 12 predicted proteins | sample KBSCornC52_FD_66592 | JGI IMG/M metagenome (GOLD analysis project Ga0068855, IMG submission 66592) | Corn rhizosphere microbial communities from Kellogg Biological Station, Michigan, USA - KBS Corn C5-2 | ecosystem: Host-associated > Plants > Roots > Rhizosphere > Soil ... | reverse complement strand
CGCCATGCCCACCGTGCCGCGCACGAATGGCTCGGGCGTAAATTCCGCCTTTAATTTTTTACCGCTGCCGCCCATGCCGGTGCCGGTGGGATCACCGGTTTGCGCCATGAACCCTTCAATCACGCGGTGGAAAATCTGACCGTTATAGAAACCCTGGGCCACCAGTTCTTTAATCCGTGCGGCATGATTGGGCGCGAGGTCTGGGCGCAATTGCAGATAAACATCCCCGCCCGCCAAGGTCATAATCACGGTATTGGCAGGGTCGGTTAAGGTTGGCGGCATATTATCGGCCGCGGCAGGTTTTGCGCACATAAAAATTCCCAAGGCAAGAAGTGAAAGGATGAGGTGTTTCATATTTATGAAATGACATAGATGTGGATTTATTGCAACTCCCGCCAGCCGATATCGCGGCGGTAAAAACCTTCGGGCCACGTGATGTCTTTGATCGCCCGGTAAGCATTTTGTTGCGCGGTTTTTAAATCCGCGCCAAAGCCGACAACATTCAATACGCGCCCGCCATAGGCAGTAATATCACCATCCGAATTTAATTTGGTTCCAGCATGAAAAATTTTCACATTTTTCTCGTCTACTCGTTTACTCGTCTGCTCGTCTGCTATGCGAATAACGGAACCCTTCTCATAATCGCCGGGATAACCATTCGCCGCCATCACCACGCATAGGGCGTAATCATCGGAAAATTCCACAGGCGGCGCTTCATCCAATTTGCCCTGCGCGGCCAGATAAAATAATTGCAACAAATCGGTTTTCAGTCGCGGTACGACGACCTGCGTTTCCGGATCGCCCCAGCGGATATTATATTCAATCAACTTCGGTCCCTGCGCCGTTACCATCAGGCCTGCAAATAAAATGCCCTTAAATGGCGCACCGCGTTTTTGTATTTCCGCCAGTGTCGGTTCCACGAAACGTACCATGATATCATCCAGAAATTCCGGTGTCGCGATTTTCACAGGCGAATAGGCACCCATACCGCCGGTGTTTGGACCTTCATCGCCATCAAAGACACGTTTGTGATCCTGCGCCGCGCCCAGGCAAACCGCGCGCGTACCGTCACAAAGCGCAAAGACCGAAACTTCCGGCCCTTCCATGTAATCTTCAATCACCAGTTTTGCGCCGGCGTCGGCAAAGACTTTGTCGGTCATGGCCTCATCCACTGCGCGCATCGCATCATCCAGGGTCATCGCCACTGTCACGCCTTTACCAAAGGCCAAGCCGTCGGTTTTAATCACAATCGGCGCGCCGCGTTGTTGAATGTTCGCTTTCGCAGATTCCGCATCAGTGAAAACTTCATGCTGTGCGGTGGGAATTTTCGCGCGCACTACCACATCTTTCATAAATGCCTTGCTGCCCTCCAGTTGTGCGGCGGCCGCGCTCGGACCAAAGGCCAAGATATTTTTCTCCGCCAATGCATCCACCACGCCCGCGACCAATGGCGGTTCGCCGCCCACCACGACAAAATCAATCTTCAGTTTTTGCGCGAGTGCGACAACGCCCGCGACATCCTCGGCCTTCACGTCATGACAAGTTGCAATTTCCGCAATCCCCGCATTACCGGGCGCGCAATGCAGTTCCGCACAAAGCGGCGATTTTTTGATCGCATCCGCCAGCGCATCCTCCCGCCCGCCGGAACCGAGAAGGAGGACGCGAATGGGCTGTTGAAATTTTAACATGATAAAAATGGCTCCGTGATTTTTTCCAACCATACATAACCGGATTCATTTAAGTGAATCATATCCTTTTCAAAGAAGCTTTTTCGTTCCGTTTCAGGTAGAGTCATCAAAGGATTCCACACATCGATGACAACCTCTGAACCGGCCTGTTTAATCTGATGATTAAGCATTTCCAGTTCCTGAAACTTATCTTCGAACGCTGGATGGGGCAGTACGGTTGTGGTAATTATTTTCGAAGTACCTGCAAACTCGCGTACTTTGGATATTAATATTCTGTACTGCTCCCCAACTTCCAATCCCGATAAGCCTTTATAAATATCATTCCCCCCGCCATACAAAATAATTGTTTTCGGTTGCCAAGGTTTTAAAAGCCGTTCCGCAAAAAATATTAAATCTTTAATGCGCGCACCGCCAAAACCGTGATTGATCACTTGATATGCGACGAATTCTCTTTCTAGGTTTTTCCATTTCCGAAATGTTGAGCTTCCATAAAAAATTACGGCATTGGAATAATCAATATCCGGCTGCCGCTTTGTTTCCAGCGCAGCGACTTCAGTTTCCCATTTATTGATTGAATCTGTTCTCGGCAGAGCTTGCGATTGGCTTTGTTGCATTAGGAGGAAATCTTCACCGGATACCCCGGCCGCAGCAGCAAAACATCGCGCACTTTATTCCAGTCCAACCGCCCGCGCAGATCGCCCGCCGTGGATAAAATCATTTTCATCGTGCCGGGCGGGACTTTGAAATCCATGGCGTAATCGTTTTCGTACGCATCGGCCATGTCTTCATCGGGATGGGCTTCCAGATAGACCGCGCCGTCCTTCACCGCGACCTTTACCGGCCGCGAAATAATATGCACCTGCGTATTCACTGAGGCATGATGAAACAGTTCATCAATCTGCGGCGCATAAAGACGGATACAACCCGATGACGCGCGCCGACCCAGGCTCCATGGCTTATCGGTGCCGTGAATGCGGTACTGCGTGCCTTCCAGATACATGGCGTATTTGCCCAGAGGATTATCAGGCCCCGGCGGCACGGCGGGTTTTAACGCCGGGTCTTCGGCCAGCATGCGCGGTGTTGGGTACCAGGTGGGGTCCTTGGTTTTCCGGCCGATGTGATAATCGCCGACGGGCGTCACCAGGCCTTCGCGCCCGATACCGATGGCATAAACTTCCGGTGCGGCGGTGTTTTGCGTGAAATCATAAAGGCGCATTTCGCCGATGTTAATAACAATGCCGTTATGTGGAATATCGCCGGGAATAATCACGGCGCCAGGCAAGATCACATCGCTGCCGCCATCAATCGCCCAAGGATTGATATCCGGATTGGCGGCACGCAGCGCGACGAAGCCCATATCGGTCGCCGCGCCGATGCTGGCAAAGGTATCTTCATCGCCGCTGGTGGTGAAAACCTTATCCTTGCCTACGATGGTATCGGGCACCGGGGCAGCCAAGGTTTTTGCAGTTGCCGGATGCACGGCGGCGCCATCATTTGCATTCGCCATTGGCATGGCGGCATTCAAGAATAAAATAGCGGTAAACACCGCCCCGAATCGGATTAATTTACATGTCATGACAAAATCTTTTAATTTGCTTTGCCGCATAGCGCTAGTCACCTCGGCCGCCTTGGTTTTAATTTCACCGCTGATGGCCTGCGCCCAGCCGGAAAAGGCGGATCTGGTGGTGGTGCATAAGGCCGACCGCGTGTTGGAATTATGGTCCAACGGCGAAACGCTGGCGAAATATCATGTCGCTCTGGGCTTTAATCCCGTGGGGCGCAAACAGTTTGAAGGCGACGGCCGCACGCCCGAGGGCGTCTATACGATCAGCCAGCGCAATGAAAACAGTCACTATTACCGTTCGCTGAAAATCAATTATCCGAATGATCTGGATCTGCAGGATGCGACATCGCGCGGCCAGCCGCCCGGCGGACAGATCATGATTCATGGCCTACCCAATCATAAAAGTGCATCCCAAGTCGGCCACCCCACGCGCGACTGGACAGACGGCTGCATCGCCGTCAGCAATCATGAAATGCAAAAGATTTGGGATGATGTGCCCACCGGCACGGCCGTGCTGATTATGCCGTGAATGATTTAAAGGCTTAAAGGACCATCAATCTGAATGATGGCCCCAAGTCCGGGGTAATCGCATCTTCTTTGATTGATTTCCCGTTGACGTACGGATTGATACATTTTTTCCTTCCATTCAGGATCGATGATCGGTGGTTCATCTATCCGAATGGGGCGCTCGTTTATCTTGTCTGTTTCCGTCTTATAAGACGGCCTTACGGCAACACCCAATTCGATTACGCCTACGGTTGTTAACGCGATTTCATAAGAAACCATAAGCGCCAGCCTTTTTGATAGATTCAGGGATACTGTTATTGCAGTTTTTACATTCCAGAATGCCGCCATAATTCTTTGACAGAAAAGTGCGCGCGGCGGCTTTCTCTGGCATGACTATTGTCTCCGTTAAATTCGCCATCATCGAAAGCATCGATAAGCGGAAATAATTTTTGCTGGAGAGCACAGGCTGTTCGATAGACAGGGTCCACGATACGCCGACCCAAACCAGGCCGATCAAAATATCCAAGCGATCCATATTTAGACATAAAAGAAACTCCCGGCCATTAAGGCCAATTACCTACTATTTGGTCTTACTCAGGAATATAATTGGTTTTTTCCTTGGAATAAACATGTTTTTCTTTCAAGAGTTTGTTTAATATTATTAAGAAATGTCGGGGGTTAATCGGCCCTATCTTGGCGATTGTTTTTTCAGTATTAATTGGATGTTATTGGAAGGATTCAAATGCACATCGGCGTTCCCAAAGAAATCAAAAATCATGAATACCGCGCGGGCCTGACGCCCGGAAGCGTTAAGGAACTGACCGCACGCGGTCACCGCGTGACCGTTGAAACCGCGCTGGGCGCAGGCGTCGGGATTAAGGATGATGAGTATGTTTCCGCAGGCGCGCAGGTCGCGAAAACCGCGCCAGAAATTTTCGCCAACGCCGATATGATTGTGAAGGTGAAGGAGCCCCAGGCATCCGAATGCGCCATGCTGCGTCCTGGGCAAATTTTATTTACCTATTTGCACCTCGCGCCCGATGCCGCGCAGACTGAGGCGCTACTGAAATCCGGCTGCTCCGCCATCGCCTATGAAACGGTGCAAACGGCCGATGGCCGCCTGCCGCTGCTCACGCCTATGTCCGAGGTTGCGGGGCGTTTAGCCATTCAAGTGGGCGCGCATTATCTGGAGCGTGCCCAGGGTGGACGCGGAATTTTATTGGGCGGTGTGCCTGGTGTGGCGCCCGCGGATATTTTGATTATCGGTGCGGGCGTTGCGGGTGGCAATGCGTTGCAAACCGCAGTCGGCATGGGCGCGCATGTGGCGGTATTGGACAAAAATATGAACCGCCTGCGCGAGATCGACCAGATTTATCAGGGCCGCGTGGAGACGCTTTATGCCAGCGCGAAAATGCTGGAACATTATTTATCCCATGCGGATTTGGTTATTGGTGCAGTATTAGTGCCGGGCGCGGCCGCACCGAAACTGGTCACACGCACGCAGTTGAAAATGATGAAGCCCGGTGCTGTCATGGTGGATATCGCGATTGACCAGGGCGGCTGTTTTGAAACTTCGCGTCCCACCACGCATGACAATCCGGTTTATGTGGAGGAGGGCATTATCCATTACTGCGTTACCAATATGCCGGGCGCCGTGCCGCGCACCAGTAGTTTTGCGCTCAATAACGTCACGCTGCCTTATGCCCTGGCCCTGGCGGAAAGCGGCGTTCATGCCTTGCGCACCGATGCGGCACTGGCCGCCGGTTTGAATATCCACGCGGGCAAACTCACTAACGCCGCCGTAGCTGAAGCACAGGGCAAAACGTTTGTCGCACCTCTGGGTGCGATTTCGTAATGAATCGCGCCCTAATCACTGGTTTTCTGGTTTTTTGGTTTTCTGGTTTGCTCACTGCCTGCGGTTTTCATCCGATGTACAGCACGCAAGGTTCGCCGCATGCAACCCTGCCGCAACTCACCAACGTCCGCATTGCATTAATCAAGGATGAATCCGGGCAGGCACTGCGTAATGCCTTGCTCGATCGCATGCCTACGCCTGTCGCCGTACCGCGTTATGTTTTAAATATTGGGGTGACAGAGGCACAAATTGGGATCGCGATTACTTCCAGCGCCACCATCACGCGCCAGCAATTGCGCGATACCTTGCACGCAGAATTGTTTGATACCGCGCAGCAACAAGTGGTGTGGAAACAAGATATTTCCACGACGTCAGGTTATAATATTTTAGACTCGCAGTTTTCCACGCTGATTGGTCAGCAAGACGCGCAGCAGCGCAACATTGACGATTTATCGCAGCGCATGGTGGATATGCTGGCCTTGTTTTTTGATCGCCCGGCGGAAGAACAAAAACTTCCGACACCGGTGATGCCGCCCATAGTGCCGCCGTCTTTATCATCTGAAATTTTTGGTAAGTAGCCTTATGAAACTCCAAACCCGCGAGATTGACAAATTCTTATCGGCGCCGCCGCCTGCATGCCACGTGTTTTTATTCTATGGCCCGGATCAGGGTTTGGTATTCGCGCGCGGCCGCACGATGGCACAGCATTTTGCACCCGACCTGAATGACCCCTTTACCGTAACCCTGCTGGATGGCGATGACGTTATCAAAGATCCGTCGCGTCTGACGGGCGAATGCGCGATGTTGGCCCTGGGTGGCGGGCGGCGCCTCATCTGGCTACGCGACGCGGATGAAAAATGCGCCAAAGCATTGGAACATTTATTATTGTCGGCCAACAACGCCGCTATCCTAATTATCGAAGCGGGTGAACTCAGCCCCAAAAGCAACCTGCGCAAACTGGCGGAGGCCGCGAATAATGCTGCTGCCATTCCCTGTTACGTTGAGGACGCCGGACAGATCGCGCAATATGTGACGCGTGAATTGAATGCCGCGGGCTGGCGCATGACTCGCGATGCCGCGACTTGGGTCGGCCAAAACCTGGGCGGTGACCGTGGGCTGGTGCAACAAGAAGTGCAAAAACTCATCACTTACCTGGGCGCACCGGAGCAAAATAACGAAGCTGGTCTGGAAAGCCTGAAAGCCGTCGCGGCCGGCGGCGCGGTGCTCGAAGAAGACGAATTCATGGATGCCATCGGCACATCCGCCGCCATTCCGATGGCGCAAAAATTAATGGTAGAAGGCCAGGCACCGGTGAATATCCTGCGCACCCTCGGGCGTCATGCAGGACGTCTTTATGCCACGCAGCTACGGATTGCAGGCGGTGAGGATATGAAATCTGCGATGGATGCCCTGCAACCCAAAATCTTTTTCCGCCGCGAAAATGCCTTTCGCGCGCAGTTATCGCGCTTTTCGTTGCGCTACCTATCACGGCTGCGCACCGAATTATGGCGGCTTGAGGCGCAATGCAAACAAACCGGCGCGCCGGATGAACTATTGATCAGCCAATTAATTTTGCGTTTAGATACGTCCGCCCGCGCCGCCTAAGAGAATGCGTGACAAGGCATCGTATTATAATGTAAAATGAAAGGATCACCGTAAGGATTTACCATGCCTGCTAATTTTTCACTGCGCCGCCCAAACCAACGTGGCTTTACCTTGTTGGAAATCGCAATCGTTTTAAGCATCGTCGGCATTATCATTGCAGGCGTGTGGTTTTACGGCGCGCAAACCCTGTATAATTCGAAGGTTGAAAAATTGCAGTCGCAAATTGTTCATATCATCACGCGCAGCCATGAGGTTTTTGCGAATAACTATGTTCCTCCTTTTACCGTTCTTACCCAGGGGGCCATTACTGCTAATATTTTCCCTGCCGATACGCTTGCTTCTTCAACTGCTTCTGGTTCAACATCAGGTTATATTGCTCTTGAACCTTTTGCCAATGCTAATGGCACACAGGCGCCATATTCGCTTTCTACAAGTGGGGTATTACTTGGTTCGCCGCTCTTCGATTTAAGCATTCCCTCTGTTCCCACGGATGCTTGTATAAAAATACTTCTGTACATGGGAGCGAAATCTACTGTTAAGCAATTGGGTTTGCTAGACTTTGGCCCCGCCTCTTCTCCAGGTGCATATGGCTTTGGTGTAAATGGGTTAGACTTATCATGGGCGACAGCCAAATGTAGCGATCCGAGCCGTGTAGGCCTGGGCATTGAGTTTCAAATTTAATTGACCGCGTTTAAATATTAACGACGTTAGCTTCTGAAATCCTTGCTTTTTAGGTGATGGGCGCGGTACTTTAACCGCATGAATTATGATGTCATTGTGATTGGGGGTGGGCATGCGGGTACCGAGGCGGCCGCAGCGGCGGCGCGTATCGGTGCGCGGACATTATTGCTGACCCATAAACGTGAAACCATCGGCATCATGTCCTGCAATCCGGCCATTGGCGGGTTGGGTAAAGGTCACTTGGTGCGTGAAATTGATGCGCTAGACGGCGTCATGGCATGCGCGATTGACCAGTCTGGCATCCAGTTCCGCATGTTGAATGCTAGTAAAGGTGCGGCGGTGCGCGGACCACGCGCCCAGGCCGACCGCAAACTTTACCGCCAGGCGGTGCAGAATATTTTATTTGATTACCCCAATCTGGAAATTCGCGAAGGCGGCGTTGAGGATTTGATCGTTGTTAATCAATGTTGCGGTGGCGTTATTCTTGCCGATGGGACGGCAATCCATGCAGGCGCAGTCGTATTGACGAGCGGCACGTTCCTTAACGGCCTTATTCACCGTGGAAAGGAAAAAATTCCTGCTGGCCGTGTTGGGGAAGCACCCGCCTTGAAACTATCGGAACGCCTTGCTGCGCTGGAATTACGTCTGGGTCGCCTGAAAACAGGGACGCCGCCGCGCCTGGACGGCCGCACGATTGATTTCAGTCAATGCACGCTGCAGCCGGGCGATGAAGACCCCATTCCTTTTTCGTACCTAACGTCTCAAATCACAGTGCCGCAGGTGCCGTGTCATATGACCTATACGACTTTGGCGACGCATCAGATTATTCAGGATAATCTGCATCAATCTGCCATGTATTCCGGCCAGATTTCCGGCACGGGCCCGCGTTATTGTCCTTCAATTGAAGATAAAATCGTCCGATTTGCCGACAAATCGCGGCACCAGATTTTCCTGGAACCTGAGGGCCTGGACGATCCCACCATTTACCCCAACGGCATTTCCACTTCGCTGCCAGTGGATGTGCAGGAGGCGATGTTAAAGACCATTCCAGGCTTAGAAAAAGCAATTATGTTTCAACCAGCCTATGCAATTGAGTATGATTATGTTGATCCACGTGAATTACTTGCAACTTTAGAAACAAAGAAGTTGCCAGGCCTATATCTGGCCGGCCAGATCAATGGCACGACGGGTTACGAGGAAGCGGGTGCGCAAGGCCTAATCGCAGGGGCGAATGCTGCTTTGGCTTTGGGCGGCAAACCACCGCTGACGATCGGCCGCGATCAAGGTTATATAGGCGTTTTGGTGGATGATCTGATTACCCGCGGAGCCAATGAACCCTACCGTATGTTTACCTCGCGCGCGGAATACCGCCTGAATCTGCGCGCGGATAATGCGGACCAGCGCTTAACGCCTTTAGCGATTGAATTGGGCCTAGCAAGTTCTAAACGTCAAAAAGCTTGGGAGGAAAAATCTGAACGCCTAAATGTTTCACGTGAAACATGTTTACGCCTCTCTGGGACCTCCGCGCAATTGGCCAAAATGGGTTTGCCTGTGAACCAGGACGGCATCCGGCGCTCCGTATTCGATCTTTTGCGCTATCCGGATATCACTTGGGATGGCCTTTCTGTTATCTGGCCGGAACTAAAAGCTATCGACGCCGAAAGCCGTGAGCAGATTGAAATCGACGCCCATTATTCCGGTTATCTAGGTCGCCAGGAAGCCGACATCCTGGCCTACCGCCGGGATGAAGCGCTTACGCTGCCGGCCGGTTTGGACTATTCAGCCGTCGGCAGCCTGTCGCGCGAGATCCAGGATAAACTCACCACCGCCCGGCCTGCCACCCTTGGCGCTGCCGCGCGAATTCAGGGAGTCACCCCCGCTGCCGTCACGGCATTGTTGCGTCATGTTAGACGGAAATAATATTATTCAAAATGTTTCACGTGAAACATTGGACAATCTAAAAACTTACGAGCGCCTACTTCGCCAATGGCAGGAACGGATCAATTTAGTCGCGGATTCAACCCTATTGGACTTGTGGAATCGGCATTTTGTTGATAGTTATCAATTGGTTAATATCACAAATGATGTAATAAGCCAGAAAGATGAAAATGTTTCACGTGAAACATTTTTTCTGGCCGACTTGGGATCTGGCGCTGGCTTCCCCGGGATGGTCTTGGCCTTGGCAGGCATTCCCAATGTTAACCTTATTGAATCTGACCAGCGCAAGTGCGCCTTTCTCCGAGATGTTTCACGTGAAACATTTGGTACAAAAACGGATCAACATGTTTCACGTGAAACATTCCGTCCGACCATTCATAATAAGAGAATTGAGAATGTGGCCCTAAAATCTGACATCATAACCTCCCGTGCCTTTGCCGACCTGGCAAAAACCTTAGAAATCTCATCTCATTTAAGGCATGAAAAAACGGTCTATTTGCTGCTGAAACCGCTCGATATGGAAAAAGAATTGGCCGAATCGGCAAGAAATTGGTATTTTAAGTATGAAACCATCCCTTCCGTGGCAGATCCCCGGGGTTGCGTCCTGAAAGTTTATGACGTAGTTAACAAGTAGGAGTTACCATGCCAGCCAAAATCATTGCCGTCGCCAACCAAAAGGGCGGCGTGGGCAAAACGACAACCACGGTCAACCTCGCCACTGCTCTAGCGGCAATTTATAAAAAAATTCTGGTGATTGACCTGGATCCCCAAGGCAATGCCTCAACCGGTCTGGGCATCCCCAGCGCCCAGCGCGCCCGCGGTGTTTACGAACTTATTTTTGATGATATGAAAATTGCCGATGCCGTGGTTAAGACCGAAGTCCCTGGGTTGGAGCTCGTCCCCGCCACCATGGACCTGTCCGGCGCAGAGATTGAATTGGTCGCCCTGCCGGAACGTGAATTCCGCCTCAAAACCGCCTTTCAACAGGCGGCCACAGAATATGATTATATTCTTATCGACTGTCCGCCTTCCTTGGGCCTCCTCACTCTTAACGCCTTTGTCGCGTCGAATTCGGTGTTAGTACCCTTACAATGCGAATTTTATGCACTGGAGGGATTATCGCATCTATCACGCACCATAGAACGTGTGCGCCGCGCGTTAAACCCTGCCTTATTTATGGAAGGCATTTTGCTGACCATGTATGACAAACGCAATTCCTTGGCCAATGGCGTCGCAGCTGATGTGCGCGCGCATTTCCCCGGCCAGGTTTACGACGTCATGATCCCACGCAACGTGCGCGTGTCCGAAGCGCC
>Ga0068855_100010533_pt1 | contig 11151 bp, 7 predicted proteins | sample KBSCornC52_FD_66592 | JGI IMG/M metagenome (GOLD analysis project Ga0068855, IMG submission 66592) | Corn rhizosphere microbial communities from Kellogg Biological Station, Michigan, USA - KBS Corn C5-2 | ecosystem: Host-associated > Plants > Roots > Rhizosphere > Soil ... | reverse complement strand
TGGCATACCTCCACGAGGTACGTTCAAATCATCCGCTTCTCTTAAAGCACTGTCAATAGGCAGTATTTACGGCGTTGGCGCTGCCCCCACCGGTGTCTTCGTCATCATCGCCGTCGCAGCCGGGACCGGGGCCGCCTCCACCCTCAGCGCCAGCCGGGGAAAGCCGAAGCTGCCGCCGGCGTCGTCGATCACGTTGACCTGGCAGATGTAGGTGCCCGGTTTCAATTGAGTTAGCGGCACATCGAACTGAAAGCCCACGGCATCGCGCTCCGGGATATTGATCGCATTGGCGGCTACCAGCGGCGTCTCATACACCTTCACTCCGTGGATCATGAACTCGATGCTCGTCAGCACCCGGACCGGTTTGCCAGTCCGCCGCTTCAGGCCCGCAGAAGATCCCGGCGCGTCTGCCGGGGGGGCGCCCGCCTGCGGCTTCGCCGGGTCATACACCTCGTACATGAAGTAGAGATGCTGGTCCTGCCGAAAGACATGCGGAATATTCGGAATCCACTCCATGCCGTCCCGCACCAGCGGGCTCTCAGCCTTCTTTGCCGTATTCGGTGTCCGCTGACTCGACAGCACAATCGAGCTCAACTTCAGCGGACTCTTGCGCATATCCGGGACCTGGATGTCAGTTTCAAAACTTCCCATCCGGCCAGTCTCGTTCTCCCGCACGATAAATTTCAGGTGATACCGCCCCGGCGCCAGCGTAAATCCCGTCGAGTATTGAATGTTCTTTCGCTGCACCTGCTGCGCCGCATCGAGCGCCAGCTTCACCGTATCGCGGACATTGCCGACGATGATCCCCTGCGCATCCTTCACCTGACCCATGATGTCGATGTTCGCCTTGTCGCGGTCGCCATTCTTTATAAAAGGAATCTGCGACCCCGGCACGATCAGCGACACCGGAACAAAAAACTTATTGTCCTGCAGCCGGAAGTACAAGGCCTCGAGATACACCGCAACATCGGTCGCAGGCAGGTCGCTGCGCATCTGCTCGGTCAAAGCCTCTTCGCGGTCTTCGTTCTTCTGGTGTTTGAAGTCTGCGGGAGCATAGTACCCCGGACGGTAGTCCAGCTTCACATCGCCGCGGTTCAGCTTCACCGTCAGGTGGCGATAGCTTCCATCGCGCGCGGCGTTGGTGGAGTGGAAGCCAACGATGTAATACGCCTCGGTGTCATGCTGAATCTGTTGAAACGCCGGAGCAAAATCGTTCGAGTCTAAGAAGGCCTTCCCGCCGGTGTCGCTCGCCAATGTCCCCAGCGTCTCCTGCGAGCCGAAGTTCGCATCCAGATTGCTCTGCATCGCTCCGCCGCTATAAGCCGCCGTGCCGCGCAGGCTACCCGTCGAAGCGTTGCCTACAGGTGACAGCGCTTCCAGCCCGCGCGCGTCCACGCTGTAGATGGCCATGTTCGCCTTCACCGCTTCATTCGTCGCGGCCCTCATGCTCGCCTGATTTTCAATCCCCTGTCGCGTCAGCCCGCCGCTGAAGTACAGCAAACTCTTTCGCTGGTCCACCTTCTCCAGCGACTTCGCAATCGACCGGATCGCATACAACTCGCGGTCTGTATTCAGCGAGTTGTACTCGCTGTCATCCGCCGTAAAGCTCGATGCGTCATCCGCCGTTCCGCCGGAGTTTCCGCCCTCGCTGCCATTCGCAAACCCCGCGCCCTCTGTGCCGTTGTACTTGCCCACGCCTTTCAGCAGAGCGGCCTTGTCCGCAGTAAAATCCTGGTCCATGCTCAGCGACGTATCGAGGCTCACCAGCGCGACCAGATCGGCAGGCTGCATCTTCTTGTTGATGTAGTCCTGCGCCGCCTCCACCGCACGGTCGATGTCCTCCGGCTGCATACTGCTCAGATCGAAGAACATCACAATCAGCCGATGGTCCTTGAGTGAGGAGGGTTCCGATGCAAAATCTCCATTTCCATTCAGCAAATCCGCGATAGTCGCTTTTCCAGTCACCGTCGTTTTTTCATGCAGCACCGCCGCGTCATCGACATTCTGGTAGTCGAAGCTGGCGATCTTCTGCGGTTTCCCATTCTCGAGAATCGTAAAGTCGCTCGCCTTCAGCCCCTTCACCACCTCGCCGGTCTTCTTATCGCGCACCACCACATTGGTCAGCACAATATCGCTCTGGACCTTCAGCGTAAAAGTCCCAGCCGAACTCTGTTGCTGCGCGACCATCGGCGTCCCCGCCATCACTCCCGCCAGCATCGCCGCCAGTATCCGCCCGGTCATTACGCCCATCTTCACCATTGCAACTCTCTCCAGATCCAAAGCAACCAACCAACCATCAACAACCGCGTTAGAACCGATACCGCGCAAATACCGAGAGCGTGCGCATCGCTGCCGCCCCTCTCACCTGTCCAAATGTAGGCGAGTTCAACGTCGTATCGATCCCCGAGTACTGCACGATATTCAACGCATTCGCCGCCGCCACCCTTACTTCAAACGACCGCGTCTCGCCCAGAGGAATGGTGCGCGACAATGACGCATCCACCCCCATCGTCCCCGGCCCCTCAATGGAGTTGCGCGAAGCTGTGCCGAACTCCCCCGTCGCGGGAGCAGTGAAGGCAGCTGCATTGAACCAGTTGCCAATCTTTCCTTCGCCGCTGATCGGTGTGCCAAAGTTCCGGTTCGGCCGCAGCGAATTGGCGGAGCCCGTCGCCGTCTCCCGCACCGTCAACTGATAGTTCGGCGTGTAGTAGGTCCCGCTCGCAAACGTGAAGTCCCCCGAAAGCGAAAACCCATCCATCACCTTCGACCACACTCCGCCCTTCGACAAGAACAGTCGGTTCGGCCCGAACGGCAGCTCGAACACCCAGTTGCCGGTCAGTTTGTGGCGAATATCGAAGGAGCTGTTGCTCTCTTCCGCATTTAGATCGTTGTCATTCTGCGCCACGGTCTGCGATCCCCCGCCGATTGAAGAAGCGTTATCGATCGAGTGTCCATACTGATACGTCCCCTGCAGCGATACACCCTTCTGCAGCCGCTTCCGCACGTTCACGCGCAACGCTTCAAACCGCGAGTACCCCAGCGAGTCTTCATAGTTGAAGGCCTGCGCGTTCGCATTCAGCAGGCCTGTTGGTGTCCGGTTGGGCGCGCGCACCATGTCGAGGTTGCCGCCCTTTGATCCGTCATAGCCAATGTTCGCTACGATGCCCATCGGCAGCGTGCGCTGAATATCCAGGTCCCATATCTGCACATGTCCCAGCCGATAGTTCAGGTTCGCGCTGAAGTTATTCTGCACCGGCGCACTCGAGCAGTTGAACGCTCCGGCCAGCGTAAACTGCTCCAGCGTCCCGCATCCCTGCTGCCCGGCGATGTTGGTCTGCGTCACGGCAAACGGCTGCTGGTTGGCCAACTGCTTCGCAATCGTTCCGTACTGGCCGGTGTTGTAGTTGATCCCGTAGCCGCCGCGGATCACCGTCTCTTTCAAAAACTTCATCTTCGGTCTGTATGCAAAACCAAATCGCGGCGAATACATCGTCCGGTCGGGATTCACGAGCGACCGCGGAAAGCTTCCGCTATACGTCCCCTTCTGATTCGGCTGCACCGCCTCCACCGCCGTAAAGTTCGCGTCGTGGTCCAGGTTCACCAGGTGATTATTCTTCTCCACGTAAGGCGAGAAATACTCATAGCGAAGCCCATAGGTCAGCGTCAGGTTCGCCAGTACCCGCCAGTCATCCTGCGCGTACCAGTCAAAGACATTCGCCCGCAGGTATGTCTTGCTCAGCCCTGCCTGTACCGAAGCCTGCTGCGGCATGCCCAGCAGAAAGTCCGCGAATCCTGACCCACTCGCCGGGCAGGTTACATCTGCCGAAGCCGTGCAATCGCTGGTCGCAGGATTCTGCGTCGCATAGCCCGTAAAGCTGAACGAACCCAATGGCGTGACTTGTGTCCCGCCGATGGTGTCGGCATGAATGCGACGAATGTCCACCCCATAACGCATGTTATGTTTTTTCAGCCGGTAGCTCACAGAGTCGCTGAACGAGATCGTCTGATTGATCGAGTTATTCGGAGCCGTGTTGTTCAACCCGGTAAAGGCGTTCGAGCCGCCGAACGAAAGCGTCGGCACCCCGTAATAAAACTGGTTCGACTGAATCGTGGAATTTCCTACAAGTACTCCCGCCTGCGCGGCAGGATTGATCGAGCCGTTCGTGAAGTAGTTCTGCGTCGTGGCATGCGAGCGGTTCCAATTGATCGAAGCATTGTTCGTCACCTTTCCGTAGCCGATGGTATAACCCGCCGTCAACGCATATCCCTCCGAAGAAGTTGTCCCGCCCAGCGGCAGAAAGATATTGCGGCTGTCGCCAGCGCTGTGCGAGTAGCTTCCGTTGAAGTTGATATTCTGCCGCAGCGTCTTCGGCGCATTTGCCGCCTGCCGCCGGAAGCCACCAAATCCACCCTGCCCGAAGTTCCTCACATAGCGCAGCGAAGCCGAAGTCGAATTCTGTCCCGCATTGGTCACCGTCTGATAGTTGTTGCGCAGCCCGGCATTGGGAACATTCGGTGCCGGATAGAAATTCAACAGAGCTAACGCCTGCGGCGACATCGGGATCGATGCGTTCTTAAGATTGTTCCCTGGAATCGGCAGCTTGGTATTGGGATCGAACAGCGTCTGCGCCAGTGACGAGAAGTCTCCGCTTCGCTCCGCCAGCGTCGGCACCGTGCCGTTGTAGATCTCAGGATTGATGTTGCGCTGTCCCGTCAGATTGAAAAACACAAACTGCTTCGTGCTCGCCTTCACCAGCCCCGGTATAAAAGGCGATCCCATAAAGCTCACACCAAACCGGTTCGACATCGACGACGGCTTCACCACCTGCGCTCCAGGCTCTCCGAGAGCCTGCGCCACCGAGAACGGTGCGGCATTCAGAGCCCCATTGCCGCCCTGATAGAAGATCGCTCCATGCGGCTGTGCAGGGTTGAAGCCGCGAAAGCCGCCGCGCCCACCGCCGCCGCGAAAGCCGCCCCGTCCACCACCGCCCGGCCCTCCCATCATTCCGCCGAGCATCCCCGCGACCGCGCTCGCCGCATCTCCCGCAGCTCCGCCTCGCTCCCGGGCCCGCGCAACCGCGTCCTCGATTCGCTGACGGATCTCATCTTCGTTCATGTTTGCCAGCCCATTCGTCTGGCCCATCTGCCCGCTCACCGCCACCGAATCTGTCGCGGCCTCATCCCCGCTTCCCATCCCCGAGAGCGTAGGCATCTGCGCTCCTGCAACACCGGTCCCCGCACTCGCGTCCAGCAAGCCGCTGTCGCCAGTCACGCTCAGCGCCTGCGTTCCCGATCCCTGCCCCAATCCCTGACCCAGCCCCGATCTCGCAGCCCCGGCCTGCTGCGCCTCCTCGCGCGCCACCCGAGAAGCTAACTGCATCGAGAACGCCGCTACCTGCTCCGGCTTGCCGCCCTCCAGCACAACTTCCTTCGTCTCCACGGCAAACGCGGCCAGCTCCGCCTTCACCACATACCGCCCGTTGCGCGGAATCACCATCGCGAACGATCCCGTAATATCGGTCGTCGTCGCATATTTTTTTCCCGTCAGCGTGTTGGCCGCCGTCACCGCAACCCCCGGCAGCGGCACCGTTCCCGCCTTCACCGTTCCTGTAATCGTGCCGCCGCTGGCTCCTACGGCCGCCGGAGCCGCCTGAACCGTTACCGCAGCCGGAGGCCCAACCGGTGCTGTCTGCGCGACAGCAGACAGGCCAGTCCCCACCAGCATTACCGAGCCCAACATCATCCATCGAGTCCATCTATGCACTTCAACCTCGCTCAGCATTGCATTCATTCATCAAGAAAAATCAGTCCAAGGTTCCAACCCGTAATCTCTACTGAGAACTCTCCGGGCCGCTCGCATTCGGAGAGCTGCCCGGAACCGCAGAGGCCCCTCGCCTCCGTCCCTGGGCGGACGCATCCATTACCCGCAACTCAGCAGGCACAAACACGCCATTCTTCACCGCGCCCCGCCCCATCACCAGATCGCCCACCTTCACATCCGCAAGTGTGATGCTTTCGCCGCCCGCATTCGCGCCCGCTGCCGCAGCAGGAACAGCACTTCCCGCTGCCTGTTGTCTGCGCCCGCCCCGTCGGAACGAAGTCCCTTCATCCGCCTGAATCACCTGGCTCACATGGTCCGGCCGCATCACCGTCACCTTGGCGTCGTCCATATCGATCGCGGTGACCTTCCCCGTGATGTAGACCTTGCCCAGACCCTCCCGCGCCTTCTTCACCTGCTCCTCATCGATCACGGCGACAAACACCGCATGAAGCGTCTTCGTCGGAGCATCCATCACGCCCATCGCGCCGATTCCGTCACCGGCTTTGATGTCCGCGACCTTTACCGGCTGCCTGTCCTTCATCACGCGTGTATTTGCAGACACTGCCACCTGGTAGACATCATTCTCTTCGGTCTTCACCGTCAGCCGGTCGGCGCCAACCGCCGTCACCGTGCCGCGAACCATCTGGCCACCAGCAAACGCACCGCGGCCTTCAAACGGTCCATCCTGCGCCAAAACCATTGCCGGTATCGTTCCAAGTAGCATCGCCAGCAATATCAGCCAGCCTTGGTGCCGTCGCCATCCACAACCGAATCTCGATCTCATCCCGTGCGTCCGATCTGCAAAAAGCCGTGCTCATACAGACGTTACCCCGCCACGAAAGACGCGCCACGCCACGAAAAACTTCGTCATTTACGCCCGCCCCACCCGTCTGCACTACACTACGGCCATGCACCAAGCTGCCCATGCGCCCGACAGCCAGCATCCCGACGGTCAACATGTAGAAGGCCACTTCGAATCGAGCGCGGTCGTGCGCGACATCGTCATCGGCCTCTCCGACGGCCTCACCGTTCCCTTCGCCCTCGCCGCCGGGCTCTCCGGGGCCGTCGCGTCGTCTCGCATTGTGGTGCTCGCCGGCCTCGCCGAAATCGCCGCCGGAGCCATTGCCATGGGTCTCGGCGGCTACCTCGCCGCTCGCGGAGACGCCGAGCACTATATCTCCGAGCGGCATCGCGAAGAGCACGAGATCGTCGAGCGCACCGAGGACGAAGAAGAAGAGATCTACCAGATCTTCGAGCGGTATTCGGTCGACCGCGCCAGCGCCGAGCCCGTCCTTAGCGCGCTCAAGCGAAATCCCACCCAGTGGGTCAACTTCATGATGCGCTTCGAACTCGGCCTCGAAGAGCCCGCCGCGAACCGCGCCCACCGTTCCGCGCTCACCATCGCGAGTTCTTATATCGCGGGCGGCTTCATCCCTCTGCTCCCCTACATGCTGATCGCGGACAACCTCGCCGCCCTCAAACTCTCCATCGTCATCACGCTCATCGCGCTCGCCATCTTCGGTGCGCTCAAAGGAAAGTTCGTCGGCACCGGCTGGCTCCGCAGCGCCATCCAGACCACCCTCATCGGCGGGGCCGCTGCCGCGGCAGCCTACACGCTGGCCCGCGTTCTCAACAGCTACCACGCATAAAAAACCAACGCCACGCCGCCTGAACGCATCCAATCTCAGTTCACACCTTCTTAAGCGAGAACCACCCATGGCCCCCATAGCAACGCTCCCCGCCGTTACCACCCTCCTCTCCCGCTACAACGCCATCCGCCAGGCCACCACCCGCCTCTGCGCTCCGCTCTCGCCCGAAGACCTGATGGTCCAGTCCTGTAGCGAGGCCAGCCCAGTCAAATGGCACCTGGCCCACACCACCTGGTTCTTCGAGACCTTCGTCCTCCGCGAGCACGTCGCCGCCTACAAGCCCTTCCATCCCGACTTCCACTGGCTCTTCAACAGCTACTACAACTCCCTCGGCGACATGCCCGAGAAGAAGCTCCGCGCCTCTTTCTCACGCCCTCCGCTCGACGCCATCCTTCGCTATCGCGCCCACGTCGATGCCGCCATCGAGCGCTTCCTCCAGCAGCCTGTCGTCGATCCCGCCATCCAGCGCATCACCCTCGGTCTCCATCACGAGCAGCAGCATCAGGAATTAATCGCAACCGACATCAAGCACGCCTTCTTTACCAACCCTCTCCATCCTGCTTACATCGAGGCGCCATCGCACCGGAAGAACGATGCCATCGCCCCGCCGCTCGAATGGTCCAGCTTCTCCCCCGGCCTCACCGAGATCGGACTCGCCCCGGATGCCGACACCTTCGCCTTCGATAACGAGACCCCGCGCCATCCGGTCTACATCGCTCCCTTCGCGCTCGCTAATCGCCTCGTCACCTGCGCCGAGTACCTCGCCTTCATCGACCAGAACGGCTACGACCGCCCCGAGCTTTGGCTCTCCGAGGGCTGGTCCACCATGCGCGCCGAAGGCTGGCAGGCACCGCTCTACTGGCAGCGCGACAGCAGCACCCAATCCGGCTGGTGTATCTACACCCTGCACGGCTTTCAACCGCTCGAAGACCTCAGCGAGACCCCGGTCTGCCATCTCAGTCTCTTCGAGGCCGACGCCTACGCTCGCTGGGCCGCCCACCGGCTCCCCACCGAGTTCGAGTGGGAGTACGCCGCCACCCGATCCGTTCCAGTCGCCGGTACCCAAGCCAACTTCCTCGAATCGGGCAATCTCCACCCCACCCCGGCCAATCACGCCTCCGGCCTCCAGCAGCTCTTCGGCGACGCATGGGAGTGGACCCAATCCGGCTACACCGGTTATCCCGGCTACAAGCCCCTCCCCGGAGCGCTCGGCGAGTACAACGGCAAGTTCATGTCCAGCCAGGTCGTCCTGCGCGGAGGCTCCTGCGTCACCCCGGCCACCCACATTCGGCCCACCTATCGTAACTTCTTCAGCCCAGCCACCCGCTGGCAGTTCTCCGGCCTGCGTCTAGCCAAAGACATTTTTGATAAAGGCGCTAAATAGTTAAGTAGCTAAACTATTTAGCGCTTAACTAAATTGCTACCTCTTCCGGCGCGCCGCAGTGTTCCCGGCCGCAGCATTCTTCGTCGACGCGATGGCCCCTTCGACAACCCCTGCGAGCTTCGTCGGATCGTTCGCCCCCTCGGCCGTCCCTCCGACCACCTGGTAGTTATTCCGGGTCACCACCACCAGCGTCGGCGTGTACTCCACGTTCAGGCGTTTGCCGAGATCGTAATCCGCCTGCACCTTCTTCGCCAGCGCACCGTCAGGATCGACGACGGCCGGCATCTTCTGCCCATGCTGCTGCATCCAGTGCTCCGTAAACTGGCGCAGGTCGTCCTTGCCTGAGATCGACATCTGCGCCACAAAGACTGCACTGCGGTACTCGTCGGCAAGTTTAGGGCTCACCTTGTCCTCGATATAGCGCGCATCAACAGCACCCTGAAACGTCCAGATATGCTGCGCCAGCGGGAAGTCATACCGCACCAGCGGCACATGATACTGTGCGGCCACCTGCCGCTCGATGGGATGGGCGCGGGCACAGGCCGGGCATCCCAGGTCCTCGAAGACGATGATGGCGACCTTGCTTCCCGTCGGCGGCCTCAGAATCGTGGTGTCGCGAAAGTTATCGCGGGGGCCGGTCCCGGCAAACTGCGCCTGCATCGTGGAAGGGGTGAAGGCCAGCATGGCCACGGCGGCTACAGCTACTATCGCGTTGCGCATCAACATCCAGGGTCTCTCCGGCACGCAAGCTACCTTCCGCGTGCTCCTGCCATTCTAGCGGCTGCAATTGGCGCCGTACATCGTTCTGGTTCCGCATGTTGTAGCTTGATACGAAGAGACCGATCAAAGTTCCAGTTAAAACCGCCACCGGCCAAAATCGTCTGAGGCCTTCACTGCATCCAATCGACAAAGCGGCCCGGCCGTATCTTACCGAGAGGAACACCCCCAGTGCCACCTATCGCCGCCGTCTCAGAAGCCCCCGTCATTTCAGAAGGTCAGAATGCCACGATCGATGCAGTAGCGGTGGAGGCCCGCGCCGGTCTCACCGCCAGCCCCCGCACTCTCTCCCCCTGGCTCTTTTATGACGAAGCCGGGTCCCACCTCTTCGAGCAGATCACCCAGCTCCCCGAGTACTACCTCACCCGCACCGAGCGCGGCATCTTCACCGCCCATGCCGACGCGATCCTCGAAGAGGCCGCGAACGGGGATGAGAAGCACAAACAGACCCTCACCCTCATCGAACTCGGCGCAGGCACCGCCGCCAAGACCGGAGTCCTCCTCGCCGCCGCTGTTCGCCGGCAGGGGAGCGTCGTCTACCAGCCCGTCGATGTCTCCGAGACCGCCCTCGCCGTCGCCAGCAAGAACATTCAGGCCAACTTCCCCGGCGTTACGGTGCGATGTCAGGTGGCCGACTACACCCGAGAGGCCCTCCCGCTTGATCGTCTGCCTAACCTGCGCACGCTGGCGCTCTACATCGGCTCCAGCATCGGCAACTTTTCTCCCGCCAGCGCGCGGTCTCTTCTCCGCAATCTCCGCGCCCAGCTTCTCCCCGGCGACAAGCTCCTGCTCGGAACCGACCTCGGCCCCAGCCCACAAAAGAGCGTCGCCACCCTGCTGGCCGCCTACAACGACGCCGCCGGAACTACCGCCGACTTCAATCGCAATGTGCTGACGCGCCTCAACCGCGACCTTGGAGCTGACTTTAACCCTGCCGCTTTCACCCACAAAGCTGTCTGGAACCCTATCCACTCCCGCATCGAGATGCACCTCGAATCCAGCCTCCGCCAGCGGGTGCATATTCCTGCCAACGCAGCCGGTCCCGCGCTTACTCTTAGCTTCGCGCCCGGCGAGACCATCCACACCGAAAACAGCTACAAGTTCACCTCCGCTGCCATCGAAGCTCTGCTCACTCCGGCTGCCTTCGTCATTACGAAGACATGGCACGACCCTAAAGAGCTGTTCGCCGTAACTTTGGCCACAGCGATTTGATGGTGTATATTGGGTAAATCTACATCCCTCAAGGGTTAGATGGTCGACGGCTTCGCGTTTCCCTCCAGCAGCCAAGCTATACGTTACCGCCTATGTCCTCGACATCCCCTCCAGCTTCAGGTATGCCTTCGCGGCGTTTTTACGAGTTGGATTCTCTTCGAGGCCTGGCCGCTCTTACCGTTGTCTTCTACCATTTCACGCTGATCTGTTCTCCCGGCACGCAACAACTCTTCTCGTATTTTCCTCTGAGGTTGTTCGTTGCCGGTCATCAGGCCGTCATCCTGTTCTTCCTGCTCAGCGGTTTCGTT
>Ga0068855_100010528_pt1 | contig 11154 bp, 11 predicted proteins | sample KBSCornC52_FD_66592 | JGI IMG/M metagenome (GOLD analysis project Ga0068855, IMG submission 66592) | Corn rhizosphere microbial communities from Kellogg Biological Station, Michigan, USA - KBS Corn C5-2 | ecosystem: Host-associated > Plants > Roots > Rhizosphere > Soil ... | reverse complement strand
TGGAAAGGGCTTATATGTGCGGTCTGAACTAAATGAGAAAGAAATACATGCCGATAAACCTACTAAGATAATTGCCGTTGCAAAAAGTGCGCAATTACCGTTTTATAGCCCCTTCCTGAAAAGAGAAGGAGTAAAGCTTGAAACTCAAATTGGCGGATTTAATTTTTATTCTTTTTATGTTCAGCCAAATACTGGTTTACAGAATTAAAACTTATTTACTTACTCCTGACTGCAGAAACTATTTATTAAACATTATTGCTGTACGTTAATTTAGCCAATGCAACCGCCGACTTATACTGTTTTTTTAAAGAATTTTTTCTCCCGCAAAGATGTTTCTGTTATTTGTTTCATCCTGGCTATAGTCATCAAAACATTATTAGTTTTTTATTTTCAGCAAACGGATAGTGATAAATTGTATCAGGTGATGGCCGGTAAAAACCTGATAGAGGGGCATGGATTAACCATAAAACAGGTTCATGTAAGCAATTTATCAAAAGAAACCTATGAGCCTTTGGTTGGTTGGCCACCGGGATATTCTGTGCTTTTTGCCATCATTTATTCAGCTATTCATAATGTAGATGCAAGTTGTTTTATACTTGATATCATTTGTTTTATTCCCTTTTTTTTCGCGCTGAGAAAGCTTCTCAAACAATTGCAATTTCCTGATTACCTCATTAATCTGTTGATTCTTTTTAACGGGTGCCTCATAACATTCTACATTGCCCAATCAACGCCTACTGATTTTTTAACTTTACTGCTTACTGTATTTGTCTGTTCTCTTTCCATAGCACTGTACAGGGAAGAGAAACCCGTTTTAAAGGGAATATTATTAGGCGTTTTCAATGCGATGACGGCATGGTTCAGATATATCTATATTCCCATAAGTTTTGTGATTCCCGGCGTTTTATTATGGAATGGCTGGTTTAAAAAAGATAAAAAACTTCTTGCATATGGAGCATATACTATGGCCCTGGCTTTGTTGAGTAGTATTGCTCTGTTAAGTCTTCAGGAGCCATATACCGTGCCTACTGAAAAAGGAATTTTCTGGTCAAATCTGATGTATCTCGATCCCGTATTATTTTCAGCGTTTACAGATCTGAATTTCTTTTTGATGCAGCTTAGCCACCTCACAGGCTTATCCTATACCACATGCGTAAGAATGCTTCAGAGGATAAACATGGTGCCGTTTTTAATATTACTTGTGTGGCTTTTTTACTATTCGTTTAAAAGAAAATGGATTGCCTCTGGTGTGTGGCAGCTGTTTATCATAATCGGTGGTTTGACCGCAATTTCCATATTTAGTGTACTGGCCATTTTATCTGTTAGGTATAGTATGTATTTTCCGCTTCCTGCCGTTGCCTTCTGGACGTATGTTGGGGAAGACCGATATTTTATTTTTATTCATCTCTTTATCGTTATAATAACGGCCAGGTGGCTTTTCATGAATGCCGCTCCTGCGGTCGGGATCAGAAAATGGGCGCAGAGGTTATTCTTATTCCTGTGTTCGGTAGTAATACTTCATGGTGTATATTACCTTGCAAAAAATTTTACATTTGATAGAAGAAATTTTAGCTACGAGGTTGAACAAAAGCGAATGAATCAATATATTGACAGCGCCATTAGGGAAAACAAAAAGAATAATATTGATGTAGTAGTGACATCGAGTTATACTTTTCCCCACAAGGCAGTTTTAATGGGTGCAAAAGGTTTAATTGTGCCATCTGAATTAAATGCAAAAGAAATATACGCCGATAGACCCACTAAAATAATTGCTGTTTTAGTAAGTCAGCAAATTCCATTTTTCAGCCCCTTTCTGAAAAGGGAAGGGATAAAACTGGAAACAAAAATCGGCGGGTTTTATTTTTATTCTTATTATGTTACACCCAATACTACTTTACAGAATTAAAATTCATTTACTTCCTCTTGCCTGCAGAAGCTAACCATAATAAAATTATTGTTGTAATACCTGTATATAACGAAGGCCCTGTTATACGACAAGTAATTACCTCTTTACTAAAAATAGTTTCAACAATTATTGTGGTGGACGACGGTTCTGCAGTACCAGTAATTGATCAGCTTGGGAACCTTCCTGTAGTAAATATCAGGCATAGGGTTAATCTTGGTCAAGGTGCAGCCTTACAAACCGGACTAACATATGCCAGAAGTCTGAACCCCGATATTGTAATCACTTTCGATGCAGATGGTCAGCATAACGAAGAAGATCTTAAAAGCCTCATGGCACCGATCGTTTCCAATCAGGCCGATGTTGTACTAGGTTCCCGTTTTTTACCCGACAGCGAAAAAACAGTTCCATTTGCAAGACGGGTTACTTTACAGCTTGCAAGAATTATAAACTTTTTATTATCAGGCGTATTATTAACGGATGCACACAATGGCCTGAGAGCAATGAATAAAACAGCGCTGGAAAAAATTAGTTTAACTGAGAACCGGATGGCCCATGCATCTGAGTTTTTGTTTGAAATCAAAAAGCATAAACTACGCTTCAAAGAAGTTCCGGTACATATTCGCTATACAGATTATTCAAGACAAAAAGGCCAAACAGGCGGCGATAGCATTAAAGTTTTATTTGACTTACTTTTACATAAACTTTTTAAATGAGCGGCATTCAGCTTGTACTAATAACAGGCTTTATTTTTATCGGTCTTTATTTTGTAACACGTTTAAAAAAACGGTTACTTGATATAGTATTGTTATTTGCCATGATCACCGCGGGTATTGTATTTGCCCTTCGGCCCAATATTACTAATATAATTGCCCGGAATCTTGGCGTTGGCCGCGGTGCAGACCTCATCTTTTATATCAGCATTCTAATATTCTGGTTCATTTCATTAAAGTTATATGCCCGCATTCGTAAACTGGAACAGCAGTTTACAGAAATAATCCGGAAAGATGCGCTTAGTCAGGCTACTGATCTTAAGGGCGAGAAAGCAATGGAAACTAAATAAAGATGAGTACCAACAAGGAAGCATACATCCTTTCCTCTTACCTCACAAACCGGCAACCCACACCGGAAGTATTAATGCTGTATGATCAGGCGTTGAAGAAATTACCGGTTGATTCTAATTCAAAAGAAATAAAATTATGGGAGTTCTGCATTAAACACACATGGGCTTTGAAATTTGTTGACGCTGCATTGGGTTTTACAGATCCATACCATCCTGTTCGCAAACGAATATTTATAATGCTGGCGATCCTTGAAACACAACCTGCTTACAATGATTGTTTTTTACCACAAAAACGATCGTTTCTTTATATTTTTTACGTGTTGTTCTACATGGTAAACGCAGTAGTAAAAACTGTTATCGGCAAAGTATTGTTATGGTTCATTTAACTGAAATATTGTTCGATTGTATAGTGGTTGGCTCAGGGCCGTCGGGTTCCATGTGTGCGCAAACTGTTACCGAAGCAGGCTGCAAAACCTTAATGCTGGATGCCGGTTTTACCAATGATCAGTCATCACCCGATACTTTATCTGATTTCCATTCTATTAGAACAAACGGGACCAAACAGTCAGCAATTTTTCTGGGTAACAATTTTGAAGGGCTCGACTGGGGGCCTACACAGGCAGGCAGTCAGTTAACCCCTGCCCGAAAGTATTTAATTCATCGTATAAAAGAATTGCTTCCGCTTGAATCAAAAAGCTATTTCCCACTTGAAAGTCTTGCCTATGAAGGATTAGGAGCCGCCTGGGGATTGGGTTGTTATAAATTTTCAAATACCGAACTTGAAAAAGCAGGATTAAAAGCTTCTTCCATAAACAAAGCCTACCAGGTAGTTGCCAACCGCATTGGCATATCCTACACGCCCGATGATATTGAACCCTATACAATGCCGGGGATTGAGCACCTTCAGCCTTCCATTTCTGTTGATGACAATAGCCGGTTTATTCTGCAGCGATATCACAAAAGGCAATCTGAAATACGTAAAAGAAATTTCCATTTGGGTATACCAGCGCTGGCTTTGCTTACCGCCGATAAAAATAACCGCAAAGCTACTACCTACTCAGACATGGATTTTTATAACAATCAGGGATTGTCGGCATGGCGGCCCTCAGTAAGTATTGAAGAGCTGAAAAAGAAATCAAATTTTGCTTATCAGCCTGATGTTCTGATTACTTCTTTCGAAGAGGCCGGCGATATTGTATCTGTTTCGGGCTTTATAATCAGTACGGGCGAACCTGTTACTTTTAAAGCAAAAAAACTGCTACTGGCCTGTAATGTAACCAGTACAGCGCGCATCGTTTTACGGTCATTTAAAAAGTACGATCATAATTTGCCGCTGCTTTGTAACCCGTACTCATATGCCACCTGTTTATTATGGAACCGGCTGGGTAAATACAGTTCACCTGAACGAACCAGCACTGCCCAGTTATCGCTTTTTCACGACAGTAATAATAACAACGCAGATGTAGCAATGGCATCGTTGTATTCGTACAGTTCATTGCTGCTGTATAGAGTTGTAAAAGAAGTGCCACTGAATTTTAAAGATGCCTTAAAACTGATGCAGTACCTTATACCCGCTATAGTTATTGGAGGTATTCATCACCCCGATGAGCCAGGTAAATTCAAATATGTGTGTCTGAAACAGGGGGCCGCCAATTTCACCAATGATATTTTACATGCGCGCTATGAACTGGAAACATCTGAAAAGAAAGCGATTGAAAAAAGAGAGCGACTATTTTATCAAATCTTTCGCAAGTTAGGCTGCATGCCTTTAAAGAAAATACAACCGGGCTTTGGAGCAAGCGCGCATTATGCAGGAACACTCCCTTTTAGTATAAAAGATGAGCCCTTTACTTTACAACCCAACGGACGTTTATCATCCACAAAAAACGTATTTGTTGCAGATGGTTCAGGATTTAATTATTTACCCGCCAAAGGCATTACTTTTACATTGATGGCAAATGCTCATAACACGGCCTTAAATGTTTTACAACATGCTTAAACCGGTGATTGCTATAACAGGCGCCAATGGTTTTATCGGTTCTTCTTTGTTACAATATTTTTATGATCAGCATTACCCGGTAATTGCATTGGCCAGAACGCATTCAATAAAGGCGCCGGCGGAAGTACGTTCTTTTAATCTGGAGCAGCCACTTCAACCCGATCTGCTTGATGGTGTTGATATTTTAATTCACTGTGCCTTTATTAAAGCCGACGCGCATGCAGAAGCAGGAAAACTCAATTACGAAGGCACAAGATCATTGATTGAATGCGCGCACAGGAATAAAGTGAAAAAAATTATTTTCTTTTCAACTGTATCCGCGCATGAGCATGCCCTTTCTTCCTATGGCAAGAGTAAACTCGCTACAGAATCTCTTTTCAACTTACAAACAGATGCCATTTTAAAATGTAGTCTTGTAATTGGTAACAACGGATTATTTCAACGCATGCTGCATCATGTTTTATCCAAAAAATTTATTCCACTTATGAATGGCGGGCAACAACCAATGCAGGTAATTGCCATTGACGATGTGCTAAAAGCTGTGGACTACATTATGAATAATGATATGGCGGGCAGGTTTATTCTGGCCAACAAACAGCAATTTACATATCGCTCGTTTTTCAAAACCCTTGCCCGTATTAATAACAGGCATATTTACTTTATTCCTCTGCCCGGAGTTCTTTTACAGGCGATCATTTATATTTCAAATCTGTTTAGGCTACCTCTTCCTGTTAATAATGATAATTTGCAGGGATTGAATACTATGGTCTATATGGATCCTGATAGTAGTCTTGCGCAATTACATCTCACGCCGCTTTCACTGGAAGAAAAACTGGAACAACTTAAGGCAGGCGGTGTATAATTCTGCCATCATTTCCTCATGGCTACAGCTTCTTTCTCCTTGTCTGTTATATCCATTATAGCATAGTGCTGTACATCGTTGATTAATACTTCATCAATAACGCCCACCAGGTTTTGATAATTCGACTCGGGCGTTGGTTTTATCATAAGCACCAGATCGTTTCGTTTTCCGGGTTGCATTTTATCAAGGGCCGCCTGTTTAGTGCGAATAATGTCTCCCAGCCCATTATTCTCTGAATAGGAAGTAAAACCAAAATTCCCTTTTTGTAATGCATCGCTTAGTTCGCCATTGTAATAAAAAACCTGGTTATTCTTACAGGGCAGTAATGTTAAGGCCGTACTCACTGCTGCCTGTGTTGAATCTTTACTGTCTTTGGGCATTACCAGTTTTGTGGCTTTTGGGGTTGACATGGTAGTAGTAAAAATAAAAAAGGTAATAAGCAGAAAGCCAAGGTCAACCATGGGCGTTAAATCCACGCGGGTAGACAATTTTTTACTTCTCCGCCGACCGGGTTTACCGGCGGCGGCTGGAACGTTTATTTCAGCCATATGTAATTGATTTATAGATTGAGATGCAGTGGCATAATTTTTCCATAGATACAGAAATCAGTTGTTGTAATGACTGACGTCAGGCAATGAGCAACAACTGAGCAGTACTTTTAATTAATCAAAAAAGATAAACATGAAAACACTGCTGGTCCCTACCGATTTTTCGTCTGTTTCGGTCAACGCGCTCAATTATGCTGTTGATATGGCCCAGGCGATCAATGCCGGTATTGTATTACTGCATGTGTACAATGTGCCGGTATCTTATACAGATGCACCTGTGTCACCTGTATCTACTGTATCCATTGAAGAAGTAAAGCGCACCAGCGAAGAACGGCTTGAAGAAATGAAAAAAAATATCATGCATGTAACTTCGGGCCAGTTAACCGTATATACTGAGTCGCGACTGGGCGATACCATCGATGAATTGGAAGAATTATGCAAATCGGTTGAACCGCTTGCCGTAATCATGGGTAGCCATGGAAGCACTGGTCTTGAAAGAATGATCATGGGCAGTACCACATTAACAGTTATACGTCATTTGAAATATCCTGTTATTGTAGTACCACCGGGCACTACTTATCATGGTATTAAAAAAATAGGACTGGCCTGTGACTTTAAAGATGTGGTTGCCTCAACCCCCGTTGATTATATAAAGAATATAGTACAGGAATTTGGGGCAGAATTATACATCCTCAATGTTCATCACGACGAAACCAATAAGGAATATACGGATGGTACCCTTATGGAATCGGCTTACCTGGATGCTATGCTGGGAGATATAAAACCGGTTTACTATTTTCTGAACAGAGAAGATGTGGTAAATGGCATTAATGAGTTTGCCGAAAAAAATAATCTTGACCTGGTAATGATCATACCTAAAAAGCACCGGTTAATCGATACGCTGTTCCATAAAAGCCGCAGTAAAGAACTGGTGACACATGCGCATATTCCGATCGTGTCGATTCATGAATAATGATATCTCTTGAAAGTAAAAAGGTCGTTCCACGCAACCGTGGAACGACCTTTTATTATTGTAACATAGCGCTTCGATGGACTACGCTCAGGACGCTGAGTGCTTTATCAGATTGTCATTCTTCGACTAAGCTTAAAATTCTGCATTCTTTGGTGTTCGTGGAAATGCAATAACATCACGAATGTTCGTCATGCCGGTAACAAATAGTACCATACGTTCAAAGCCTAGTCCGAACCCTGCATGCGGTACTGAACCAAAGCGGCGCGTATCGAGGTACCACCACATTTCTTCAGCCGGAATATGCATTTCTTTCATACGCTCAGTTAACTTTTCCATCCGCTCTTCCCTTTGTGAGCCACCTACTATTTCACCAATGCCGGGCGCCAGAATATCCATGGCGGCTACTGTTTTGCCATCATCGTTCTGACGCATGTAAAATGCTTTAATGGCTTTGGGATAGCCGGTAACAATAACCGGTTTTTTAAAATGCTTTTCTACGAGGTATCGCTCGTGTTCACTCTGCATATCGATGCCCCACTTTACTTCATACTGGAATTTCTTCTTTTTGTAGGCAGGTGAATTTAATAAGATATCGATCGCTTCGGTATAGGTAATTCGTTCGAAATTGTTATTCAGTACAAACTCCAGCTTTTCTATCAATCCCATTTCGCTGCGTTTATCCTGTGGCAGTTGTTTTTCTTCTTCTGCCAGGCGCTGGGCCAGAAACTGCAGGTCTTCCTGGTTATGTTCCATGGCATGGCGGATAATATATTTGATGAACTCTTCGGCCAGGTTCATATTATCTTCCAGATCATAAAAAGCCATTTCAGGTTCTATCATCCAGAACTCGGCCAGGTGACGGGCGGTATTGGAATTTTCAGCACGGAAGGTGGGACCAAAAGTATAGATCTCACTAAAGGCCATAGCTGCAAGTTCGCCTTCCAGCTGGCCACTCACCGTTAAGTTGGTAGCGCGACCGAAAAAGTCTTCTTTAAAATTAATGGTGCCATCTTCGTTACGGGGCGGATTATCGAAAGGCAGGGTGCTAACGCGGAACATTTCACCGGCGCCTTCGGCGTCGCTGGCAGTAACGATGGGTGTGTGCATATACACAAATCCTTTTTCATTAAAGAATTTATGAATGGCAAAAGCCAGTGCATGGCGCACTCTGAATACGGCGCCAAATGTATTGGTACGAAAACGCAGGTGGGCGATTTCGCGCAGATATTCAAGACTGGGTTTGTTTTTTAACTGCAGGGGATATTTTTCGGGGTCGCTGTCGCCCAGAATTTCAATGCTGGTCGCCTTTACTTCAACTTTTTGGCCCTTACCCAGTGAAGGGATGAGGGTTCCGGTTGCTTTAATAGAGGCGCTTTGGGTAATCCGTTTCAGAGTTGCTTCGTCGAGCATGCCCAGTTCTACTACCACCTGAATATTATTATTGGTGCTACCGTCATTAATGGCTATGAACTGATTATTGCGGAAACCGCGTACCCAACCCATTACAATAACTTCCTGACCTGTTCCTTCACTGGCCAGCAGATCTTTAACTTTTACCCGTTTGTTGAACATATCCTTAAGTTTTAGACCCGAACTTATCGGGGACGGCAAAGATAAAGCTTCAATTTTACTGAAGTAAGGGTATTCCAGATAAAAAGCCTCCTGAACCACGGGAAGGGTCTAAAATAAATTAGTAAATTTGTATTACAGAATTATTACGCAAAACAGCAAACAATGAAAGGAGTAACTATTTTAAAAGACGAAAAAAACAACCGGAAAATCCTTCAGGTTGATATAAAGACAATTGCAAAAAATCCTGATGATTTTGAGGAGTTAATTGATATTTTGGTTGCTGAGGCCAGAAAAGATGAAAAGACGATTCCTTGGGAAGAAGCAAAAAAAAGATTGAGAAAAGCTAACAAGAGTTAGTTTTTTCATTACAGGTAGATGTCTTTTCTATGCCCGATCTTTCTAAGATCAACGATTTTTACATCCTCATCAATACTGTATATAATTCGGTAATCTCCTACACGTACTCTGTATAAATCTTTCGTACCCTTAAGTTTTTTTACCCCTACTGGCCTTGGATTTTCGGAAAGGCTGTCTATTAATTTTTCAATTTTTTTACTGAATATTTTTGGAACCTTTTCCAACTGTTTTAATGCCGATTCCTTGATAACAATCGAATAGCTCATGCAGTTACTATTTGTTCATTCATATATAAATCTACAAATTCATTAAAAAGGAAAATTAACGGATAATTCTTAATTTTTTGACTGTGTATAACAAATGATACAAAAGCCCTGAAACCCACGTCCCGTAATTTTTATCGAAACGCTGTCTAATTACTTAAAACACTTTGCAAGATTGAGGTAAGCGGATAAATAAATACGCCCAAGTCTTATTAATGTCATTCATACATTTATTATCTTCACGCCCTTAAATCTCACTTTAACGAAATTGTTATATGAAAAAACTGGTTGCCGCCTGCTTTTCTGTTCTGATTGCATTTAATTCCGCCCATTCACAGTCAAAACCGGTTACTGTAACCAGTCCGGATAAATCAATAATCGTTCAATGCCAAACCGATGGTTCAGGACAACCCTCCTATTCCATTCAATATAAAGGGGCCACTGTACTGGAAGCATCAAAACTGGGAATCGTTCGTTCTGACGCCGATTTTTCAAAAGCGCTTACACTCACCGGTGCTTCACCCGTTACTTTGGTTAAAGACAGCTACAAATTATTAACCGGCAAACGGCAGCAGAATACCTATACAGCCAACCGCCAAACAGTACATTTTAAAAATGCCTCCGGCGCTCTGGTTGATATCATCTGGCAAATTTCAAACGATGGAGTAGCTTTTCGCTATTTTTTCCCCGGTGCTTCTGCCGAAGCCAAAATGGTTGATACAGAATTTACCTCCTTTCATTTACCGGCTTCTGCCAAAGCATGGCTGCAACCCATGAGTGTTGCCAAAACCGGATGGGAACATGTAAACCCCTGCTATGAGGAATTTTATGAAAAAGGAATTGCTGCGGGATCGCCGGCGCCTTTGCATGCAGGATGGGTATATCCTGCCCTGTTTCAATCGGCCGGCCACTGGTTGCTGATAACAGAAGCAGCTATGGATGGCAGCTATTGCGGCACAAGACTCGATAATGATTCAGCCAATACCGATTATCATATAGCCTTTCCCGATCAGCGGGAAGTATATACAGGCGGCGGCTCAAAACCGTCATTTAAATTACCTGGCTATTCGCCCTGGCGCGTTATAACCATTGGCAGCCTGGCCACTATTATTGAAAGCACTCTGGGCACCGATGTTGCTAACCCTTCGCCCGCCGGTAAGAACTTTTCTTTTGCCAAACCAGGCAAATCGTCCTGGAGCTGGGCTCTTTTGAAAGATGACTCTACAGTATATCCTGTTCAAAAGCGTTTTATTGATTATGCGGCCGATATGAAATGGCAGTATTGTTTGGTTGATGCTGACTGGGATAAAAAAATTGGTTACGACAGCGCACAGCTGCTGGTAAATTATGGTAAACAAAAAAATGTAGGCATCTGGCTGTGGTATAATTCGGCCGGAGCCTGGAATACCACGCCTTATGGTCCCAGAAATAAAATGCTCACCCACGAAGACCGCGAAAAAGAATTCAGCCGGCTTGAAAAAATGGGTGTGGCCGGGGTAAAAATCGACTTTTTTGGCGGCGATGGCCAGTCGATGATCCGGTATTATATTGATATTTTAAATGATGCCGTGGCGCATCACTTAATGGTGAACTTTCATGGTGCTACTTTGCCGC
>Ga0068855_100010519_pt1 | contig 11162 bp, 9 predicted proteins | sample KBSCornC52_FD_66592 | JGI IMG/M metagenome (GOLD analysis project Ga0068855, IMG submission 66592) | Corn rhizosphere microbial communities from Kellogg Biological Station, Michigan, USA - KBS Corn C5-2 | ecosystem: Host-associated > Plants > Roots > Rhizosphere > Soil ... | reverse complement strand
GATAGCCTTGGCAGTGTTGCCCGACCGACCAATCACTTTGCCCATGTCTTCTGGATTGAGATCGAGCGTCAAAAGCACGCCCATCTCATCGACCGTACGCCCGATCTTTACTTCGTCGGGATGTTCTACCAAACCTTTGACGACAAACTCCAAAAATTCCTGATCTCGTTCTGCCATGACTGTAGTTATTTTGTTGTTAAAAACACTTCCCCTATTGTAGAGAGTTGTGGATGTAGTAGCAATTAAGTTACCAACACCTCTACTGGAACTTACGCTGCCGGCTCTTCCGGAGCTGCTTCTGCGACGGGCTCTTCTGCAGGCACCTCAGCAGGAGTTTCCTCTGCAGCAGAAGCCGCTTCAGGCACTACCACTTCTGAAGCTGCCTCTGCAGGAGCCTCAACTTTAGCGACAGTTTTCTTTGGCAATACGTTTATCTTTTTGCCGTCAATTATTTTTTGCGATACTAAAAGGTTGTGGACGGTGTCCGATACGGTTGCGCCCATGCCGATCCAATGCTTGATGCGGTCAGCTTTAAGTTCGACGCGGTCTACCTTCGGGTCGTATGAGCCGACCATTTCAAGGTAGTTGCCCGGCTGCGGTTTGCGCTTTGATTCAACAACAATAACCCGGTATGACGGGTCGTTTTTCTTGCCAACGCGGGTAAGTCTTATGGTAAGCATTTCGTTCTTTAATATTGCTTTTTCCTCAGAAAAAGGCCCCCTGAAGGGGTGTGGCAGTACTGTAGCAGATTAGACAAAAAGTGACAAGTAGGGCATTATCTGGGCGGATAAAGGTAGAGGGAGAAGAGACTCATGGCTGGACGTAGTATGTTATGGATCCTCAAAGCCATTATCGCTTTGATCTGGATCATACCTGCCCTGGCAATAATCGCAGACCCGAAGATCGAAGCAATCCCTGACAAGAAGTACGACCTGCGAGGAATACTCATGCTCTCACTGCTATTTGCAGTTTGGATAGCAGTGATGGTTGATGCCTTTGTGCTCTTCCCACATGGAAAGCTGCTGGTTTTGGTCTTGGCAGGCATCTGCCACTGGATGCTGGGCTTTGCAGCTAATGCAATAGTCGAGCGCAAGGCCTTTAAAGAAATGTTGGATCTTGTGCATCCGCGCGAACTCATGGAGTAGCCACGACTAGTCGTGGCTTTTTATTTTTATACATTTGTGGTATAGTATTTTTATCAATGTCTCGTGGGCTTAAGCGCGGAAGAGATTCTGCCCCTAAAAAACATATCGAAGGGATCGTTAGCGTAAACCGTCGCGGCGTGGGGTTTTTATCGTGGCCGGAAGATGAAAAAGCCAAACATAAAGATGATATTGAAATCGCAAACGACTATTTAGTTGGCGCGCTCAATGGCGACACCGTTGAGGTTGAGCTGACCGGACTCTTTCCCCGCCCCAAAGGCAAAGTCGTGCAGATACTGCATCGTGCCAAAAACGAGTTTGTTTCGACTATCAAAACAATTGACGGCAAGATACTGGCCGTGCCGGACGACTTGCGTTTTTACCGCCCTATTGAGCTTGCCAACGGCAATACATATGAAGTGGGTGAAAAGGTTTTGGTGCGCTTGAGCCAATTTGATGGCAAGAAAAATCCGACTGGCAGCGTTATCGAACTTATTGGGCGCGCCGGCGAGCACCGAGTTGAAATGAACGCGATCGTAATTGAGCACGGCTTCTCGACCATCTTCCCGCCTGAAGTCGAGCATGAGGCGCAACACATAGAAGACACGCACGCAGAAACCATTCAATCCGAAATTCCCAAGCGATTGGATTTTCGCGAGAAAGTTACTTTTACTATCGACCCCTTTAATGCCAAAGACTTTGACGATGCGCTGTCGGTTGAAGAGCTACAAGATGGCACGTACGAAATTGGCGTGCACATTGCCGACGCAACTTATTTTTGCGTACCGGGCACTGCGATAGACGACGAAGCCAAGCGCCGCGGCACTAGCGTGTACTTGGTTGACGCAACAATACCGATGCTCCCACACCAACTCAGCGGCAATGTGTGCAGCCTCAAAGCCGACGAAGACCGGTTGGCCTTTTCGGCAATCTTCCGCATTAACAAAGACGCCGAAGTGGTAGAACGCAGATTTGCCAAAACGGTTATACGATCAAACAAACGCTTTACCTACGAACAGGCTCAACAGATTTTGGACGACCAAAGTGGCGAATATGTGAAAGAGCTAAATATTTTGCGCGAGCTTTCGCGCATAATGCGCAAAAAACGCGAACGGGACGGCGCAATAGACTTTGGCGACAATGAAGTAAAGTTTGAGCTTGATGAAGCGGGCAAACCTATTAAAATTGTGCGCAAAGAACGCATCGAGACTAATCTTTTAATTGAAGAGTTTATGCTCTTGTGCAACCAGGAAGTATCTATTTTTGTATCCGAACTTGCAAAAAAAGTGCCGGAGAAAAAATATATCTTTTTGTATCGCATCCACGATACGCCAAAAGAAGACCGTATCGAAGAACTAACCACGTTTGTGCGAGCGCTTGGCTATGACTTTGCCCACAAGAAAAAGAAGCCTTCTGCTAAAGACATCCAAAAGCTATTGCGCGAAATTTCCGGCAAGCCCGAAGAGCATTTAATCCGCACGGCAACACTGCGCAGTATGGCTAAAGCAGTGTACTCAACTAAAAATATTGGACACTTTGGCTTGTCGTTCGAATATTACACGCACTTTACTTCGCCGATTCGTCGCTATCCCGACATGCTCGCACACCGTATCTTGGCGTCGCATCTAAATAACAAGCCTATTACGCGCCAAGAATACGGCCATTTAGAAAAGATGTGTCTCGAAGCATCTGAGCAAGAAGCGCGCGCCGTCGAAGCCGAGCGCGAAAGTATCCGCTACAAACAAGTAGAATATATGTTAGACAAAATCGGCCAAACATTTGAAGGCACTATCTCGGGTGTGACCGACTGGGGCATCTATGTTGAAGAGGACAAAACTGCCGCCGAAGGGTTAGTGCGCGTACGCACTATTGGCAACGACTTTTATAATTACGTACAAAAAGAATATGCGCTGGTGGGGGCTCGTACCAAAGAAAAATTCGCACTCGGAGACAGAGTGCGAATTAAATTAGTGGCGGCCGATTTGGCCGCAAGAACATTGGACTTTGAGCTAGTCCGCTGATTGACCGTAGTTGATCAGGTGACCAAAGTGGCCTTCCTCTTCGGCGATTCTCGAATGAATCGCGAAAAGTTCATGCTGATCGTCCCAGTTCCTACTCTCGGGCTGAACACTCCCGTTCGCAAGCCGGTTATGCAACCGGTCGAGATCGGTAAGCGGCGCTGCTTCAGGCAAGTCCAACGAAAGCTGTCTCATTGCTTGTTCCCCATTTCAATATTCCAAAGACCGGTAGAACGCTCTACCAACATCACTTAACCATCATGACTTTCTTCATGCAAGCGCGAGCGTGGTGTAATGAGTGGATAAAAAAGAAAAACGCATCACTTTCGTGACGCGTTCACCACAAGTTACCTGATAGCATGGTCGCGCTTATCTCTCGGCACCGTTGGCGGCCGTTGAATAAATTGCCGCAAATGCTTCGATAGCGCCTTGGGAATCTTATGGAGCTCTTGCGGCACCTCATCGAGGACGACATCAACGCGATCACCACTTTTGGAAATTTTGATGATGCGGCCACTGATGTAAAACCGGTAGCGCAGTTTGTCGCAGGGCACTTCGATAAATGGCACGGGGACACTCAACAATGGTGGCCACGCGCTCTGTGGCATCGTTAAAGGCAGCTTACGCACATGCTTTTGCATGGTTACTCTCCTTATTGCTACATCTACAGCTAAAGTAACACGAATATAGTATATGGTCAAACTACTTTGCTACTGCAAGAGCCTCTTCAAATTTTACCGAGAGGAGTTTTGAGACACCATCGCTACCCATGGTAATGCCGTAGAGAACTCCGGCACGGCTCATAGTCTCACGATTGTGAGTAATTAAAATGAGCTGCGATTTTTTCGAAAGGTTCTGGATCATGTCGCCGTAGCGGCGGCTGTTGGCTTCGTCGAGCGCCGCTTCGGTTTCGTCCAATATCAAAAACGGCGGCGGATTAACCTGCGACATCGCAAATATAAGCGCGATAGATATGAGCGCGCGTTCGCCGCCAGAAAGCATGTGTATCCCCTTCACACGTTTGTGCGGGATTGTGATTGCAATATCAATACCCTCTTCAACTTCGACATCATTGTCTTCCTCAGTCTCTGACTCTTCGTTAGACGCGCCGCGCCTGAGCTTTTTTTCTTTGGTCGCCACTAACGACGCGCCACCGCCGTCAAAAAGGAGTTTAAAGAAATCATCAAACTCCTTATTGATTTTTGCGATGCCTTCGGCAAAGCGCGCTTCAAGCGTGTGAGTTAACTCCTCGATAAGCTGCTGCAGCTTTTGCGAACTTTGCTCAAGGTCTGACAATTCACGCATCAAAAATTGGTCGCGCCCAGACGTTTCTTGGTATTCCTTCAAAATATCTGCGGCACCCAAAAGACCCGTCTCTTCAAGCTTGATCTTCATGCGTTCGAGTTTGCGGCGGCGCTCTTCCTGTTTCGAGCGATCCTCATCCACGGCAGTGTCGTCGAGTTCAATATCGGCGTAGCGTGTTGCAGCTTGGCCAATCAAAGCGCCCGCTTCGGCGAGTTCGCGTACAAAGTTTTCGCGCTCGCGCGCAAGCGCGCCCGCTTTTGCTTCAACAGTCGCAAGCTGGACTTCCAATTCGCTGCGCTTTGCCATCGTCTGGAAGAGCTCGCGCTCGGCTTCGCGTGAGGCGTCCTTTTCGCCTTCGATTTTTTTGCGCAACGCTTCGACACGTTTGCGAACCTCGCTTTCCGTATATGCAAACTCTTTTAAATCTTTCTCGATTGCCGCTTTTTTGTCATGCAACTCCTCAATACCAATTGACGTTTCAGAGGGCTTCCTGATCCGGCGCATAAACTCAGTCGCTAATATCACCAGCGCCTGGAGTTTTGCTTTGAGCGGCTGCCCTTCAAGCTTTAATGATTCTGTGAGTTCACTTTCGATACGTTCGGCAAACGCCTGTGCGTCCCGCGCAGGCACGGAGCCTTCGATTGTTTTGCTCATGCGCTCAGCAGCGGCAATCTCACCTTCGACGCGACCCAAATCGCGCGACGCTTGCTCGTGGCGCTGCCTTGCGGTGCGACCCTTTTCTTCGAGCTGCATCAACTCTTCGGCACCTGCATCACCTTTGTGCGTGCGGGAAAGTTCGTGGCGCAGATGTTCGATGGTTGCATTAAGTGCGGCATGTTCGCGCTTGGGCGCGTCGCTCTCTTCTTCTAAAAGTGCGCTCGCGTGCGCAAGGTATACGCTCTCGCGTTTTAAATACTCGGCAAAGCGCTCGGCCAGCTCGCCGCGCAACTGCTCGCCTTCTTCAATCTTTTTTACCTGCGACTGCAAAAATTTCAGATGCGGCAGCAGTTCGCGACGCGACGCTTCGACTTCGCGCATGTTTTCGGCTGCTCTTTGAATTTTCCTTTCGGCTTCTTCTCTTTTATATAAAAACGCGGTCAATCCTAGTGCGTCTTCGATCATCTCGCGGCGCTCAGGCGTACTTGCCGTCAAAATCCGGTCAGCTTCGCCTTGCGAAATAATATGATGGCCCGATGCGCCAATGTTTGCCTGGCTGAGCAATTCTGCAATATCGCGCAAACGCACCAAACTGCCGTTAAGCCGGTATTCGTTGACGCCGTCGCGGTGCACGACGCGCTCAAGCGTTACTTCGTCAAAGTCTAAATTAAGCACGCGGTCGAAATTGTCGAATACCAATTTTACTGATGCGCGCCCCGCGCGCGGCACGTGCGCCGAACCATTCCAAATAAGATCCTCGCCGCGCTTGCCGCGCATAGACTTCATCGATTGCTCGCCCAATACAAAACGGAACGACTCGGCGATGTTTGATTTGCCCGATCCGTTAGGGCCAACAACAGCCACAATAGCCGCGCCAAATTCAAGCTCGGTTTTTTTGGCAAACGATTTAAACCCCGATAGTTCTATCGACTTAAGTCTCACCTAGCTATTATATAAGAAAAAGCCGCCTTTGGGCGGCGTCAGGGCCAATTAGATTATCCGACCGGGGTGCAAGAAGTCTGATTGCTGAACTTCTTTCTGATAGCCTGATTTATTTAAGCTTGGGGCCCGATAATAAAGTGCAAATACACTTACGCACCTTAGGGCGAGGCTCAATTACCACCCCTTAGCGTCTAGCGCCGCGCGGGCGGCAGACTGCTCGGCTTCTTGTTTTGATTTGCCTTTACCTTGCGCGGCAAGTTCGGTGCCCAAATACACGCCCACGACAAACTGCTTGTCATGGTCGGGTCCGGTTTCTTCCAAAACCTGGTACGCCGGAGTTGCGCCGTACTCGTCCTGCGACTTTTCTTGCAAAGCGGATTTTGAGTCTTGCCAGAGTCTTTCTTTAATTATTACTTCAATTTTTGGCAACAGATGCGCCGCAATAAACTGCTGCGCCGCGTCGTAGCCTTGGTCAAGATAAATCGCACCGATCAAAGCCTCAAACGCATTAGCCAAAAGCACGCCGCGCGCGCGACCAGTGTCTTTCGCTTCGCCACGGGAGAGCAGAAGATAGTCGTTCATGTTGAGCGCATTTGCCACCTCGGCGCACGTTGTCGCGTTGACCAATGCGGCTCGGTACGCGGTCAGTTCGCCTTCGGGCTTGTCTGGAAACTTTTCGTATAAAAAGTGCGTCGAAACAAGCTCAAGCACCGCGTCGCCCAAAAACTCGAGACGCTCATTGTGCCCACCGGTCTCACCCCTATGCTCGTTGAGATACGAGCGATGCGTAAAAGCCTGCCTCAGCAGGTTATGGTCGTTGAAGGAAACCTTCGCCGTTTCTTCGAATGTCGTAAAATCTTTCTGCATGTAGAAGTATTATTTTTTCTTATGCTTCACTTCGCGGTCGTTAATTTTTTGCACCGCGCGCGTCACGATGGGTAGCACGTCTTCGTAAAAGTTTAGTTCCAGGGCATCCTGGAGTCTAAACCAGCGGCCGTCATCGAGTCCGCCTTTTTGTTCAAGCGTAATCTCGGTGTAGGGCGACTCTGCCAAGAAGTAGTGTACTTGTTTGCGCTTTTTACCCTTCTCAGGGTCGGATGCAATATACTCGTTTTCGCCCAAATTGTCTTGTATCTCGATGGTTAAGCCGAGTTCCTCTTTAATTTCGCGTATCGTACCTTCTTCTACCGACTCAGCCTTCGTTTCTTCGCTATCGCCGATCTTGCCTTTGCTTAACGTCCAATGGCCAAAGATATCGTGCACCAATCCTAAGTAAATTTCGCCGCCATGTTTGGCGTACACGACCGCGCCGCCTAACTTTTCAATCGGCATTTCTTCATACGGTACATCTTTTTTGCGTTTGGAGACTTCGTCTTTGCCCGGCTCACCCAATTCTTTGTACACCGCGCCCAATACGCCGTTTACAAAGCGGCCAGAATTTTCGCCGCCAAAACTTTTAGCGAGTTCGATAGCTTCGTTGATAGCCACTTTGGCCGGCACTTTTTCGCGGTCAGAAAATAAGAGTTCGTAAAGGCCCAAACGCAACACATTGCGATCCACAGGCGCGATGCGGTCAATCGGCCACTCGGGCGCAGCCTTTTCAATTACCATGTCCAAATCGCGCTTACGCTCGATAACGCCCTTGAGCGTTTCTTGCATAAACGGCAAATCACCAGCTGTGGGGGCAAACTCAGCTGCGTTACGTTCGAGTATATCTGCCGCGCTATCATCGTACTCCTTGTTTTCTGGAGCATTGCTAGTGCGAAAGTCCCACTCGAAGAGTGTTTGTAGTACTACTGATCTTGAAAGGTGCCTGTTTGCCATAACCAAAGAGCGAACGAACCACTCTAAAAGTATAGCACACAATTTCTATCTTATTGCTTTGAAGCGTTTTTTGCCTTGCGCTCGGAACGTGCTTGCGCCTTAGCAGCGACATCCGTAACTACTTTGCCGTTGTATCGGCCACAGTTAGGGCACGCGCGATGAGACACGCGCATATTGCCGCACTCGCATTTCATAAGCGAGGTTGCAGTGAGCGCATGATGCGAACGGCGGTTAGCCGTATGCGCCCGGGTATGTCTCATTCGTACTACCATAGTGCTAGGACTATAACAGATACTTGAGCTTTAGGCAACTGGGCGGAAATTGAACAAAAAAGTAGCCCGCCGGTTTACCGGCGGGCCAAACAAAACGTGGGTTACTTGTTCTTGCAGGACTGATCCTGCGAGTTCTTCGTCGAAGCTGGTGCAAACGGTCTGCAGCCCATGCGACAAGTACCGTCAGACTGAAGCAGACGATCGCAGAAGCAGTAGCCAGAAGCGGGCGTGCGACCTTTCATGATCTGATCGAAGACTCGGGCGTCGTGCGGTTGAGCCAATGACATGTGCACCCCTCAACCTTGCCGCTGTCCCGGCATGCCGGCATAGACGCTGGTCTGAAAGACCGGTGAAGCTTTGTGCGACAGCCGCTTCCTATGCCTGCACGACGATGGAGTCGGGATCACCAATCCGCGATTCACCTCGCTCAGACACTGGACCTGTTTCCGTCCCTCATGATGGCCACCGTTAAACCGGCAGCCGTTACAGACTGTATCCTTTTTCCCCAATTTCCACCTATTTGGTTGCGGGTTAAGATCTTTGTGAAAGTCGCCCCAACGCGATACTACTATGAGCAACCGATGAGCACTATACACCCGCCATTAGGCGTGGTCAAATGAGTTACTCACCCTTTTCTTCATCTTTAAACCCCTGCAAAACGACTCTCGGTGGAGCACGCAGAGTCCGTGTTTTTTGATAGTAGTGCGATGTCTAAGAGTGCCGTAGCCTTTATGGACTTCAAACCCGTAGTTTGGATACTTTTTGGCATAGGCGCGCATCAACTGGTCGCGTCTAACTTTTGCCGCAATCGACGCAAGCGAAATTACGGGTATTAATGCATCGCCTTTTATAATCGTTTGCTGCTTATATTCTTTAGGCGCATGTAAAAGACCGTCTAAAAATACTTCGACGCCTTTTGCTTTGGGCGTGAGCGAGCAAATCCCTTTATATACAGAAGCGTGTACCGCTTTGGCAATACCGATAGTGTCTATTTTTTGAGCAGCCGCAAATACTACTTTAAATTCCAACTTTCCGAGCCTTTCAAACTCCCGCATTCTTTTATATATCTCTTCCCTTTTCTTTTCACTCAGTACTTTTGAATCGGCAGCATCCGGAAAGTGCTTTTTGAAATTAAAATTTTTAGCAACCTTTACAACCCCGACAGCAACAGGACCCGCCAAAGGTCCGCGCCCCGCTTCATCAACACCGATGATAAAACGCTTCATTTAGAACATCATATCGCAGTTGGCTCAAGTGCGCCCTTAAAAGGTATACTCCTTATATATGGCGACGTATACGCACCTTCATGTACACTCGCACTACTCTTTGCTTAAGGCTTTGCCAAAAATCCCGCAGCTTGTTGCGCGCGCCAAGCATGAAGGGCTGACTTCGCTTGCACTTACCGACATCGGCAACCTGTACGGCGCGATCGATTTTTACAAAGAGTGCGTGGACAACAACATCAAGCCGATCATCGGTGTTGAAATTGCACTACAAGACGCCAACCGCCTTTTGCTTTTGTGCGAAAACAACGACGGCTACCAAAACCTCTTAAAGTTAGTCACCGAGGCCAACGTCGCACACGATGGTAAGTATTCATTTGAGTTGCTCGATAAATATAAAGGCGGACTTATTGCAGTAGTACCCGCTTTGCGCGGTGAGCGTTCGGCACATATACAAAAAATATTTGGCAAAGACAACGTCTATGCCGACCTGCCACTGAAAGAGATTTTCTTTTTAGAGCGCTCTGACGTGCGCGCGTGGGAAGTGATGCGCGCGATCGAAAATAAAGGCGCCAATGACGATGGAGGATTGCAGGACGACGACGTTGAGTACCACTTCCCGACCGGGGCCGAAATGGAATCTGAATTCAGCCCGCCTCAGCTGGCTAAAACGTTACAGATTGCCGAGCGCTGCAATGTCGAACTTACCGTCGGCAAATTTATCTTCCCCGAATTCCCGCTGCCCACAGGCACATCAGGCGACGATTTGTTGCGCGAATTGTGCATGCAAGGCCTTAGTGCGCGCGGACTCGAAGGCAATCAGGAAGTGCTTGAGCGCCTCAACTACGAGTTAGATATTATTAAAATGAAAGGCTACGCTGCATACTTTTTGGTAGTGGAAGATCTTATTCGCTTTGCGCGCGAGCACAACATCTACACCAACATCAGGGGTTCCGTTGCGGGTTCGATGACGACATATCTTTTGCACATCACGAAGATTGACCCGCTTGCATATAAAATTCCCTTTGAACGCTTTTTAAATCCCGAACGCCCGTCGGCTCCCGATATCGACATGGACTTTGCCGATGACCGCCGCGACGAAGTGATTGAGTATGCACGCCAAAAATACGGCGAAGATCACGTCGCGCAGATTGGCACCTTCGGTACTATGCTTGCGCGCGGCGTCGTACGCGACGTCGCGCGCGCTTTGGGCCACCCCTACGGCTTGGGCGACCGTATCGCCAAAGAAATCCCGATGGGCAGCCAGGGCTTCCCGATGACACTTGAGCGCGCGCTCAAAGAAAACACCGCGCTCGGCGAAATGTACAAAAAAGAGCCCGAAACCAGAGAAATTATTGACTTGGGCCAAAGGATCGAAGGCTGCGCCCGCCACGTCGGCGTGCACGCGGCGGGCGTGGTTATTGCGCCAAAAAACTTAGTCGAGTACGCACCGCTTCAAAAAGACCCTAAAGGCGGCAAGATCATTACGCAGTACGACATGTACAGCGTCGGCGAAGACGGCGTTGGCCTCACCAAATTCGACTTTTTGGGCATCACCAACCTCACGATGCTTGCGAGCGCGGTCGAGTTGATTAAAACCACGCGCGGCAAAGATATAGATATCGAAGCAATACCGCTCGACGACAAAAAAACATTCGAGATGCTCACGCGCGGCGAGACCGAAGCAGTCTTCCAGTTAAACGGCGGCGGCATGACGCGCGCGCTCAAAGAGCTTAAACCAACGACCATCCACGACATCAACGCAATGGTGGCGCTCTA
>Ga0068855_100010514_pt1 | contig 11166 bp, 7 predicted proteins | sample KBSCornC52_FD_66592 | JGI IMG/M metagenome (GOLD analysis project Ga0068855, IMG submission 66592) | Corn rhizosphere microbial communities from Kellogg Biological Station, Michigan, USA - KBS Corn C5-2 | ecosystem: Host-associated > Plants > Roots > Rhizosphere > Soil ... | reverse complement strand
CGCTGCGCTTCCTCGAGTGCCGTCCGACTGGCGTTGAGGTCCGACGCCATCCGCCGAAATGCGGTGAACACCGGTTGAAACTCGACGGTCGGCTCGCCCGCGAGCGGCGGCGTTCGGGCGCCGCTCGCAAGAGCGAGCGCTGCCTCGCGCAACGTGCGAATCGGCAGGGCAAGCTGACGTGCGGCGATGCCGCTCAGCCAGAGCGCCGCGAGCGCGCCAACCGCCGTCGCGAACAACACCAGCACGCCGAGGTCGCGCCGGCGCCGTCCGAGCGGAAGCTCGTCGGCGCGCGCGGGCGCGGCGATGACGGTCGATGGACTGCCTACGTCGTTGAACGACCGATAGCCGAACAGCGCCGAGCCGTCATCGATGCGCTCGAGCCGCGACGTCGTTTCTTCGTCGCGAACCGCGAGCGTGAGCTCGACGTCGCGTCCGAGATACCGGCCGATGGGCGCGATGTCGCCATAAAGCGGGTCGCTCGCCTCGGACAACTCGCCAGCGCGGTACAGCATCAACGGCGTGTCCAGCCGATCACTCTCGGCGGGCAGCCACATCGGCGCGTTCGGCGGCGGCGCGAGCGCCCGCAGTGTCTCGCTCACGAGCAACGCACGCGACTGGGTCGCATCGGTCGCCAGCTGTCCGTAAGACCAGATGGCGAACGCGATGGCCGGAATGACAAAGAACGCGAATAGCGCGAGCGAGAGTCGCACGCGATAACTGCGTCCCCACGTTCGCCACCGTACCCGAATCCAGCGGCCCGCTCCGCCGTCGGCGATGACGCTGGCCAACCACAACATGCCGACGATTGCCAAATCGAGCAGGACGATCAGCGCGCCGCGCTGGATCAGCGCGTAAAGCGGACGCAGCTCGACTTCGACATGCACTGGAGTCAGGCCCGTGCCCATGCGCACGGCCCAGTCGCCATGAAGCTCACTCCCGTCTCGACGCCAGGTGACGCTCGTATTGGCTGAATTGCCCGGTACGGACTCTCGAAGCCTCACCGTATATGGCGGCTCGGCGTCGGTATCGAGCTCGAGTCCCACCAACCGAGCGAACGGATCGATCTCGAACAATCGACTCCTGGGCGCTAGCACCACCGCGGTGACGCCGCCTGACACGGAGGGCGCCGTCAGCACCAGCTCGAGCGCAACATCGGTCTGCACGCTCGAAAGTGTGATCGAGCCGGTGGCGCGAGCGCGCCGCACGAGTTGTGAGACAACGCTCATTGGAATCGGAATCTGAGCGGTCTCGAAATGCGCGGACGGCCCGGAGTCGGTCGGCCACGCGAACAGCGCGATTGGATTTCCGGCCGCGGCGATGTCCGACGTCGCGTAGTGCTGGAGCAGCGCCTGACGCGTCGTCGGGGCATAGTCGGCGGCCAGGCTGATTCCAAACCGACGCAACAGCGTGACGGCGACAGAGTCGGTCTGGCCGAGCCCCGCGACGTCTCGGCGCGCGGCGTCGACGCGGCCGCGAGCCGTGCGTCCCCACACGAGTGTCGTTGCGCCGAGTGCCGCCACCGTCGACGCGCTCAAAATCACGAAGCGGCTGCGGCGGCTGAGCGCGAGCATTCCTATGGCGACGATCCATAGGATCGTATACCACCACGGCCAGCGACCGGGCGCCTCCCAGACTACGGGCGCCAATACCGCCGCGATTCCCGCGGCCAGCGGCGCGACCCCGGGCGGGAGTCCACGACGCGGACCGAGCACCGCCGCGCCGGCTGCGGCGCCGGCAAGAAGAACGGATACGGCCGCGAGGAACAGCGGGATCTGCCAGATCAGCCATAACGGCGCGTCGGCGCCGTGCGCGGGAATCTGAACGCCGCGCGACAATTCACGCAGAAGAAACGGCCCAAGCCCGGCGACGACGACGACGGTGGCCACTGTCGCCCACCGTGGCACGCGCGTCGCCCGTCGGCGAAACACCGCGAGCACTCCCAAGAGCGCGATCGCTCCCGTCGTCGCTAGCGCGCCTGCGTTGCCGGTCAGCGGTCCGCCTCGCGGTGTGAAGTACACCGCGGGATCGAACAGTCGCGTGAGATTCGAGTACTGGTTGAGTGGAACCAATGCCGTGCACGCGAGCGCAACGGCGAGAGCGCCTAGTCGCTCGGTCAGCGTGCGCGTTCCACGCCAAACGCCGATGACGAAGAACGCGAGCGCCAACGCGAACACAACGCCGGCCCGCGCGCGTACTGTCTCGGCAATTCTCTGCGCGACAGTTCCCTGGGCTGAGGGATCGGCGCGAACGTCGAACAGTCGCTGGCCGCGGACCGCATAGCGCAACACTTCCGGACTGGTCGAGGAGTCCGTCGGTGGCGCGAAGCTGAACCCGCTGAGTCCCGTCACTTCGGCAATTCGCCGCGTCAGCGGCGCCGACAGTCGATCTGCGGGCGGCTCGGCGTCGAGCAGCGCGATCGCCGCGGCGCGGACATCGCCGCGTCCTTGAACTATTTGCACGGCCAGATAGAACGGCGTCGCGACAACGGTCAGTCCTTCGCGAGCCTGGTCGATTGGCGCCCGGATCACACCGGCCCAAGCGAATGCGCTGTCCGCATTGTAGAGCACCACACCTAGCTCATCGTGCTTGGCAACGAGCGGCGCGAGCTCGTCGAAAGCGCGACTACGATCATGCGAAACGCTGAGCGCCTGGCTCACCGCGATTGCCGATCGAACGACCGCATCGTCGATCGCTCGATTGAGCTCCACGAGGCCACGAACGGCGGCGCCGCGCTGCCAATCATCCCAGCGATGCGACACGAGCCACAAGTTGCGTTGCGCATCCGTTGCCAGACCGGTCGCGACGGCGAGCAGCGTCCCACAAGCAATGGCCCACCATCGCTGCGGCCCGCGCACGAGCCAAATTGTGCCGAGGGCGAGCACGGTGGCGACGATCAGCGGGACCAGATACTCTACGCTGGGTGCATGCAGCCACTGGCTCGCGGCGAGCAGCGCGGCGCCGGCCGCGACCGCCCACCAGCTCCAGCGCGCACGCGCGGCGCGCGAATCTCGCAACGTTCGCTCAGCGGAAATGAGTCAACCTCCGACGTCCCCGTTTGCGCCGTCCGCCAGCACGGACGCGCCGAAAGCCCGCGGTCCGCGGCGCCTCAAGCACATGCGGCCTCGCGACGTCGCGGCGGCGATGGAGCGGGATCCACGACTGATCATCCCGGTCGGCACCTGCGAGCAGCACGGACCTCACCTCCCACTTGGCTCCGACTCGATCATCATCGAGCGCTTGTCGTCCGATCTCTCGGCCGAGTTTGGCGTGTTGGTCGCCCCGACGGTCGAGTATGGTGTGAACGTCGTGACGGAGCGCGGGTTCGCTGGAAACGCGTCGCTGCGCAAGAAGACTCTGCACCGAATGCTCAACGATCTCCTCGACACATGGGAATCGACCGGCGTTCGAGAGTTCATTCTGCTGACCGCGCATGAACATGATCCGCATCTCGAGGCCCTGTCGACATTGATCACCTCGGGAGCGCGGGTCCGGGTAGCAGACATTTTCGGCGTGGATCTGAGCGATCTCCTGGAGGGTCAAGCCGAGCCCATGCACGGCGACGAGGTAGATACGTCGCTGTTATTGTACATTGCACCCGAGCTCGTCAATATGTCCCTCGCAGAAGACTATATGATGTCGCGCGACGAGCTGCGTCGTTACCGCCGTGGCTGGCTGCGCGTCCCACGCCAAAGCCCCGGGTCGATTGGTCGGCCGACGCTGGCCACGCCCGAGAAGGGTCGAGCTGTGTACGAGCGAATTTATCGCCGAATTCGCGATCGGATCTTCGTGGCGCCGCCCGCCGAATCGTGAACCCGCCGGCCTGGTCCGGGTACAATTACCCCAAGATGCGCCTTCGTTCCGCCGTTTCCCTCCTCGCCGTTCTGTATGGCGCACCTGCCCTCGCGCAGGGTCGCGTCCTCGACGAAGGCGTCTTCACGATCAGCAGAACCGGAAGCCCTGCGGCAACGGAGAGCTTCAGGATCGTCCGCGCGGAAGGCGACGCTATTTTGGCGACGGGCCAATTCGTTTCGGGGTCGCGGCGCGTGACATCGTCGCTCACGACGGATTCGGTTGGCACACCGGTCAAGTACGACCTCTCGGTCTACGAGAACGGAACGCTGACGCAGCATGTCAGCGCGCTGGCCCAAGGCGGCCGGTTGTCGGCGCTCTCCAAGGACGGACGCGGCAACGAGTCCATGACCGAGTATCCTCTTGCCAGCGGCAAGTCCCTCCTCCTCGAGAATGACCTCGTCCACCAGAGCTATTTCATCACTCTGGGAAAGCGTACGGGAACCGTTCAGGTGATCGAGCCTCGCGGCGCCCATCGGTTGAGTCTGACGTTGTCCGCGATCGGTCTCGAACCCGTCGTGATCGGAGGCCGGACGACCACGGCGACTCACTACTCGCTTGGCAATGGCCTGGGCAGACGCGATTTTTGGATTGATTCCGCGGGCCGCGTGCTCCGGGTCGAGACGTCGCAAGGCCTGAAGGCAGTTCGGGAAGAGCTTCCTCGCTGAAACTCGGGTACGGCCATCGCCGTACTCCCCCGCAGACCCCATCCATAAGGACAACCCCACATGCGTTCGTTGAGGTTCATCGCGCTCCTGGCGCTGCCCGGCCAGATCGCGTTCGGTCAGCAAGTGTCGTCCGCGGTTCGCGGAACCCCTCTGTCGCTCGATGACGCGATCACGACCGCGCACCGGAACAACCCAGCGTTCCTGCAAATCGAAAACAATCTCCGTAATTCAGAGTCGACCGTTCGCCAAGCCTATGCGGCCTTGCTTCCCAGCTCCAACGCCAGCTTCACGACGCGGTATCAACAAGGCGGAACGCAGCTGGTCCAGGGCGTCCAGCTCGGCGGGAGTGCCGACACGCGGCAGTCGTCCTATTCGGTCGGTCTGAGCTACTTCATCAGCGGGTCGGTGGCGTTTGCGCCGCGCTCGGCGCACGCGAGCCGGGATGCCGCCGAGGCGGACATTGCGAGTCAGGCCGAACTCCTCCGGTCGCAGGTGACACAGCAGTACATCACGGCTCTGCAATCGGCGGCCCAGGCGACGCTGCAAGACACGTTGGTCCAGACGGCCGCCGGTCAACTCGAACTTGCCAACGCCAAAATGAAGGTCGGCGCGGGCACGATCCTCGACGTGCGAACGGCCGAAGTCGCTGTCGGACAGGCGCAGGTGGCCGCGTTGACCGCGCACAATCAGGCGCAGGTCGACAAACTTCGGCTGTTTCAGTTCATGGGCATCATACCCGATACGGCCGCGCAGTTGACGACCAAGTTCGCCGTCGCCGAACCGCACTTCTCGCTCGACTCGTTGATCGATCTGGCGCGGAAGGTCAATCCCGACGTGGCCGCGAAGAAGTCACGTCAGTTCGCCGACGAGATGAACGTCCGCGCGGCAAAGACGCAATACATCCCCTCGCTGTCGCTGAACACCGGCGTCGGCGGCAACTCGTTCGAGTACGTCGACCCGAATTTCCCGGTCGCCAACGCGGCGCAGCAGGCGGCGCAAAGTGCAGCCGGTTGTCTGTCGCAGGATTCAGTGCGGACCCGGGTGGGTCTCCCCGCGCTCACGTGTGGAAGCGGGACACTGTCGCAAGAAAGGATCGACGCCATTCGCGCCGGGAACAATCAGTTCCCCTTCAAGTTCAGCCGCAACCCGATCGGCGTCTCCGCCACCTTGTCGCTCCCGATCTTCAACAACTATCAACGCGAATCGCAGATCGAGCAGGCCAAGGTCGCCCGCGACAACGCGGCCTACGATGTCAGATCCCGCAATCTCCAACTCACGACCGAGGTCACGCAGGCCTATCTCACGCTCGTGACCGACTCGAAGACAGTGCAATTGCAGGAGCAGAACGCGGCCAAGGCGACCGAAGAGCTCGCGTTTGCCGAAGAGAGCTACAAGGTCGGCGCCAAGACGTTCCTCGACGTCACCACCGCTCGCGGCACCTATGAGCAAGCGCTCATCGCCCGTGTCAACGCCATTTACGAATACCATAAAGCGTTCGCCGCACTCGAAGGTGCGGTCGGCCGCCCTCTCCGCTGAGGCTGAAGCACTTCATGAGCAAGAAACCCAAGTGGGCAATCGGCATCATCGCCATCGTCGGAATCGGGACGGTATTGGCGCTGAGCGCTGCAAAACGCGGGAACAAGGCAGTCGAGGTGCGCATAGAGCCCGTGCAGAAGCGGGATCTGGTCTCGTCGGTCACGGCGAGCGGGCAGGTGCGACCGCAAACGAAAGTCGACGTCGCCTCCGATGTGAGCGGCAAGATCATGAAGCTCGCGGTCAAAGAGGGCCAGATCGTCTCGTCCGGCCAATTCTTGCTTCAGATCGATCCGTCGCAGCCGCAAGCGGCGGTCGATCGGGCACAGGCTCAAGTCGCGTCCTCGCAGGCCCAATTGGCGCAAGCGCAGTCGAGCCTCGATCAGGCACAGCGCAGCTACGAGCGAACGCTGTCGATCAAGAAGCAAAATCCACAGCTGATCGCCGACGAGCAGATCGAGCAGCTTCGCACGGCAGCCGAGGTCGACAAGTCACTCGTCGACGCAGCCAAGCACGCCGTCGATCAGTCGACCGCGTCGCTCAACGACGCCAAGAGCGCGCTCTCGAAGACGACGATCTACGCCCCAATGGCGGGGCGCGTGACGCGTCTCGCGGTCGAGCAGGGCGAAACGGCGGTCCCCGGCACCTTCAATAAGGACGCGGCGACGCTGCTCACCATCAGCGACATGTCTGTCCTCGAGACGCGCGTGAAGGTCGACGAGACCGACGTGGCGCGCATCAAGGTCGGTGATTCGGCGCAGGTGCAGATCGACGCGTTCCCCGACACGACCTTCGTCGGCCGCGTCACGAAGATCTCGAACAGCTCGGTCAAAGCGACGACGACGACGACGACCGACCAGGCCGTGGACTACGAAGTCACGATTCAACTATTGAACGCGCCAGTCGACACGCGGCCCGATTTCTCGGCGACGGCCAAAGTGATCACCGACAAGCGGACCGGTGTGCTCTCGGTGCCGATCATCGCGCTCACGGTTCGCGAGAACGAGTCGCTCTCCAAGGGCGATACCGCGGTTGGTCTCGGCAAAGCAAAACCGGCGAAAGACATCGGGAAGAAAGACGTCGAAGGCGTGTTCGTGGTGGGCGCCGACAACAAAGTGACGTTCCGCCCCGTAAAGGTAGGTATCGCGGGTGAGAAACACTTCGAGATCACCGGCGGTCTCAAGGACGGCGAGAAGATCGTTGCGGGAACCTACCAGGCAATTCGTGAGCTGAAGGACGGCACGCTGGTGCGTGAGACCAAAGCTGACGCGAAGAAGCCGACCCCGGGGACAAAGTCGTGAGCGCACAGAACGTAGAAGCACCACTTACTGAAACTGCCGAGCGTCGAGCCATCGTCGGACAGCCAGGCTCGACGCCTGATCCTAAATGGGTCATCGTCACGCGCGGTATCAAGCGCGAGTACGACATGGGCGGCGAAGTCGTGCGCGCGTTGCGCGGCATCGACCTCGCGATCGCCCGGAATGAGTACGTCGCCATCATGGGACCGTCGGGCTCCGGCAAGTCGACGCTCATGAACATCATCGGCTGCCTGGACACGCCGAACGCTGGTGAGTACTGGCTCAACGGCCAGATGGTATCGACCATGAGCGACGATCAGCTCGCGCGCGTCCGAAACAAGGAGATCGGGTTCGTTTTCCAAACCTTCAACCTCCTTCCTCGCGCAACCGCGCTGCACAACGTTGAATTGCCGCTGGTCTACGCCGGCATGAGCTCCGACGAACGGAAGCGTCGCGCGAAGGAAGCGTTGACCAAGGTGCAGCTCGACAATCGAATGGATCACCGGCCCAATGAGCTCTCCGGCGGTCAGCGACAGCGCGTCGCGATCGCGCGCGCGTTGGTGAATAATCCATCGATGCTGCTCGCCGACGAGCCGACCGGCAACCTCGACTCGGCGACGTCCGAAGAGATCATGCGCGTCTTCGAGAATCTGGCGGATACCGGCCAGACCGTCGTCATGGTAACGCACGAACCGGACATCGCGGCGCATGCTCGACGCGTCGTGGTGTTGCGCGACGGATTGATCTCGACTGACGACACACGCGAAGCGTTTGCGGCGCGGCACGGGCTGTAAGGCTCGTCCGCGACTGTAACTATCGCCTCGTTGCGCCCGTAGGGCGGCCTATGTCCTTCCTTCAGTCAGTCGCTCTCGCGTGGGACACCATTCGCGTGCAGAAGCTCAAGAGCTTCTTCACTGTCCTCGGTGTCACCATCGGCGTGACGTTCCTCATTGCCGTTGTCTCGATCGTCGGCGGCATGAGCCGCTACATGGAAGACGATCTGGTCGGCAAGCTGATCGCCGTCAATTCATTCAGTCTCCGGTCGCGTCCCGATTTTCAGATTGGCGACGCGACGCAGGCGCAGCGGAACGAGTGGCGGCGTCGCCCGCGCATTCTGGTGAGCGACGTGCCGCCGGTCGCTGCCGCGCTCGCACCCGGCGTGCTGTGGTCGACCGAGAGTGGCAGCAATCTGCAAGTGGAATCCGCCTATGGCCGCCCGCGAAGCACGCAGTGCTCCACGATCTCCAATGATTGGTTCGCCATCAAGAAGATGGGCGTGTCACAGGGGCGTTTGATCAGCCCGCAGGAATATGCCAATGGCGCGCCTGTCGTCGTCATCGGTCAAGACGTCGCTGACCACTTCTTTCCGAATTTGAATCCGGTCGGGCGCGAGGTCCGGATTCAGGATATTCCGTACACCGTCATCGGCGTCGCCGAGAAGCAAGGGAGCGTCTTTGGACAGTCGCTCGACAAATTCTTGCTGGCGCCGGAAAAGTCTCCGCTCAACCGCTGGGTGAATCCGCACGGCGTGATCGACGCCATGGTCATTCAGGGGCCCGATGACGCCGGCATGCGCGAAGCAATGGAGGCGGCGCGCGGCGTGATGCGCGCTCGGCGTCACTTGCATCCATCACAGCCCGACAACTTCGAGCTCGAGACGTCCGACTCTGCGTTAGAGTTCTGGAACAAGCTGAAAGGCTATCTCGTGATGGCGGGCATTGCGCTCCCGACCGTCGGTCTCGTCGTCGGCGCCATTGTGATCATGAACATCATGCTCGTCGCGGTGTCGGAGCGCACGCGTGAGATCGGCATTCGCAAATCGCTCGGGGCGCGCCGCAAGGACATCTTGAATCAGTTCATGGTCGAATCGGCGACGCTGTCAACGCTCGGTGCCGCCGTCGGCGTCGCGCTGGGGATTGCCTTCGCGAAGATCATCGCGGCGTTGTCGCCGCTGCCTGCCGCCGTCGAAGTGTGGTCGATCTTCCTCGGCGTCGGCGTTGGCGCCGGAGTTGGCATGATCGCGGGCATCTATCCGGCGAGCCGCGCGGCGTTGTTGGATCCGATCGCCGCCATGCGCCAGGAGACCTGATGGCCGGCCTCGGCGTACGCATCTTCAGTCTGTTCGAGGGCGTGACAATCGCTCTCGATTCGCTCCGCGCGAACAAGGTGCGCGCGGCGCTCACGATCCTCGGCGTCGCCGTCGGTGTGTTCGTCGTCGTGGTGATCTCGGCGGCCATTCACGGCATCAATACGAGTGTTGCTCGCGACTTCGAGAAAGCGGGTCCAACGACCTTCTCGCTGAGCCGATATCCCATCACCTTCGAATCGTGCGACGGGACGGACGACACCTGCAAGTGGCTGCACAACCCGCGGCTGACCTTCGCCGACGCCAAGGCGCTGAACGCGCTCTCGAGCGTCGAGGCAGCCGGGGCGCAGATGAATCTCGGGCGCGAAGTCCGCTACAAGGACCACGATCTGAGCAGCACGCAGGTAATCGGCGCGACGTCGAATTGGACCATCATCGACCACGCCGGCGATCTCTATCCGGGACGCAGCTTCACTGAGGCCGAGGAGAAGAATGGCGAGCGTGTCGCGATCGTCAACGACGAGATGGCAACGCGACTTTTCGGGGACTCCGATCCGCTCGACAAGGTCATTTCGATCAGCAACGTGCCGTTCACGGTGATCGGCGTCTACCATTACGAGGCAAGCTTCCTGACCGGCGGCAATCGCCCGCGGGCGATCATTCCGTTCGAGACCGCCTATCGGTCGTTGAACGCGGCATACAACAATGTCGGGATCCAGGTCGTTCCCCGAGCGAGCGTCACGCGCGAACAGGCGGAAGACGACGTGATCGCGACCATGCGCGCTCGACGCGGACTGCGGCCCGCGCAGGACAACAACTTCGCGATCATCACGTCGGATAAGTTGTTCGAGACCTACAATAAGATCTTCGGCATGTTCTTTCTCGTGATGATCGTATTGTCGGCGATCGGCCTGCTCGTCGGCGGCGTTGGCGTGATCGCGATCATGATGATCTCCGTGACCGAGCGTACGCGAGAGATCGGCGTCCGCAAAGCGCTCGGCGCAACGCGAGGCACGATCTTGTGGCAATTCCTCGTCGAGGCCGTGACGCTGACCGCCATCGGCGCCGTGGTCGGGTTGATCTTCGGTGCGGCCGTGTCAGTGCTCGTCCGAAAGATGTCGCCGATCCAAGCCTCGATTCCGCCGCTGGCCATCCTCGCGGCGCTCGGCGCCAGCGCAATTACCGGCGTGATGTTCGGGATGCTTCCCGCCATGCGTGCGTCGCGATTGGACCCGGTCGATGCGTTGAGGTACGAGTAGCGGCGCGGCTATATTGCGCGCATGAAGTTGCCAGAACCGATCGATCTGCTGGCCATTGCCGCGCATCGCGATGACGTCGAGCTGACCTGCGGCGGGACGTTGGCGAAGGCCGCGCGCTTCGGACAGCGCACGGCGATTCTCGATCTCACGCAAGGCGAGATGGGCACGCGCGGCTCGGCCGACCTGCGCGCTCGCGAAGCGGAGAAGGCGGCGAGCGTGATCGGCGTCGCCATTCGCGAGAACCTTCGGCTTCCAGACGCGGCCGTGATGAACGACCCGGCGACGCGCGAGCAATTGGTGCGCGCGATTCGCCGGCTGCGTCCGCGAGTCGTCATCGCCCCGGCGCTTCAAGGTCGGCACCCCGATCACGCAACGTCGGCCCAACTGATCCGCGACGCATGCTTCCTCGCCGGCATCGGCAAGCTCGCGGCCGATGTTCCGAAGCACCGGCCCTTCAAAGTGCTGCATTCGCT
>Ga0068855_100010513_pt1 | contig 11166 bp, 10 predicted proteins | sample KBSCornC52_FD_66592 | JGI IMG/M metagenome (GOLD analysis project Ga0068855, IMG submission 66592) | Corn rhizosphere microbial communities from Kellogg Biological Station, Michigan, USA - KBS Corn C5-2 | ecosystem: Host-associated > Plants > Roots > Rhizosphere > Soil ... | reverse complement strand
GTGGAAAATATAAATAAACCTGTTGCCTTATCCTATAAAGCAAAACTGGTGCAAACCACCGGTATCGACTGGCAACAAGTGAAACTGGCCTTATCAACATCGGTTCCTTCGCAACATAATAATGCACCGGAAGTAAAAAGCTGGTTTCTCGCATTTGCCAATCCTGTAACTGCGTATAATGAGGGGTACTATGGCAGAGGAATTGCTGCTGCACCAGCTGCTTCATTGCAGGAAGTGGTAGTAGTAGGCTATGGCAGCAAAAAGGAGAGAGATGATATGGAAGATGAGAAACAAGTTCGCGAACCGGTTTATGTGGTAAATGGCACGGTCATGAGTAAAGCCGAATTTAATCGTATTGATAAGAAGGCTATTAAAACTACTGAAGTGTTAAAAGATGCGCAGGCTTCCGCTATTTATGGCAGCCGTGCTGCAGGTGGCGCGATAATAGTAACTTTAAAAGACATGGGCGATTATATTTCGGTTAAAGACAATGAGCTGAATGTTGTATTTGATATTGATCTGCCCTACGACGTGCCATCGAATGGAAAAGAACAGAATGTTAATCTGAAAGATTATAAAATTCCTGCAGCGTATAAATATTACAGCGCTCCGCGTCTCGATAAAGATGCTTATCTGCTCGGTCAGGTGGTTGACTGGGAAGCCCTGAACCTGTTGCCAGGCGAAGCCAATATTATTTTTGAAGGCACTTATATTGGTAAAACATCCATCGATGCCGCATCAACACAGGATACGCTAAACCTTACTCTGGGACGGGATAAACGGGTAGTAATAAACAGGGAGAAAATGGCCGATTTCAGCAGTGTAAAATTTCTCGGCAGTAATAAAAAGCAAACGTTTACTTATGAAATAACGGTAAGGAACAACAAAAAGGAACCCATACAAATGGAGTTGCAGGATCAGTATCCCTTATCCAGCACTAAAGATATTGAAGTGGAACTGCTGCAGCATGAAGGCGCCGCCGTAAATGAAGAAACCGGTATTCTAACCTGGAAGGTGCAACTGGCGCCTGGAGAAATAAAAAAATACAAACTGAGCTATAGTGTGAAATACCCGAAAGATAAGGTGATCAATTTATAGTCTAATTTATAACCGCAGAGGCACGAAGGCGCAGATGCAACTTACTCTGTGTCTCTGCGTCTCCGCGGTTATAATTACAGAGTGGGCGGCCCCAAAAGAATTAAGCCATTTAACCACTACCTTTGTACAAACCAACATGTGTGACCAAACGTGCGTGGAATTTACTGCAACCCATTTTAATACTGCACATAATCATCATTACCGGCATTATCGGCTTCATGCTCATTGAGCATTTTAATTTCATTGAAGCCGTTTATATGACCACCATTTCTGTTACCACAACCGGTTTTACAGAAGTACATCCTTTGTCGCCCGCAGGCCGCGTTTTTACAGTTTTTTTGCTGGTAATGAGCTGGACGGCTTTTGCATTTGCCGTTACACGCATTACACAATATGTAGTAAGCGGAGAAATCAATAAATATATTAAAACCCGCCGTATTATGTCGAGCATCGATAAATTGTCAGGGCATGTAATTGTTTGCGGCTATGGCCGTAACGGACAACAGGCCGCCCAGATCTTACAATACCATAATCAGCCCTATGTGGTGATTGAACAAAGGCAGGAGCTGATAGACAAGGTAATTGCAGAAAAACCGCGCCTGCTGTACCTCATTGGCGATGGTACCGACGATGATATTTTAAAACGGGCCGGTATTGAGCGGGCACGCGCCCTGATCACTGCATTGCCAACAGATGCCGATAACGTGTTTATTGTATTATCGGCGCGGTCAATGAACCCGAATATTCAGATCATCAGTCGCGCTTCGCACGCGGGCTCGTATCCCAAATTAATCAAGGCGGGGGCTAATCATGTTATTATGCCCGACAGGATCGGCGGCACGCATATGGCGACCTTAGTATCCAAACCCGATGTGGTTGAGTTTATTGATTTTTTGTCGAGCGAAGAAGGGGAGTCTATCCACATTGAATCGGTAGAGTATGATCAGCTGCCCTTTGAAATACGCGATAAATCCCTGCAGGATATTATGGCCTGGAAAAAGACCGGTGTAAGCTGTATCGGAATAAAAACGGCTGATGGAAAGTTTGTGATCAGTCCGCCGGAGAATACAGTGATCACATCAGGTATGAAAGTGCTGGTATTAGGAAACAGAGAGCAGATAGCGGAAATGAAAGGAAACATCAATCGATAAAGAAAAGCGTGTCACGGTTCTCCATTCGACTTCGTTCAGGATTTCCGTGGCACGCCTTATTATAATACTTACAACTTATTACTGTTTCACTATCTCTAATAATTCTACATCAAAGATCAGTGTTGATCCTTCTTTGATCATGGGGCCCGCGGCATTGTCGCCATAGGCAAGATCAGAAGGGATAAATAAACGCCACTTGCTGCCAACAGGCATCATTTGCAGGGCTTCTGTCCATCCTTTAATTACCTGTCCAACACCAAGCGTAATCGGTTGACCGTTGGTGTACGAACTTTCAAACACTTTACCATCAATTAAAGAACCGGTATAATGCACTTTTACCTGATCGTTAACAGTAGGTTTGGCGCCACTGCCTTCTGTCAGCACCTGGTACTGAAGACCGCTGGGCAGCGTAACAACACCGGGTTTCTTTTTATTTTCTGCCAGAAATGCTTCACCTGCTTTTTTGTTGCCTGAGGCTTTCTGACTTTTTGCACCTTGCATATAGCTTACGATACAGGTATTTACCTGTTCATCGGTTAATTGCGGTTTACCCGATTTGGCGTCTGAAAGAGCTTTCAGCACCAAAGTATTATCGATAGTGCTTATGCCCTGGGCTTTATAAAAAGCGGCAATGCTTAAACCAATGGCATAGCTAAACGAATCGGCGGCGTTTTTCAGAACAGGGGCGGTTACTGTGGTTTTTGTGGTGGTTTTGTTGGTAGCTGCAACCGGCTTCTTCTTCACCTGGGCCATGATCATTGTGGCGGGTAAACAGCCTATTGCCAACAGCAAGTGTTTTTTCATTAAATCAATTTTAAGCTTCAAATGTAAGTGAATGTAACGAAATCAGGTCATGAATTATTGCCGTTTTAATCGTTGTAATATAGCGGCAGTTGTACTATCTGAAGGAAATAAAATGTTGCTTAATTCATATACCAAAAGCGCTTTGTCAAGTTGGTGTGCCGACAATAATACATGTCCGTACGAAAGCAATTCACCCCGGCCCGATACCAATGGTTTAATGGTGTCGGCTATTTGCGGTAGTCTGCTTTGTATAGACGATAAAGAAGGTTGTTGAAATAATTGTATGAGTCGTGGAATCGCTTTGTACCGGGGCTCATACGCTTGTCCGCTCACAATCGCCAGCAAATCTTTTTCAAGCGACACAACAGGCGATTCAACAATACGGCCCTGCTCATGATCATTATCGAATACTAACAGGTCGGGTACCCGATGAAGGTTCAAGCCTTTTTCTTCATGACCGGGGCTTTGTTTGTAAGCGGTATCATGGTTATTCATAGTGATCAGCTGGATCTGCGATGCCTTCACGCCGCAATAATCTAATATTTTATACATGCGCGGTACTTCGCGGCGGCTGTCGCCACACCAGGTACCCATGAATATGAGAAAACGTTTATTTTTTAATAATGGTTTCAATTGATCGGCTGTGTTACTGTCGACCAAATAAGTATTGTAGTTTTTGACAAACCACGCATCGAATGGTGGTTGTGCCAGCCGTTGACGGGTGCTTTTGCCCAGCAGTATTATGTTTCCATTATTATCTTTTACTTCATAACTCGCCGGTATTGTTGAATGCGTTGCCATTTTTGGTGTGCAATAGGCGATAAAAAGAATAATTGATATAGCAGATATAATATGAATAGGTTTCATAACAATTTGTTTTGAGAGTGTTTAATAGAACTCAGCGCCCTTTGCGTCTTCTTTGCGTTCTTTGCGGTGCTAAACTCGACGCAAAAGAGGAACGCAAAGGCGCACAGTCCTTCAACTTCGCTCAGGATCGCAGAGAACGCAAAGAATGGTTCAGGGCTGTCTGTATGTTACATAGCCTCTAAATAATTTAAAAGAAAGGGAATTATGCTTTGGGAGGCTGAAAGATAGAACCCGTGCAGGTTTGAGGAACTATATGAATGTAAGTCATTGTATGTGCAGAACAAATTGTTGCAACAGCGCGTGTCTGTTGCGCAGGTTCATAAAATAAAACGATCTCTTCTGTTTTTTCCTTCAGTGTGGCCGCGGAATGCTTTGCATCTTCCTGATGTGTGTCCAGTAACTGTTTAACGCAATCGCAGGGAGCAGTAGTGCTGATATTGACCAACCGGCAATGCCAGTAGCTGACCAGTTTGCCATATTGCAGGGCAAAAAAAGCAGTGAAGCATATAGTGGCGGTTAAGGTTCGCAGATGGCGGCTGTTTATGTCATGAAAAAATACCAATAATTACGATAACTGTCTAATTTTGGGCCCATCAATTTCATATTTGTATGGATTCGTATGTAAAACCGATTGAAATTCGCTGGTCTGACCTCGATCCCAACTTTCATCTGCGTCATTCCGTATATTATGATTATGGCGCTTTTTTACGCATTTCTTTTCTGGAGGAGCATGGGTTAACGGTGTCTTTTATGGCGCAACACCATTTCGGACCGATCTTATTCAGAGAAGAGTGTGTATTCAAAAAAGAAATACGGCTGGGAGACATCGTATCTATTGACATGCAATTGTTAAAAGCACGTGAAGATCAGTCGCGCTGGAGCATTCAGCATCGTATTTTAAAAAATAAAGAAGAGGTAGCAGCCGTTCTTACCGTAGAAGGCGCCTGGATAGACGTGTTAAAACGTAAACTGACAGCACCGCCGGATACGGTGAAGCATGTTTTTGAAAAAATGCCTCGTTCAGAGCAATTTGTGTGGGATAAATAACGTCTGAGGTTAACAACTTTTTATCATTTAACACGTTACTTTAGCTGATTATCGCCTAACATTGCGAAATTTCATTATTTAAATATCTCTGGTTGAAATTTGCTTTCAATTTATTCCAGGTGTCCTAATTAAAAAACCAATAAATTTCTGATGAAACGGATCTTATTACCCCTGTTACTATTTACCAGTACGAGTGTTGTTTCTTTTGCTCAGAGCAGCTTATTAAAAAAGGCCAGCGGTTTGCTTACCAAAACAAAAACCGGCGGCACTACTTCTTTAAGCAATGATGATATTGTAGCTGGTTTAAAGGAAGCATTGAGCGTTGGCGCTCAAAACAGTGCGAACAAATTAAGTGCAGTAGATGGTTTTTTTGCCAATGCGGCTATTAAAGTATTAATGCCTCCCGAAGCACAGAAGGTTGAAAAAACCCTTCGTAGCGTAGGCATGGGTAAACTCGTTGATGATGCTATCTTATCAATGAACCGCGCTGCTGAACAGGCTACCAAATCAGCCGCTCCCATTTTTATAAATGCTATTAAAGGTATGAGTATCAATGATGCGCTGGGCATTTTAAAAGGAGCTGATACGGCTGCTACCGGTTACCTGCGTGGTAAAACTTCACCGGCGCTTACTGCAGCATTTCGTCCAGTAATTGATACTGCATTGCACAAAACAGCCGCTACCAGCTACTGGAAAACGGTTTTCGATGCATACAATAAACTCCCTACTACTTTTACTAAAATTAACCCTGACCTGGCTGGTTATGTTACCGAGAAATCGCTCGGTGGTATATTTTTCCAGGTAGCGCAGGAAGAACAGAAGATCCGTAAGGACCCTGCGGCACAGGTAACCGATATACTGAAAAAAGTATTTGGTGGTAAGAGTAGTTAAATTTTCGGCTCCTGCTTAGAGATTTATTATAAATTGCATCCCCCGGTATCGGGGGATTCTTTTTTTTAAGTATAGCCAACCAACCAGTCACATGCTTTTGAGAACAGTTTCTCTGTATAAAAACGCATACAGCGGATTAACACCCTCTACGTGGTGGTTATCGTTTGTAATGCTCGTAAACAGAAGCGGCACTATGGTAGTGCCCTTTATGACCATTTATCTCACCAGCCCGTCTATGGGATATACGATCGGTCAGGCCGGTGTTGTTATATCCATGTTCGGCCTTGGCGCTATAACAGGTGCTTACCTGGGCGGGAAAATAACCGACCGTATTGGTTTTTATCCGGTACAACTGATCACCCTGTTGGGTGGCGGCGTAATGTTTATTGTACTGGGGCAGATGAAAACCTTTTCACTCATTTGCCTTTTCACCTTTTTGTTGAGCCTGGTAAATGAAGCTTTTCGCCCCGCTAATTCCACAGCCATTGTTGCCTATAGTAAAGAAGAGAACCGTACGCGTTCGTATGCGCTCAACCGGTTGGCGATCAATTTAGGCTGGGCGCTCGGTAGCGCCATTGGCGGTTTTCTGGCTGCTATAAATTACGAACTGCTGTTTTGGGTCGACGGACTTACCAATATCGCTGCCGCCTTATTAATGTGGTATTTTTTGCGACCATCGAAGCAGGTTACCATAATGAAGAAAAAAACAATCGCGGATCCCAAACATTCTCCTTATCGCGATAAAATATATCTGTGGTTTATATTTTTTACCATTTTGTATGCTTCGTGCTTTTTTCAGTCATTTACCATTGTAAGAGCTTATTATAAAATTGGTTTGAATTTTAATGAGCGCTTTATCGGACTGCTGGGAGCCGTAAACGGATTAATGATTACTGTTATTGAAATGGTGATGGTTTATCAGCTCGAAGGCCGCCGGTCGGGGCTCGTTTATATTGCAAGAGGCATAACACTGGTAGGTATTTCGCTTGTGATGATGAATATCTTTCACATGAACCATGTAATGGCATTGCTCATGATGGTAGTGCTTACACTGGGCGAAATGCTGTCGCTGCCTTTTATGAATTCTTTCTGGACCTCGCGCAGCGCTGATCACAACCGCGGGCAATACGCTGCACTCTATACCATTGCCTGGTCAATCGCTCAAACCTGCGGCCCTTTACTGGGAGCGCAGCTTGCAGAATATACCAGTTTTAACATATTATGGTGGACACTCGGCGGCATCTGCTTTTTGACCTCTGTAGGTTTCTTGTGGTTAAAAAAGGTAACGGACGTATAAGACAACCTTTGCGTCCTTTGCGTATCCTCTGCGTTCTTTGCGGTGCTATATTCGACGATTTTTGCACCGCAAAGGGCGCTAAGAAGACGCAAAGACCGCAAAGCCATTTCCTCCCTGAATATTCGTCCTTCAACATTCAATATTGGATATTACATTTGGGCCATGTCTCCCGAAAAATTTCAGATGTTTCGTAACCGGCTTACGAAAGTATACAGGCATATTGGCAAACAGGCACGGCGGCAGGGTATTTCCTGTTACCGTATTTATGATCACGATCTGCCCGAATTTGCATTGTGTATAGAAAAGTATGGCGATTACATTTACCTGGCAGAATACAAACGGAAATTTGAAATGGCCGAGGCCGAACATGAAGCATGGCTGGAAGCCTGTATCGAACTTATTTGCGAAGTGCTGGAAACGCCTGCGGATAATGTATACATTAAAGAGCGGCAGCGTAAACCCGGTCGTTTCGGTCAGTACCAGCGCGTATCGGCTGAAGGCGCTTTTTTTGTTGTGGAAGAATCCGGTCTGAAATTTAAAGTAAACCTCAGTGATTATCTCGATACCGGTTTATTTCTCGATCACCGTATCACCCGTGGTATGGTAAGGGATGAAGCAAAGGATAAACGCGTACTGAATCTTTTTTGTTATACCGGTTCTTTCTCGGTGTATGCCGCTGCCGGTGGGGCTGCCAGTGTTACATCGGTTGATCTGTCGAAAACCTATTTACAGTGGGGTGAAGAGAATCTGCAGCTGAATCAGTTTTATGATCCCCAAAAACATCATTTTATTCATGCCGATGTAAAGCAGTATCTCGATACATTGCCACCTGCCTCGTTCGATCTGGTTATTATGGACCCGCCCACTTTCAGCAACAGCAAACGCATGAAAGACTTCCTCGATATTCAGCGCGATCATGTGGAACTGCTCAATAAAACATTGCGCGCAGTAAGCCCCGGCGGCATTATTTATTTCAGTACCAACTATCGCAAGTTTGAACTCGACGAAGCGCACATTCAGTCTTCCCATATCAAAGACATTACACGCGCCACTACACCATTTGATTTTGAAGGAAAGCTGTTCAGGTATTGTTTTAAGATTATGTCGGAAGTCTGAGGTAGGAAGTCGGACGTCAGAACTCCGGCAAAGGTTTTAAATTGAGGTTCTTCTGATCTCTGACTTCAGACTTCCGACTTCGGGACTATCTTATCTGCCCGCGCACAATGCCCGAACCATGTAATTTAGTATGGGCATTTGCGTAACAGGCGTCATTTGTGAGCAGAGAAACCAGCGAATCTACCAGGGTTTGAGTTTTTAATACACCAAAATCCGCCTTGCTGTTACACAGATTAATGCGCACCGGTCCGGCAATATCAGCAGTACCTCTGTGTACATGCGCTACAGTTAGTGTATCATTGGCTTCCACGTTGATTACATTAACCATTGAATACAGGGTTTTATCCCCGGCCAGCCGTAATATAGCCAAACCAGTTGCGGTTGTAGCGATGGGCGACGGGCGTTCGTTTGCTCCACTCAATGGTATATCCATTGCAAATTTTATTTCCTGATCTACTTGTCCGCGTGCAAGCCCCGATGGTACCTGCGTTGAATGCACATTGATATATACAGGCATATGCAGCAGTGTATCTGCCTGTCCCTGACGAAGCGTTACTTTACCGTCGGCGCCGGCGCCGATAAAGGTAGGGTTCAGGGGAATGATAATAGCGCCCGATGTACCCGGGTTGCCTGCATGAATATGCGCTGCAGTTAATGCATCACTGGGCGACAGGTTATGAATGTGAAAACTATATTTCAATGTATTGTCAGAAAATAGCTGAAGCGAAGCCTCACCTTCTTCAGTTCTTCCCGCGGGTGCAGGCACTTCGTAAATAGATTTCATTTCAATTTGATCCCATGATTTAATGGTAGCGGGGCCAGAGACGGTATCATGCTTACAGGCAGATAGTAGAATAAGTACAGGCAATACAATGCCTGTTGCCGCTAAGGGCAATAGTCGGTTCATACAATTTTGATTTGAATTGAAAAGAGGATTTGCTGAAATGAATACGTAGCAGGAGAAGGGGAGGTTGCCTTTCGTGCCCAACGGCCACAAATAAAACCGCAAAGCTGTAAACCTCGCAGCGATCTTGACGTATAAATCTGTATATTGTCGCATAATCGCCGCGTCTTGATTTCAAAGCGAATGTGTCCCGGGCCAATTGGATCGTCTCTTCAAGGGAATCACAGGTTAGCCCTCATTAAATGTCGACACCCAACAAACTTTTGAGCAATAATATGCAGGAACAAAAAGGGAAATATGAGGCCTTACAGAATGATGAGCTGGGAATAAAGATTCGCTCAAGCGACAATCCTTATCTTTCTGTTGACATCCAAAAAAAATTGCTGCAACCCCGCAGATTATCTTCTTATTTTATTGTATTAATTGAAAGTGGTTCAATTACATACAATATAGACTTACAAGACTTTACGGTTACTGACGGGCACTTGCTTTTTGCAATGCCAAATCAATTTTTTACACCACCCGCAAAAACAGACAATCTTAAATATTTCAAACTGTTGTTTGATGAAAATACATTGGCATTGTTGCCACAACAATTTCCCTTTTTGGTCAACCCTTTAAACGCTCAAACCATAGTTCTTAATAGTGCTGCAAAAGAAAGAGTAATAAAGGTTTTTGGAATTTTAAATCAGATACTTCACTTAGATAAATATGAGACCGACACTGAAATAATATTAGCTTATTTGAACTCATTGCTTTCAGAACTAAACAGCGCTTATTTCAAAAACAAAGAATCCGTCAATCTCTTAAACACTAACCTTTCAAAGTTTATCGAGTTCAAATTAGCCGTGGAAACGCACCTTACAGAGCAACCTTCTATCAATGCAATTGCGGAAAAATTAGCAGTATCTACAAACAGTTTATATCGGATTGTAAAAGAATATTCCGGAATATCGCCGAAAGATTATTTTATTAACCGTTTGATGACCGAAGCTCAGAGAAAATTACGTTATTCCAATACTTCTATCAAAGATGTGGCCTATGAATTGGGCTTTAATGACCCTGATTATTTTTCAAGGCTCTTCAAAAAAAGCACAGGAAAAAGTGCAAGTGAATTTTTGCCCAGGCAAGATTTGTCGGGGAAATAAAATGAATTGTCCATTTCGGCTATTTTTTGGCCCTCTACTTTTGCCTCATAAAATTCACACAAGAAATGAAATTTGCATTAGTAACAGGGGCTAACAAAAGTATTGGCTTTGAAGTTGTGCAGCAACTTGCTCAAAAGGGAATTTATGTTTACCTCGGCAGTCGTAATTTAGAAAATGGTATTGAAGCCATTGGTAAATTAAAAGCGAAGGGATTAAACAATGTAGAAGTTATTCAGCTTGACATTACAGATGACCAATCAGTAATTAAGGCCCGTAAAGAAATAGGTGAAAAAACAAAAGTGTTGGACATACTTATTAATAATGCGGGTATTTTTGGTGGTTACCCACAAAAGGCACTTGACTCAACCATTGACCAGTTTAAAGCAACTTATGATGCAAATGTTTACGGCGCGGTGCGGGTTACTCAGGCATTTATTGATTTATTGAAAAAGTCATCAGAACCTCGTATTGTAAATGTAAGTTCAAGTCAGGGTTCAATTACCCTGCACAGCGACCCAACCTATAAATACTACGACTACAAAGGCGCTGTATATCTTTCTTCAAAATCAGCCTTGAATATGTACACTGTTGTTTTGGCCTACGAATTTAAAAATACCAACTTCAAAATAAATGCCGTTTGTCCGGGATTTACTAAAACAGATTTCAACGGACATCGTGGGCCCGGAACTGTTAATGATGCCGGAAAACGAATAGTAAAATATGCTTTAGTTGGCAATGATGGCCCAACAGGTAAATTTTTTAGTGAGGAAAATAATCCTGAAACAGGAGAAATACCCTGGTAATTTGACACGGCATTTTTAAATAAACTACAAAACGGCTTTT
>Ga0068855_100010512_pt1 | contig 11166 bp, 9 predicted proteins | sample KBSCornC52_FD_66592 | JGI IMG/M metagenome (GOLD analysis project Ga0068855, IMG submission 66592) | Corn rhizosphere microbial communities from Kellogg Biological Station, Michigan, USA - KBS Corn C5-2 | ecosystem: Host-associated > Plants > Roots > Rhizosphere > Soil ... | reverse complement strand
CGGCAGTTTTCAGGGGCGACATTGCGGCGTCCGGGCAGTGGCGCGCAATCGATTCCATAGCGATGGCGGCGCGGCGGACTCGCTCGCGTGAGAGAGCAATAACAGTGTTTTCAATATGTGCGCCCGCGGGGTAGACGTCGGGAGCGTTGCGGAGACCGAATTTCAGATAAATCGGCGATGCGACGCGGATCAGCTCCGGCATCTCGAAGTAGCGAATGAAGCCGCCAATGTTGTCGGGCGCTTCCACGTAAAAATCGATCGGCGCTTTGATCGCCTGGCGGATGCCCGCGATCTGGGAGATGCTGAGGTCCGACGGGATGTTGATGGTGGTGGCGCCGAGATCCTCAATAATTCGGGCGGAGAGCGGATTCGCGGGCGCCATCATGACGGACGTCTTGATAATGAGATCGCGCGGAAGATCGCCGGCAACCTTCATTTTGCCTATTACCTGCAGGACGCCGAGATCCGAGACGAGGACGCTGCGAAGGCCGAGCTCGATGGCGCGCTGGAGATCTTCGAGGGAGAAGCGAAGCTGATCTGCGCCGCGCGCGCTCAGTCCGAGAGCCTTTCCCGCGGGCGAAAATGCCTGGGCGCCCGTGTCGAAAGTGGCGCGCGGGCCGATGAAGAGATTCACTTCGATGCCGGCCTCACGACCGATGGCGAGCATTTCGATGATTTCGCCATCCGTCATGAGCATGATTCCGCTCCCCTGGCTGACGCGGTGCACGGGAACGCCGCGCTCGTGGGCTTCGTCGATGACGGCCTTCAGACATCGCGGACCTTCGGTGCTCGGAATCTCGATCCGGTACTGCCCGCCATCGTCGAAGCGAAGGGTGGAATCCGGCGCGGGGATGGGGTCGGCCGATGGGACCTGAAGCGACTTTAACCAGTCTGAAGGGCGACTCATGACAACTCGTATCCTTTCGGTGAAACTCCGGTCGAGATGACCTCAGTGGTGCAGCCGTGCATCGCGAAGACCTGGCGAACCAGGTCGCACACGCGATGATAGCCGCGTTCATAGAATACCAGGACGCCGGGCCCGGCGCCGCTCAAGGCGCAGCCCAGCAGGCCGGGCGCCCGCAGCCGGAGGATTTCGGTGAGCCCGGGGACGAGCGGGGCGCGGAAAGGCTGATGCATCCGGTCGTCAAGCGCGGTTGGAAAGACGGATGCGTCGCCCGAGGCGAGAGCGGCGATTAACAATGAGGCGCGCTGAATATTGAAGATGGCGTCGTGCCGCGAATAGCATTCCGGAAGCACGGAACGAGCCTCGCTGGTCGGCAGGGAGAAATTCGGCACCACAACCGCGAGTTCAAAATTCGAGGGCATCTCCAGCCGGACGGCCCGGGCGAGGCCACCGGGTTCGACGGCAGTGGCCACTACGGACCCGAGCACGCAGGCGGCGACGTTATCCGGATGACCTTCGAGGCGGGCGGCCTCATCGAGAATGCGGGCAGGCTTCCAGTGGAGATTCAACACGCGATCCGCAATAACGACCCCGGCGGTAAGGGCGGCGGCGCTCGAACCGAGCCCTTTGCCGAGCGGGATTTCGTTGAAGATGTCGAGCTCGATGGGCGGAAAGGGAAGGTGAGCGCGACCGGCGACAGCAAGCGCGGTTTGCCAGATCAGGTTGTCATCGCCTGAGGAAATCTGGCCGGCGTCGCGGCCGGAGGGCCGGATGACGAGCCGCCTCGACACGCGAAAGCGGCATTCGAGATAAATTTTGAGCGCGATCCCGAGAGCGTCAAAACCCGGGCCCAGATTGGCGCTGGAGCCGGGAACACGGACGGTGCTGATGAGGGCCAACCGCTTATTATCCAATGCGCCGCATGTGTCCCCACACACAGCGCGCAAAGAAATAAACTAATACTTGCCGTGATGTCTGCCGATGAATCAGGTGTGAAGCGCTTCCTTTGCTCGGATCTGGCGGTGCTGACCGTGGATGGCGAGGCGCGCTATGTGAATCTCGAGGAGATCTGGCGGACAGGCGCGGTGCTGGAGTCCGAAGAAGACGCGGCCGTGGGGGCAAGAGTCACGCTGCGCGCAGACGGCATCACGCTGAAATGCGACGTGGAGCGCGTGCAGCAGCATGAATATGGCTACCGGATCGAGGTTCGATTCCTCGATCGGGAATGGACGCCGGAGTTGTTCAAGCCGGCGCACCTGACGGATTTGACTCAGATCGTGGTGAAAGCCCGGGCACACGGCGCAAAGGAACGCTGAGGCGGCGGCGCGTCAGGCCGCGGGACAGACCCGGCGAAGATGGAATAATCGTCTGGTGAAATCCGTTTCGATTGCCGCGGCGATATTTGCCTGCAGTCTGGTTCTCGCCGGGGATTCTCCCAAACAGATCCTTTTGAATATTCACCAGTTAACGTCCGGAGGAGAAAACGCGGAAGCGTACTGGTCGCCGGATGGGAGACGGCTGATTTTTCAATCGACGCGGTCCGGTTCGAAATGCGATCAGATCTACGTGATGAATGCGGACGGCTCGGATCAGCACATGGTCTCAACGGGAAAGGGCCGCACCACATGCGGTTACTTTTTGCCGGAGGGGAAACGGATCCTCTATGCTTCTACGCACCTTGCATCGGAGGCATGCCCGCCCGAGGCGGATCACAGCAAGGGTTACGTATGGGCCGTGTATCCCGGTTATGACATCTTCACTGCGAACGCCGACGGGTCCGGGCTGAAACGAATTACGAGCGCGGATGGCTATGATGCGGAGGCCACCGTCAACTGGAAAACGCGGAAGATCGTTTACACGTCCATGGCGTCCGGGGATCTGGATTTGTGGGAGATGAACATCGACGGATCGGCAAAGAACCAGATCACGCATACTTACGGGTACGACGGGGGCGCCGTCTTTTCACATGACGGCAGGAAAATCGTGTGGCGCGGCAATCATCCTACGGCGCCGGCGGACAAGAAAAAGTACGCCGATCTGCTGCATGAGAATCTGACCAGCCCGATGAAGATGGAGCTGTTCGTGGCCGATGCAGATGGCTCGAATGCGCGGCAGATTACAAATTTCGGCTGCGCATCTTTCGCGCCGACGTTCAGTCCGGATGACCGGCAGATTCTATTCGCGTCGAACAAACACGCGTGCGACAGCAGCAAATTCGAGCTGTATGTGATCAATACGGACGGATCGGGACTGCGCCAGGTGACCAGGTTTGGCGGATTCACGTCGTTCCCGGAATTTTCGCCCGACGGCAAGAAAGTGGCGTTCGTATCCGACTGGAAGGCGCCGGCGCGTTATGAGTTCAACGTGTTCACAGCGGACTGGGAGGAACGGTAAGCCGGGACGTGCGTTTTCAGCCAGCCGGTTCGGCTGTCGCGCGCGTAGTCTGAACCTATCGAAACGAAGATTAGTCGAAAGAGCATTATGGCAAGTACAAGAATCGCAGCGTCGCCCATGAAGGTGGCGCAAGTCCCGAAGCCGGGGGCCGATTTCGAGATTGTGGACCGGGAGATTCCCGTGCCGGAGGCGGGGCAGGTCCGCATCCAGGTGCAGGCCTGCGGGGTTTGCCACAGCGACGTGCTCACAAAGGAAGGCCTGTGGCCGGGCATTCGGTACCCGCGGGTACCGGGACACGAGATTGCGGGCGTAATCGATGAAGTCGGCTCCGGCGTTTCGCAATGGAAGAAGGGGCAGCGAGTCGGCGTGGGATGGCATGGCGGGCATGACAACACGTGCCCATCGTGCCGGCGCGGAGATTTCATCAACTGCGACAACCAGAAGATTCCCGGTATCAGCTACGACGGCGGCTACCAGCAATATATGGTGGCTCCCGCGGAAGCCGTGGCAGCGATGCCGGAGGGCCTCAATTCAGTTGAGGCGGCTCCATTGCTTTGCGCCGGGATTACGACATTTAATGCGCTGCGGCATAGCGGCGCCGGACCCGGAGATCTGGTCGCGGTGCAGGGCATCGGCGGACTTGGTCATTTGGGGATTCAATTCGCGAACAAGTTCGGGTACAAGGTTGCGGCGGTTGGGCGCGGCCCGGAGAACGCGGAACTGGCGAAGAAGCTGGGAGCGAGCGTTTACATCGACAGCCGGGCCACAAGGGCAGCCGAGGAGTTGCAGAAACTCGGCGGGGCAAAGGTGATTCTGGGGACGGCGCCGAGTTCGAAAGCGATGTCCGAGCTGATCGACGGGCTGGGGCCCCACGGCAAACTGATGGTAATTGGGGTGGCGCCCGAGCCGATTGAGGTCACGCCGGCTCAGCTTATTATGCGGAGCCGGAGCATCGAGGGATGGGCTTCAGGGACGGCAGCAGATTCCGAGGATACGCTGCGTTTCGCCGAACTTACCGGCGTGCGCCCGATGATTGAGACTTATCCGCTGGAACGCGCGGGCGAGGCTTATGCGCGTATGATGAGCGGGCACGCGCAGTTCCGCGTTGTGCTGACGATGTAAAGAGGCGCCCGATAGACCGCATCCCGATGGTTCTGGTCCTCAGCCGCGGCGGGTTCTGTCCGAAGGACCGGCGGCAGGCCGAGGGGCTGGCACAACTCCATCTTGAACTCGAGGTATCGTATTGCCGGCTGGTAACGATCAGCACGGGCAACATCACGCAGACGAATGAATATCGCACCGGCGTGGGGGCGCACTGGCCGGATTGGGATATTACGAGGCCGGAATTGAAGGCCGCCTGGCAGGAAGGCCGGAAAGAACTTTTCTATTCTTACGGCAAGAAGTTCGCGCAGACGTTGGGCGAGCAGGATTAACGAGGCTTCAAAACTTCGTCGAGAGTATCCGCGAGGATGAAGTTATCGAAGTAGATCGTGTCGACCGAAGGGCGATGCGGGCTGCGATGGATTCCGGGCTGGCAGAAATAGGTGCTCTCCGGACCTTTGGTCTTCAGTTTTCTATCGAGGACCTGAGCGCCGTCGAACCAGAGGCGGACGTTGCCTTTGTCCTTATCTTCCGACCAGTGAATGTGCATCGCGAGCTGATGCCATTTGCCGATGGGGAAATCGGCTTCCCACTCCGTACCATTGCGGCCAAGATTTCCAGTGCCGTATTTGATGGACGCCCCGCCGCGATCGTTCGGCTCGACCCACCACGTCATCACGTTGTCGTATTTCGGCGGAGGGTTCCCTTCCCAGTAGAAAAAGTTGTCGCGATCTTTCGGGGCATCGGCCATGTACAGGTAGAGCGACATATAGGTGTCGGAACCTTCCTCGACCGTGATTCTGGGACCACCGATTTGAGCGCGCAACTGCTGCGCGTTGAATACGTCGTCCGGGTGGATGGTGACTTTGGCGGCGTATTTTCCTTCTTCGACGGGATCGGTAACGATCTGGATGTTGCGCGGGGTCGCGTTCTGTCCTTTGGTTCCCGTCTGGCTCCATTCGCTGAGGTCACCGGTTTCGAAGCCGGCTTTGAAAATGATGCGGGCGGCTACGGGTTGGGCCGCGTAGAAGACAGCGGCGGCTGCGAGTAAGTACCTCACCTTGACATTCTACTCGAAGCGGCGTACGCTTCACCCAGAATGTCTACCCGAGCCGATGCGGAACGAATCGAGCTTTTACAGGGCACGCTTGATTTGCTGATCCTGCGCACGCTGATGCCGGGACCGGCGCACGGCCACGCGATCGCGAAGAACATCGAGCGCAATTCCGAAGAGGTTCTGCAGGTGGAACAGGGGTCGCTTTATCCGGCGCTGCACCGGCTGATCAAACGGGGATGGATCGCGGCGGAAGAGGGCGTGTCCGAAAACAACCGGAGAGCGAAGTTCTACCGGCTGACGCCGAAGGGGCGGAAACAGCTTCGAGTGGAGACATCGAGATGGGAGAAAATGGCGCGCGCGATTGCGGGAATCCTGAACCCGGCCGGGGAGGAAGCGAAACCGTGAAGCTGCGGCGGCGTGTGGCTTGCGATATAGAAAACGACATCCGGGAGCACATCGAAATCGAGACCCGGGAGAATATTGGGCGCGGAATGGCGCCGGATGAGGCCCTGCGCACGGCGATGCGCCGATTCGGAAATCCGGTGCGCATCGCGGAAGAGACGCGGGCCGTGTGGCGGCCCGAATGGCTCACGAGAGTGCGACAGGATGCGAGCTACGCCGTTCGGGGTCTGCGGCGAAATCCGGCGTTTGCGGCGGCCTCGATCCTGACGCTTGCGCTGGGAATTGGGATGAGCACGGCGGTTTTCAGCGTAGTGAGCGCGGCGCTAATCAAGCCATTGCCCTATCCGCATCCTGACCGCCTGGTGTGGGTTGCGCTGAATAATCGCAGGTTCCATTTCGAGGCCTCCTCTGCCCCGGATTTTGCCGACTGGCGCGAGCGGGCACGGTCGTTCGAGGCGATGACCGGCTATCTCGATATCGACAGCACGGTGCAGGATGGCGCGGAATCCACGAAAAACGCATTTATCCACATCACGCCGGAGTTCTGGCGGATAGCGGGAGCCCACGCGGCGCTGGGGAGGCTTTTTGCTGCAAGCGATCGAGCCGTGGTGGTGCTGACCTGGAAGATGTTCCAGCAGCGGTTCGGAGGGAACCCGGGCGTGGTTGGACGTGTGGTTCGCATCGACGGCCGCGAAGAGACGATCATCGGCGTTCTCCCGAAGGACTTTCGATTTCTGATGCCAATCGGCAGCGAAATGGGAATGCCCGGCGGCATTCACTCGGAAGCCGAGGTGTTCGCGCCTAATATCATCACTCCGGAATTGCGGTCACGAAGTAACGGCATTCTGGTCATGTACGCCGTTGCGCTGCTGAAACCTGGGGTTTCGGCAGCGAAGGCTCAGGCGGAGATCCGCGATATTCAAACGCGAATGATTCACGAGGCGCCATCGATGCGGAATTTCTATGCCGCTTCCGAGCCGGTGGTGGTTTCGCTGAGGGAAAAGCTGGTGGGCGCGAGCCGGCGATCGCTCCTTACGCTGCTGGCCGCGGCCGCCTTCGTGGTGTTGATCGCGTTCGCCAATTTCGGCAATCTCTGCCTCGCGCGAGCCACAGCCCGGCAGCGCGAGATTGCGACTCGAATCGCAATTGGAGCCGGGCGAGGGCGAATGATTCGGCAGTTCATGGTGGAAGGACTGATGCTCGCCGGGTTCGGCGGCGTGGTGGGTATCGGATTTGCGTATGCGTCCGACGCGCTGCTCGTGCGGATGAGCGCCGCGGCTGTGCCGCGGCTGGCCGAGGCGGGAATCGACTGGCGCGTTCTGCTGTTTGCGCTCAGCGTTGCGATGCTGGCTGGAATCCTGTTTGGGCTGCTTCCTCTTGTATCGCTTTCAGGAACGCCTGTTTATATCGCTCTGAAAGACGGAGGTAACAATTCGCCGGCGGGGTCGGCCCGATTGCGGCTACGGCGCGCGCTCGTAGCCGGGGAGATGGCGATTGCGCTCGTCCTGTTGACCGGCGCCGGGCTGATGTTAAAGAGCTTCGCGCGAATGTACGAACGCCCGGCAGGATTCGAGCCGCAGAGCATTGGGACGATGAAGGTATTCCTTTCCGGGCCCGCTTACGGCAAGCCGGAGAGTGAAGTGTCGTATGCCAGACGAGCGCTCGAAACGGTCAGCCGGAGTCCGGGCGTGGAGGTGGCCGCGGTGACGAACGCGGTGGGAACCGGGGCTGCGCAGGTGGACGGGCTGACATTTCCTCCGGGGCAGGCGCCCATGGTTCGTGAGCGCAGCGCCTCTTCCGGGTACGCGCGCGTGGTCGGGCTTCCGCTGATCAGCGGGCGGTGGATGAAAGACGGGGAAGCCGCTCCGGTAGTGATGGTGAACGAATCTTTCGTGCGGCGGGTTTTTGCGGGCGCGGATCCGATCGGCAGAAGACTTCGACTCCGCGGAATCGACGGGTCTGCGGAGATTGTCGGCGTGGTGGGGGACCTCAAGATGCTGCGGCTCGACGCGGATGCTGAACCGGAGATTCTGATTCCGTACGAACACACGCCCACTCCCAGGAGGGTAGACATCATCTTTAAAACTCCGGCGTCACCGAGGGCGGTGATGTCGGAAGTTCGGCGCGCGGTGGTCCGGATCGATCCCACGCAACCGCCCTATGGAGTCATGACACTCGAGCAGGCGCTCGCCGGTTCAATCGCGCCCCGCCGCTTCGACCTGCTGCTGCTCGGAGCCTTCGCCGCAAGCGCGGTGCTTCTGGCGCTGATTGGAATCTATGGCGTCATGTCGTACGCCGTCGCGCAGCGGACGCGCGAGATCGGGTTGCGGATGGCGGTCGGAGCGCGTCCCGGAGAGATTTTGTCGATGATGCTGAAGGACGCGATGGTGGTGGCCGCGGTCGGCATCGTGGTGGGCGCCGCAGCGGCGCTGGCGCTCACGCGGCTGATGGCCGCTCTCTTGTATAACGTGAGGCCGAACGATCCTGTGATATTCGCGGCCGTGATGATCGGGCTTGCGGCGACGTGCCTGTTTGCGTCGTGGATTCCGGCGCTCCGGGCCGCGCGGGTGGAGCCTGTTCAGGCGCTTCGATGCGAATAGGGGCGGCGCTTGTCGTCTGTTGTGCGGCGTTCGGACAAGGCATCCATCGCGAGCCAGGCTACGTAAAGCCCCGGACTTGCGCGGAGTGCCATCAAAACATCTGGGACACGTACCAGCGCACAGGCATGGCGCGGTCTTTCCAGCCGCCGTCTGCAGCAAACGGGTTCGCAGGGTCGCCGGTTTATTACCATCGGGCGTCGGACAGCTACTTCGCCATGCTGCAGCGAGATGGCAAGTGGTATCAGCGCAGATATCAGCTTGATTCAAGCGGCCGGCAGATCAATGTGATGGAGAAGCAGATCGACTTCATCATGGGATCCGGAAATCATTCCCGCGCTTACCTGACGCGAACGAATCGCAACACGCTGATTGAACTTCCGCTCGCATGGTACGCCGAAAAGGGCGGGTATTGGGCGATGAATCCGGGCTATGATCGTCCGGACCACGAGGGTTTTCGACGCGCGATCACTTATGACTGCATGTTTTGCCATAACGGGTATCCGGAGATTCCGTCAGGCAATGAGAAGCCTTTCGCGCAACCTGTGTACGCGGGCTCACTGCCGGAGGGCATCGATTGCCAAAGATGCCACGGGCCGGGGGCGAAGCATGTCCAACTGGCGAGAACGGCGGGTTCGAAGCCGCAGGAGGTTCGGAGGTCCATCGTCAATCCGTCGAGACTCGCGCCGCAGCGGCAGATGGAGGTGTGCATGCAATGCCATCTCGAAACCACAAGCTTTGCTCTGCCGAATGCGATTCTGCGCTATGAGAGGGGGCCGTTCTCTTACCGGCCCGGCGAGCCGCTGGGCGATTTCATGCTGTTTTTCGACCACGAGCCGGGTAAGGGGCGCGATGAAAAATTTGAACTCGTAAGCGCCGCTTACCGGCTTCGCCGATCGGCGTGCTTCCGGCAAAGCAGCGGGAAAATGACTTGTACCACGTGCCACAATCCTCACGACATTCCCCGCGGCGAGGAAGCTGCCCGGCATTACAACTCGATTTGCCGTGAATGCCACAGCTCCGCTTTCGATCGTCTGGTTTCTTCCGGCAGGCATACGCAGGCGAACGCGTGCATCGATTGCCACATGCCGAAGCGGCGCACGGAAGATGTGGTGCATGCCGTGGTGACCGACCATTACATACAACGGCGCAAACCCAACGGAGACCTGCTGGCCGACATGCCTGAACGGCACGAAACAGGTAAGTCTGCATATCGTGGCAAGGTTGTTCCGTACTATCCGGAGCCATTGCCGCAAACGCCGGAGAACCAGCTTTATGTGGCCGTGGCGCAGGTGATCCAGGATAGCAATCTGACGCAAGGGATCGCGCAACTTACAGCGGCACTTAAGCGGTATTCTCCGCGGCGCGCCGAATTTTATTCACAGCTCGCGGAGGCGTGGCGCGATGACGGACATCTGGACAAGGCTTTGCCCTTCTACCGGGAGGCCGTGCGCCGGGATCCGGAATTCGTGTTCGGACTGCAGGAACTTGGGGCGGCGCTGAGACGGTCCGGACAGCATGCGGAGGCAATCACGGCGCTGAAGCGGGCCGTTTCCGTTTCGCCGGAGAGTGCCGTCAGCTGGCGCGAACTGGGCCTTGCGTATCAGGCGCAGGGAGATCGTACAAATGCCGTTTCGGCGCTCGAAAAAGCCATCGCCATCGATCCGGATATGGCCGAAGCGCGGAACAATCTCGGGATTGTCCTGATGACACGAGGGGAGCGGCAAGGGGCGGAATCGGCGTTTCGTGAGGCTATACGGATTCAACCGGATTCCGCCGATGCGCGCAACAACCTGGCTAATCTTCTGGCCGGCGCCGGCGAATTCGACACGGCGCGTGACGAGTTTGAAAGCGCTCTTCGGTATCACCCGAACGATGCCGGCACGCATTACAACTACGCCATGCTCCTGGGGCGGATGCGGCATTTCGATGATGCGCAGCGCCAGTTGGAAGAATCACTGCGCACCAACCCGGAATTCGCCCACGCGCACCAACTGCTGGGAGATCTTCTGATGGCGAAGGATCAGGCGCGACAGGCTATCCCGCACTATCGCGAAGCGCTTCGTATTCAGCCCGATTCCGGCAGGGCGCAGGTTGCTTTGGCTTCGGCGCTGATGGCGGTGGGCGATCGCGCCGCGGCGATGCCGTATCTTCAGAAGGCTGCGGCAAGCTCCGACCCCGCCGTGCGTGACGAAGCGGCGCGACTGCTTCGTCAGCCCGGCAGGTAAATCGGTATTACCGATCAGAAGGTGAGACGAGCGGTAAGCTGAATCTGCCGCGGCGTCCAGTAAGAAGTCTGGAGCGACTCGATACCGGTCGTCGTATCCGGATTCACGCGGCCCTGAATGTTGAACGCGTTGAACGCGTCCACGTTCACTCTCAGCTTCCAGTTTTCTGAAAACGAGAAGACCTTATAGAGCGAAATGTCGGTTTCGTAGTTCGTCGGCCCAGGCAGAATCGTATGTGAAAACGGATTCGCACCCGCAGGGCCAGGGTTGTAGCCGGTTAGTACGGTGGTCCCGTTCTTCAGAGTCACCGGAACGTTGTTGTTGCCGAACTGGGTTGTTCCGGGGGTATTGTTGACCGGCGCCGAATAAGGAACGTAGTTGTTCGGCAGGCCCGTCACACCGTTCTTCGCGGCATTAATAACGGTCGGCGCAATGTATCCGTTAAACCACAGATACGCTTTGTAGCAGACGCCGCTGCGGCAA
>Ga0068855_100010507_pt1 | contig 11168 bp, 11 predicted proteins | sample KBSCornC52_FD_66592 | JGI IMG/M metagenome (GOLD analysis project Ga0068855, IMG submission 66592) | Corn rhizosphere microbial communities from Kellogg Biological Station, Michigan, USA - KBS Corn C5-2 | ecosystem: Host-associated > Plants > Roots > Rhizosphere > Soil ... | reverse complement strand
GCGACCGCACGCTGAACCTCGTCGCGAACAAGAGGCACGACATCGGCGAGTTCGACGCTGCGGCCGTCCTTGCCCGGCTCGCCGGGTGCGCCTGGCAGGGGCGACGGGATCGCGGCAACAGCGTGGGCGACTTCAGCGACAACGACCGGGACCAGATCCTCGACCCGAACGCTGTGACCGTCCCGACCGTCTCGGCCGTCGATACCGCGTTCGCCTCGATCGCCCTTGATCGGTGCGCGTGTCTCCAACTCCGCAATGCGGAGGTGGAACGCCGACAACGCCTTGTCGACGTACGACTTAACTGCGGAAAATCCGCTGTCGATAACCTTCGAGACATCGAGCATCACGCAGCCTTCAGGAAAGGCCCACTGAATTTCTGTTCGATTTCCAGAATGGCCCGCGCAGTGTCATTCGCTGTGTCGGGAGGCGGCGCATCGGGAGGTGCAGGTGGATCGGAACCACCGTCCGCTGCTGGTGGCGGCAATGCAGGCGGCGTATTCGGCGCAAACGGATTGTCCTGCGCATCACGCTTGGCGAGAGCCTGGAGGCTAAAATTCTGCTGCTGGGCATAAACCTGATCACCGCCGGGAACCGGTGACAGATCGAACTTCGCACGCGCCTCATCAGGCTTCATGATTGCGCGCTGCACGGCCTCGCCATACGTCTTCACCTTCGTCGCCGTGTCCATGCGCAGCAGATCATCAAGATCGAACTCGGTGCCGTAAATTTTGCCTGGCACGTCATAGAGACCGAGGCCGCTATCGAGACAGGCTTCCAGCGATTCAATCAGCCCTTGCAGACACTGCGAATAATACTGCTGGTTCAGCGCTTCGATGTTGTTGTAGGACGGCGGATCGCCGACACCGATCATGTAGGCCGGCACGTGAAAGGTGCTGCACACCTGCTCGGCCGTCCACTTCAACTGCTCGATCAACTGGGCGTCGATGGCGTTGACGCTCATCGCCTCATATTTGAGACCGTCGCCCAGCACGGCCACCTTGCCGACATTCTGCCCACTGAAGTTCTGGTCCCAATACTCCTTCAGCCGTGCGGCGGTGTCCTTCTGGATCGTGCCCGGTGCGGTCAGGATGCCGCCTGGATTCGATCCGTTCTGGAAGAACTTCGTCGAGTTTTGCTGAATGGCAAGTTGCTGCATCGCCGCCATGCCGCAGGCGAAGATCGGCGACACACCGCACAGCGGATGGTAGAGCGGCACCATCGTGTCGTGAATGATCTCGCTCGCCGGGACAGTGACCGTGTCGTCCTCGACACCGCTCAGATTGTCCCGCTGAAGCGCGTAGAACACACTCCCGTCCGGCGCGACCAGCGCCTTGGTGCGTAGCGGATCGAGCACGTACATCGCCGCGACGACACCGCGCTGGTCACGTTCGAGCAGGACGTAGGCGTTGCCGTGAACGAGCTTGGAGAGAATCCACTGCTCGATGAACTTGTTGCGGTTCTGGTAGCGGTTCGGCTTGCGCAGGACCGGCGAGAAGGCCGCCGCGGTGGTCTCGGACCAGATGCCCGTCACTGGATCCTTCTGGACGAGTTTCAGGCCGATCTTGGCGAGGTCCGATGCGATGAGAGTGACACAGGCATAGACCGCCGCATTGGACAGCACGGTCTCGTTGCGGATCGTCATATTGCGCTGCCAGGCGCCACTGAACGACTCACGGATGACCGGCCACCAACCGCCGCGGCTGTCTGGGTTCTCCAGCGCCGGCTGCGACTTGGTTGTCCTCGTCACCTCTAGGCCCAGGATCTTCACCCCTGATCAGTCCCGCGCCCGCATGTCGCGCCGGGCGTAGCGCTCCGCTTCTTCCTTCTCGATCGCTGCCTCGTCTTCCGGCGTCACGGGCGGCGGTATCCACGCACGCCTGGTAGGAGCGCGTGGGGCGCTGACCACCGGAGCGGGTGGTGGAGGCGGTGGTGTCGGCGACAAGGGGTTCGGTGCCGGTGGATCGAACACAGCCTCGCGCTTCGCTGGCGGCGCGTCGACCGCCAAGGTCGCCGATGCGTTCTTCGCTTCGGTCATCAGCCGAACATCCTTCGCTCTGACCTCGAACGTATCGCCGAGCCTGTATGTCTTGCCGCCATAGCGGACTTCCCGAATGGCAGTCACTTTCGGCATGACAAACTCCTTGGGGAAATGACCGGAATCTTCAGCCGTAGAGGCCGAGACGGGTGTGGGCGATCGGCACCACCAGCAGGATCAGTGCGACCCCCAGGATGACCCAGACGATGATCCTGATCGGATGTGGCGGTGCCCAGAAGAACGACAGCAGGAAGATCGCCAGCAACTCCAGGAGTTCGACGATCATCGGAACACCAGCACCAGCACGATGATGAGCAGGATCAGACCGATGCCGCCACCGCCATACCCATAATGGGACGGGAAAGCACCGCTGTAGCCGCCACCGAAGGCACCGAGGACCAGCAGCACGAGCAAAACAACAAGAACCAGACCCATGACGATTACCCCACGAATACGATCGGCCCGTTGATCTCGATCGTCGCTGAAGCCTTCAGAACCGAATTGACCGATCCGAGTGCGCTGCGGAAAGACATGCAGAGACCGCGAAAATAGAACGTCTTGCCGTCAGCCAGAACCAGCCGAAAACCGAAGTTCTCCTGGTTCGGCGCTTCAGCAGCATCCTTGAGCACGATCTGCCCGGTGATCCCGCCACGCATCAACGCTTGTTCGTCGGACCAGTAAGACGGCAAGGTGTCCCACGGATTCGGAAGGGCGTCGTCGGTGATGTAGACATTGTCGGCGTGCCGGGCTTGCGACAGAGCGAACACGGCATCCAGATTTGCGGCCGCAACACCGTGGATCAGGTGCGTTGTCTTGCCAGGGTAGCTCGCCGCCCAGCTTGGCGGTGACCACGTAAGGTAGGCAGCGTAATCGCTCTCGGTAACAACCACACTGTCGCCGATGCCCATGTAAGTCTCGTCAGGCACCGCGCCGGGGTTCAGCACCACGTAAGTGCCCGCCGTCGCGCGGATGTAGTCGGCGAGATCCTGATAGTAAGCGACGTCGGCCAGTAAGCCGGAGGTCTCGTCGAGAAAAATGCCGCTGACGTTATACCATGACTTGTAGGCGTCGATGTCGGCCTTCACATTTGTGGCAAGCCGCGCAGCGTTGCTGGTGAAGACGTAGCCAAGCACGCGATATCCTGCGGCAATGGCTGCGTTGACTGCGGCGACATAGGCCGGATCGGACGAAAGGCCAGGCCCATTGTCCGGATTCATGACAAGATAGCCGGTTACATCGGGCGAACCGCTGGTCGCCTCACCCCACAGCACACCAGGATAGAAATACGCCGGGATGGCCATCCCGGAGGTCGCACCCTCCGCAGTCAGATCCTCGGCGAACACGAGTTGAAGAGCGCCATCGTCGTAGCCGCCCTTGAACTTGTAGGTGCGGCCGGTGCGGACGGTTTGGAAGACGACGCGATCAAAGACCTTGCCGAACTCGCCGACATTCTCGATCAAGCCGATCTCGCGCCACGCAAGCGCTTCGAACGCCGCCTGATTATCGACCGTGACCGCGATCGGCGTCATGCCGATGGACAGGCGAGCACCGAGGACGCCGGAAACTGCCAACTATCAAACTTTCGCTTTCACGGGCAAGGCTTGTACTTCCTGCCGTCGAGGCTCAAATTGAAGTACGCCAAGGAAATGCCCAGCGTCTTCGCCCTGCTGCACTTCGTGGCGGAATACGTGCCATACTCGGCACCCAGCACGGCCTTACCCAACCCGACATATGGGGTGTAGCTCTTGCACTCCTGGTACTTGAAGCAGTCTTCCTCAATCGCGAAGTCCAGCAGACCCACCAGTTTGCTCGTCAACTCCGGCACATTCTTTTGTGCTGCGAGCATACCGAGCGAATGCACCGTCGTGCCGATCCAGGTGATGTAGTTCACCTCGTCGGCCTCGGTGATCGGGAAACCGCTGTTGTTCTGCCAGGTGTCGAGGACGTCGGGTTCGATGCCGCTGCACCCTTTGCTCTGAGCCGCGACGAACCGCGCCTGCATCAGTGTCCGGACGGTCGGTGACCGGATGTCCAGATACTTCTCGTTCCAACCGGCTTCCTTGTTGCCGATCACAGAGGCGGGGAACTGAGAGGCATCGGATCGGTATGGTTCCCAGCCACCCACATCCACGTAACAGATGACTATGTGGCCCGCTGCCTTGAGTTGCGAAACCAGGGTTGATGTCGCCGCCTCTGTGTCGATATCGTACACCTTGGCGGCAGCGTATCCGGTCTTCACGCTCGAACTGATCTGCCAGTACCACTGAGTGAGTGGCGGAACGGCCTGCTGAGCAAAACACGGAACAGCGAAAAGCAGCCACACAATCGCGGCGAGTCTCATGATCATCATGCCACAAACATCCCGATGATTGCGCTCGCCAGCAGAATACCGACGCATTCGATCAGCAGTTGAACCAGCAGCGTCACTTCTTATCCAGCACGTCACGAACCGCGTCCTTGGCCTTGCCGATGGCGTTCTGAACCTTGCCCTCGACCTTGTCGGCCTCGCCCTCGGCTTCCATCTCGTCGTCACCCGTCACCTTGCCGACGACTTCTTTCACCGAACCCTTGATCTCTTTCGCCGTGCCGGCGACCCGATCTTTGTCCATGTCTCTTACTCGGCGGTATCGTCGAGATGCACGCCGCCGTGGCCATCGACCACAAGCGCTACGACTGCGCCTGCGCTGTCAGTGGCGGAGGCGTGCCATGAATGGCCACGTTGCACGAGATTGGTCGGATTGAGGTAACCAGCGTCGACGATCTTCTGCGTCGCCTCAGCCTCAGTCAGAGCGGCTGGGTGCGGGGGTTGTGCCATTCGAGGTCTCTCCTCATGGTGTCAAACGTGAAACAGGACGACCCGGAGTTTCCTCCGAATCGCCCCGTTTCATTTCAGTTACTCAGCGTATTTGGAATTCTGGATAAAGCCCACAGCGGTACTGCGTGCCTTCTGCCAGTTGATGAAACGTTCGGCCTTGATGGCGATCATATTATGTTGCCACATTGAAACCATCACGGTCGAAGCCGTCTCCGGCGAGTCAGGCGCCGAATCCATCGCCAGCGATGCCTCACGGCTCGCGTCGATGGTCACCTGGCCGTCGTCCGCCAGCAGGATCTCGCTGGCCTTGGCCAAGATCATCAGCCCACCATCGGTCGGCGAACCACCCGTGCCGGGGATGTTCTCCGACGCCACGACCGGCAGACCAACGAAAGTCCCGCCGTTCATGGAAATGCCCGGCCACTCTGGCTGACCCAGCGTATTGACCATCATGGCGATGGCAAGTGCCTGCTGCTGGGTCATTATCCATACCGCACCTGCCGGCGATATATTGTTCGACAGGAAGGATGCCATCAGGGTCTTCACGTCAGCCCGAAGCGCTGCCGCCGTCGTGCCGGTCGAGGTGACAGGCGTGACGCCGTAGGTGACCGATGCCGGGTTCACGTCGCTCGACGCAGCAGTCGGATCGACGAAGGCCCGATCCATGAAGGCCACGATCGCCGCAGCAAGCCGATCACGCACGATCGCCTCGGCCGACGGGTTGGAGAACCGCACCAACTCCTCGGTGAGCGGGATGATGCCGGCGATCTTGGAGAACTCCATCGTCACCGTATCGAAGGCCAACGAGGTCAATGGCTTTGCCTTGCCTTCACCGACCCAGTTGACCGTCGCAGCGCCAGTCTCCCTCGGCACCTTGATCTTGAACGGCACCCGCCTGAAGCCCTGGATCTGGCCGATGATCGTCTGCGGATCGAGGTAGCTGATGAACTCGTTGGCCATAATTTGGTAAGTGACCAACGGACCCGCCCACGTTGTGTCGGTCGTGCTGCCGGCGCCCACGGCGGCACGCAGCACGGTCTCGACCTCGGGGGTCTCGGCCTTCCACTGCTCGTTCGCCTTGGCGATCTCGACCGCTCCGGTCAGGTTGCCGCGTGCACGGGCCAGCGCGAGCGCGTAGCGGGTGAACGGGATGCCGGGCAGGAGCTTGGTCTGGGCACGCACGGTGGCTGCGACGCTGCCCCTGCGGGCCTCGCTGCCGGTCTTCTCGTCGGAGGCATCGACAACGACTGCTGCCGCCTTGTTGTTCTTCTCGTGCTCACGCAGCCGGACGAGATGGCTGTCGAGCGACTTCAGTTCGTCCTGGAGACCGTCGTACTCTTCAGACTGCGCGGTGTCGAGGGTTTCGCCCGTCTCCGCCGACGCATCCATGATTTCAGTCATACGCGCGGCCTTCGCGGCTCGCGTGTTTTCGAAGGCGGAGATCTGCTCCGCGATTGTCTTCTTTGCCATTGTCTTGGCTTTCACCTTGGTTGTTGGAGTGGTTTTGCTAGTTGCCAAGACGCTGGCGGGGTTGAGTGACACATCCTGCGATTGGCCTGACGCGGCCCGCAGTTCGGTGTCGATGGATTTTATTGCAGTTATCGAACAGTCGCTGTTCGCTGGCACCGTGACGCTGGAGACCTCCAGCAGTTCCCACGCAAGGAACCGAATGCCGCCCGTGCCTTCGATAAACGCGTGCTCAAGTGATTTGAAGCCGATCGAGAGCCCGCGTACCAACTTGGCGCGGATGGTTTGCCACGCCTCGTCGATCCGATCTTTCAACGTGCCGGGTTCTTCGATAGAGGCCATTTCGAAATCGGCCTCGATCGACTTGTCAGTCACACGCGTTGCGGTGACCCACCCGATTGGCTGGCGGCTATCGTGCTGCCATAGCCACGGCACCGGCAGTGACGCCTTCATCCCGCGGGATTCGACGACATCATTCATTCGGTCGGTGCTGACGGTGCTTGCGATGCCAGTGAACCGACGCCTACCCGACGAGTCGTCGGCCGTCTTTAGTTCAAGCGTGGCGTATGCACGATTCATCATTGACGAATTTCCTACGACCGTGTCGTCGCACTGCAAAAGTTGACACAAACTCTTTGTGCAACAACGCTTTGGCGATCCTGATCAGAACATCCAAGCCCCATTGATTCAGCGCCAAGTTGACTGCCGTTAGGACGACCCGGCAGTTGTCAGGGGAGTAACCTAGTTCCGAAGAGATTCGATCGACGCTGGGCGAAAAAGGGTTATATGTCCAAGCCGTTTGGCGTTGCTCCAACTCAAACTGCAACCCTGTTAATTCACAAACTCCACTCGCAACTCTCGCAGCAACCCATTCCGGCGTAAGGCTAAACTCCAAACCCTTCTTTTTTGCACGCAACTCTGCTGAGCGAAAGACGATTCGAGATCTTACGTCAAGCCTAGCCTCATGGATTACACGCTGCCGTTTGATTTTCTCTCTGACATGCGGTTTCGACTTGTACACACGCACCGCTTCGCAAGCACGCAATTTAGCTTCCGGCCTAGACCGAAGTATTGCGCGGCGAGCAATTACGTCCTTGCGCGCTGCATAAATCCTTCTTTTCGCGATTGCTTCCGCGTGCCGCTCTGGAATTGCGTATCGCGTTCGACGAGCAAGATTGAAGCAGTCCCAGCAAAGTGCGTTTCTTAGGTCGAAAACAGTGATACGGTTTAGTTTCTCCGCATTTTTTGCAAATTCTGACTTGACTGTTATCGACCGCGTACTCAATAGCTGCATCAGCCATTCGCGTGCCTCCAACACTCGTTTGGTCAGGGTCAGCAAGGTGTTCGAAGCACCTTGCCGGCCCGTTCAGCAATCAGTTGTTCAGCCCTTAGTATCTCACTCACAAGGCTTGTTAGGCGGTTTCATCGGCTTGCCGCTCGGCATCGGCGATCAGGTGTGGGTGTCGTGGCGGTGCCGCGCAGGACGCGTTCGCCATCGTTGATCGACTTGATGTCGAGAACGGCGTATGCGCGGTTCATCGCACTATCCTTTTCAAAGTGTGACACTAGGTTGAGAACGCTAGTGTCAGATTACCGCCAAGATGCAACGCATCTGGCGATTGCAGATAATTCGTACCGGCTATGATAACCTGATCGGCCGTCAACGTTTTTGCCTGCTTGTTGCCGCTTGTGTAGTCCAACTCGAACGAGTGCTGCCCGGCAGACAAAGCGTCCTGGAAGTTGAAAGTCATCGGCTTGCTCGATGCGACCGTTCCCGAGCCTATCTGCGTCCCGTCAACCTTGACGATGAAGTTCGGATGGCTCGGCTGGCTGGACTCCAGCACCATACTGATCGTTGTCGGACCGGGCGGAGGTGGTGGAGGTGGCGGAGGTGGCGGAGGTGGCGGAGGTGGCGGAGGTGGCGGCGATCCACCAGCTTGCCAGACGTGCACCCAATCGACGTTGACCGGCCAGCCAATACCAGTCCCGAGGGTCATAAACAGATGCTGCTGCAACTGCTCCATGTTCCACCCGGACGTGCTGTGACCCGTTCCAACCAGCACATTGTCGTAGTAGAACTGAATGTTGCCGGCGTCCCACAGGCAGCCATAGGTGTGCCATTCGGCATCTGCGGTGGGAAATCTGACCGAATCGACAGTTGTTTGCCCGGCCGGATTATGAACGTTGGCCGTCTGCAAACCGATCGGATCGGGATTGCCGCCAAAATTCACGCCGCCGGTATTTTCGAGGAAGTCTACTTCCGTTCCAGAGGCATTGAGTCCGCTACCGCCGTAACCGAAATTCGCAGCACTTTCTGCCGACCACGACCAAAATGCCGGCCAGCCGTTGGCAAACGGATGGTTCGATCCCAAGGCGTCCGGCTTGGTCTGGATGTAAGCTTCGAAGTATCCGTGGTTCCAATCGCCAGTGGACGGCACGACGCCATTGGTAATGGTGTCTCCTGGAATGGTCGTGAGGGTCGAGTTCCCCCAAAATCCAGTGTTGTTCCCTCTGACAGAATCCAGACGCAAAATGCCGCCGTCAGGAGAGGCGTTGCTTCCACCGCCAGTGTTACCGTCAGAAACCTGCGCCGCCGTCTGGGTGGGATTGAGCGACCAACTGGCGGGTGTGATGAAAGAACCGACCGAGAACGACCAATACCAGTTGGCACCCGATGTCGCCGACGCGCTTGTAGCTATATCGAAGGGGTTGGTGAAATCATCATTGAAGGCGAGTGTGTTAAAACCCGCTGCGACCGCAGCCGCCGGCTCTTGCGGTGTGGTCATAGCTCAGTTTCCCTTTTTAGCCGCACGGTTTGTTAGGCGGCTTGTTCGGCATGCCGGGCGGCATGGGCATCGGTTTGCCAGGCGGCATCGATGGCGAACGGGCCATTGGCTGCATCCTCTTCGCAATGTAGAAACTTAGAACACCAAAATTTGGTATTCTTTCTTTTGCTCGACAGTGCCTGTCGCTGCACCGATCGCCATGGCAAGTGCGATGAGCGGATCGATCCGCACCGTCGCCTTCTGCTTACTGAAGTACGTGTTGCCGACTGGATCAGGCGCAGAGATCATCGCGCCCATAATGCTGGATTCCAACACTGGATTTCGCAACAGTCGAATCCGGCGATCCATCAGCAGATTTTCGAGTTCGGTCTTCGACCCCGGCATCCACAAACCGCTCTCGGGGTTGCGTCGATAGCCGCCTTGTGGATGCGAGACCAGATTGAGCTTCAGGCCGAGATGGTCGAGTTCCGGTTCGAAGTTCTTGCGAAACGCATAGGCGTCGAAGGCGACCGCCCTGACGTTGAACAACCCGACATATTCAGCCAGCCTCGCAGCGACGAAGTCCAAAGCGATGTAGGGGCCAGGTTCTGCATGCAGGAAACCTTGGCGTTCCCACACATCGTAAGGCGTCTGGTCCTTGACGGCACGCTGCGCCATCGTGTCGCGTGGTGTCCATGCCTCGATCCATGCATCGAAGGTAGGTCGCCCGACAACCGCTCCATCGTCCAGCGTAACCTCGACGATCCCGGTCGGCACGACAAACGCCATCGCCGTGAGATCGCGAGTTGCCGACAGGTCGATGCCGACATAGAGATCGGAGCCGCCGAGTTCTTCCGGATCAAACTTTGCCAGGCACGCATCGAGGACCGGCCGCGACATCCACGCCGTCTCTGCATCGGTCCAGACACAGAAGTGCAAGCGCAGCGCCAGATTGAGACTGCCGGGTATCGCCTTGGCCTGCGCGACAACGCGGCGCATCTCCTCCATCGGGAAGGTAACGCCGAGAAGCGGGTTCGCCTTGATCCAGCAGGATTCGTCTTCGAGCGGGTCGTCGTCCTTGTCGAGACCGCACACGAAGGAGAACTCGTTGTCGTCGATGATCTCGCCGACGAAGGTTCCGTCAGCATCGGGTGTCAGCGTGCCGGCGGCGACCTTCACGGCATGCTGGTGTTCGGCCCAGCAGATCGAGTTCCGGTCGCTGCCAGAATTCGTGATCATGATCAGCAGCGGCTGGGTGCGGCTCTTGAAGCCACGCTCCAGCATCCGGATGATGCTGTCGGTCCGGTGCTCATGCACCTCGTCGCAGATGGCGCAGGACGGCATCGGGCCGGATAGCTTGCCCTCGTCCTCCGAGACCGGCCGGAAATAGCTTCCGGAAGCCAGATGAGCGAGGTTCTGTACGGTCAGCTTGCCGGTGGGTGTCAGCGCAGCTTTTAGTCGGGGCGACTGCTCCCACATGCGAACGGCGAAGTCGAAGACGACTCGGGCCTGCGGCTTCATCGAGGCGGCGGAGAAGACCTGCGCCTGTGATTCACCATCGGCGATCAGGCAATAGAGTGAAATGCCGGCGGCCAGTGGACTGTTGTGCGTCGGCACCATCTCCCGCCCAGCCAGAAACATGCCGGACGGACTATCAACCGTAATGCACCGAACCGGCACACTCGACACAGGATCGCACGCAACGACGTGGCGACCATCCATCAGAGTAAGCTTGCGCCTGTCGCCACCGAGAAGATCGGCAATCTCAGCCGTGGTGTGCAGATCGTCGGTCCGCCACAGATGGTCGGCATCCGCGACGATGACCGCCCGATCGCTGAATTGAATCTCGTAGCAGGAGCGGTCTGTCTGAACGGCGTGGGCCTGGACCACTCGACAAGGCTCGCCGAATTCGTTCAGCACATGATCGCCGGTCTGTAACGCGCCCATGGTCGTCCAGCCAGACGGCGTGGGGATCAGCGTATCCAGCGCAAGCGCCTTGCCGCTTCCTTTCGCTATTTCAACATATATCCGGCGAAACCGCCGTTTGCCGTTGGTCTTCTGCCAGCCGAAGATCGAACCGATGATG
>Ga0068855_100010506_pt1 | contig 11168 bp, 7 predicted proteins | sample KBSCornC52_FD_66592 | JGI IMG/M metagenome (GOLD analysis project Ga0068855, IMG submission 66592) | Corn rhizosphere microbial communities from Kellogg Biological Station, Michigan, USA - KBS Corn C5-2 | ecosystem: Host-associated > Plants > Roots > Rhizosphere > Soil ... | reverse complement strand
CTCGTCGGCGGCGGAATGCGGCGTCAGCTCCTCGGCCATCCGCAGCCAGATCGAGGCCAGGTGGAGATAGGCCTCGGCCACCGCGGCGTCGCCGCAGCGCTGCGCCTGGGCGGCCGTATCGGTCGCCATCTTCAGATAGCGCGCGGCTCTCTGATGATCCGTTTCTTCAGACAATTGTCGCCTGCCCGACAACACTCGCCTCCATGCAACCCCGTGGGACGGACGAGGTTCCCCGCAGTTTCTGCTAAGCGCTTGAAAATTCGGTGAAGACCCTCGATTCCCGATGCGTCCGCGGCTCGCCGTCGCGCCCGCGTCTTCCGCGCCGCCTGGTCGTCGGAGCTCGCCGCGAACCACTCGCCGCCGGAGACGCGGCCGTTCGGGCAGAGCAGATAGAGCCGAAAGGTCGCCATGTCGACATGATCAGACCCACGCGCCGCACGGTTTCTGGCGGCCGGCGGCGCCTCCCAAGCGCCGCCATGGTTCAGGGGCCGTTCAGGGGCGGTTGGGCCAGCCTTTTCGCATGCGCAAGCCTGGGACTGCGGAGGCCATGCGGACCTCCAGCCTTGTCGTCGAGCCCTCGCCGGGAGCCTCGCAACTGCGCGATCGGCCCGGGCTCGCGGCCGCCCTGGATATGGTCCGGGCCGAGCTCGCCGATCGGCTGCCGCAGCCGCCCGGCCGTCCCGCGCCGCCCGCGCCCGCCCTGCGGCTGCGGCGCGCGGCGGGCGGGAGGCTCGGCCTCTTCGACGATCGCGGACGCGCCGTGCGCGGCAAGCTGCCGCGGGCTTCGCCGTCGCCGGCCGCCGCGGGCCCGCTCTACGCGATCGGCGACGTGCACGGCCGCTACGATCTGCTGGCCAGTCTGCTGCCGATGCTGGCGAACGACGCCGAGGGCGGCGGTCGTCGCCCGACCGTGGTGTTCCTCGGCGACTACATCGATCGCGCGGGCGATCCCGCGGCGGTTCTGGAGGCGCTCTGCTGGCTGAAGGAATGGGGCGGGGTTCACCTCCACCTGCTCAAGGGCAATCACGAGCAGGCGCTGCTTCGCTTCCTCGACAGTCCCGAGGAGGGCGCGGTGTGGTGCGGTTTCGGCGGCGCGGAGACCTTGCGCGCCTATGGGGTCGAGCCGCCCGAACAGGGCGAGCCGCCCAGCGCCTGGACCGCCGCCCGCGATCTGCTGCTCCGGCGGCTGCCGGCCGCCCACCTTCGGCTGCTGCAGGACCTTGACCTCATGGTGGTGATCGGCGGCTACGCCTTCGTCCACGCGGGGGTCGCGCCGGGCGCGCCGCTCGCCAGGCAGGACGAGGCCGACCTGCTGTGGATCCGCGACGAGTTCCTGGAAACCCGCCGGCTCTTCGAGCGAACCATCGTGCACGGCCACTCCTGGGTCGACGACCTGCCGGTGCTGAGCGCCGGCCGCATCGGTCTCGACACCGGCGCCTACGCCACCGGCGTGCTCACGGCCGCGCGGCTGGGGGCAGGGCGCATCGAGGTGCTGCAGGCGAAGGATCCAAGCCGCCCGGCCTGGCCGCGCACGCGCCGCAGCCCCGCGGCCGACCGCGTGATTCCGCGCCCGGCGGACTACGCCGTGCCGATGGAGCCTCTGCGGATCGACGAGACGGTCTCCGGGCCGGCGCTGTGGCGCCCCTCCGAGCGGGACGCGCCGGCGGCGCCCCGCTTCGAGACCGTCGAATGGTCGTGAGGCTCGATCCGTTTCCCGCGCCGGGCGCGGCGCCGACCTACCGGGGCTTCTCCGCCGCGGCCAAGGCGCCTCGCAGCCGGCCCGCCTCTGCGCAGGCCAGGACCAGGCGGCGCCGGCCAGGTCGGACGCTCGCCTTCCTCGCGCTGGCCGCTGCGGCGGGCCTCCTCGCCTGGTCGGCGACGCGCCTTGACGAGCCTCGGCAAGCCGAGCCGAGCGTGGGCCTTGCGGCGACGATCGCGCCGGCGCCCGGCCCGCTCGCCCCGCCGGCCGCTCGGCCGCTTCGCATCGCCCAGGCTGCGCCCTCGGCGGCTGTCCGCTCGGCGGCGCGGGTCCGTCGCGCGCGGCGCCGGCCGGAGCGCCTGGCTCGCGCTTCGCGACGCCGCCGCCCGCCGGTCCGGCGCGCTCACCGCCGCAAATAGAAAGCGGCCGCGCTCGGGAGGACGAGCGCGGCCGGACTGTCGCGAACCTTATCCGGGGGAGTGGAACGGTTCAGCGATATTGTTGCAGGCGCGTGGTGCGCAGGCCCGCCATGCCGTGACGATCGATGGAACGCTGCCAGGCCAGGAACTCCTCGGAGGTGAGCTGGTAACGCTCCAGCGCCGCCTCCAGCGAGAGGAGCCCACCGCGCACAGCCGCGACCACCTCCGCCTTGCGGCGGATCACCCAGCGGCCGGTATTGGCCGGGGGCAGGTCCTTGAGAGTCAAGGGCGCGCCGGTGGGGCCTATGACGTAGGCTTCTCCCCGGCTGTTCGTGCGCACCTGCTGTTGTTGCAACATGGCTATTAAGCTCTTCCCACCATCACAGTTGACGGCGACCATAGCCGCCGGTCGCTAACGCCGGCTGAATCGCTATAGTAAAGAAACGCCTAACCATTCTGTCCCTATGTAAACATTTGGTTTAGGTGTGACCTGACCCAGTTGTTAATCGATATTATCTTTCAGACCTATCTCTTCATGTCGATGAGTTCTTGCAACATCTCATCGGCTGTCGTGATGATCTTCGAAGATGCCGAGTAGGCTCTTTGAGTAGTGATCAGGCCGGTGAACTCGGCCGACAGGTCGACGGTCGAGGCCTCCAGGCTGGAGGGCGCAATCGTGCCTGCCCCGCCGTTGCCGGCCTCCTTCAGAACCATCGGACCGGCGGTGAGCGTCGCCTGATATGCGTTGCCGGTGATCGACTTCAGCCCGTCGGCGTTGGGGAAGGTGGCGATCGCCACCTGCGCGATCTTGCGGACCTGGCTGTTGTCGAAGATCGCCGAGACCACGCCGTGCTCGTCCACCTGGACGCCCACGATGTTGCCAACGCCCGCGCCGTCGTTGGAGATCGAGTTGACCGTCGAGGCTTCCGCCTGCTGGGTCACGTTGGTGAGGTCGAGGTTCACCGTCTGGGCGGCGATGCCGAGGCTGGCGGCCCAGGCGGGCTGCGCCCCGCCCGAGGCGGCGAGGTTGAGCACCGGCGGATTGCCGGCCCCGCCGAACAGGGTGGTGTTGGCGAGGTCGATGCTGCCGTCGGGGTTGAACGCGACGTCGCCGGCGGCGATCTGGCCGGAGGGTCCGGCCACGTCCACGTCGCTCGCCGGGATCGCATAGATCTCGGCGTGCCAGGTGTTGGGCGCCGCCGAGCTCTTCAGGAAGCCGATCTCGATCTTGTGCGAGGCGCCCAGGCTGTCGACCACGTTCAGGTCCATGGTGAAGTCGGGCTGGGTGCCGCCTGCGACGCCGGCGGCGAAGTCGGCCATGCTGTTGCCGGCCGCGCCGGTGTAGGTGGCCTCGGCGGGCGAAACGGTCTGGGTCGCGTCCAGGTTGGCGCTGATCCCGACGTTGCCGGTCGGCTGCACCGCCGTGCCCAGGTTCTTGACGTTGATCGAGCTGAGCTTGGTCAGGTCCGACGGGTCGACCGCGAAGGTCCCGGTCGGCGAGGCCGGCCAGCCCTGCAGGTACAGCCCGGCGTCGTTCACCAGGAATCCCGAGGCGTCGACGTTGAACTGCCCGGCGCGGGTGAACTCGCGCGCGTCGGCCGCGGTCAGGCCGGTCGGCTTCTGGGTGGTCACGAAGAAGCCGTCGCCGGAGATGGCGAGGTCCGTGGGCGAGGCCGCGGTCTGGATCAGGCCCTGCTGGGAAACGTAGGCGTGGGGAATGCCCTGGACGCCGCCGGCCGAGTAGAGGCCCTGCACCGACTGGGCGGTGACCACGTCGCCGAAATTCACCTGGTTGCGCTTGTAGGCGATGGTGTTGACGTTGGCGATGTTGTCCGAGATCGCCGCGAGCGCCGAGGAGTTGGCCACCAGGCCTGACACCCCGGCGAGCATGGCTGAGTTGATGCTCATGGGTCTTTCCGTTCTCTGAGGATGGGCCCGCCTGCTGCGGATCCCGAACGGCGGCTTGCGGCCGTCAGGGCGGACGGCCTTTTGCCGCCCGGGTGGAAGGGATGGCGTCGGCTCATGCGCCGCCGCCGGTGAGCGCCGAGACCACGGAGGTCACCGGCGAGGTGACCGCCGAGATCGCCGAGGTGACGGGCGAGGCGACGGTCGACAGAAGCGATGGGGTGGCCGCCGGGGCAGGGTCGCTGATGCTCGTGACCGTGTCCCAGCTCACCTGGCCGCCGTTGATGGTCAGCATGGTCTGGCCGTTCATCTGCTCGACGCCGGTGACCACGCCGTCCACGTAGGTCGTCGTGGCGATGGCGGCGCCGTTCTGGTCGGTGGCGGTGACCCGCAGGGTGTAGTTCCCGTCGGGAAGCTGGGCGCCCGTCAGGTCCTTGCCGTTCCAGGAGAGCGTGTGGTCGCCCGCCTTCATGTCGGAAGGCGCCTCGGCGTGGACCACCTTGCCGGCGGAATCGACGATCTCCAGCTTCAGGTCGCTGGCGTCGGAGGGCAGGTTGTAGATCCAGTTCGCCTGGCCCTTGTTGAGCGCCGCCGTGTCGGTCACCGCGCGCACGTCCTTGCCGATCATGCTGACGGCCGTGGAGATGCCGGTGCCGGTGTTGCCGGCGATCTGCTTGAGCAGGGCGTTGCTCTGGATCTGCTGCTCGACGCCGCTCATCTGCACGAGCTGCTGGGTGAACTGGTTGGAATCCAGCGGCGACAGCGGGTCCTGGTTCTTGAGCTGCGTTGTCAGCAGCGACAGGAAGGTCTGGAAGTTGTCGGTCAGGCTGGCCAGGCTCGAGGCCGTGGAGTCGGCCGCGCTGGACGTGGTCCCGGTGACCGGCGCCGTCGGCGGTTGGGCGGTGGTGGGGGTGACGGTCATGAGCGCCCTCTAGATCCTGATGTCCACGCCGGAGGCGGCGCGGCCCGAGCGCCGGAGCGCTCCGGCCGCGATGTCGATCGCGTCGCCCGCGCCGGTCAGCGCCGCCTGGAAGGCGCGGCCGCGCATGGCGGCGCCGGGTTGGGCCTCGCCGTCCTCGTCCCCGGGATTGCGGCCCCGGTCGCCGGCCACGTCGAAGGACAGCCCGCCGGTGAGGTCGAAGCCCGCCTGCTGCAGCGCCTGGGCAAGCTCGTCGGCGCGCGCCGCGAGCTCGCGGGCCGCCTGCGGATTGTCGAACGAGAGCGCCGCGGTGATTCGCCCGTGGGCCCCGATCTCCACGCGGACGTCCACGTGACCGAGGCCCGCCGGGTCGAGCTGCACGTCGAACCGGGTCGTCCGCCCGTCCAGCTTGCGGATCATCTGGGCGGCGAGGGCGGCCACCGTCTGCGGCGCGGCGAGGCTCGCGGCCTCAGGGGGCGGCGCGTGCAGCGGGGCGGCGGCCTGGCCGCCGAGCGGCTGCGGCGCGCCGGGCTGAGCCGTATCCGGCGGCGCCGCATCCTCGGCGCTGTCGTCGTCCGCCGCGGGGGCGGCGGCGAGCGCCTCGGCGTCGCCTGCGGCGGACTCGGCGGCCGGCGCGCTGTGGGGCGCGGCCGCCGGAGGGGGCTTGGTCGGGACGGCGGGCGCGTCGCCCGCCTTCGCCGCGGCCGCGTCTGCGACCGGCGCCCGCGCCTGGGCGCGCTCGCGGGCGGTGACCGGCCGGGCCGGATCGGCCGCCGGTGCCGTGACCTGGGCGGTGGCCGCTGCGATGACCGGCGCCGCGGCTGCGCTCGGCGCGACCTCGGGTGCGCTGGGCGGCGGCGCGTCGGCGGCCGGTGGGGCCGGGGTCGCGGGGGCGGCGCTCGGCGGCGTCGGCGAGGCCGGCCCGCTCGCGGTCTTGGCCAGCCCGGGAGCGTCGGCCTTGCCAGGGGCCGCGGTCGTCCCCTTCGGGGATGGAGCCCCGGACTGCGGCGTGGGAAGCACCGGAGCGAGCTCAGGGCCTGGCGCCTTGGCCTCGCTGGCGATCGCGGCCAGCGCGGCTTCGGCCGCGGGCGAGGCCTGCGCGGGCAGCGTCGGAAGCTGCAGGCCGGGCGTGGTGGCAGGTGTCTGCGCCCCGGCCGGCGCCGCCTCGGTCGGCGCGGCCGGCTTGGCCGTCGCGCCCGGCGGCGGCGCGGCGGCGAGCTTCAGCGCGGCGAGGGTCACCGACGCCGCCTTGCCTTGGCCGCGCGTGTCGGCCGCTGCGCCGGAGCCTCCCTGGCCCGCTGCAGGCGCGGCCGGAGCGTCCGCCGTCGGAGCGGCGATGGAGACGGTGAGCGGCAGGATGACGAGCGATGCGTCGGCCGGGGCCGTGGCGTCCTGACTTGCCGGATGCGCGGGGGTCTTGGCCTCGCCGGACGCGCCAGGCTTGCCCTTGCCGGCTGCGGCGGGCGGCCCCGCGCCGGCCGCAGCCGCGGCCGGCTTCGTGGTCGGCTGGACGGCGCCGGCGGCCGGGCCGAACAGTGCGGCGATCAGCGCCTCGAACCCCGCCAGCGCGCCGCCGGCCGCGGCCGTGGCCGTGGCCGTCGCAGCGGCCGGCGTCCCCGCGGCGTGGCCGGGGGTCGGGGCTGGCGAAGGAACGGGCGCGGGCGCTGACATGGCGGCCTTTGCGGCGGGGCGTCTGGCGCGGGCTGCGCCGAGCTTATTCGACAGCTGCCGAGCAACCCTCGGGCCAGACGTCTAAGATGCTGATTTCGCCGCGTTTTCCCGTATCCGCCCGACCTCCGGGCCCGCCGCCCCGCGGCCGAATTTGCCGAGCGCGAGGGCGTTCCCTGCCGGTCTGCGGCCACGCCGAAGGCTTTGGCGCCGGACTTGCGCGTCACATCCACAGGTTCATCCGGCCCGGAAGGGACCAGCATTGATTATGCGGGATTTTTTCAGGCGCCCCGCGCGCGCGTTCACCATAGGCTCGGCAAAATCCGCCCAGCCTTGCGTCAGCCTTTGCCGGGCGGAGGGTTAATCTCGTGTCGCTCTCGATCGCGCTGGAGACCGCGACCTCGGGCCTGATGGCGGCCCAGACCGGCCTCAGGACCGTCTCGGACAACATCGCCAACGTCAACACGCCCGGCTACGTCCGCAAGCAGGTCGACCAGCAGCAGCTCGATGTCGCCGGCGTCGGCATGGGCGTCCAGGTGACCGGCATCCAGCGGGTCACCGACCAGTACCTGCAGCTGGCCAGCCTCAACGCCGGCTCCGACGCCGGCCGCTGGGACGTCTTCTCGCAATACCTCGACAACGCCCAGAGCCTGTTCGGCGACCCCTCGACGTCCAGCTTCTTCTTCAACAAGCTGGACAACGTCTATTCCGCCTTCGCCGCCTCGGCGAACGATCCGTCCAACAACCTGCTGCGCACCCAGGCGCTGGCCAACGTCCAGGACTTCCTCACCGAGGCCGATCGCATCAACACCCAGATCGTCCAGCTCGGCTCGACGGTCGACACCCGCATCAATTCCGATGTCGACCAGGCCAACAGCCTGCTGCAGCAGATCTCCAAGCTGAACAGCGACATCAGCCGCGCCAACCTGGTGCAGGCCGACGCCTCGGGCGCGGAGAACATTCAGAGCCAGCTGCTCGACCAGCTGTCCTCGCTGATGAGCATCAAGGTCGCCCAGCGCCAGAACGGCGGCGTCGATGTTCGCTCGCCGGAGGGCGTGCTGCTGGCCGGCGACACCGCCGCGACGCTCACCTACAACGCCTCCGACTCCACGCCCGGCTACATCACCGCCACCCAGCCGGGCGTCGGCTCCAACCCGCAGCCGATCCAGGTGTCGAGCGGCGAGGTGCGCGGCCTCCTGGACCTGCGCGACAGCAAGCTGCCGGGGATCTCCGATGAGCTCGGCGAGTTCGTCAGCCGCGCCACCGACGCGCTGAACGCCGCCCACAACGCCGCCAGCGCCGTGCCGCCGCCGGCCACGCTCACCGGCCGCAACAGCGGCCTCGACCTGCCGACCGCCGTCTCGGGCTTCACCGGCCAGACCACGGTGGCCATCGTCAATTCCGCCGGCGTGGTGCAGCAGACCGTCGCCATCGACTTCGACGCCCAGACCATGAGCGTCAACGGCGGCGCGGCCACCGCCACCTCGCCCGCCACCTTCCTGGCCGACCTCAACGCGGCGCTGGGCGCCTCCGGCTCGGCGACCTACGTGAACAACCAGCTCTCGATCAGCGCCAGCGGCGGCAACGGCGTCGCCATCGACGAAGGCACGTCGATGAAGGCGGGCCGCGCCTTCTCGCAGTTCTTCGGCCTCAACGACCTCGTCCAGTCGAGCGGCTTCTCCAACTACGAGACCGGGCTTTCGGCCACCGACGCGCACGGCTTCACGCCCGGCGGCACGGTGACCTTCCGGCTCTCGCAGCCGGACGGCAAGCCGATCCGCGACGTCACCGTCGCCATGCCGGCGGCGCCGCAGATGAGCGACCTGCTGTCGGCGCTGAACAACAACACGACCGGCGTCGGGCTCTACGGCGCGTTCTCGCTGGACGGCAACGGCCAGCTCTCCTTCACGCCCTCCGCGCCGACCAACGCGACCCTCTCGGTGGTCGACGACAACACCCAGCGCGGCGCCGGCGGCCCCACGTTCAGCCAGCTGTTCGGCATCGGCGTCGTCCAGCGCAGCGCGCGCGCCGGCCAGTTCGAGGTCAATCCGACGCTGCTCGCCAACCCGCAGCTGCTGGCGTTCAGCCAGCTCGACCTCAGCGTCGCGCCCGGCACGCCGGCGCTTCGGCCCGGCGACGGCGCGGGGGCGGTGGCGCTCTCCCAGGCCGGCGACGCCACGGCCACCTTCCAGGCCGCCGGCTCGCTCGGCCAGGTCACCATGACCATCTCCCGCTACGCCTCGGAGTTCGGCGGCGCGGTCGGCCGCGACGCCGCCGCGGCCGGCTCCCAGGCGCAGTCGGCCGACGCCGTGCAGACCGAGGCGGTCAATCGCCGCCAGTCGGTGGAGAGCGTCAACCTCGACGAGGAGCTGGTCCGCCTGCAGACCTATCAACAAGCCTTTAGCGCTTCGGCCCGCATGATCCAGGCCACGAAGGACCTGTTCGACGTCCTGATGAACATGGTCTGAGGAGAATTGAGATGGTGACCCGCGTCTCCACGGTCGGAAACTACTCGGCGATCCTCGCCAACATCATGGCCGCCCAGCAGCGCCAGCTGGAAGCCGGCGTGCGCGTCTCCACCCAGAAGAACGGCTCCGACCTGAAGGATTTCGCCCAGAACGACGAGATGCTGACGGCGATGCGCTCGGTGCAGACGAGGCTCACCGGCTACCAGGACCAGAACAGCCTGATCGCCGACAAGCTGACCACCCAGGACACCGCGCTGAACCAGGTGGCCGCCGCCTCGCAGGCGATCCGCGAGGCGATCGCCGACGCGCTCGCCTCCGGCGACGCCAGCACGCTGATGGCCGAGGTGCAGGGCCAGATGAACCAGGCCGTCGGCGCCCTGAACACCAAGTACAACGGCAACTACCTGTTCGCCGGCGGCCAGATCAACACCCAGCCGGTCACCGCCCAGCAGCTCTCCGACCTCACCGCCGGGCCGCCGATCGGCTCGTTCTTCCAGAACGATCAATTCAAGGCGCAGGCCGCCATCGACGATTCCACCACCGTCACCACCGGCATCCTCGCCTCCGACGTCGGCACGCCGCTCATGAACGCCCTGCAGACCCTGGAATCCTTCCAGCAGGGCGGCTCGGGCCCGCTCGGCTCCAACCTCACCCCGGCCCAGCGCAGCTTCCTGGAGAGCCAGCTCTCCACCTGGGACTCGGTGCACCAGGGGATCACCACCATCACCGCCGGCAACGGCATGGTTCAGCAGCGGGTCGACAACATCAAGACCGACCTCTCGAGCCGCCAGACGACGCTCGCCGGGATGATGAGCAACATCACCGACGCCGACATGGCCAAGGCCGCCGCCGACCTGCAGATGGCCCAGACCTCCTTCGCCGCCGCCGCCCAGGTCTTCCAGACCCTGAAGGAGTCCTCGCTCATCAACCTGCTGGCGATCCAGTAATCCCTGCCCATCAGGGGAGGGGGCGCTCGCAATTCCGCCTTCGCCGCTCTAAATACCCGCTCCCATGAACGCCCCCGTCGCCACGCCTGCGCTCGCCGACGGCCTGATCGAGGCTGCGCGCGAGGCCGTGCGCCTGCCGGCCGGGTCGCGGGTGATCGCGGCCATGTCGGGCGGCGTGGATTCCACCGTCACCGCCGCCCTGCTCGCCGCGGCCGGCTACGAGGTGGTCGGGATCACCCTGCAGCTCTACGACCATGGCGCGGCGGTCCGCAGCAAGCGCGCCTGCTGCGCCGGCCAGGACATCTACGACGCCCGCGCCGCCGCCGAGGCGCTGGGCGTCGCCCACTACGTGCTCGACTACGAGAGCCGCTTCCGCGAGCAGGTGATCGAGGACTTCGCCGACGCCTACCTGCGCGGCGAGACGCCGATCCCCTGCGTGCGCTGCAACCAGACGGTCAAGTTCCGCGATCTGCTGGACGTCGCCCGCGACCTCGGCGCAGCCGCGCTCGCCACCGGCCACTACGTGCGCCGCGCCGAGGGCCCGGCCGGCGCGGAGCTGCACCGCGCGGCCGATGCGGCGCGCGACCAGTCCTATTTCCTGTTCGCCACCACGGCCGAGCAGCTGGAATACCTGCGCTTCCCGCTGGGCGGGCTGCCGAAGCCGGCGGTGCGCGCGGCGGCCGCGGCCCTCGGCCTCTCGGTCGCCGACAAGCCGGACAGCCAGGACATCTGCTTCGTGCCGGAGGGCCGCTACACGACGGTCATCGACCGCCTGCGGCCGCAGGGCGCCGAGCCGGGCGACATCGTCCACCTCGACGGCCGCGTGCTCGGCCGCCACGCGGGGGTGACCCGCTACACCATCGGCCAGCGGCGCGGCCTGAACGTCGCGGTGGGCGATCCGCTGTTCGTGGTCAGGATCGATGCGGCGGCGCGGCAGGTGATCGTGGGCCCGCGCGAGGCGCTGCTCACGCCGGCGCTGACGCTCAAGGAGACGAACTGGATCGGCGACCTCGAGAACCTCGAGGCCGCCTGCGATGCCGGCCGCCCGGTGCTCGCCCGCGTCCGCTCGACCCGCGAGCCGGTCCCGGGCCGCCTGGCCGTCGTCGACGACGCGCCCGCCGTGATCTTCGCCGCCCCGGAGGA
>Ga0068855_100010502_pt1 | contig 11170 bp, 5 predicted proteins | sample KBSCornC52_FD_66592 | JGI IMG/M metagenome (GOLD analysis project Ga0068855, IMG submission 66592) | Corn rhizosphere microbial communities from Kellogg Biological Station, Michigan, USA - KBS Corn C5-2 | ecosystem: Host-associated > Plants > Roots > Rhizosphere > Soil ... | reverse complement strand
ATTTGAAGGATTTGCCGCGCACGTGCATATGCGGCATGAAGCTCATGAACATCATGTTCGTCGGGATGACGGTGTCCTTGGTCTCCACATGATTGGCCTCGCCGGGCGGAATGTTGATGCCGGGCTTGGCGATTCCCGCGACGTGGACTTCGTACTGCGGCGGTTGCGAGGCAAAGAGGAGGCCGATCTTCAGTTGATCCTGCGTGGCGTGGCCGTTCGGCGTGTAGTGAATCTGGAAGCTGATGCGCGAGCCGGCGGGCAGGCGCTTGGCAAAACCATCGGGTAGCAGGCGGTAGCTATTGCCGGGCACATAGGCGGCGAAGAAGCCGTCGCGACTGTCACCGGCTTCCTTTAACCCGGCGCCTTTGGAATGCACGCGGACGATGACATGATGCACGACCGCCCGATCGGTCGGCTGGATCTCGTAACCGCGCACCCAGCGGTCTTCGGTGAGGTTCGTTTCCACGACGGCGGTCTGATACGGCATCGTGCCCTCGGCTTTAATCTGGATGGGCTGTGGGATTTGATACACGACGTCGGGTTGACCGATCATCCAGCCTTTGGCGAAATGATGTGGCACTGGTGCATCGGCGGGGTTGCCTTGGGGACGATCGGAATTCAACCAGGCAAGCAGGTCGGCCTTGTCGGTGTTGGAGAGCGATCGATCGTTCAGCCAATCGTGTTCGTGTCCGGGCTCTTTGGCGGCGAACCACGGCGGCATGGCGCCGCGATTGATCTGCTTCTTCATCATGCCCGCGTGCTCGATGACATCGGCATAGTTATCGAGCGGGAAGGGGGCGATGCCGTCCGCGCGATGGCAGCCCACGCAATTCGCCTGCAGGATGCGGCTGATATCGTGGTTATAGGTGAGCGTGGTGGGCGCGGGTTGCGTTGTATTGGGAAGATCGAGGGCGCAGCCGGGGGCGCTCGTGGCGGCGATCGGCGGAGCGGCATCGCGCAGGACGGAATCGAGTGCGTCGTGCAGGTAGTTTTTCGTCGGCGCATTCTTGGAATAGCCGAGTCCGTACTGATCGTTGATTGCGCCGCGATAGACGAGAGTGCTCGCGGCATCGAGGACGAAGACCTCGGTGGAAGTGGTCGCGCCAACCGTGCGCTGAAAGGTCTGCCCCGGGTCGTTGAGCACGGGCGAAGTCAGGCCGAACCCGGTGACGAATTTTCGCACATCCGCGACTTTGTTTTCGGGGGCGATGTTCACGAGGAAGAAACTCACGTTCTTCGCTGCGTATTCTTTTTCGATGCGGGCCAGCTCGGGGCCGAGCTTGTTGCTGATCGGGCAACTGGAGCTGAACAGCGCGACGACCGTAGCCCTGGCTCCCTTCGGTGCGGTGAGTTTCACGTTGCGGCCGTCGAGGCCCTTCAAGGTGAGGTCGTCGACGCGACGGCCCACGCCGCGTTCACCGGTCTTGAGCAATTGCGGTTGCTCCTTGAATGGCGCCATGTCGGCTTCGGCGAAAGTGGCGGTCTGGGGCAGGCCGCGATCGGACCCGCGATGGGCGATCGACTCGCCGACCACCTTGAGGGCTTCCTCCAGCGTGACCACGCCGTCGTGGTTCAGGTCGAGTTTGTCGAACCACGCCTTGTCGGGCAATTCGTCTGGAGTGAGCCTGCCGTCGCCGTTCTTGTCGAGCCGCTTGAAGAGGAGTTCGGTGGCGATGCGACCGTTGCCGCCGCCGCCCTCGCGCAGCTTTTCCTTCAGTCCCTGGCCGGCTTGTTTGAGTTTGGCCAGGGCTTCGCGCGCTTCCTCGAGCGTCACCTTGCCGTCGCCTCTGAGATCGAGTTGGCGCAGGATGGGGGAGGCATTGAGTTCGTCGCCACTGAGGACGCCGTCGTGGTTGGTGTCGTATTGCTTGAACTTGTCCTCGATTTCATCCGCCGCTGCTGTATGCAGCAGGAAGGCGGCAACACTGCAAGCGGCGAGGCTGGGAAGGAGAAAACGGAAGAGCATGGGCGAATGGAAGGTGTGAGTCTGGTTATATAGAACGCTGCGGCGCGGATTAAGTTACAAAGGAGAGGACCGATTGCGCGGTCGGGAGGGTTTCAGGCGCGGGAGGTGCTTCATCCAGGGCCGTGAAACAAACCATCCGAACCGCGCTTTGGGGCTTCTTCTGGGGATACTCTGCCGCGTTTTTGCTTTGCATGGGCCTGCTCGAGATCGGATTCGGATGTCCCTGGCTCGGCTGGGACGGGTTGATCGATATGGTCCGCTACGTGTTCATCAGCCAGGCACAATACTTCTTCCTCTTTGTCGGGGCGCTGGTGGGGATCTTTCGCGCTCAATATGCGAATATGGATGAGGAGGCGAGAAATCAGCAGTTCCTCGAAGATTGTGAGGAGACAATGGATTCGTGGTGGGAGGATCGGCCGAAATAGGCCGGTAATAGGCCGGTCATCGTGAACGCCGCCTACCGCAGCGATTCGACGAAACGCTCGTATTTGAAGCGGCTGGGATTGTCCTTGGGCAGGGAGCGGCGGGCACCGGCGATCAGTTCGTAGCCGAGGCGGCGGGCTTCCGGAAGCCGGCGCTGGTCTTTGCGCAGGACGGCGTATTCGTAGAGCACACTCAAGGTCGTGGGATGCGTGGCGCCGGGGGATTCGCGCAGGCCGGCGAGAGCGCGTTCGTAGAGCGCGACGGCGGCTTCGGTGTCGCCTTTGTCGCGCAAGATGTCGGCGAGTGTCGAAGCGCTGCCGCAGGTGGCGGGATGTTGAGGGCCGAGGGTGCGCTCGCTGGCGGCGAGGCAATTGCGGGCGACGGTCTCGGCTTCGCGCAGTTTGTTCTCCTTGCGCAACGCACCGGCCAGGTTGTCCATGGTGTTGAGCGTTTCGGGATGGTCTGCGCCGAGCGCCTTTTGCCGGCCCGCAAGACAGCGGCGATAGGCGGCTTCGGCTTCGCGGTAATTGCCGCTTTCGAAGTGGTAGGTCGCGAGATTGCCGAGGGCGAGCAGGGTCTCGGGATGATCGGCGCCTTGCACCCGCACCCGCGTGTCGTAACAGCGCTGATAGACCGGACCGGCGGCGATGTAGTTACCTTTGCGCAGGAGAAGATTGGCGAGGTTGCCTTCGCCGGCGAGCGTGGCCGGGTCGTCGGGGCCGAACTTCACCTGCAGGTGGTCGACAAGTTGCCGGTAGAGCGGTTCGGCGCCGGTGTAATCGCCCATGTCCGAGAGGAGATTGGCGAGATTGTTGAGCATCGAGAGCGTGTCCGGATTGTCCTCGCCGGAGATGCGCTGCATCGTCGTCCACGCGCGACGATAAAGCGGTTCCGCACCAGTAAAGTCGCCTTTGGCGCGCAGCACGAGGGCGAGATTGTTGAGGCTGCCGAGGGTGTGCGGGTGGTCTGGCCCGAGGGTCTTCTCGCGCAGGGCGAGGCAGCTGCGATGAAGCTTTTCCGCTTCGCCGAGCTGGCCGCGGTCCTGCAACAGATTGGCGAGATTGTTCATCGCCGCGAGCGTGTCGATATGCTCGGGACCGAGAGCGCGTTTGCGGATGGCCAGGCATTGGCGCAAGAGCGGTTCCGCGCCGGCAAAGTCGCCCTTTTCCTGCAGCGCGAGTGCAGTCTTTTCCATCGCGACGTCGTCCTGCGGCGCCGGTGTCGCGACAGCACGCGCCGCGGCAGGTTTGGTGGGCGCGCGCTGAAAATGACGCACCGCCCAGACGAGGCCGACGAGCACGATAGCACCCAGGATGTAGGCGCGATTGATCCACTGCCCGCGCTGGGCGAGGCGGCCTTCGTCTGCAGGCTCGGGTTGGGGCGGATGCGGATCGATAAACACACCTTAACGCATAGTGAGGAACTGAAAAGTTCCGAGTAGCCGAACCCATATGTCCTCTGATAAGCGGCTGGGATGATCGTGCCTGATAGCTACTGCTGGACGAACCCGTACATGAACGGGTGGATCCACGACCTTTACGGCCTCCATTTTCGGAACCTCTATGAAAAGAAGATTTTCACGGAGTTCGAGTTTTACGAACTGCTGACGACCCGCGAAGAGCTTCCGGAGATCATGCTGAAGTGGTGCTTCGATTCGGATCGCGCGGGCATGGTCTACCTCTGCCGCGAATACGGCATCAATGTCGCCTTCAGCGAGGATGGCTTTTTCCCGCACTACTCAACCATGCATGTGGACCCGTTGGGCTTCTGCTGGGAGTCGTCGCTTTCGCGGATGATGTTTCGCAGGGTGTCGGACAGGCAGCGGGCGCGGGCGCAGGCCACGCGCCAGGCCTGGCTGCAAAAGCCCAACAAGGAATTGCCCGAGTCGGTGAAGAAGCCATTCGTTTTCTGGCCGCTGCAGTTGTTGCACGATCAAGTGAACCAGTGGGACCTGCGGGTGAAGAACTGGTGCGACCTGCTGCGGCACTTCCGTTCGATCCTGCCCGACGAATTCCAACTCGTGCTCAAGAAGCATCCGCTGACCGACACGCCCGATATGGCCGGGCTGGAGGAATTGATTCCGAAGCTGCCCAACACCGTGCTGCTGCCGAAGGAAGTGGATCTCACGACGCTGTTGCGCGAGTCGCGCGCCGTGGCAGGCGTGAATTCCAGTGTGCTCTATGAGGCGCGGCTCATGCATCACAAGCCGACTTATGCCTACGGGCGGAGTTGGTTCACCGGGCACAGCGATTTGTTCGTGCCCGTGCTGCGCCACGATCGGCGACCGTTGCCGCGCCTCGATTGGCTGGCCGATCCCACGCTCATGCGCAACGCGTGGCTCGACGACTACACGGATTGGTTTCTCGCTCAGTTACTCGCGCGGCAGTTTGATCACAAGCTCGGGGAGAAACAGCCGGCGGAATTCAAAAAGAAAGTCTGGCACCTGAGCTGGCAATCGTATCGCGAGCACGGCGAGGCGATTTTCGATTGAGGGGGAAATAGGAGGAATAGGAAATATGGGAATCTGCTTCTCCTATCCCTCCTATGTCAGCGAGGGGGCTTCGGCTGGCTGCTTCTCTTTCCGCCTCAGCGCCCGCGCGAAGGGGTGCACGAGTTGCCCGACGAAATCCTGCGGAAACTCCTCGGGGATGCCGAAGTTTTCCGGCACACGGCCCTTGGGCATGTAGAAGGTGCCGAAGAGCAAATCCCAGAAGACGAAAAGGCCGGCGAAGTTTTTGTCCCACGCTTCCCGATCCTTCGAGTGATGCCAGCGATGGAACCGCGGGGTGGCGATGACATAACGCAGCGGACCGAAGTCCCAGCTTACATTGGCGTGCAAAAATATGGCGTAGAGGGTGAAGAAACCGGCCGCGGAAAAGGCGGCGATGGGCTTGAACCCGAGCAGGAGGAACGGCGTGACCTGGCAGACTTTGGAAACGAAATCATTCACCGGATGGACGCGCACGCTGCTCAGCCAGTCGAGATCCTCGGAGCTGTGGTGCACGGCGTGAAACGGCCACCAGCGGCCGCGATGAAAAAGCCGGTGCGACCAATAACCGAAGAAATCGAAGAGTACGTAAATCTCGATGATTTCCGCCCAGAGCGGCTGGCGCGAGAGCGGGCCGAATCCATGATACGCGCCGCTCTTCAGTCCTTCGACGCTGGTCAGCCCGAGCCCGATCAGGATGAGCGCAGGAAGAATAAACGCGCCGCGAGTGATCACCTTGGTGACCAGTGGAGTGAAGAACCAAAAGCAGATGTCGGTGAACCAGCCCCGGCGCAGGATCGGGTGTGGGCGACTGCGGCCAATGAGGCGTTCGATGATGAAGAAGAACACCGAAAGAACCGCGAGTCCGAGAGCGATGCGGAGAATTTGAGCGTCGGGTTTCATGGGGATGATTTGCCTATCAGACGCGCATGATCGCCGGTGGTTACATTGGAAATCCGCGGCGCCGTCCCATCCGTGAAATCCGAATAATCCGTGGTCCAACTTCCCCCAATTGGTTGCGTCCCGGCAATCCTCTGGAGGGACGCGTCTTCGCGAGAATCTGAAACCGTGATTCGACGCCCATGAACGCGAATGGAAAAGCGAAATTGCCTTCTTTATTCGCGGTCCTTGGCGTCCATTGGTGGTTTTCTTTCTATGATGCGTTCGTTCCTCCTGCAGTGGGTGTGCGGTCTCGCTTTGATCGCGAATGGCGGTTTTGCCGCCGAGAATTTCGATGTCGTAGTCTACGGCGCGACACCGGCGGGTGTTTGTGCGGCTACGGCCGCGGGACGCGCCGGGGCGAGGGTGGCTCTCGTCGAGCCGCTGCCGCTGGTTGGTGGGATGATGTCGAGCGGTCTCAGCTTCAGCGATTCGAACCAATGCGATCGCCGGACCCTCGGCGGCTTGTTCGAGGAGTTTCATCTGCGCGTGGAGGCGGACTATCGGAAGCGCGGCGTCACGCTGCCCTACGAGGTGGCGGTGAAGGACAATCATCCCTGGACCTACGAACCGCATGTGGCCGAGCAAGTCTTCCATGACCTGTTGCGCGAAGCCGGGGTGCAGGTCTTCACCGGTCAGCAACTCGTATCGGCGGTGAAGGAAGGCGCGCGTATTCGCGAGATCAAGACAGATCACGGCGAATTCGCGGCCCGCGAGTTTGTCGATGCCAGCTACGAGGGCGACCTGCTCGCCGCGGCGAAGGTTTCATTTGTAGTGGGACGCGAGAGTAAACAGCAGTACGGCGAGACGCTGGCCGGCCAGCAGTACAAGAAACCGCGCCTGGCCTTTTCGCCACGCGATGCCGCGGGAAAGTTGCTGCCGCTCATGACCGCGGAAAGTGCCGGACCGGACGAAGGCGACGCGCACATCATGACTTATAGCTGGCGGATCACCATGACCAAAGTCCCCGGCAACAGCGTGCCGCAAGTGCAGCCACCGAATTATGATCCGGCGCGCTTCGAATTGGCGCGCCGCCTTCTGCAAAGCGGTAAGGATCCGCGGATGGTGGCCGTGGATATCTACCCAATCCCCGGTGACAAGGTGGACGTGAACAACGGCATCGGGAGACAGATCTCCATGGGACTGATCGGCGCCGCGGATGCGTGGCCGACCGCCACCCCGGCCGAGCGCGCGAAGATCTGGCAGCGGCACAAGGATTACGCACTCGAGTTTTTGTGGTTTCTCGGCCACGATCTGGCGGTGCCGGAGGCGATTCGCGCGGACATTTCCAGCTACGGATTCGCCAGGGATGAAAACGCCACGCCGGATCATTGGCCGCCGGTAATCTATATCCGCGAAGCGCGACGGATGCTCGGGGAATGCGTGATGACCCAGGCGGATATCCGGAAGGAGATCACCAAGCCCGATTCCATCGGCATCGGTTCATTCCCGATCGATTCGCACGACTGCCAGCGCGTGCCGACGGAGGACGGTGGGTGGGTCAATGAAGGGACGATTTTCCCGGTGCACATGGCTGGCACGAAGTACGGCCAGCCGTATCAGTTGCCGTATCGCGCCATTCTCCCGAAGCGGGCGGAATGCGACAATCTCCTCGTTCCGGTCTGTCTTTCCGCTTCGCATGTCGCGCTGGGCAGTGTGCGCGTGGAACCGACCTGGATGGTGCTGGGACAGAGCGCGGGTGTAGCCGCGGCTTTCGCAGCGAAGAAAGATGTGCCGGTGCAGGACTTGCCCGTGCCGGAACTGCAAGAGCGCTTGCGCGCGGTTCATCAAGTGCTCGACTTGCGCCCGGAACATCTCGCGGCCGTGCAATAGCGCATTTTAACAAAACGTAGCCGCTGCTGATTTAAACGCAGGGGACGCCGAGAACGCGGAGGGCCGCAGAGAAAGCAGCCGGGATTGATTACTGTCCCGTGACCTTTACGTGGAAGTATTTTGGTGGGACGCCGTTGACGAGTGACGGGAAGGGGACCGTGACGGCTTGGAGCGTGCCGTCGGTGGCGACGACGGTGGGCGTGTCGGTGCTGGGGACCCAGGCGGAAAGATCGGCGCTGAACTCGACGCTGTAGGTGAGACCGACGCCGGCGGCGTCGACCCGGCGGCCGAAGAGCGCGTATTTATCAAAGCCGCCGGAGCCGTTGGGCACGGTGAGCAGGATCGGCGTGCCGTAACCGTTGAGGGCGTTGCCGTTCACCTGGATCGGGCCGAGCGGGATGGCGCCGAAGTCGGTTAGGAAGGCCCACTTCAAAATGTTCTTCAGCCCGTCGCCGTTGAAGTCGCCCAAAGGATCGAGTGTGTTATCCGCGAAACCGGCGCCGGAGGCCCAATCCTGCAGCGGCGTGCGGCGAGTGACGACGACGGTGTAGGTGGCGGTCGATCCATCCACGCCGGTTTCGACGACGGTGATGGTATTCGGGCCGACGTTGAGCGGGATGGGATTGCTATTTCCACTACCACCCACAATGGCGAGATAGAAGATGCCTTGATTGACCGCAACGCCGTCGACCGTGGCGGAGCCGCCGGTGGGGTAACCTACATCTACCACCAGTGAGGTGGTGGCGTTGGGAACGCTTGCAGTATAGCTGAGGTTACTGCTGGCAAAGGCGGGTGAAAGCGTACCTGCGCTGAGCGAAAGGGCGGCGAGTTGCGCCAGCGCCGAACGGGTGGTGAAAGTCATGTCGGTTCCCACGCCGGTGCCCGCGGCGCTCACCGCCCGGGCGCGGTAGTGATAGGTGGTATTTGGCAGAAGAGCGGAGACGTTGGCGCCGAAAGAATTGTTGAAGGCAAACGTCGAGGAGATGGTCGTGCCGTAGTTAATATCCTGACCAAAGTCGAAATAGAGAGCGGTGTTGAGTCCCTGGCTATTGGAGGTGCCGTTGAGGCTGGCGGCCACTCCATTGACGAAGGCGGGCCCAGTAGTGACCATGGGTGCCGCCGGGTTGACGAGCGCAAAGGCGCTGTTATTCGCGTTGTTCACCTCGAAGGTGCTGGAGGTCACGCTGGCGGTGTTGAGGAGATTGATCGCCCCGTTGGAGGTGGCGGTGATGGTGACGGTCGCGTTTGCGCCGGGCGCGAGGTCGCCAAGATTGCACGTCACGAGGCTTCCCGATTGCGAGCACGAGCCCTGAGAACTGGTGGCGGAGACATAGGTCAACCCGGAGGGAAGCGTGTCGCGCACCATGGCCGCAGCCGCGGTGGCTGGCCCGGCGTTGGAGACACTGAGCGTGATCGTTACCGGTGTTCCGCTGGCTGCTGTGACGGGAGCGGCAGTCTGCGAGATTGCGATGTCGGTGAGGACGGTACTGGACGGGTAATAGCTTCGCATGATTCCATCAGTGCCGGCGAGGTAGAGGATCTGATTGGCGAGAGTCGCGGTGCCGCCATGGGCGATCGTCTGCTGGAGAATTCCCGAAGCACGATTGAAAATATAGGTTTGCGACGAAGAGGTGACGATGATGCTGTCGTTGGTGACGAGCGGCTGCCCAACAAGTGAGGGGGCGTTGGGGATGAGCGGTTGCCCGGCAAGCGAGGAGGCGCTGGTGACTGGCGGTTGTGCGGCGAGCGGGGCGGCGTTGGTGCTGTAGGTGGACACGGAAGCCCCGGTGAATGCGTCGTAAGCAGCGACGTTGCTGCCGGTGAGGACATAGACCATATTGCCAGCCACGGCTGCGCTGCCGGTAAAGTTTCCGCTGGCAAACCAAGCCAATTGCTGGGTCCAGAGATTGATGGCGTACAAGCCGGAATGGCCGATGACATAGGCCATGCTGCCGGAAATGACTGGAACGGTGTTGGCGCCGATGGCGAGCGGGTTTCCCGACGTTTTATCGAGCGGCAACGACCAAAGGGCGTAACCGTAGGTAGGATCGTCGGCCTGGAAGATCCCACCCACCCAAGTGTAGAGGGCGCCGTTGAAGTAGGCGGGCGCCCATCCGGTTTGATCCGCGAAGGCGGGATTGAGAAACCGCTGGCTGCCGTTGCTGGTATTGTAACCGGTCAAGTTGTAGCCGCCGCTCAGCCATACTCCGCCATTTGCCACGATCGGAGCGTAGCCGACGTCTCCATTGAGGAGCGTGGACCAGTTGGTAGCGCCGTTGCTGGCCGCGAAACTAAAGACATAGCCATTGCCGCTCGTGAAACCATTGAGATAGACATTTCCCGAGTCGATGGCGGCAGCTGATACCGGCTCGCCATCACTAAAGTAACGGCGCCAGATCTCCGTGCCGGAGGAAGCATCGAGTGTACTCAGGAAGGTAGAGGTATTACCTAGGGGAGTGATGCAGATCGCGCCACCGCCGATGCTTGCGGGCTGCAATCCCTGCCTCGCGATGGAGGAATAGTCGGTGAGCCATCCGGGCTGGTAGAGGGCTCCTCCGGTCGTGACCGGCTGAAATCCGCTGTGCGTGGGACCATTGCCGAAAGTCGGCCACGAAGTGATCGCGTCGTGGCCGCTGTCGAGCACGTTCACCGAGGTCGAGCCATCGGTCCACCCCGCCTCGTGGGCGGTGATGGCGGCGGCTAGCGTGTTGTCGATGACGCCATCATCGGCCGCGAAAGCGGTGAAGGTGACGCTGGTTTGCCCGGCTGGCACGGTGACGGTCGGAGGGACCAGAAGGGAGGTATTGCTGGAGGTGAGGGCGACGACAATATTCGTGGAGGGAGCCGCACTGAGTGTGAGTGTGAACTGCAGATCGTTACCTTCCGTGACGGAGGCGGCAGAGCTGAGAGTGAGGGTGACGGGCTCGTTGTCGTTCACGGTCGTGACCGCGGAGCCAGTGCGGAAGAGGAAACCGGGTCCTTTCGCGGTCACTTTGATCGTCTCGGAGCCATTGACCACCGAGTCGTCGATGGCGGCAATGGAGAAGGTGGCGTTGGATTGATTTGCCGGAATGGTGACTGTGACAGGCAAAGTTAAACGGCTGGGATCGCTGGAACTGAGGGTGAGGACGGTGTCCGTGGTTACCGCCTGGGCCAGGCTCACGATACCCGTCCCCGCGGAGCCGCCCTCGGAAAGGGAAGCAGGGGGGGCGACGGTGATGGCGTTGACGTCGGCAGGCTGGAAAGTGCGCAGCGTACTGTCCGTGCTGACCAGATAGATGACACCGTTGGCCAGACTCGCGATGCCGCCCGTCGCGAGTGTTTGGTTCAGGGCGAAGGTCGGAAGATTGAAGATGTAGGTATTGCTCGGCGAGGTGATGATCAACTGGTCGTCCGTAACGATTGGCTGCTCGTAGATTGCCGTGTCACCAGTGGCATAGGTGCCGAGCGGCGCCCCGGTTTGAGCATTGTAGGCGAGGACGTTGCCTTCGCTGAGCGCGTAGACGACGCCGTTGGCAATA
>Ga0068855_100010500_pt1 | contig 11171 bp, 13 predicted proteins | sample KBSCornC52_FD_66592 | JGI IMG/M metagenome (GOLD analysis project Ga0068855, IMG submission 66592) | Corn rhizosphere microbial communities from Kellogg Biological Station, Michigan, USA - KBS Corn C5-2 | ecosystem: Host-associated > Plants > Roots > Rhizosphere > Soil ... | reverse complement strand
GCCACGCCGGGCCGAACCAATTCGCAGGACATACGATCTTCTTTTCCGGATGCCTGCCGAGGATGGCGGCCATCAGCGAGTAACTGGAATTTCCGCAGATGAAATGCTTACATGTCTTCATCAGACGGAAGTCTGAAATGTAGTCTCGGTTCATGGATATGCTCACTTCTCGGCCAGTCGCCTCGCTAAGTTGAACGCCGAGTTGCATAGCGCGGTCCTGATCATCACTGAAGACGATTGCAGGCTCACTCCCGCCGAGTGCATTCAAAGCCTTCAGATAGTAGTCAATCTTCAAGCGGGTATGATATAGGTCATCGTAGTCGCCTAGGCGCCAGTGAATAGCGATGCTGTCGTTTTGCTCCGGCTCATCGACCATCGTAAATATCTGCCAGATCAGCCCACGGCAGTGGTTGAAATATTTCTCACTTTGAAGATGGCCTGAAATACTGACATTATCGGATACTTTCAAATGCGGATGATATCCCCATTGAATCGGGAAGTCGGGCAGCTGGAGATTCGTTTGGGGCAGTTTATGGACGAAGTACTTTTGCAGATCAACGTCTTCGGTTGATCCAAACCTATCCTTATGATCGTGATTGATGACAGGCGGGAAGGCATATGCATACCCATTCTTTATAGCGAGGCCAACGGTGCCTGCAATCTGAAACAGCATATTCCCAAAACGGCCGTATTTGCCGAGGGCAGAAAATGTGATCAAGCGCCTTTAGGCGCAAGAGTTTTAACAGAAATTCATAACCACGCCATGCTGAAATATTGGTCGAAGTCCTTTACGGGATCGCAGGTGATTTCCGGGAATAACTTTCTATACTTATTCAAGACAAAGATACAATTGCCATGATGAGCGACAAGGAAATAGCCTTTCGATATTCCTAGCATGACCATTGCTGAATAAGACGCGCCACGCGTGCCCGGTATGACGATCTCCGGCGGCTCGATGCTGCTATTGACCTCGATAACCACTACGTCAGCTTCTCCGCGGTAGGCGTTCCATAAGTGAAAGTCATCGTTGTCTACGTCTATAGAAAGAAGGTTCAGCTGCTGCGGGATAAGTTCGTTGACGTTTGCTACCGTCACAGGCCCAAAGAACAGTTCCACCGGCAGGCCAAGCGTGTTATCGATCAGTGTTTTCGCGTGTTTCGGCTCGGCCTCGATCAGTTTCCCCGTCCATCCCATTTCGAGGAGGGCCCTGGTGTTGCTGCAAAATAAGCCGTCATTCGCGCCGAACTCACAGAACGTTCCCTTACTGATATTCAGACGGTCGAATATCTCTGACAGCAGGCCGTCCTCGCCGTTCTGGCTATAGATATCGGTTCGATATTTGTCGAAAATTCTCATCACTATAGTTTTACAATTTCAAAATAGCAACTTTCGCATAGCGGACCGCCAGTTACTTCCGTTGTGAACATGATCGTCGTCTCATGCTCATAACGATTGCCGTAAATCGATTCCTCGCATTTTACACAGGGTTCGGCGTTGCCTGTCTTTTTGATCCACACGGCTTTTATGCCGGGCAGCGATAGGGGTTTTTTCTTCATGCGTTTACCACTCGGAGTTTCGCTTCCGATGATGGTTTAGCAAGATAGGGTATTTATCGTCTGGATGCAAATGCCGAAGATGCCCGGCGGTTGTCGTAGGGAACCAATGCAGTTTGTAGCCGTATTTGATCTGAAGGCAACAGAGAATGGATTGATCCCAACGATGCTCACTAAAGGTCGAAACGTTGGGGAGCTTACTGGGCTCATTGTCGATCATACCAGGCATTATCGACCACGCATACCATTCCTGAATGAATCGACGGGTTTCGGTAGTGACGCGGACGAAGAAGGTAGAGGCTTGAACTTGTGGGGCATCCACGTCCATCATTATTTTGAACGCAGCCAAACAGTCCATTTTGCACCAATCAGCATGCCGCCATCCGTTCGAGAAAAAAAAGATGTCCTGAACCATGCCGCGCATTGCAACGCGCATGTCTGAAATCCATTCATTGCCAGCGTCACAATAGACGAGGTAGTCGCCATCCTGGAGCCTGCACATCTCGCGGTGAACAATGTATGGCTTCCAGCAGTAAAATCCGTATCCTTTCTCATGCTTCAGGACATCCGCCATTGTCTCCTTGAATTCGGTAGACAAGTCCCCTGGCGTCCAAATGCTATAGCCGTCCGCGCCGAACTTCATGCCAGATTGAGCGCATTTCGTTGCGCTAATGGTCATTCGGTCATCTGTGAAGATGACGAGTTTGATGCTCATTTTGCCATAAATTTATTTCCCCATTCGAAAGCCCCCGTGTAATCGGTCTGGCATCCCCATAAATCAGATCGCCCTGGGCGTTGATAGGCGACCATAGGATTTACCAGATACGCGCCATATAACGGCAGCATCTTTTCGCTGAGCCAATTATCATACATTTCAAACGTCTCCGCCGGATAGTCTCGGACAATGATCTCGACCATTTCCCGAGTATAGGCTATCGCGTGCGATGTCCATGCCCTGCGGACCCGATAAAGATGCCGTGAAACTCTCACCGGAGGATTCTCCTTAATTCCGAAGACCATATCAGTGATATTAGCTCCGAGATATAGGATATGCCATTGTTTAAATTCGGTCAAAGCCGCGTCCAACGCCTCCAGGTCCTTGAATACGACATCGTCTTCAAGCGCGAGAAGGATCCTCCCCTTCGTCTTCAGGAACGTCTTTAGCATCGCGTATTGACTCAGGCAGAAGCTGTGGGCCGGTGTGTCCGCTGGCAGGCTCAGGAATCTTGTCGCCGTCAGTCCCACACGGTAGAATTCGGACTGCGCCTGGTTCCACCGGTCCGGGCGGGAGGCTTGGTTGAGACAATAAACGGTTTCGAAAAAACTCCAGGTTGTCGAGTGCGTGCTCATAGAAAATTATTTTTGCCAGAATAACGAGCTCGGCCGTTCCTATAAATTCCTTGTGCGAAAGGTATTGCATCTTCACGCCGGAGATCAGGTCGCGTTTGTCCTTATAGGTGAACACTGGTCCTCCGTCTCCATCGCTCCATATCCAATAGGCTTTGTAGACGTGCGGAATAAAGATCACTCTACTGCGCTGACATTTCAGACCGAATGGCAGATTCTTTTCCAAGCAATCGGCTATTTTAGCCATCACATCCGGATCGCTGCCGGCCATCTCGCTGTAAAAGAAGTTGACCGTAATATCCCCATTCAGCGGGTTATTAGCGTCCATTCGCTCATTGATCAGGCGAAGATGCCCTTTTGGATCAGTAGGGTCATATTTTTGTATATCGCTCACTCTACTGCTATTTGGCCGAATTCTCCGGCAATCGACAGGAACATTGCATATTCCGGGTTGCTCATCAGCTGGATTATTTCCCAGGAGGTAATGCCAATATCCCGAAGGAAAAGGAGCACTGATTCCGGGCCTTTTGTGAGGCCGATAGATGTCCTATTCCCATCCCCGTCCCATACGAAGGCCCGCTCCTTCACCCAATTGGTAAAGGAAAAAGAGTTGTACACTTGTAGGAATATCTGCTCATCAATGCTGAGCAGGGAAGGTGACAGGGCCTTATCAAGCTTTTTGGCCGCCCGTTCGCTGAGACGCTTCCCCACCTTGATGGTCTTTTTGCCTTCGCGCTCAATCTCTCTGATAACGATGTATTGCATAAATAAAAAAAGACAGGTCGTCGATTCGTGGTCAACTTCCTGCCTTTTGGCTTATCAATAAACCGCCTTGATCCCACGAAAATCAAAACGGGTTGGATTTTCAAAATGAGGAACCGGTAGAGACCGGTTCCGACAAGTGGACAAATGTCAAAGACGGGTTAGCGCCTTTAATACGATATGAATTTCTGGCTCTTGTGCCCTTAGTTATAGATGAAGGCATCGGGCCGCAAGATTGCGAGACCCACGCGAGCTTCTATCCTGGCAGTGATCAAGTTCCGCTGCACGTTGTCAGAGTCCTGCTCATAGAAGTTCACGCTCAATCCTTCAGTCTGTATGATAGCCGCCTTGCTGAAATCACCTACCAGCGTCTTTCCGGTCGCCATGTTGTTCTGCGCGAGCAGCGGGATGCCGGCGATCATTACCGTACCTTCCGGCGAAATCTGCACTGCGCCGGGGATAGAGTAGTTGTTCGGCTTTGTATTCAGCACCGTCGCCCAGTTCTGTGCCGTGGTGATGATCGCGCTCGGATCATAATCATTGGCCATCAGGTTGGCGATGTAATAGATGTACTGCTCTGCCAGCACAACCGAACCGTTGACGCTGGTGCTGCCCGTGGCCGCCGAACAAAGCGACGGCAGGAACGTACCAGACTCCGTACGCTTGTAATCCTCCACGAGTTCATTGGCGATGAAGTTCTGAAGGAAGGGCAGGTCCTGAGCCATTTGCTTGGCGAAGCGAACGAAACCCGCCAGGTAATCGGCGGTAACGGTTACTTCCGTAACCGCGTAGTCCAACTGGTTTTTCGGGTTGCCGTGCGTGGTCTGCTGAGCAAGCGAGCCCTGTCCGACCGGCGTATTTTCCCGGTAGAACTTCCATACGCCGGTTGCGCTGTTGATCACCGGTACCAGGTCCCGGAAGTTGATCTTGCGCCGGCCGCGGACGGCAGGGGTCAGGTCGTAGGTGGAAACCACGTTACCGGTAAGGTTCGAAGCGGCCGTCATGTTCGATGCCGATTTGAGTTCGATCCGGGGTTTGACGTCGCCGCCTACCGTGCGAATCTTCTCATAATGCTCTTCGAACGCCTCGGCTATGATGGTGGCAGCTTTCTTCTCGACATCTTCGCCGCCGCGAATCTTGCCTCCTTTCTTTTCCATCCTCAGCACCTTTTCGCGGATTTCCTCCAGCGTGGCGCCTTTTTTGGCGAGATCTTCGTTCAGCTGCTTTACCTCATCATCATGCTTTTTCTGCATGTCGGAGAGTTCCTTCCCGGCGTCGGCCAGTTTGGCCTCAAGGGCAGCTTTCGTTTCGTCTACCGTTTTTTGATAGGCAGCCTTTTGCTCGGTCATCTGTTCGCCGAGCTTGCCGACCGCCTCTAAAATTTCTTTGCTCATGATAGAGATGCTTTTAGGTGGAGTAATTGGATTGCAGTGAGAATCTCACTGGTTTTCGTCTCACCCGTCTCGCTGGCATTCGGCTCATCGTCATGAGTGTATGCGGTATCGAATTGGGATACGATTTGTCGTGCGGCTTTGAGTTCCGCCTCGACGGATTGTATACAGTCATCTGACGCACGCGTGTTGCGGCAGAACCGTTCCATATTTGCAATGTGACTTTTGAGGTCTGTCAAAGAACCATCCAGCGATTTGCGACCCCAGCGAAGATTGCTTTTGGCATCTCCTATCCAGGACGATTGCTGCTGGATGAAACAGTTGATCCAGGTATACAGGTCGGAATCCACGTCGATGGAATCGGCTAGGTCAAGCGCTGCTCGTATATTCTGGGAACCGGATCGGATGATTTGCGCCAAAAAGGATTGCTCAGCATCCGACAGAGTCTTCAATTCCAACCTGGGTGAAAAGGATTTATTAACCTGTATCACGCCTGCCTTATCGTTGGCCGGCAATTTGGTCAGGATGCTCGTCTCAACGTGTTTTACCTCCGTGATTTCGCGAACTTTCTGACCCTTGACCTCGATCGGCTTGGATTTCATGGTGATGAATCCGAAGGACGCCTTTTTCGCGATTCCCTCATCCATCATGATCAACACGTCGTTCCCAAGGGTATGGGTGCCCATCTTCACTTCCGTGTATGCAAAATCCGCATCCTCTGAAACTCCGATCACCTTGCCCGGCGCCTGCGTATCATCGTGGTTGAAATAAAAACTGATGTCGTTCTTGCTCTCCTCCCAGCTCTTGCTGAACATGCCCTTCCGGCTAATGTCCTTGGCCTTGTCGATGTAGTTATAGGCGGCATGCGCGATTACCGCGGTGCGGGTGCCTTTATCAACGTCCTTTGTTTTGAGCGGGAGGGATTTGTATTCCACGTTCGAAAATGTTTTTCGACACGCGGAGCAAGAAATTCATTGAACATAAAGTTATAAGGAAGTTAGCATGCGTAATAGATTCCGACTATCTATTTTCCAAAATTCATAGTTTCTGTCTATGCCGCGAGATTCAGGCGCGAAAGAATCGTAAGTCCTTTCGTCTTTTTGGGGATGAGATCACCGTTGATATCCCGGGCGGCGAAATAGCCTTGCGTACACCTGCAATTGCAGACTTCTTCGGGTTCGCCATTGGGATCACCAGGGAACATCAGGCCATTGCTGTATGGCTGATCCAGCGGTATGCGCTCACCGTCAACGCCGGCATGAGAATGCGATGTGCGAGTCCTGGCGTCTTCAATCGCGATCCACTGCTTTTCCATTTCGTAGTCCTCGTTGTCCGCTGCTGCAATTTGGGTAATATTTGTTGCCTTGACGGTTTCGGTGCGTACGATAAGCCTGGCTCTGAACTTCGTTAGGTCGGAGTCTTCCAGGGCCTTAACGACTTGGTCAACCCCCCATCCATGCAGGAGACCTTTCTGCAAAACGGCATCTATTTGATCGACCGTCGTTTGACTGATCGGCACGACCACCTTCTGCAATAAAAAATCCTTCAGATAAGCGAGCACCTCATCGATGACGCTGCTATTGTCGCCGAATGCTTTGATATTGGGTTTGTACTTTTTGAATGCGATATCCGCAGCGACTCGGTAGAGATGGGTAATGACCGGTCCGATCTGTTGGTTCAGTATATCGCCATTGATGTTGCCCTGCGCCGCTGCTATGCCTTTTTTCTTGATCACCGCAATAGCTGCATCGATCTGATGCCGAAGCGCGGCCTCTACGTTAGGGACGAAGAACTTCATCATCCTGTTTTGGATGATCTGCTGACGGCGAATATATTGCTCACGCGTTACCATTCCCGACTATCTACTTTTTCTATGATCTGTTCGTCAGACTTGCCGCGTTGTATCTCTAGCATAATTACCATAGTGAGGGCTTTGCGTCTATTTTCCTTATCCCTTAGTTTTATCGGGCAGTCCTGTTTTATCCCCTTTGCCGGGTCTGGCCGGAGGTAGATCGGTATTTTGCGCTCCACCAGCACCTTGATTTTTTCCTGATCCATTGGTAAAAGAGTTTTGAAGATCGGTTGCGGCGGCATCTTCCATGAGCACGAGGCTATTGGGTATCCAGCGTTCATCCATCAGAGGGTCATCACTCTCTTCCTCGTTCATTGCTGCCAGTCGCTGATTGGGAGTCAGCCACCACGCCTGCGAAAGCGACTGCACGAGGTCGGCCATGTCATTCTGAAGTTCCGGTAGCTGCGTCACATCGACGTCGTGTGTGTAACTACTAGGCGACAATCCAAAATCCGGCAGTAACGACCTGTTTATCTCGTCCCGTAGGTTGCATGCCATCGGTAAAACGAGACCGGTAATGAGGTCCTTGCGGGCTTGCTGGATATTCTGATACGTTGCATTGGCCAGATACATCATCGGGTTCACTCCGAGCAAATTGCAGAACCGCACGAAGATGGCTTCCTGACCTGCGACGAGCTCCATATCGACCGAAGATTGAGAAATATCAAGATACCCCCATTTGCCCTGAAGCGTAGCAATTGAGCTTTTGATATCCCTGTTGTTAATCTTGCGCTGAATGGCTGTCTCGATTTGACTTTTCTGGATGGGATCGAGGTTGTCCATCGTCTCGTTGAAGAGAATGCCTTTGGCGCCGTCATTCTGATGCATGGCTACGGTTGCATCGCTGGCAGCATCATCCTGCGTAAGGAGTTTATTACCCGAATTTAGCGGGCTGAAGCCGCGAAGATGCACACGGGTAATAGCGTCAAAGTTCGGATTGGGCTTGCGCCAATGTATGATATCATTTTTCCGGAGGAACACACGCTGGCCGTTCACGACGAAATAATATCCGACAACTCCCCAAACATCTTCGGGATCAGGAATGAGCTCAACGTATTGCGGAGGGATGACATACATTTCCACGGGCGGGATTTTATCAATTGCCGGATCGTCGGGATCATAGCCGGATATATCTCCCCGGTTCTTCCAAATAAATGCCTCGCCGCAAAGGATATAGAATGTACATGCCAACTCATAAAAGAAATCCTGACCCATTGCTTCATTGGGCCGTTCGAGCAGTTCGCTGAACGCATTTTCGATTACCTCTTGATTGAAGGCTTTCGTCTCCAATATCTTCAGATCACTCAGTTTGAATTTTCCTTGTTTCAGCGACTGCCGATATGAGCGCAAGGCCTTTTTGTCATTGATCTTGTAGACATATCGGGGAATTGACCCGAACTTACGCGCAACCATCGAGATGATGGTATAGACTGTTGCATTAGCGCTGTATCCGTTCTGGATGAATCGGAGGAGATTGACGTCGGGATAGGTCGCCGGGCCGCCTACGATCGTCGGTTGAATGATCTTCGTGTTGGCGTTCATCTGCTGCTTGGAGCCGAATAGGCGATTCGTAAACCCCTGAAACCAGGTGAGTAAAGGACCGCCGGTAAGCCTTGAGCCCAGCTTCGAACCTTTCATGTATAATGAGTAAGGATGAATGAATGAAATACCGGGCGCAAGAGAGAAATTCATTCATCCCTGCCGCAGACTGCGGCGAGATGGTATAAAAGTACAATTTTATTTCAAAAGGCGACCCACGACATTTTTGGCGTGAGTTCGAAGAGCTCGCGCATCATTAGCGTATCGGCGAAGTCCGGTGACCGTCCGATCAGTTCTTTCATGTCTTCTTTGGGAATGACGCCACGCTTCATATCACTATCCATGTTTTTCTGTTTGATCACCTCCAACTCTTCGATAATCAGTTGCCTAATCTCCGGATCGTCGCAGTCTACGAAGATGCCGTTTTCGTTCACGCGCTTGGCCAGCCGGAAATAACATTGCGATTTCAGATTATCAAAGTTTTCCTTGATGAGATTGCCTTTGTCGTCGCGGCGACCTTCCGGGGATGGTAAGGCCGAGCTGTTATTAACGAAACCCCGGCATTTGTAGAAATCAACTATACCGCCGCCGATCCCGTCTTCATCGACCAGGATATCGCTTTTGCCGCATTGCAGTCGCATGCGGATGGCTTCGAGTTCCTGTGCCGTTACGTCCAATCCCTGCTTTCGGAAGACGCGCACCTTCGCCCGCCAGCCATCCCACTCAATTAGGACGATACGATCAGAACCGAAACGGGCGATATCTGCTGTAATGCACTTCCGGCCACTGGGTATATGAGTATTGGTGAAGATGTCGCAGATCTTGACATAGTCCATCAACGCTGATGGATCATCGTCATACTCCCAGTTTCCCTTGATCAGTCTCTCGATCTCATTCTTTGAAAGAGTGCGGAGCAGATTCTCCGTGTAGCCCGCCGGCAGCATCTTGTTATCCTGCGGGAAAGCCTGAATGAATCGCTTCCACGACTCTAGTTTGCCATCCTTATATTTGCGGTAATATTCGCGATAGAGATAGTTTTTGGCTGGATTACAGGTCTGTAGGAGTTTAGGCGGCAATTTGTATACATCATTTTTCCAGCGTCCTATTGAAGCCGCAAGGTTGTTCTTTGCCGCTTCCTCGAATTCGCCGGCTTCCTCGATCCATCCCCTGGTCATCGTCATAGACCCGAATCTCATGTACAGATAATCGGACGGCTGCGGCGCCGCATCGATCAAGAACACCTTCGAGCCGTTGTAGAGTTTATACACGCTATCCTGACCGTTGAAACTGTAATACCGGTCGTTGACGCCCCATTGCTGGAATATCTCGTTGATAGTTGGGATGGTGAATTTGCGCAGATCGTTCAGTTTCTTCCTCGCGATGAAGTACATGGTCTCGGGGTAGATGAACGCGTCGCCGAAGATCAGGGAGGCCCCGGTCCAGCTCTTCGCGCCGCCTTTTGCACCGCCATATACGATATCGGTGACCTCCGGATCAATCCATGCTCGAGCACATTCCTTTTGCTTATCGTTTCCGTGGGTATCAAATTGGAGTTTCATAATTCCCACCATTTCAATTTCCGGCGCGGATAGCCGCCGCGACAGATTTTCCACCAGACTACCCGCTTCAATAACAACATCCCGACAAGATAGCGGAATGAGCAGTAATACGGTTCGTCCGGGTTGCCATGTCTATCCGGCTTTTCCTGCATTTCGATGATCATAACCGTAATTTTATGGGCCAAGTGGTAATTTTATCGTCTCCGGCCGGTGATAAAAGTAGACAAAGTGGGAAAACATGATTACTTTATTTCCATCCCGGTAATCTGCATAATTTGAATCGGTCCTCCGTCGGGCCCGGCATGTTTCAATACGTCGGCAAAATTATCCCCGTCCAGATTCTTTAGGGCGAATATCACCGATGTCGGATTGGGCAGAATGAACTTTTTGATCTTGCGCTGAGACTTGATTTTAGGCTTACTATTGCCTTCCTTGTCCGGCTTGCTCTCGACGTATGCCGTGATCACTTCCTCGAATTCCTTGCCTCGCAGCAGCGTCAGCAGCCCAGATCGAGCCGACTGTCGGAAAAGTTCCAGCCGATTTTCTTCCGCCTTTTTAATACATTCCAAAAATTCGGGATACGTTTCCTTCCAATAAAAAAAGGTCGCCACGGAGATGCCGACCTGCTTACATATTTCCGCGATTATAAAATCGTCGCTTTCAATAAGTTGACATATTTTATCTACTCTTTTTTTTGAATACTTGCTCATACCTTTTTTTTGCGGCCGAAAGTTTTTTCTTTCCGTCATAGTTTTTTATTTTCAGGATGCGCCCCAATTTCAGTGCGTAGACAATTTCCTTTTCGCCATTGGAATAGCCGATCTCGGCAATATCCAGTCCCTCGTATTCCACCATCATTGCGGGAGCGTCGGCGGCATAGCCGTTTCTGAACTCGATCACATCATATTCTCTTTCTTTCAACTTCTTTGTCCAGTAGGGCTTAATCTGCCGGAACTCATGCTTCTTGCTACCTTCGGCTATGGCGTCGAACCAAACGCGATGAAGGGTCATGTGTAAAATTCTCATAAATGATTGATTTTTATGAGATTAAGATACGGATAACCCCGTTGAAAATGACCTAATTTTTTGCGCCTTTTGTTCCGATCCATTCAAAATGATACGTCTTTATTCCGTTTTCCCTAAAGCCGGACGTTCTCGTTCCTTTTCC
>Ga0068855_100010498_pt1 | contig 11173 bp, 9 predicted proteins | sample KBSCornC52_FD_66592 | JGI IMG/M metagenome (GOLD analysis project Ga0068855, IMG submission 66592) | Corn rhizosphere microbial communities from Kellogg Biological Station, Michigan, USA - KBS Corn C5-2 | ecosystem: Host-associated > Plants > Roots > Rhizosphere > Soil ... | reverse complement strand
TGTTGAGCGAGTCGACGCGGACCCGGCCGCCGCCGCTCGAAGCGTGTACGAACTTGCCCTCGCCCGCGTATATTCCCACGTGCGAGATCCCGCGGCGGGTCGTGTGGAAGAAGACCAGGTCACCCGCCTTCAGCTCGCCCGAAGAGACGCGCCTGCCGTGGTTGAACTGGTCCGCGGCGGAGTGGGGAAGGTCCACGCCCTTCTTGCGGTAGATGTAGCTCGTGAATCCGGAGCAGTCGAAGCCGTTTCGTGAGGTGCCGCCATAGTGGTAGGGGACGCCGCGGTAGGCGTAGGCGGTGCGCACCACGTCCGCGTCGGTGTCCGGGGCCGAGGCTTCCGGCCGGCCGCCGTGACGCGAACGGCGTGAAGTGTGGGCGCGAGCATATCGCTGCGCGGCCCGATGGGACCGGCGGGAGGCTGCATGCGACGCGACCCGCTGGCGGTGTCTACGGCTCACGCTCAGAGAGTGGTCATCGTCATCATCATCGCCGTGCTGCCCGCGGGCGCGCGCCCTCGCAAGCGCCAGACGGTGTCTGTGGCTCGCTTCGGCGCGCAGCTCGCGGACTGATTTCTTGTGGGCGGCAACGCGCCTGCGCGGCGCGGGCCGACCCTCTTCATCGTCCTCATCCATCTTTCGAGCGATTCGGCGGGCTCTGGACGGTGCTGCCTTGTGCGAGGCCACTTTCACGACGCGCTTCGCGTCGGTCTTGCCAACCGCGACGAAATCGTTGCGAATCCAGCCCGTCCTGCCGCTCGGAAGCTCCACCTGATACCATTCGCCGGCCTTGCGGGTCGCCAGCAGCTCGACGCCGTGATCTACCAGTGTAAGGCGGCGGTAGGATTCATCGGGTCCGAGGCGGATAGTGATTCGGTCGCCCTTCACGTGAGCCGGGCGGCGCATAGTGGGGGCTTTCCTGATGGAGCGGGGCGGGTCGGGGATGATGAGCCGCCGGCCATCGCGGAGGGTAGCGTCCTTGTCGATTCCGTTCGCGTGTGCAATGTCCGCGATGGAAACGTGGTACTGGCGGGCGAGGCTGTCGATGGAATCACCGCGTCCAATGACGACGGTATGCGATGCATTTGCGGGGCTTGCGAGAAGCAGTACTGGGATCGTTGCTGCCGCGACGCACAAAAGCGCCCAGCGAAGTTTGTGATTATTCAAGATCACTCCTTCTGTGGCGTTGTGTCGGCACACACCTGGCTTCGGGGCCCGTGCCTGCTCTATGGAGTTGGTGACGGTGTGGATTTCGGCGGTCCGGCCGCGCGGCGCGGGACCTGTGAATGTGGTCACGTGGAGCTTGTGACGTTTTTCACTGCCGGCAATAGTCTAGCGGATTAGCCCGCTCCCTGTCAACCCGAACAGTACGCTCGGGCCGCCTTTTTATCGGTGATTTTGCCGGGATTCTTTAGCGGGCGCGCGGTGGGAAATCGGCCCAGACTCTTCTTGACCGAATCGGTCGCCGATGTTATACTACGAACGCCGCAGTTCCGAAGAACGCACCCGCTTCTCCCCTCCAGGCCGGGCAAACATGGACTCCGCGCACCTGTGGACGGTCTTCAAAGCGTTTGACACCAGGGCCGCCATCGCGTGGGTGGTCGACATCCTCGCGGTCGCCTGGCTCATTTACCGTTTGCTCCTGCTGGCGAAGGGTACGCGCGCGTGGCAGATTACGGCAGGCCTCGTCATCTTCTTCCTCGCAGTGGTCGTGTCGGACCGCTTCCATCTCTACGCGCTGAACTGGCTGCTCCGGCAGGCGTTTCCCCTCGGGCCGGTCGCCATCGTCATCCTCTTTCTGCCTGAGCTCCGGCACGCCCTGGAGGAGTTCGGCCGCCCCGGGTTCTGGGGGCAGAGCCTGGGACTGGTCGCGCGAGAAGAGATGAGCGAGATGGTGGATGAGGTCGTTACGGCCGTCTCCACGCTCTCGGTCAAGCGGATTGGCGCCCTCATCGTGTTCGAGCGCGAGAACGGGCTGGAGGACATCATCCAGACGGGCACGGAGATGAACGCGATGGTGACCTCCGCGCTCCTCGGCACCATCTTCTACAAGGGCACGCCTCTGCACGACGGCGCGGCCATCATCCGGGCGGACCGCATCGTCGCCGCCGGCTGCACGCTGCCGCTGACCGCGAGCCCGCGCGTCGACGCGACGGTGCACACGCGCCACAAAGCGGCGCTGGGCATGTCGGAGGAGAGCGACGCGGTTGTCGTGGTCGTCTCCGAGGAGACCGGGACCGTTTCCATCGCGGTGGACGGAAAGCTGATTCGCGGCCTGCGGGACGAGACGCTTCGCGAGCGGCTGCTCGACCTGCTCCAGATCGGCGACCGAAAGGGAATGCAGCCGGGACGTCGCCTCGGCCGCGTTGCCACAAAGGTCGGCGACGCCATCAAGAGCGGCGCGAAGAAGACGACACGCCGACGCGAAGAGACCCCCAGGGCCTGATGAGTGGGGAAATATTCTCCCCCGGTCACACGTATATATGGAATCGCGAGTAGCGCACACTAAATTACTCACGGCACGCAGGCGGCCTCAACAGATTGGGTGCACTCCGCGGCGGACGGGAGGCTGCACCCTCCCGCTCTCATGCGCTACGCGCCAACTCCGCACCTTCGTGCGCAGGACGCATGTGCAAGTGCCGTTCCGGGCACGGAGGTGCGGGACTGGCCGCAGGCATGGCAGCGGCGGGGTGCAGCCCGCCGGCCGTATCGAGTGCGGACTCCATAACCAATTGTCTGCCTGCGTAAGGTGAGTAAATTACTCACGGCACGCAGGCGGCCTCAACAAGCCGTGCAGGGGACTGCAAGTCCCCGCTTAACATTGTAAAGTCCTCCTTCGAGGACTCCTCATTCTATTGCTCTCAGTCCCCGCAGGGGGACTTCACTATGCGTAGCGGGGACTTGCAGTCCCCTGTAAAGCGTCGCAATGTGTGGATCGCCTCTCGATTGCTCGCCTGCAGAGGGTGAGTGAACTAACTGCATGCTCCGGTTCTTCAATGAAAACCTGCTGCTCAAGCTGATATCGCTCGCGGCCTCGCTGGTCCTGTGGGCATATGTCAGCACGGAGCGATTTCCCAATACGACCATCTCGCGCAATGTCCGGGCCGAGGTGAAGGCCGTAGGCACGCCGCCCGCGGACCTGATTGTCACAATCAAGTCGGACACGGTGCCGCTGCTCGTGACCGGGCCGAAGAGCGAGGTGGACGCCCTCAACGACAATGACATCAAGGCCGAGGTCAACCTCTCGTCTGCGAGGCTCTCTACCACGGTCCTCCGATGCAGGGTATTTCACATGCCCACCGGCGCCCCGAATGTGCAGACGGTGGATCGGCCCACCGTTATCGTGGATGTTGCGCCGCGCGAGAAGCGGACAATGCGAGTAACCGCGCAGCTGGAGGGCGATGACGCAGCCGCCGGCAAATACGGCGCGCCGCGACTCTCGCCCGACAGCGCCACCGTGACGGGACGGAGGGAAGACCTCCAGCGCGTGGCGAAACTGGCGGTATCCGTGGACGTCAAGCGGCTCGGCGCGTTCGCGGACCTGCCGATTCGCGCCTGGGACAAGGACGGGATAGAGGTGCGCGGCGTGGACGTGGACCCTGCGACGACACGAGTCGAGCTGTCGCTGGCTTCGGCGGAAGCGACCCGCTCGCTGATTGTGAACGTCCCGTTCCGCGGCCAGACCGCGTTCCCGTATCAGATTACGGGTATAACCATAGATCCGCCACAGGTGCTGGTCGCTGGCAAGCCCGATCTGCTGGTGAGCCTGAGCCGAATCGACACCGAGGATCTCGACGTGAGCGGCCTCATGTCGGATATCACGCGGGACATCCCGCTGCGGATTCCCGGCGGCGTCACGCTGAAGTCCGGCCGGCCCATTGTCCGAGTAACCGTGAACGTGCGCGACACGACGAAGGTCGCTCCGGCCAATCCCTGATTCGCATCCCACTCCAATGGCCTCCGACCTCCATCCCATGTCGATCGGGGACGTGTTCGACACGGCCTTCGACCTCTACAAGCACAACTTTGCCCTGTTCGCCGGGGTCACCGCCATCGTTCACGTCCCGGCGCAGGTGGCGTTCGCCGCCGGCTACCTCGCCATCGACTTCGACCGGTTCGACCGCGCCACGCGCACCTCCGCCGACGTGGGCGCGATGTTCGTCGCGCTCGGATTCCTCTTTCTGCTCTTCGTTGGCTACCACTTCCTCTACGTCGCGCACAGCGGCGCGCTGTCCATCGCCGTCTCCGAGCGGCTTCTCGGCCGGCCGATAACCATCGGGGAATCCTACCGGCGGCTCCGGCCGACTCTCGCAAAGCTCCTGTTCACCTGGGTCCTGATCGACCTGATTCTGCTCGTCTGCACGTTCGCCATCTTCATCGCTTTCGCCGTAATCGGATCGTTCGTGATCGGGGCGGCCGCCCTCGCCGCGGGGCAGTCCGGCGAGCCGGGCGCCGTTATTTTGACCGTGGCCGTGATTCTGATGTTCGTGCTGCCGTTCCTCGCCTTCATTGCGATGGCGATCTGCTTTGCGGTCTTTTCGACGCAGGTGGTCGTTCTGGAGGGCAATGGCTACTCCGGCGCGCTGAGCCGCAACTGGTCCCTGCTGCGGGGCCGCTTCTGGCAGCCCTTCTGGTTTACGGTTCTGCTGACGGTGCTGGTGTTCGGCCTCCATATTGCGCTCCAGGAATCGGTGGAGTTCCTGCTCGGGTTGAGCCTCTACAGTTGGATGCCGCTCTCGCACCTCTCGCATCAGGTGATCGAGGAGGTGCTGGCGACCGTTATTTCGCTCCTCCTCCAGCCATTCATGATGATCGCGCTGACCGTGCTTTATTTCGACCAGCGGATGCGGCGGGAGGGCTTCGACATCGAGCTGGCGCTCTATGAGCGGGAGGCTGCGCTCGCGCGCGCGGCGTTGCCGTCCGGCGAGTCCACCGCGGCAACGGAGGGAGCGGGATGATGCGCCTTCTCGCCGCCCTCATGCTCGCCGCGCTTCTGCTGCTACGCACTGCGATCTGTCTTGCGCAAAAGCCCGCCGCATCCCCCGAGCCAGTGTCACCCCGCGCCGCGAAGATTCATGCCGATCTGGAACAGGTGTTGAAGTCGGGCGGATACGAGCCGGAGAAGACAGGGGAGGGGCCATTCACGAAGATGGGTCGGTGGATCGCGGATCGCTGGAATGGATTCTGGGAATGGCTTCGGAAGGTGTTCGGGTTCGGCGGGCGCATCGGCGCGGGCTCCTCGCCGGTCATGCCGTACATTCTTGTCGTCGTGCTCATCCTCGTCATCGCGTATGCGATCGCGTATGCCGTGAAGAACTACCAGAGGACGCCGCGCGTTACCAAGAAGAAGCCGTCCGTCGACACCATCGTGGAGCCGGAGGAGTCCGCCGCGGCCGAGCCGGACGCGTGGATCGCCGCGGCACGCCTGCACGCCGCCGCCGGTGACTATCGTCGCGCCTACCGAGCGGTGTTCCTGGCAATCCTGATCCGGCTCGACCGTCGCGGGGCCATCCGATACGAGCGCTCGAAGACGAACGGCGACTACGTCCGCGCCCTGCGGAACGCGCCCGACCTCCTCGCATTCCTCCGCCCGCTCGCGAACGAGTTCGACGCCCGCTGGTACGGCCATGTCGAGGCGACGAAGACCGACTTCGACCGGCTCCTCGCCCAGTATGAATCGGCTCCGGGCGCACCCTCGTGAGCGTTGATAATCCCGCATTCCCCCTCGTCGATACGCACTGCCATCTCAACCACGAGCAGTTGTTAGACGATCTCGAACCGTCCATCGATCGCGCCCGCGCGGCCGGCGTGCAGTCGATGATCGTGGTCGGCTACGACCTCGAATCGAGCGAGCGGGCCGTGGAGATCGCGAACCTGCACGAGAGCGTCTATGCCGCGGTCGCCATCCACCCGCACGATTCAAGGAACTATGACGACGCGGCCGAAGAGAGGCTGAGGGAGCTGTCCGCGGACCCGCGCGTGGTCGCAATCGGCGAGGTTGGGCTGGACTACCATTACGACTTCTCTCCTCGCGAGGACCAGTTCCGCGCCTTCCGCGCCCAGATCGGGCTGGCGAGCGAGGCCGGACTTCCCATCATCATCCACTGCCGCGAGGCATACGATGATCTGATCGGGCTGCTGGAGCGGGAGAAGCCGGTGGGCATGGGCTGCGTGATGCACTGCTGGGCGGGGAACGCGGCGGAGGCGGAGCGGGCGCTGAATCTCGGTTGTTACCTCGGATTCGGGGGCGTGCTGACGTTCAAGAACGCGGACGAGAATCGCGCGATCGCGGCATCGGCGCCGCTCGACCGCCTGCTCGTCGAGACCGACGCGCCCTACCTCGCCCCAGTCCCATATCGCGGCAAGCGAAACGAGCCGGCATCCGCGAAGCTCGTGGCGGAGAAGCTCGCCGAGATTCGCGGAATCAGTGTGGAGCAGGTCGCCGCCGCGACCACATCCAACGCCCATCGGCTATTTGGGCGGATGCGGCCGCAAGCTCCCAATAACTGGGTGACGCGGTCAGTCGCCGCCTGACGTGGCGGGCTGGCCTGACGTGCGGCGGGCGGGAGTGACCCTCGATGAGCCCTGCCGTGTCCGGCCGTTGATTTGCATGCGAACCGGGACCTCCACCTTTTCGCCGTCCGGCGCCGACACCGTCAGGTTGTACTCCAGCAGGACGTCGTCCGGCTGCGCGCCCGGCCCCGGCTTGTGGTAGGTGTACTCAGGCCCTTCCGGATGGGTCGAGAGTTTGAGCCGCGACGGCGAGGTGACGTAACGCGGCACCAGGTCCTCGAGCTTGTCCGGGTACTTTCCGTTGTCGTCCTTGTATTTCATGATCTGCTGCCGGAGGTTGTGCATATCCTTCGAGACCTGCATCGAATCCTTCATCGCGCCGCCGATAAACTTGCCGGCCGTAAACCAGATGAAGACGCCGAAGAGGACGGCGAGAACGAGGCAGCCCCCGCAGCCGAGCGCGCCCCACTTGAAGCAGGAATCGTTGCTCCGCTGGGGCATGGGAGGCGGCGGGGGCGGGGGAACGTACGTGCTCATAGGGGAGTCCAGTCGATGTCCGGCGTGACGCGCTCACAGAAGCCCGCCATCAGCCGGGCGGTGTTTTCAATGTCGTTCAGGTCCATCACTTCGCAGGGCGTGTGCATGTAGCGGAGCGGAACCGAGATGAGGCCGGTGGCCATTCCGGCGCGGCTGATCTGCATCGCGTTCGCGTCGGTGCCGGTGCCGCTCGGGGCCGCCTCGATCTGGTACGGAAGCTCCAGCTCCTTCGCGGTTCGGACCAGCAGCTCGAAAACCTTCGGGTTGATGTTCGCGCCCCGTGCGATGATCGGACCCGCGCCCAGCTTTATGTCGCCAACCTTCTTCTTGTCGGCGCCAGGGAAGTCCATCGCGTGCCCCACGTCGGTCGCGATTCCGACGAGCGGGTCGAGGCCGAACGATGCGGTTCGCGCGCCGCGCAGCCCTATCTCCTCCTGCACATTCGACACCGCGCAGACATTCGCCTGCAACTGTTTGGACGCCAGCAGCCGCATCGTCTCGACCAGCACGAAGAGAGCCATCTTGTTGTCGAAGCTGCGGGCCGTGCAGACATCGCCTCGCAGCCGCTGGAGGTCTTGCGCGTAGGTTACGCAATCGCCGATGGCGACCACCTCCTGGGCCTCCTTTTTGCTCTTCGCGCCGATGTCGATCCAGAGCTCGTCCAGCTTGATCGGCTTGTTCCGCTCCTCCGTTTCGAGAAGGTGGATGGCGCGCCTGCCGAGCACTCCCAGAATGGGTCCGCTCTCGGTGTGGACGTTCACGCGCTGACCCACCGTCACGACGGCATCGTGACCCCCGATGGAGCCGAAGTAGAGCATCCCTTCGTCGTTGATGTAGCGGATCTGGAACCCGATCTCGTCGGCATGGCCGGCGAGCATGATTCGCGGGCCGCCTTTGCCCTCTTTCGCGGCGATGACGCTCCCCATGACGTCGGTGCGGACTTCGTCGGAATACGGACGGACCGCCTCGCGGAAGACGCGCTGAACCGCCTGCTCGTAGCCGGACGGTCCGGGCGTATCGACGATGCGTTTCAGGAGGGCGAACGATTCCTCTTGCATGGCTGCCCTTTCGGGGATGGTTGAGATTGGTAACGGTTGGATGGCGTGATAATACTCGTTTTGAGAAGGAGCGTCAAGGAGAGGCCTGCCCGGTGATTCTACTCGGCGATTCCGTCAGGTCGCAACCGTTGGGCGGAGTGAACACTGGCCGCGGGAGATCGTCATTGCAGGTGGGGCGAGCCGCGATTGCACGGCGCGCGTTACCGTTGTCACGCTTCTCCGTCTGTACGGATAGTTAGTCGAGTTAGATGGTGGCGTCGCAATCCAGCGACCGCCGAGGAGACAAACATGGTTCGGAAGGTAATTGGATCGGCAATAGCGGTGTCGCTGCTCGGAACGCTCGCGACGGTCGGAATCGCGCAGGCCCAGGGCGGGTTTGGCGGCGGACAGGGCGGCTTCCAACGCGGCGGCCGCAGGGGTGGCTTCGGCGGGCCGGGCGGGCAGGGCCGGTTCGGACAGGGCGGACCCGGGGGTGGAATGTTCGGCGGAGGCTTCGGCCAGCAGAACGACCACAACCCGATGGTCACGCACATCTTCGAGCTTATCAATCGGCCCGACGTGCAGAACAACATCCACCTCGACCTCCGGCAGAAGAACGCGCTGACGCAGTACCAGCAGCAGGCGCAGGATTCCATGCGCCAGCAGATGCAGCAGATGTTTCAGACGATGCGCGGTCAGCGGGGACAGGCAGGACAAGGTGGTCAGGCCGGACAGGGCGCGGCGGCGGGCCAGCCGGGTCAGCCTGGGCAGGGTGGCGGACGCGGCCAGCAGGACCCCGCGCAGCGGCAGCAGATGCGCGAGCAGATGCAGCAGCAGCGCGCCGAGATTCAGAACAAGATCAATGCCGGCCTCAACGACATCCTGAAGCCGGAGCAGGCGCAGCGTTTGCATGAGCTCGACCTTCAGTGGCGCGGACCACTCTCCCTTGCCGATTCCAAGGTAGCGGAGGAGGTTCAGGTCTCGCAGGAGCATCGAACCGCGATCAACAACCTGCTGAACGACTACCAGACGAAGCAGCGCGAGGCGCGCCAACAGATGTTCCAGCAGATGCGCGGCAATCGCCAGCCCGGCGGATTCGGCCGAGGCCAGGGCGGCCAGCAGCTCGGCCAGAATCCGCAGGGTCAGCCCGGTCAGCCCGGTCAGCCGGGACAGCCCGCGCAGCCCGGACAGCCGCAGGGGCAGGCAGGACAGCAGAATCAACAGAATCGGCCCAACTTCGCGGCGACCTTCGCCGAGCTTCAGCGGCAGGACGATGCCGCCCGCAAGGAGGCCGAGCAGAAGGCGCTGGAGCTGCTGAGCGCCGACGAGCGTGCACGCTGGATCAAGGCGGAGGGACCGCTCTTTACGTTCCGAACGGACATCCAGACGCCGCGGCAGTAATCCGCTGAGTCGGAATCCACGGACATCGCCGCCCCGGTGAGAATCGCTCTCGACGGGGCGGTTGTCTTGTTACGGGCAACGGCCGGTTCCCGATATCGGTATAATGGGCTGAGGGCGCGGCGCATCCAGGCTATGGAATCCATCAGCGTATTCGACATCTTCAAGATCGGCGTCGGCCCGTCCAGCTCCCACACGATGGGGCCGTGGCGGGCCGCGCAGCGATTCGTGCGGGCGCTGCGGGACCGATCCGGGCTGGAGCGCGTTGAATCGATTCGGGTCGAGCTCTTCGGCTCCCTGGCAAAGACCGGCAAAGGGCATGGCACCGACATCGCCATCCTCCTCGGCCTGCAGGGCGAAGACCCCGAATCGATCGACCCGGCAGCCATCCATCCGAAGGTCGCCGCCATCCGCGAGGAGCGCGCCCTGCTCCTCGGCGGCGAACGTAAGATCGCTTTCGAGCCGACGGCGGACATAGTTTTCAATCGCGACGTCTCCCTTCCGTTCCATCCCAACGGCCTCACTTTCACGGCACGCTTTTCCGGGAGAGAAGAGTTCGAATCGACATACTTCTCCGTGGGCGGAGGCTTCGTCGTGGAGGAGAATGCGGACACGAGCTCATGCACGTTCGTCGCGCCGCCCTTCCCGGTTCAGACTGCCGCGGACCTTCTGGCCCACTGCCGCGATAACGGCCTCTCTGTCGCGGAACTGGCGCTCCGGAATGAGCTCACATGGCGGAGTGAGAACGACATACGGGACGGCCTCCGGCGCATCTGGCGGACGATGAAGGAGTGCGTCTACCGCGGGTGCGCGACCGGCGGCACGCTGCCCGGCGGCCTTTCGGTGGTTCGGCGGGCTGCCGCGATGAATCGCCATCTTCTCGGCGGCCATGCGTACGGCGACACGAGCACATGGATGGAGACCATCCGTCGCCGCGGCGCGGCCTACGATGAGGTGTGCCGCTGGGTGAGCTGCTTCGCCCTCGCCGTGAACGAGGAGAACGCAGCCTTCGGGCGCGTAGTGACGGCCCCGACGAACGGCGCTGCCGGAGTCATCCCTGCGGTGATGATGTACCATGCATGTTTCCGCGCGCCCGGTGAGGCCTTCGCCGATGACTTCCTGTTCACGGCCGGCGTCATCGGCTCCATCTTCAAGCAGGGAGCGACCCTCTCGGCGGCGATGGGCGGCTGCCAGGCCGAGATCGGCGTCTCCAGCGCGATGGCGGCGGCAGGGCTGACGCACTGCCTCGGCGGCACGGTCGAACAGGTGCTGATGGCCGCCGAGATCGCGATGGAGCACCACCTCGGCCTCACCTGCGACCCGGTCGGCGGACTGGTGCAGGTCCCCTGCATCGAGCGGAACGCGATGGGTGCGCAGAAGGCGATCACCGCGGCATACCTCGCCCTGGAGAGCGACCCCGCCAACGCCAAGGTGTCGCTCGACGCCGTTGTCCAGTCGATGTGGCAGACGGCGCTGGACATGAACACCAAGTATAAAGAGACCTCCGAGGGCGGCCTCGCCCTCCAGATTCCGGTCAGCGTCGCCGAGTGCTAAGCCTCAATGCCTTTCAAAAAAGGGGATTCACGCTCGGCACGACGACCAGGGCGAAGCATTCGCGCAGGACGATTCGTGCGTGACGCAGGGTCCGTTGCGCGAATGCTTGGCCCCTACGATTGTATGTCGAGGCATGCGG
>Ga0068855_100010496_pt1 | contig 11174 bp, 14 predicted proteins | sample KBSCornC52_FD_66592 | JGI IMG/M metagenome (GOLD analysis project Ga0068855, IMG submission 66592) | Corn rhizosphere microbial communities from Kellogg Biological Station, Michigan, USA - KBS Corn C5-2 | ecosystem: Host-associated > Plants > Roots > Rhizosphere > Soil ... | reverse complement strand
GACGGCTACCAGCTGATCTGGTTCAACCGGTGCTTCCGCGACCGGCACGCGCAGCGGCTGCTGGAGAAAGCGGTGTGGGACGGCGCGAGTGCCGGCACCGTGGTCATGTGCGCCAACCTGGAGGGCCGGCCGCCGATGTCGTGGTACCCGGTCCTGGACGAGTGGGACGACGCGCGGGCCGGTATCTGGCAGAAGCCGTTCGAGTCCGGCGTCAGCTGATAGCCTGGCTGCCAGCCAGGTGAGTAGCTGCCGAGGTATCCGGGCACGGACGGCGCCGGGGATGATCCCGTCCACTGCCCGGGATCGATTTCCGGCGGGGCCTGACGTCCGTGCCCGGCCTGCGGTAACCTTGCGTTAAGCCTGTGGCACTTAGGCGCTCAGCGAGCGGGTGAGCCGGGAGGTTCCTGGACCCGGAAGGCCCCGCTCTCGTGCTGATGGTCACCTGCCCGGGGTGCAGCACCCAGGCGTTCCTGGAGTGCACGTGCCCCGATGGCTTCGTTGACGCCGTTGGGGAACACCACGGCGACTGCACTCATTCGAACGTCGATGCCGCCCTGACCTGCCCGCCCGGGTCAGGGTGCTGCCCCCATGATCACGATCATGCCGAGATGGCGAACTCCTGCCACGGCAATCACGATGACGTCCCGTGCCCGGACGAGGCCGGGAAGTGCCGGGTCTGGAAAGGCGCCATTGCCGACGCGTTCCACCCGCAGTTCGAACCCGGCAGCCACCCGCTATTCTCCGGCGCGAAGATCCCGGACTGCCCCGGCGGGCACTGCCACAAGGACATCCCGGACTGCGGCGTGTGCCGTCCCCTGGTCATCACGGTGCTGCCCGGCACCTCGATCACTCCCGTGGCAGGCTTACATGGCTTACCCGCCAGCTGAAGATTTTCGTGATGACTTCACGGAGACCAGCCTCAATACCGGTAAATGGACCGCGGGGGGCGCAACCGGGGGTGTCGCTGTTGTTAGCGACCAGCTAGTTCTCACTCCAGACACGAGCGGGAACGCTGCCTTCGTTACATCAGGCGACTACGACCTGACTAGTTCGCATTTCGACGTGCAGATAGCCGGACTGAGTAGCAACGTCACGACTGCCTGGGTGCAGATCCTTAACAGTTCCCTTGGTGCGGCTGCCGGATTCGCAGTCACAGAAAGCGGGAAAACCGCCCGGACGTTCACTAACATCCCGGGAACGGGCCTTGTTTATGGTGACTACGCCTTGACAGGTAGCCAAGTCGGCTGGCTGCGCATCCGGGAGCTGGAAGGGACGCTCTACTGGGAGTGGTCTGCAGATGGCAGTTCGTGGGCAGTTGTTGATTCCGCTGCAAACCCGTTTGATCTGACTGCCGCTCAATTCCAGCTGATGGCGCTGTCATCTTCTGGCGTCACCTGGTCTGCAACTTTCGACAACTGCAACATCCTGGATGGGTGAGTTCACATGCCTCAGACCGCGATCGACCAGGCCCGTTCATCGCTGATGCTCAATGCCAACCTCCCGGTCGGCGGCACGGCGGGGAACCCCGGGACCCAGCTGACCGCACTGCCCGCCTCGGCCATGAAGCTGAAGCTGACTAGCTCTGCCAGTTCCGGGTCGGCTTCAGGCACGGAGCTGACCGGTAGCGGCTACACCGCCGGAGGCACCGCATTCTCTGACATCGCCACGACCCAGGCATCCGCGTCCGGGTCTAACGTGCTGCTGCCGAAAACCACTGCATTCTCCTGGGTGAACGGCTCCGGCGGCAACTGGTCGATCGTCTCGCTGGAGATCACGGACGGGTCGGCCGGGCGGGTCTGGTACGGCAACTGGAACGGCCAGCCGGTGATCGTCGCCAACGGCAACACGTTCCAGGTGGCGGCGCAGGCCATCAGCGCCGGCGGGTTCTAGCCGGCCCGTCACCATAAGCCCGCGAGAAAAGGAATCAGGATCATGGGCAATTACTTCCCGGTCAACAACCCCGCTACCAACTACAGCTTCACGGCTGACGGCCCGGTAACCGGCGGCGATCCCCTGGAGTTCACCGGGACCGGTTCCGGCGACGGGCACGTCCAGCGGGCCGCGAGCGGCAGCAGGTACGCGGGGATCGCCGGGTCCGACGCGGCGCCCGGCGCCAGGTTCTCCGTGTACGTCGGGAACGCGGTGTTCTACGGCGTGGCCGAGGGCGCGGTTTCCGCTGGCGACAAGCTGGCCGCGTCAGCCGTGCCGGGTCACCAGGTCAAGGTGGCGGGCACCGGGGACGAGATCATCGGGACGGCGTTCGGTAACGCTGCCGATGGCGCGCAGGTTCACTGGAAGCAGTACTGACGGCCAGCAGTGGACGCCACTTACCGTATCCAGTCTGCTTCCGGCTCGGTATCTCCCGCGGCAACGTCGTTCACCCCGGCGCTGCCCAGCCCCACGGCCGGCGGGACCACGCTGCTCCTGTTCATCGGCTCCGGCAGCGGCGGCACTAACCTCACGGTTCCTGCGGTAGATCCGCCCTGGATTCAGGACGTGGCCGCGTCCAACGTCGGGTACGTGCTGCGCAGGCCCGACCAGCCGGCGGGTGAGTCATCCTGGCCGATGTCCTCGGTAGTCGGCAATCGCTGGGTCTGGCGCGCGGAGGAGTGGGCGCTGCTGTCAACGGTCGCGCAGCCGGACGCGATATCTAATACGGCTTTCCATATCGGGACTACCGGCGACCAGGTGAACACGACTGCTGCGGTCTCGCCGGACGTGGCGGATTACGCGGCCCTGGCTGTGTTCCAGGCGCACCCTAACGGGACCGGCGGCGCCTGGCCCGCGGGCAGGTCGTACCCGGCGGGCTGGTCGGAAGTGGATTTCCTCACGTCGGGCACGGGCGCGGCCACGGGAGACGTGGCACTGGCCATCGCAGAGGCGTACCCCGGGATCGCCAGCCCGTTCACGCCTACCCTGACCTGGGATATAACCGGCGGCGGGACCTACTCGGACAAACTCGTTGAAGCGTGGGCGGCGGCGTATCAGCCGGCGATGATCCAGCCTGTCGCCGAGGTGATGACGTCGTGACGAACCTGTTCCTGTCGGCCTCGGACGTGTCAGCTATTACGCCGGGCGGGGCCGAGACAACCAGGTGGCGGCTTTCCGGTTCAGCCGGGACTGCCGGGACCGCCCGGAACTGCAACAAGAACACAGCGACCGGGCCGACTGCCCCGCTGCTGGTCACCGACTCGACGGTGAGCGGGACGGACGGCAATGCCGTCGCCTGGTATTCCGACCCGCTAGTCTCCGTGACGGTCGCCGGCGCTATCACCGCGTCGCTCCAGGGCGTTGAGTCAGCGACCGCGGCTAATGCCGCGCCGTGCATCGGCGTGTACCGGTGTTCCGCTAACGGGACCGTTCTGGCCACGATCGCGGATCCCGCAACGGTCGGAAGCCAGGGCGCGCTGGAGCTGGCTACTACTGCCGCCGCCGTGACCTGCACCCTCACCGCCGCCATGGTCACCGATACGACCCTGGCGACGGGCGAGCGCCTTAAGGTCACCCTGTGCATTGATGACGCCGCAGACCAGGGCGGCTCCGGAACCATGGCGTCAGGCCGCAACGTCCAGATGACGGTCAACGGCGCGACCGGCTGCCAGATCGCGTTCACCGAGACGCTGGTCTCGGTCGTCCAGGCGGCATCTGTCGCAGCCATAGCCGGCCGGGCAGTCACGCCACCACGGCAGGCGCCGTTCATCATTCTCTAGGAAGGGAGACGGCCCATGGCCCGACTGGCAGCCGGATGGCGCACGACCGGAGCCGGGTCGGCGACCCTGCCGATGGCCAGCGTGTTCAGCCTCGGGACCGGCGCGATATGGGTGGTCGAAATCGGGGTGACGAACACCACCGTCACCGCATTCGAGCTGTCCCTCAAGAGAGCTACGGCGCTCGGCACGGCCGGCACCGCGCAGACCGCCGTGTACGAGGAAGACGAGCTGAACGTGACGGCGAAGTTCAACGCGAACGACACCCACACGGTCGCCCCTACCCTGGTGGCCGGGGAAGTCCGGCGGGCCAGCATCGGCGCGTCGATCGGGTCGGGAATCGTGTTCACGTTCGGCGGGCGCGGCCTGAAAATCCCTTCCGGCACCGGCAACGGCCTGTGCCTGATGCCGATCACCGGGACGGGCCAGATCAGCGACGTGTACTTTTCCGTCGACCAGTAATCCGGAACCCGGGGCGATAACTTATGCCTACGCTCCGTAACGTACCTAAGCCGCCTGTACGGAACATCCGGCGCGGCACCCGCATCCTCAAGCCTGTTACGGCCGCCATCAGCGACCCGGGTCTCGTCCAGGTCAAGCAGGGATCTGGCACTGGCACATCCCTGACGATCACTCTCGATAGCCCGACCGGGACTGGCAACAGCCTCATCGTGGTGATCGCCGCGTCGGGCACGTCGACTAACCCGACCGCCATCGCATGCACGCTCGGCGGTGTTACCGGCAACTTCGTCCAGGACTCCACGTTCGGGTCCGCGTCCGACGCGGCGATCGGCGCGACCTGGCGGGACCAGCCCGCCGCGTCCGGGCAGACCTCCGTCGGGATCACCGCGACGGGCGGGTCCGGGACGATCGCCATCACGGCCACCGTCTACGAGCGCAGTGACCTGGCTGCCTCCCCGTTCGACAAGACGGCCAACTCGGTCTCCGCCGGGGCCACGTCGTGGACATCGACCGCCACGGCGACCACCGCCCAGGCCAGCGAGGTGGCCATCGGCGCGGTGTTCACCACCGTGGCGGGCGCGGCCACGGTCACCGGCCCGGCGTCGCCGTGGACGAACCTGGCCCAGGTCACCCAGGTCCAGGGATCGTTCACCGACCAGTGGATGTCCGGCTGGCAGGTGCTGTCCGCCACCGGGACGGTCACTTACTCCGGGACGGTCTCGCCATCCAGCCAGTGGATCGCGAAGGTCGTCACCTACAAGCTTGCCGCAGGCGGGGGGTTCGGGGCTGCCACCCTGGGCGGCGCTGGCTCGCTGGCAGCCCCGGCTACCCTGCTCGCCGGGGCCACCCTCACGGGCGACGCGAACATCGACGCCGCTGCGGTCACCCAGCAGGCCGGGACCACCCTGGGCGGCACGGGCTCGCTGAGTTCCCCTGCCCAGCAGGGCGCGCCTACCACGATCGGCGGCGCAGGCTCGCTCGGCAACCTGGACACCACCGGGGCTCCGGCCACGCTCGGCGGGACGGGTGCCCTGACCACGGCCGTTGTGCTAAGCGCGCCCGCCACGCTGTCCGGAGCTGGCTCCCTGAGTACCACTGCCACCCAGGGAGCCAGCGCTACCCTGGCCGGGACCGGCGCGCTGTCCGCGCAGGGAGGCCCGGCCGGGGCGGCAACCCTGGGTGGCGCCGGCTCGATCGCGACCGCAGGCGGCGGCACGGGCGGGCTCGGCGGCCAGGGCTCCGTCTCGGCCCCCGTCTCTACCCTGCTATCGCCCGCTACACTCGCCGGCTCCGGTTCCCTGGTCACGGCCTCGGCCCAGCTGGCGCCGGCGACCCTGGCGGCGGCCGGGGCGCTGAGCACGGCTGTCACGCTCCGGGCGCCGGCGACGCTTTCCGGCACGGGATCCCTGACGACTGCAGTCACTCAGCAGGCGATCGCCACCCTGGCCGGCACGGGGTCCCTGAGCACAACCGTCACGCAGCTGGCTCCTGCCACCCTGGCCGGGACCGCGAGCCTGACGACCGCTGTTACGCAGCTCGCGCCCGCCACCCTGGTCGGCACGGCCTCGCTGACGAACGCCGCTACCCAGGGCACGACCGGGACGACGCTAGGCGGCGCCGGCTCGCTGACCGGGACGGCCGGATCGGGCAGCAGCCTGGGCGGCCAGGGGTCGCTGAACGCCCCGGTCGTCCAGGGAGTGATCGCCACCCTGGCCGGCACGGGATCTCTCACGACGGCTGTCGTCCAGCAGGTGATCGAGACCCTGGCCGGCACAGGCTCGCTGACCACTACCTCGGCCCAGCGGGCTCCGGCCACACTGTCCGGGACAGCCTCGCTCGGGAACCTGGATATCACCGGGGCTCCGGCCACCCTGGGCGGCGCGGGCTCGCTGTCTTCTCCTGCAACGATGGCCGCCCCGGCGACGCTGGCCGCAGCAGGCGCGCTGACGGCAAGCGCCACGCAGGGCGCAACTGCCAGCCTGGCAGCTATAGGCTCGCTGACGACGGCTGCCGTCCAGGGCGTATCAGCGAGCCTGGGCGGCGCCGGTTCCATCGCCACGTCGGCTCCGTCCCAGGGCGGGACGCTCGGTGGCGCGGGCAGCCTGAATGCCCCGTTTTCGCTAATCTCCAGCCCGTCAGCCCTGGCCGGGACCGGTTCTCTCACGACGGCCGCGCGGCTGTCGGCGATCGCCGTCCTGGCCGGCGCCGGCTCCCTGGCTGCCCTGGCCGCTACCCGGGCGGGGGCCAGCTTGCAGGGTGCCGGATCGCTGGATGCCACCGGGCTCACCCACCCGCCGCAGGTGAAGGGCTTCAGCATCAACTGGGGCGTCACCGAGCCGATGATGTCTGTCAGCACGACGGGAGAGGCCGCCGGGATGGCCGCCGCGGTGAACGGGAACGCCAGCCTCGCGGTCGCGGCAGCGGGAGCCAGTTCGGTCTCCTCGGTGACGCAGCCGCAGATCAGCACCTCCGGCGTATCCTGAGCCTGTTTTCTACGTCAAGTATTCTATGACTATGAGCCGCATTGTCGGAGAGGCGCCAGCTGAACTACCTTGCGCACGATGCAAGAAGATCAAACTTGTAGCTGAGTTCCCGGTAAGGCTTGCTAGAGGGAAGCCCAGCTACTGGAGCTACTGCACGAGATGCGCTAACGATTACGCACGGGATTTCCGAGCCAAGGACGTAGAGGAATCCCGCCGGAAGGCTAATGCCTACTATGCGGAAAACGCCGTACACAAACGTGAGATGGCCCGGCAGTGGCGGACTACTACTGGTTACAGCCGCAAAGAGCTGCTGCGGCGACTGTACGGCCTCACGCTAGAGGAGTACCAAGTCCTCCTGAGCAAGCAGCACGGAGTTTGCGCTATCTGCAGCGAACCGCCCAGAGGGAAGCGGAGATTCCTGGCGGTCGATCATGATCATGAAACAGGCGCGGTTCGCGGGCTGCTCTGCACAACATGCAATGTCGGACTAGGAGCGCTACGTGACAGCCCGGTACTTGTCCAGGCCGCCCTGACGTACCTGGAGCAGGGAAGTATCCTGGCTGTAGCGGAGCGCTGACTGGCCGGCCGCCTCTCGGGAGGAGGTGGCCGATGACCGCTACGGTCTTCTTTTGACAATGTGAACGAGATCGCGCTGATCTCCAATTCGTTCACCAACGCCGGCGGCGCCCTGGCCGACCCCACCGCGGTCAGCTGTATCGTCACCGAGCCGTCCGGCGCGAGCGTGACCCATACCTTCGCCGGGGCGCTGCCGGCTGACATCGTGAAGGTGAGCACCGGGAAGTACACCCTGTCCGTGCCGTGCTCGCCGACCGTGACCGGGGTCGACGGCCTGTGGGGATTCGAGTGGATCGGCACCGGGGCGGTCAGTGACGTTCAGCCGGGCACCTGGCGGGTGCTGCCGCCGAACGTCTCCCAGCTGTGGTACGTCGGGCTGGAGGAGATGAAGGACCGGCTCGGCATCACCGACACCAGCCAGGACTACGCGCTGCAGACCTCGATCGCCGCCTCGGCCGGGTGGCTGAACGAGTACTGCGGACGGCACTTCAACCGGGTCACCGAGACCCGCACCTTCGTGCCCCGCGACATCTACTCACTGCGGGTGGACGACATGGTGCCCGGCACGACCATCGCGCTGAACGTGGATTTCGACGGCGATGGCGTCTATGAGCAGGCCTGGACCGAGGGGGTGGACTACCAGCGGTTCACCGGCCAGGACGTCTTCAACGTGAACGCCTCGGGCATCCCCCGGCCGTACGAGAAGATCCGCGTGATCAGCTCGGGCCGGACGTTCCCCTTCACCTGGCCGTTCTCGCCTGTTAACCGGGTGCAGATCATCACCACCTGGGGCTGGCCGGCGGTCCCGTGGCCGGTCACCGAGGGGAACCGCATCCTGGCCGCGGACCTGTTCAAGATGAAGGACGCGCCGTTCGGTGTCGCCGGGGTTTCTGACTTCGGCCTGGTCAGGGTGCAGTCGAACCCGTGGCTGGTGGAGCAGCTCCGGCCGTTCGTGCGGCCCCGGCGGAAAGTGGGCGTATGACATGTTCGTGCTGACCACCGTCACCTGCGCGGCCCTGGTGCCCACGGACAACCTGAAGTCCGGCGTCCGGCGCGGCGGGGGCAAGGGCCGGTTATGGCCGCGGCGCCGAAGGCCTCGCACCAGACGGCCAAGCAGCATGCCGCCAGCGTGAACAATCTCCGGAAAGCCAGGGCGGTGGCCCGGAAGCTGCCCCGGACCTCCAAGCAGAAGAACGCGTCCCGGCACAACCTGGTCAAGGCCCGCGCGGCGCAGAAGTCCCGGCGCTCAGGCAAGACAGCGGTCGCGCCCAAGCAGGCCGCCGCGCCTGATTCACGTGAAACATCGCCGCTGCTGCACCGCCTGCCCGCCTGCGTCCCGGTCGCGCTGGCCGCGCACCTGCGCTTCTGGACCGGAACCGAGGCCGGCGACGACGAGATCCTGGCCCTGCACAAGCTGCTCGGCGGGGCGGCGACTGTCCCCGACGCGATCGAGGCCGTAGCTGAATACGGTTTTTCCGGGTTCCGGCCGGACAGATGGGCACGGTGCGACGTCAGTAATCAGGGGGTCCCCGGTCTCCTCTACGGCCTGACGGTGATCACCGGCTACCATGCGGTCCTGGCTCTCCCGGCCGGGGCTCTGTCATGGGGTGCCCCCATCTCATGGCCGGGGGAGCCTCACGAAGCCTGGCACCTGGAGTGGACTGATGCCCGAGAGCCGTGAGGACCGGTACTGGGATACGCGCTGCCGCTACTGCGAGGCCCCGCTGCGGGCCGATGGCGGCTGCTGCATGTGGTACGGCGAACCGCATGACCTCCCCTACCAGGAGCGCGCCAGCACGCTATCCTGATCCTGGCAGCGAGCCGGACGGACCGTGCTCCGGGCCAGGGGCTCCCGGAGTGCGTGTGTGCATCACCTCTGGCTCCAGGTCCTCCACGTCCTGGGCGTCGATGACCCTACCGGCAGGTGGTACGCCTGGTGGAGCGGCTTCGCCGGCGACGTCACGCTCGTGGCCGCCATCCTCACCGCCCCGTACGTCCAGTGGAAGCGCAACAACTGCCAGGTCAGGCGCTGCTGGCGGTTCGGCCGGCACCCGTTCACCGATGAGGGCGTCACCCGGCACCTTTGTTATCTGCACCACCCGGACGTGCAGGACAGGCAGCTCACCGTCCGGCACCTGCAGGAGAAGCACCACCTGTACGTCGGCAGGAAGCCGGGCCGGGGCTAGCCGTGGCTGACCTGGTTGCCATCCGCAACGCGCTGGCCGCGAGCATCACGCGCTACACCGGGCTCCGCACAGACGGCCAGGCCCGGGATCAGGTCACCCCGCCGTGCGCCGTCGTGCTGCCCCGGGAGCCGCTGATCAACTACGCCTCGACCATGGACGGGACAGTCGACATCAACCTGATGGTGCTGCTGATCATCTCTGACGCCGCGCCTGTGGATGCTACGCAAAGAGCGTTGGATACGTATCTGGGCGTCGACCAGAATCCGGCCATCGGCTCATCGGTGCCCGAGGCCATCGAGGAAGACAACACTTTGGGTGGGACCGTGCACTATACTCAGGCCGTCTCCGCAGGTAGTTACGGAAGAATCGAATACAGTGGCGTCACCTATTTCGGGGCGCGCATCTCAGTCGTGATAGGGGCTATCTGATGGCCGTAGAGGCTGCCTGGTTCATCGTCAACGCCAGGATCGAGCAGAACCACCTGCCCGGCATGTACCTCGGCCGGAACGTGCGGCACGACAGCCGGAACCGGGCCTACCCGCACGAGCGCCAGGACCGGCAGCTGACCACCCAGCTCTGGACCCGGCACATCCCGATCCTGGACCAGGGCAGCGTCGGCAGCTGCACGGGGAACATGGCAGTCGGCGCGCTCGGCACGGACAAGCTGTTCGGCGCGCTGCCCCCGTCGCCGCCGATGCTGGACGAGGCGCTGGCGGTCAAGGTCTACTCCGGCGCGGAGGACATCGACGGAGACGGTCCCTACCCGCCGAACGACAACGGGTCCACCGGGCCGAGCGCCTGCCAGGTGCTGAAGAACATGGGCCTGATTTCCGGGTACACGCACTGCTTCAGCCTGGCCGACGTGCTGGACGCTCTGGAGGACGGGCCGGTCGGCATCGGGTCCAACTGGTACGACTCGATGGATTCCCCGGACAGCTCGGGCCTGGTCTCCGTCAGTCCCGGCGCCCAGGTCCGCGGCGGCCACGAGTACCTGTGCCGGGGCAAGGACGTCAGCGCGAAGCTGGTCTACCTGGACAACAGCTGGGGCTCCGGATGGGGCGCCAAGGGCTCGTTCTCGATGAGCTGGGACACCCTGGGGCGGCTGCTGGGCGAGCAGGGCGACGGCACCGTGCCGATCCCGCTCACCGCCCCGGCTCCCACCCCGGTGCCCGTCCCGCCGCAGCCGGCGCCGCATCCCGGCCCGGATGACGCCGACCTCGTGCTGTACCGCCAGGTGCGCGCCTGGGCCGGCCAGCACCATGTCGGGCAGAACGGCGCGATCGCCCGGGACCTGCAGCACTGGATCAGGGCGAAGGGCTTCTGATGATCAGCCTGAAGATCGTCCCGGACGAGCTGGCCCGCCCGCCTGCCGATGCCGTGCCCGCGCTGCTGACCCGGGGCGAGTCCTTCGTTCCGGCCCGGTACCTGGACGCGATGCTGACCGCCATTGTTGCGAGGCCCGGCCCGCTGATCCTCGTGACGGGGATCTGACATACCGATCTCTACCAGGTGAAGGGAGGTGGTTTCGAGTGCGTATTCTAGTTATACATCCTGGCCCGGACTTCAGTGTTCATGATGTATACGCCGGGTGGGTCTACGCCCTGAAGGGGCTGGGCTGCCAGGTGTTTGAATACAATCTTTTAGGCCGCTTAACGACAGGCTCATCTTCTACAACATGGCGATGATCGACTCGGGCACCGAGGACGAGACCGGGCACCCGATCGTCCGGTCGGCCATGACCCAGGAGCAGGCCTGGTGGG
>Ga0068855_100010492_pt1 | contig 11174 bp, 7 predicted proteins | sample KBSCornC52_FD_66592 | JGI IMG/M metagenome (GOLD analysis project Ga0068855, IMG submission 66592) | Corn rhizosphere microbial communities from Kellogg Biological Station, Michigan, USA - KBS Corn C5-2 | ecosystem: Host-associated > Plants > Roots > Rhizosphere > Soil ... | reverse complement strand
TTCCTCGTATGTGCGCCTTTTCCTGCATCGCTACTTTCATATGTGGGATGCGCGCGCGGCGAGGCGTCTGACGGTCTTGCATGGGCCGTTTTGTGCAGGTTTTGCGATCGAATGTGCAGTCCTTCCCCGGCAATTGCGATTGTGTCCGCGCATCCCAGACGGCTTTCATTCCTCGGACATGATACGCCTCTATGAGTATAGCGGCAATGGATGCCGTCTCGCCGTCGTCCTCGTTGGGTAATTCGCCTTCGAGGCTTCGACGCGGGTGCCTGCGATCTTTCCGGCGACAACTTCTTCAGTGGGGCCTCATGCCCGCTAAATGGGTCTATGTCTGCGAGGATTCGTTCCTGACGCCATCCACCGTCCGTGGAGTTGGCTGGTACACGCAGTCCGGGCGTGTACGTCCTTCGGACGCTGCCTTACGCCTCTGAATCCGTTGGACGTGTCATTTTTATTCGTTTGAGATATCTCTGCATTTGTTCGTTCCTTCGTTGTTGCGCATCTTTTTTTCTTTTTTTGTTCTTTGCTTCTTTTCTTTGTCTTGAATCTGTGTATTTTGGATTGATCGCTCATCTACGCCTTTTTTTCTCCCTCCCCCTCATCGACCCCTTCTGTGGCGATTAAAAAATCTCCTCATTCCAACCCCGCGCCCCGCTTGGATAAACGCATCGCCAATGCCGTCGGCCGAACCCCGCAATTACGCTCTCCCCTGCTCTCCCACCATCATCATAAACCGACCCCACCCCCGATTGCCAACGATTGATCCCCCGGTCCTTGGAATGATACCCGGATTATTGCCCGTTCATTTCCCCACCCGTGTTCGATGGTGGGCTTGCTTTGGTAGACCGGAATGCTTGCGCGACAGCATTGTTGGCCAGCGGACGCGCGGGCGCGCCCGCCTGTACGGCGCGGGGGCGGCGCGGGGGAGACGGGGAGAGGGGAGAAGGGAGAAGGGAAGAGAGCAGTCGAACGCGTGCTCAGTTCGAAATTAAGTGTGTTCCATGTGTTTTATGCGATACAGATGTATTTACAAGATAATTAGCTTTGCAGCCCAGCGTCGAGGTCCAGCGCGCGCGCGCGCTCGCTGTCGTTCTTGCCAGCGCTCCACGCCGCCCGCCGCCGTTCGTATCAGCGCTCCACGCCGCTCGCATCCCATCGCACTCGCGGTCGTCTGTGCCAGTGCTCAACGCCCCCCGCGCGCTCGCGGTCGTCCGTTCCAGCACTCAACACTGTTCGCCCCCGCCCTCGTTCATACCAGCGCTTAACACCACTCGCGTTCTATCCCAGGGACCTCCAGTTGACGGCGGCGCCGGCGCTCCTCATCCATGTACACCACCGCAGCGCAACGGCCGCGCGCTCGACGCGCGACGCGACGACCGCGGCCAAGCGGAGCTGAGTATTCCCTCATGTCAGAACACGGCGCCGATAGCGCCGCATCCTCGAGCATCAGGGCTAGTGACCAGCGGACGCGCCGCCGAGGAGGCGGAACGAGAAGAGGAGACAGCAGTTGAACGCGCGCTCGCTGTGAAATGAGGTGAGTTCGATCTGTTGGATATGATACGAACATACTCATACGATAAATAAACTCGCCGCCCCGCATCGAGGCCCCGCGCGCGCGCCCTCGTTCGTGGCAGCACGCAGCGCTGCCCGCTTCCTATCCCAGATGCCTCCACTCGATGCCGCCGCTTCCTTTCACCGCCGCAGCGCGACGAGCGCACTCCTCGCGCGAGGACCGCCGCCAGATGATGAGCGCGGCACCAACAGCACCACGCCCTCGACCAGCACACCAACATCCACACCCACACCGCGACCGAGACACCGTGCCGCCCCATGAATCACCGCGAGGTGGGAACGGGCACTTAGCTCGGGCTGCCAGCACCATGCAGGGACGCGTCGCGCTCTCGGACACAACTGACATGGGTGGGACGCGGGTGGTGCAGTGCGCGGGGCATGCGGTGCGGTGAGGAACGATGCGCCGCGCAAAGTGCCAGCGCTGAGGGGGGCATGGGAAGAGCAGGTGGATTCTGCGGGCGAACGCGGGGCACGACGCGGGCGACAACAGGCTGGCCGGCGACACGAGCAACGGGCGGCGGCGGCTGGAATCAGAGGGCCGACGCGTCGGCGGGGGGGATCTCAAGCGCAGGACAAAGGCACAGACGGCCGTGGATGCACGTGGAACATTCGTCCCGCGCGCAGGCGGCCGTCTTGCATGTATCTGTCGCGTTAATCCTTTCCGCGTGTCTGGACGAGTTGTCAGGTGCGTATAGTAATGATAAATCTACCGTATTTGTGTTGCTCATGTACAATACCCTTCGACGATCTTCCGTCATAGGCCAGCCATCAACGCCTGTAAGTGAATTCACGTACAAATGACAAGATACTCACATTTCAGCCTTCGAGAGGCAGTATTTGTGCAGCGCGCTGGGGCATGCGGTGCGATGCGCGGACGGACGGCGCGGGAAGAGCAGGCTGGATGCTGGGGGATGGACGTGAGGTAGGAGCGCCTGCAATAAGAACTACTCTCTGGCGACATAAGTGGCGGGTGGCGGTGGAAATCATAGGTCCGCCGTGGCGGCGTGGCGGCGGTAGGATCTTGAGCGCAGGACAAAGGCACAGACGACCGTCAATGCACGCGGAACACTTGTCTCGCGTGCAGGCGGTCGTCTTGCATGTACCTGTTGCGTCGACCGCTTCTGCGGGCCTGAATCAGTCATCAGGTGAGTACAATATATCTACGTTTGAAATGATCGATAATAACTGACCGTATTCGTGATTCTGACAAAAAAAATTCCACTTCGACGATCTGGCGTCGCAGGTCTACATATAGCCATCAACATCTGTAAGGAAAATTGGATACAGGCACTCACATTTCAGACCGGTAGTCACAGATTTCTGTCCGCACAGCAAACCTACAAGCACATTATGCGTATCGAGTCTTGCACAATTAAATCACGAGTGTAGCAGACTGGTTCTGTAAAATTTTCAGTAAGTAATAGTCGTTAATTATTTGGGATACAACTTACTTCTATTTAGAAACACCTATATTATTGCGACGGTCCTTCCGTTGTGAAAATGGCCGTCTCTCGTATGAAATTCCACTGCAAGGTGAGCGAATAATGCAATTCTGATCGAGATTTGGACCTACAATCTTCATGGTATAATCCATTCAATGGCTATGAATCGAATTTTAACACCTACCCATTATCTTTGCGAGTATAGATCAATTAAAATACCTGAATGGACGCAGCGCGTCCTGCAGGATGACCAAAGTCTTCATATTGCGGCGCTGAAATACACTCTGTAAGTTAATGACACTAGATTTAAAGATGTGGACTTACACGAACGTCTGTGCGAAGGCTTAGAATCACTACTCGACCCTGGTTCAAGCCGTCATGAACGCTTGAAGTTGAGTTCTACCAAGGCTCAGAGGTAAGTTCCCTGTGTAAATATTGGAATATTGGTGAAAGGACTTACTGTAATCTGAATTTTGCGAATTTGAAGCGATGTTGAGGGCAGATGTCAGAAATCGTGGTGAAGCTAGTGAAAGATTGTGTCGTCGAGACACTGGCCGACGAGAAGTGGCTCATTTAATCAAGGGCGACTGCACACGCACGCATAGCCTCGACGAGTGGAAGAATACTGTAATCGGCAGCTATTGCCCTGTATTTAGGGTAAGAAGTTGCACACTGTAAATTAGATGTGAAGTATTAATTATGCTCGAGTATTGGGCATTTAATTGAATTTACCATCTGCGCTTTGGTGTAGATTCAAAGCGAATAGACTGTGAAACGAAGTAGTTGAGTAATATTCATGCGCCATATGGATTGACACACCTTTTACAGACATTCCACCGTTTCAAATCCAATCCACCAGCGTGTCACAAGCCAGCAACCGGTGAAAACTGACCCTGCGCCGGGTGCAGCGACAGCTTTCACTCGTGACAGCGGATAACGAAAAGACGTGCATCTGTCCGGAAAAGAAATGCACGAAGAGGTTAGCGATGCAACCGTTTTGAAATGTCAGGCTCACTGGTTTTAATACGTATACTATAATATTAGTGAGAGATGAGACAGAGGTTTGTATGAAAACCAAATTCGCTTACTTTCAATACACAGAAATAAATGTGCCTCAATGGAATGCGGCACGTTAGAAGGATGTAGTACAGAAATTCACCTGTCACGGTAGAACGATACAACGCCATGGAATGTAAAGAAGTCGTTAGTGAAACTATAAATGTGGCCATGTATAAGTGTGTTGAGCACGAACCTTCGAATCAGAGCAAGTGAACGAAGAGAAGAATTTAATTTGAAGAGAGGTAAAAGTGGCGAGGCAGGAACCTGTGGTAAGTAAGAGAGGCGAAGGGAACTGAGGATTAGAGATGACAGAGGCCCTGCTTATATACATTTCAGAACACGGTGCCGTGATTCGGTTCTAGATACCGTCATTCCCATTTGGTGCGTGCAGCCGAACTCGACACATTATATTGCCGCACCCGCTCATTCGCAGTGCATTGCGCTCGATATAATACTCTGTAGCTATTTATTAACGCTTTACTGAGTAGACAGTCGCATTTTTCAATGAAAATTGCAAGGAATAGATGTAACAATTTATGTATGAAGTGAAAACAACAGTAGCATCTTTGCTCTTGAACTGAGCAGGCGCAATACCCTCGTGCGCAATTTCCTGCTCAATTCTGCAGGGACGCGCCTTCCATAATCTATCCCAACATACACTGACGCTACCAGAGCGATCGAAACGGACAATAATTGAGAGGAACGGTGGAAATAGCGCCAAACGCATTCTTTTGCAACTGCCGCTGCACAGAACCCTGTGTATGAGCGAAAGTTCTGACAGTTTTGCGGAACTTACGACAGTTGATCGTAGCTTGATAGCGTGGGAACAGGTCTAGAGCTTGGAATTTACAGCAGGAATTGCGTGAACTACGGAATTTATGGTGCGATGCGCGCCTTGGGGAGACAGTCGCGAGTGGCTCGGAGATTGCAACGCGAATTCATGTCCGGTGCCCGTATTACCTCGCAGAGACCTAGAAGAGGCTCAAAATATATATATTAGTAATCATACATAGATGTATAATTACATTGTAGCAGATGTATCAAGGACACAAAATGCTGGATAGTAGTACTGGTTGAGGAGGCTTAACAGTGGCGGGCACACCATTTATCATCTCACTGCTGACTAACAGTTATTCCCAACCAATACACCCGTTGTAACTGACATGGATACGCCTGCATTCACGGCAGAAACAGGAATAATTGGGGAGTTAGCGTCAAATGCGTCCGTTTACAATTGCCACTACACAGAACCCTGCAATTCAGCAAAACGTTCCGGCATGTCTGCAGAAATTACGACAACTGATCGTAGCCTGAAGGCGTGAGAACAGACCTAGAGCTCGGAATTTACGGCAAGAATTGTGTGAGCTGCACAATCCCTGGTGCGATTCACGTATTGGGGAGGAGGTTGCAAGTGGCTTGGACATTGCAGCGGAAATTTTGGTCCGACAGCCGCTATACCTTACAGGGACTCGGAGGAGGTATACCGAATTATATCTATTGCCTTACTTACGTGTATAATTGCGGTGCTTTGAGTGTATTGAAGATGCAAAAATCTAGATAGTCGAATTGATGAAGCGCAGAGGTCAGCCCCGCCAGGAATACGTGGGCTGTTTATCAGCTCAGTTTCGATTGAAAATAATATATAGCATATACAACGTCTATAATTGACATGAATTAGCCTTGCATTCGCAAATTTGCAGAGACTCTGCAACATTGTTTGCACCGACATTTTCACACATTTATATTAGTACATATGGCAGTTTCTCTTGGTACAACTTTCTATCCATGAGTGCAATTGATTAGTATAACCAGGTAAACATGAATCATATCTATAGATTGCGATGAATCAATAGAAAAACGAGATCTGGAAATAGGCGCCCGTTGTTACCTTCAGATACTGGGCACACCCTGTCATTTTTTCACTCAATTCGGACGCTCCTTTCCATCAATATCAATACATATTGTCTAATTACAAGCGCTGCAGAGTTCTATTGAGGTAAAGACGTACTATACACAAATATCTGGTGCTACATGGGTGTCTACATACGAACCTTACCAACTGCCACACACAGCTAGAGTGTGTAAAGTACCTAATCTTGCACCACGAGCATAATGTGACCAGCAGTACAGACCTGCGCCGACTTAGAGAAACAGCTGCAATGTCAAAATTAGAAAAATGACGGATGAAAGCAAGTGTACGTACCATGTACGTTATGGTGCCACACATACGCGCTAACTGACATACACGGCCGTCGCGTTCTTGTGTCAAGAGCCAAGCCGTTGGATAATTCGTGCCGCTTCGAGAATGGTCGCCTATTTAGATTTGGATTGGAATGTCAACCGTAGAATAACGCAGGGGGCCTCACAAGAAGATGTCAACAGGAAGATCATATTGGACAAAATATGGACGTACTACGGCAGTATCCCACGCGAAATTTGAGCCCGTAAGCTTGAAATTAGATGCCCAGCACGCTGTCAATGTGACCATACACAAGATTCAAGGCGGAATTTGACTGCGCCCCAAAATGTGCCAGTCAGTTGAGCAGATTGGAGTAGGAACATGTGAAAATTTACTTACAATGGAGGAACACTTTTACGAGGGTCTATCACGATAATTGGGCATATTGATATACGTGCCATAAGTTATAACTGCGTCGCCTTTATGCTGATGTGCGCGCGAAGATGTAGAGATGAGCCAGAATGACAGGAGGAGCCGAAGTTGTGGACCGGTCATATCCACAGTTTCCAGATCAGCGCTGAAATGAGATGCACCATGGACTCGGAGCACGTACCATTTATCTAACCCGAAATATCCAGCCTCTTCCTCATCTCCCGGCCACAAAAACCACGCAGAGAGCCGCAGAATGAATACTGAATTGAAGAATGCTATTATAAACAAAGGGCGACTGCGAGGAGAATAGTCAAATGATAATTAGATATATCAGCCTAGCATACATACCTGAGTGTGCGTTTGGGACTCCGTTATATTCATGTCGATGAGATAGACGGGAGAGGAGATGTCAGCCACGGAAAATGCGTAGCAAAATGAATGGCACACACCTTAAGCAGTGTGTTACGGTTGCATCGGAAAAAAAATAGGCTGGCCTAGGGCATGGTGAATATAAGCGTGCAGGGGGCAAGTCAGAGAGCTTACCAGAGATATCTTGGTTATCCCTCGTCTTCCACCCGCAAAAAAAACACGCCGAGTGCCGCAGAATAAATGCTGAATAGAAAAATGTCATCATAGACGAAGCGCGACTACAAGGAGAATATTCACATGAAAATTAGGTATGTCAACCTAACTGTACATGCCTTACTGTGCGCTGGGGGACCTGGTATTCCTGTATCGATTGGGGAATGCCTCGTTGAGATGAGGCGTCGAGGTGTCAGTCTCAGAAAATGCGAAGCAAAATGAGTGGCATATACCACAAACAGTGTCTTATAGACGCGTTCAAAAATCAATTAGACTGGCCTAGGGCGTGATGAATATAAGCATGCAGGGGGAAAATCAGGTAACCTACCAGCGCACAGGAATCGTTCAGAGGGTAGGTGTAGGGGCATGAGGAAAAAGGGGAAGAGGGAAGAATGAGGGTTCGAAAAATGCGCTGGGTATATTGGTACAAGGCAAGTTGGAAAAAATCGAACAAGCCGGTATTCTGGACCGCACAGTGTGTCATGTTTCCAGGGAACGATGGCTTGGGGCAGCGCTCATTGGCTCAGCGGAGGAGAATGACGGAATGATGTGTGCACCCATTCATCCGAAAACCTCGCCCAACGTTAGTTTAATTTTTTTCTGTTGAGTTCTTCGGTACAATATATGGCTGTGCTCCATTTCTACTTTGTTTAATGCAACCTCGTGACTGACAGTATATATACTCAAGGACACACAATTCGGTGGACCACATCCCCCCATTATGGCCCTCCACTCTATCTCTATCTCTGCACCGTCCGTCGTGCGCCGCACGCATCTGCCGCTGTAACTGACCTGCTCTCGTAGTGCGCGAGAGCAGTCAGGCGGGCCCCAGGCATGCGTCGTGCAATGGATCGTGTGTGGCAGGCCATTGCCGAATTTGGGTATGGGCATCACTTCCCAATTTGGATACACGCTCTTATACCTTCGACGACCGCCGTGGCTCGTCTCCAGCTGTGTTGGCCACCATCTGGGTATATTCTACACCCCATGCTTGACTTCCGTGCCCGAGTTGGCGATGGACGGAGGTGCCGTTGTGGCACAATTGACCCTGAGCGGGCCGCAGGTATGTCACGTTGTGCTGGCAGTTCCCACACACCCTCTAACACGTCTATCGCCTCTAGGCTTCCCAAAAACCCTCCCGGCGCTTTATTCACCACCCCAACATGCAATATAACGACAGAAAGACGTCCGCCGAGCGACCCCACCAGCCAATTTTAACCTCAATGGAGCTCGACAATATTTTATGGTTTTTCGCCATTTCTTCGCGGCTTCAAAAAATGGCCCAAGCCCGCCGGCGAGGCAGCACCGCGCCACTGGAGGAAGGGATCGTTATAGATGATGGATGGGTCTATGCAAGGAGAGCACAAGCAGTAGTAATGCTGCGATGTGCTCAACTATTTATCCTGTAAGTCAATTCTACTCATTTTCCCTCAAGTTTGTGTCATTGACATGACCATATATTGCCGCCAGAGCCATTTAATGACCATTTAATACGACTGGAAACCCTCAAGACGACGTATCGAGTTCCGGCAAACCACGATCCATGGGCCCCTTCAATATCGCGCCCACATGGCCATTTTCGTCAACAATCCGTGACCTTGGCAAGGTGTCCACGCACGGAAAGTTGGAATTAGGCTCGAGTATCATTCTGTAAGTCATTTTTCTGTGAACCGTTCCTCACATCTAACACTATATAATGTATTGTCAGGATACCCATCAACCCCCGAGACGATGTATCGAGTTCCGCCAACCCACAATTTTTGGTCAATTCGGTTGTGTGCAATTCCTTGTGTGAGTGCATTTTTTTTCTATGAACCGTTTCGCACATCTATCTAATGCTATATAATTCATGGTCAGGAAGCTCATCAATCTCCAAGACGACCTATCGATTTCCGGAAACCCGCGATTTTTGGCCAATTCAACCTTGCCCATTCATTGAACGGGCTACTGAGGTGCTGCATTGTGCCGAGTAAGTCAAACTCTCGTTGTATTTTTCTTTTAGCATTGACATATATTCTATAGGCCATTTCACGCACCCGAGACCTGAGACGACATATCGATTCCCGCAAAACCGCCCAAATTGACCTTGTACGCGTTCGTCTAAATGTTGTGAATGACACCCAGGGCTGTAAGATGGTGAGTAGATTGAGTTGTGGAAATTTAATTTATACTGACGCTATCTACGCTCCGCATAAGGTTCCTAATGGACATTCTGCCAATGAATAATTGTAAGTGTTCAGGACATTCATAACCTTTTTATACATTCTGACGTGATTTTCAGCTGTGGATAAGTTTCTAGGCGACAAGTCGACGCGAGGGGGTGCGCACTCAAGTTCTCGAGTCTTTGTCCTGGTGGTCATTTACGTGCGTTGAACGAGTACGTGTTCATGAGATTTATAACCTCTTTATACATTTTGACGCGATTTTTAGCTATGGATACGACAAGCACTTTGACATTTATTACAGTACAAATCTCGGGTTCTCGGGTCTTTGTCCTTGAATCCGCGATGGTCAGTTCTATGTCGCACTAGGTATGTGTTGATTAATCTATTTATACGCTCTGACACAATATGTATTCTACACTTTCAAGTTCTCGGGTCTTTGTCCTTGGGCGGTAGAGAGATCGAGTCTATAGACATGTACATACGTAGTCAGTAGATAGCCGTTGGTGGAGCGAAAGCCACCCCGTCCGTTCCCTGTGCGATGCACGCTGTGCCGCACTCGGTTCGGACGGAAATAAGGGGGAACCTACGTGAGAAATTTGCCAATTCTGTTTTGGATTTCTGCAAGTGTGTTCAATCACGTGAGACGGTGGCGCTGGCAGACACTGACAGCGCGCTATTAGGGGTCCCTCGTCAAGCCAGCTCGAGATGAGATCTACGGGATAGATGGGACCGGATATGGACGTGCACGGATATGGGACATGGATGGGGATGAATATGGATGGATATGGATTGGATGGACTCTGTCTGGGCAGAGATGATGGGAGAAGGAAGGCGCGGGGAGGGCGAGTACATAACGCTGATAGGAGGCCCGACGCTAAGTACGGACGCCCCTTGAGTTCTAGTTTCTCTCTTCTACTTGCATACTATCCGTCCATCTATCCGTTTATCTACGCAGCAGCAGCGCAAGGGCCACCCAGAGGCAAACAAACAAACCGATCGCTGCCACCCCTTTGGCTGCCTGCTTCATTTCGAACACATCTTGCCCAAGCCCAAGCCCGCCTTCACAGCGTATTTCACATTTTAGTAAACCTCCATACGTACTCCCGGCCGGCTTGACGCAAATATTTCCTTGGGTGCAATTGCGGCTTATATCAGTGCCCGCCCCTCGAGCTTACGACGCACCACAGGCCGCCGTCGGAACTTGCTTGATTACCCCCAATATTCCAATACCACCACCCCATAACCCTTCTCCAACCCTCCAGCGACGCCCTCACATCTCCTAACATCCAATTTGCCATTCACAACCACCCAGCATGTCCTTCTTCTCGCACACACCCTCCACAGCCTACAAGCCCCAGATCCGCCAGGAGGGCTTCTCCCCAATCCCCGTCTCCGCCACCGCAAGCACACCAGGACCCACAGACGCGGCTGAGGACAGAGAGGGGGGCGCGGGACGAGACAGCGCACGCAGCGGTTCAGACAGCGATAAGAACTTCAACGAGCTGTTTAGCATGCCGGCGCATACGTTTATCAACGACAGGTGTGTGTCTCGTCTCATTTGTGCTCGTACAGCACCATTCGTCCTTCGTTCTGCGCTTCGGCATATCTTTTTTGTGTTGGGCCGTTACTTCTCTTCCTCGTATGTGCGCCTTTTCCTGCATCGCTACTTTCATATGTGGGATGCGCGCGCGGCGAGGCGTCTGACGGTCTTGCATGGGCCGTTTTGTGCAGGTTTTGCGATCG